>JAABUT010000499.1_pt1 | contig 61455 bp, 68 predicted proteins | sample 5559281 | NCBI WGS metagenome assembly JAABUT01 (sample SAMN10711880, study PRJNA513359) | rock metagenome | isolation source: Antarctica rocks | place: Antarctica: Victoria Land, Ricker Hills nord | collected 2016-01-04 | reverse complement strand
TCCAAGTAGACCTTCAGAGTGAGTTTTCCATTGATATTTCCGGGCACGTCGTAAAAATGAATAGTATATTTGGTGGTTGGGTGCCGGGAAAATTTGTGAGTCCGGCTTTTTTTGCTACCCGCGTGGTTGGTAAGCTACGTCCCGTAGGTGACCTAGGTAGCAGCACTAACTAAGGTACCTTACCTAGTATCTACCCTGACTAGGCATTGCGCCAAGTTAACCGATATATGCAGTTGCAATCTTGGAGGTCTAATGACCCAGTAAGTGGCATGTCGAGGCCTTCTACATAGTCGAAAATTTCTTTGGACTATGGACCTGAATCGCTCGTGTCGTGGTTGGTTGGGTGTCGTGCTTTCCCAGATGCTTACCTTAGCATTGCCATTTACTTCTACCTCATATGTTCCTCTCATGTTTTCATGAGAAGCTCGACCTCGTCCGTCCTTATGGTGCTTGCTTAGCTATCACACACCCTTTGAATACCCAGTCCCCACCGCATTCCCGTGGAACCAGAACCACATTCGCCTCCCTAAGATCACATGGAATAGATACAGCCTCCTTGCTTACCGTCCAGGCCTATTGCATATGGAATTTCTTCAACCTCACCGAGCAATAAATCCGCAATTTCGATGCCATGGGTAGCCTCCCATATGCCGATGCCCCAGTTGTTGACGTCTCTCCATTATTTGGAGAAGACCAAAGTGAGAAGATGAAGGTCGCCACGCAAATTGACGCCGCGATTCGGGGGTCTGGTTTCTTCTATGCTGCAAATCACGGCATCGACGTCCGCAGGTTCTCGGAGGAAACTCGGAAATTCCACATGTCGGTCACAGACGAAGAGAAGTGGCAGCTCGCCATCCGTGCCTACAATAAAAACCACCAGAAGCAAATACGGAACGGATACTACCTTTCCATCAAAGACAAGAAGGCTGTTGAGTCGTTTTGCTTATTGAACCCCTCCTTCACCCCCGAACACCCTATGATCAAAGCAAACACGCCGTTACACGAAGTCAACGTGTGGCCTGATCAAGCTAAGCATCCCGGCTTCAAAGAGTATATGGAATCCTACTATTTCCAGGTGTGTCATCTCTCCCAAGTACTACTCCGCGGCTTCGGTCTAGCTCTTGGAAAAGATGAGGACTTCCTTGCCCAGCACTTGAAGAAGGAGGACACTCTTTCGGCAGTATCGCTCATCCGTTATCCTTACCTCGACCCCTATCCACCCGCCGCAATTAAAACCGCGAGTGACGGCACCAAATTAAGTTTTGAATGGCACCAAGACATCTCCCTTATCACAGTCCTTTACCAGTCCCAAGTGGAGAACCTCCAAGTAAAAACTTCCCAAGGCTGGGAGAACATTGGGCCAAACGATGACTGCTACCTCATCAATGTCGGAAGCTACATGGCATATGTCACCCATGATTATTACCCTGCTCCAATCCACCGCGTGAAATGGGTCAACGCGGAACGACAATCCCTCCCCTTCTTTGTCAACCTGGGCTGGAACGACACCATTGAACCCTTTTCACCCCATGATCCTAATCAAGAACCTTCAAAGCGCGCAATATCGTATGGGGAATACTTGGAGCAAGGGCTGGCCGATTTGATTAATAAAAACGGACAGACTTGAGTGCCCCTTCTGAAGCGGGAAACGTTGCGGCTACTTGGAAATACCCTAATTAACACAGTAGAGTATCGTGTTTTAGCCATCTCATGTATCATTTAATATCTATGAGACTGTTATATCTGGCAAGCCTGCTATGAAAGTGGTTCTGTAATCACCCACAAAGAGAAAAGTAAATTGTGGTTTGTATTGCAATGGCGTATCCATTCCCCCACAAGATGTGTTAACTAGCGCCTGGTAAAATTTCTTGTACAACCAGAGCACTCAGGTCAGTATCGTTGCAATATCCCAATTCTCCATTGCCAAACCCCTTTATTATCACAGTATGGGACTTGCTATGCTGGGGTCTGTCTGTAGATGTCCTCATAAACCAGACTTACACTCACAAGGACCAAGGAGATGACAGGAGGAGCGCACCAAAAAAGCTAACCCGCTCTACCTAGATAGAGAAGGTTCCGCAACGAAATTGTTGAAAGGAATCTCTACCATATTCGCCTTTGCCACTATCTCCTCCAGGTCTCTCAGCTTCTTTGCAGTGAAATTACCAGCCATCAGGCCACGGAGAGCCGTGATACCAACCCATTCACCAATTCCGAGAACAGAGGTATTAGTATGGGTTGCACCTGCTTCGAGAGCACAGTAGGCGTTTGCAAGGGCACACCCATTCTCGTTGCAGAGAAACATTCCGATGTCACATCCTATTGAGCGAATCGTACGAACTAGATCGTACACTTGCCAAGGATTGGCCTTATTAACAGCACCAGTGATGCCGATGTATCGAACACCACCCTTGTCGAGGGCGGAGTAAATGAAAAGCTGCTCCACTAGCCCAAACCGAAAAAGAGTCCTGCACCGAGACTTGAACCTCAATCCCGTTGGAAATAGCATACTTAATGATTTCATTGAGCTCATCATGTCTAATAGAAGTGCCGATTATGACATTGCTAAAATCCAAGTGAACAGGGAACGCTTACCAACGGTACGGAGACTCACATTGCATTAACTCCTACACTGATCGCCAGCTTTACGTCCTCCTTTCGACATCGCGTTTGGGCCAAGACCCGATCGACCAATCAGGATGTTTTGCGAATATGAACCTTTTACGTATCGTGGTAGTAAAACCTCACTGAGCCCCGAGGCTAATCCGGTACACAACCGCTATGTCAAATATCCCGTTCGGCTACCTTGATGATCAGTGGAGCAATGTATCCCGCTTTCAGATAGTCGATTCAACTTTAAGGTACTTTCTCGTCGTCCAGTCTTCCCAGCTTTGAGTGGTCTAACACTTCGACGTGCAGGTATTGGCAGATGTACGCCGAGAACCCGTTTACAGGGGAAATTATAATTGAGATAGTCAGGTCCCTGGGCGCTTTCGGCGTGGATTATGTGTGTGGTATCAAATACTGGCAAAGGCCTACCCACATTGACTGGCGGCTGTCAGATAGATTTAGCAAACATTGCCGACTCGGAAGCTTGCCGGGTCGTTTCAGCTCTCGGCCTGAGAGCCAAGGTATGTACATGTTGACAGGTACTTGGCAGCAAACGGTGCAAGCAAATAATTCGATCCAGATAGGATTCACCCAGGACTGAAAGAGCAATGAATGTCCCAGAGAGCAGAGAGATAGCTACCCACGCGTGCCTCACGGTTACTAGAACATAGAATGTAGCATCGTATGTACCCACGTCACATAGCGTATGAAGAAAGAGTCTAAATCGGAAATCGGACAGATGCAGTCGACATACGGTGCCAAGCCTAGAAACCGACGGTGTGATACATCGTTATGCAGCAAGTAAAAACGGCTTTCATGAATGTTGATAAAGTGGAGTGTTTACTGTACTGTACTGTACTTTACTTTACTAAATGCTATCCACACACGCTACCGTAAGAACAGTACCCCGCTTCCATCGCTTGGGGGCCGTCCCGCCCGTACCGACTACCTCACCTTATCGGGACATCTCCTGGCACTGTGGGCGCTTTTCTGGGAGAAAGAGTGCCCGTCGTTCTGTAAAATTGGAGGTGCAAATTTCATGGCAACTTGTGAGTAGACACTTCAAGGTATCAACTGGAACTAACAGCTAAGGAAAAGCGACAGCGATTGCAGTCATAGCCGGCACGACGGCTGCAGCAGCATACCTAGATGCAAAATTGCATATTTCCAAGGATCTCGAGACTCTCTACAAACTACGAAAGGGGGCAAGGAATTATACCAATGCAGGTCCGCGTCTGCTGCGATGGTCGTCAGGTTGACTGCTCACTCGGACAACAGTGAAAGACGGTCGAGGGTCCGGTTTCTACCTCTTTCAGGCCTCTGCCCACGAGTACGCAGATGATGAATGCATCTGGTCTCGATCCGCAACGTACAGTTGGCGGCAAACATATGAAACTGTGTGCCGATATGGCAATTACTTCCTCTCGCTGGGTGTCAAGCCTGGAGATTTGGTTGGTGTATACTCCATGAATAGCCCAGAGTATCTCTTCTCATGGATGGGACTATTATCAATTGGTGCCGCTCCGGCTTTGATCAACTACAACCTTGCATCTGATGCCCTTCTTCACTGTGTCAAGCTTTCTGGGGCGAAGATGCTACTCGCAGACCCCGAGGAAGGGTGTCAGATACGTATCGAGAGCTCGAAGCTGAAGATAGAGAAGGAATTGAAAGTCAAGGTGTTGGAAATGTCAGAAGAGTTTCACGAAGCTATTAGTCGCTGTGATTCTACTTGGAATGATAGACACCTGAGAAGCCTCGATAAAGAGCCTCGCCTGGGGCTCCAGTACACAAGGTACTTTCGTCCAGCAATAATATCAAAGACCCACCCCACCGTACCTGATACTTTGTCAACAGTGGGACTACGGGTCTTCCCAAAGCATTTCTCCTCACCGCATCGCGCACCTATCCTGCGGCTTCACAGAGAGGCAAAACTTTTGGCCAGCAACCCGGGAAGGACAGGACGTATCACTGCATGCCCCTATATCACGGTACTGGGGGACTTGCGGCCATGAATGACCTGATGGGAGGAATATCTGTTGCTGTGGTTCCCAAGTTCTCTACATCTCGGTTTTGGTTAGACTGCATCGCAAGCAGGTCGACCATCTTCATCTACGGTGTGCTTGAGACTGATTTTCTTGGAATACGACTGCTAATTGCTTTACTAGTTGGGGAAACTATCCGTTATCTTCTAGCAGCCCCGCCCTCTCCCAATGACAAGAGGCATACCATCAGATTGGCTTGGGGTAACGGACTCAGGCCTGATATATGGGCAAGGTTTCAGGGAAGCTCCTATTCTTGGTTTTTTTTTCCCTGGAGCAAAATCTAACACTTTTGACAGGAACGCTTCGGGATTCCTGAGATAGGTGAATTCTTTGCCACAACCGAAGGAAACTTTACTACCGTTAACCACTATCGCAATGGCTTTGGAATTCATGCGATAGGCCACCATGGTTGGATACTACGGCAGAAATACAAAAAACTATACGTACTTGCCGAGATTGATCCGGAGACTGGCGAGATGTGGAGATCGCCCAGAACTGGCTTTGCCAGGCGAAGGAAGTATGAAGACGGTGGTGAATTGCTCGTTAGAATGGCCAACAAAGCCTTTTGGCCTGGCTATTGGCAAGCGGAAAAGGCCACACAGAGTAAACTCGTGCAAAATGTATTTGAAAAGGGAGACCTCTATTACCGCGTCGGAGACGCATTGCGACGCGACCAGGATGGATTATGGTACTTTATAGACCGTTTAGGTACGCAGCAATTCGCACCAGATTTTCATCATGGTCTCTTACACACTCACAGGGGATACGTATCGTTGGAAAGGGGAGAATGTGTCTACTACTGAGGTCTCCCAGGTTATTGGTACATTCCCTTGTATTGACGAGGCGAATGTCTACGGGGTCGCGGTTCCCCACTCCGACGGACGGGCTGGTTGTGCGGCTATCTCGCTCTCTGTTTCCAGTACCGCTTTCGACTGGGTCGGACTGGCCAGGTCGCTACGATCGACGCTACCAAGCTATGCTGTTCCCCTCTTTATCCGTGTCGTAAGCGGGGGGTTGGGCTCGATGAACACTGGTAACAACAAACAAGTCAAGGGTCCTTGGCGCAACGAAGGCGTCGATCCTGATTCAAGAGGCACAAAGGTATTGGGGGGGGGACACGATCGAGTGTATTGGCTGCCACACAGAGCCGATGCCTATGTTCCCTTCGAGAGGGAGGACTGGCGCAGCTTGGTGGACGGGCAGGCTAAGCTCTAGACTGATTCATTGCAAACTTCTTTTTGGGTGCTGTATCATTCAGTATTCCATTGTCTAGGTAGCTTGATAACCTCCTACAGCATGTACCTACATGACCCAGAACGGATTAGTGTTGGGTTGCTACATTTTGCCAGTCCGGCGAGGCAAAAGAGCGGCCCAGCCCAGGTAAATTATAAATAAATTACATTATGGTACTGTACTGTACCATACCTACCTTACCTACCCACCGTACATCGTTACCTACCTACTTTGTTACAGTATATACTGGACGGCCAGAATGCTTTTGAAAGCTGGTAATCTTTCCTGCCAGAGGTCATGGCGGTCTCTGAAACCCCGTCCAATTGCTCTCCACCCAATGTTGATCGGTGTATATCTTAAGTTACTGTTAAAGCATACTAAGACCGAAATGTCCCGGATGTCACTCTGACTGCATATATTTACTAAACCGATGCCAAGTTGGGGCCAAAAGCCGGATATGTAAAACTCTTCGTGGATTATGTGGATGTGCTCTGTACTTCTGAAGTGGAGTGTTGTATCCCCATGCATCTAATCAACAACCTTGGCGGTAGCTGCGAGGGACAACTTCTTATAATTTGTATCTTCGTTGGCACTTTCCGGTTGCAGCCTCTCCACCTACAAGGCCTCAGCTTTTCCCCCTTCCCCCAACTGAAGTTTTGTACATTCCGTGTGAGTGTCCTCCATGGTACCTTAGCTGTAATTGGGTCTTTCCTCTAATGCCAAAATATACAGGAGATGTCACACGCAAAGGCTGGAAACAAATAATCTTCATACGCTAAATGCAGGACACAGAGCGGGGAGATGGGACAAGTCACACCGATCGAGATCCAGACTCAAACATTGTCGATTTTGATGGGCCTTCAGACCCTGCCAAAGCGGTCAATTGGACACGATCCAAAAAATGGGCCAACATTATCGTTCTATCGACGATGACATTCATTACGTGCGAAAACCTCCCCAGTCCTTAGGGCGATGGCTGACGAGAATAGGCCTCTTGCCTCCTCCATGTTTGCCCCTGCCATAGGACAAGTTATGAGCAACTTTCACTCTGACAACAGCATTCTTGCATCATTTGTGGTCTCCGTGTATATTTTGGGGTTTGCACTTGGTCCATTGGCAATAGCCCCTCTTTCAGAACTGTACGGACGTCTTCCATTGTACCATGCAACCAACATCACCTTCGTCCTCTTTACAGTAGCATGTGCATTGAGCTCCAGTCTCAATATGTTGATTGGCTTCCGATTTCTTGCTGGAATAAGCGGATCTGCGGTACTGACGATTGGCGGAGGCACGGTAGCGGACATGTTTATCCAGGAGGAGAGGGGTAAAGCCATGGCGGTATGGACGGTAGGTCCGCTGCTGGGTCCCACGATTGGTCCTGTCGCAGGTGCATTTATAGCCGAGGCCAAGGGCTGGAGATGGATCTTCTGGATCGTTGCGGTAGGCGTGAGTCTCCCGAAGCCTATTCCCTATCAGCCATTCTTACTAAATTACCTAGTCTAGCATCATTACCTTGGTATTCATGGTCATAATGCGCGAATCCAGCGCCACCACAATTTTAGAGCATAAGGCCCGATGCTTGAGAAGGCAAACAGGTATCGAGTCCCTAAGATCGAAGTTAGACACCGGCGTTAAGCCGAAGGAGCTCTTCAAGCTCGCCCTGACTCGCCCAGTCCGAATGCTCCTTTTCTCGCCCATAATTCTCTGTTTTTCCATTTTTATGGCCGTCGTTTATGGCTACCTGTACTTGCTATTTACTACTATAACTGGCGTTTTCACGACCCGATACAGCTTCTCGCAGGGACTTGTGGGTCTCTCGTACCTTGGCATTGGAGTGGGGATGCTCATTGGAGTTTTTGGGTTCGGGACCGTCTCAGATCGGATCTTGAAAAAGAAGGCGGCAGGTGGTGAATTGAAGCCAGAGGGACGTCTACCACCCATGATACCCGGGGCCATCATAATTCCAGCCGGCCTATTTCTCTACGGTTGGTCTGCAGACCATAACGTATTCTGGCTTGTGCCGATCTTAGGGACGGCATTGGTGGGCATGGGATTAAACATTACTTTTGTAAGCTGACTCTGCTTCAGTCTGTTACATTTGCTCAGCTTCCTTCTGATGCCAAGCCAGATGTCCATCCAAACCTACCTCGTCGACGCCTACACACCGCATGCAGCATCTGCCTTGGCCGCTAATACTCTACTGCGGTCAACCGTTGGCGCTATTCTCCCATTAGCCGGACCATCCTTGTATGCACGAATCGGTTTAGGCTGGGGAACATCCCTACTAGGATTCATATCGGTGGCTATGATTCCCTTTCCATTTCTTTTCATCAAGTACGGCGAGGCAATCCGGGCGAACCCTCGGTTTCAACCTCAGCTTTAGCCGTAGCTGGCGCCTGGAGATTGGGATGGTGAAATATGCGGATGCTGGGTGGGGGGCACTCATAACCTCTGCGAAACTGTGGCTTGTGAGCACAGTGATGGTAAAAACGTCATGGAACGCTTTCTAAGCCATCCCATGGGATGAAAGGGTCCCCTTTTATCCCCTATTTTATACTATCTATAGTATATATTTTGCCACCTGGGTTCCCTCGATCAAAACCCAGCCCACCCTCACACTCAACTCCATCCATAACTGTGTTGGAAATAGGGAACAGTACTGTTACCCCTGTGTGGTTGACAATCTCGCTTAGCCCTATAGGGCTCGGGAGTCAGAGTTTTCACCTCCTTCCTCCCTTCGTAGTTCCTACTGTCTAGAGTAGTTCAATCAATATATACACATGCACATACTCCTTCTGACCCTCATATACCAACAGAAATCACATACTCATGGAATTTTAACCTGACTTCCGTTCCAATTAGCAGCTCAGATATTCTTGTAGTAAGGATGGGCTGGGCGCTGGCTGTGGTTCACAAAGATTTTCGGATACTACTTATTAGCGATGCTTATATCTATTCCTTCACCCTCCAAATCCCTCGTTTTTGAAGCTTCTATTTCTTCGCTCCCGCACCTTCCCTGCCCTTGCATATGTGAAGCACCGGGGAAGCAGGATGAAAGTATCTTCGTGACAGCGGTGCTACGCCGAAGGTCCGCAAGCAGCGGCAGTCGCATCAATGCAGCTGACCCGCATATCTATTGGTTATCCCAATCAGATACTGCTGGCATTGTTTTACAAAGGGACTCAATGTGTGGATAGGATTACCCCTTGATATGGCACATGTTTGCAGCATAAGTTTGAGGCTTAGTTTTCAACCTCATATTACCCTTATGACTGCATAGGACATGGCGAGATCCAGTGCAGATTGGTTTACGCCAAAGAAACATCAGACAGTATCCCACAGCAAGGTATGATCGACAGGCAAATGTCAAGGTAGAGCTCTTCATACAGGGCTATGGCAATGGCAGGGTGCTATTTTTGGCACTCTTATTCTTTATGCATGGGACATAGCTCCAGCGCGCTTTGCGACTAGGCAGAGAAAAAGCTCCGCATCAGCCCCATAGATCGTCAGCTTGTGCTCCTGATAAGTACTTTCTCTCGATTTCAACTCAACGCAAGCCGCGAATTCTTTGCCAGCCAGGCTTGTTTTTAAAGGGACAACCCCCTCCGGATTCTGGAACAATCAATGCGGAAATTTCCATAACACTCTGAAGAAGATGCCGTGGTGTTATACTTGCCTTAAAACATGCTGCTCTTCCAATTGCTCATAGTGGCATGCCGCGGGAATGCATCACCACTGGGAAATGTCGCTGTATATGGTTATACTCCACTCTCAAATCCGAGCACCCAGGTTTTGCACCAAAACTCCACGACTCAGACTGTGTCTTGGCAACAAGAACCACGAACTCGCGGAATATTTCGACTTTTGATTAGTTGTGTGATCACATTATCATTATGTGTTTGGACCGCGATTCACTTGAACATTGTACGTTCCTGCATATAGGCTGGGAGTTGGTGTGCTGATGAAATTATACATCCGAGACAGCATACCTCAGTCTTTAGGCACTACAAGAAGAAGACACAATGGGTACTGATGGGTTTATTTGCTCCTGAAGTGGTTGTCTATGTTGCATATAGGCTGGGAGTTGGTGTGCTGATGAAATTATACATCCGAGACAGCATACCTCAGTCTTTAGGCACTACAAGAAGAAGACACAATGGGTACTGATGGGTTTATTTGCTCCTGAAGTGGTTGTCTATGTTGCATGGCGTCAATATCAGTCAGCCTCTGTGCTGACAAAATCCATGAACGAGATTTTTGAGCAAACTCACCAGGAGCGCAAACATTCATGGACTAATGTTCATAGCTTCTATGCCGGTATGGGAGGGCTCGTCATCGACACAATCGATTCTCTCGAAGGGCCTTACATGTGAGACTCGCCTCGATTGTCCTTAGGATCCAGAGGTGTGCTCTTTGTCGCTCGACATGAAGATTGCATTCCCGATATATCGAAAGCGTCTATCTTTGATCGAAGCAAAGCGGATAATGTGGGAAAGTTCCTGGCCTGTCTGCAAGCTGGATGAGCCATTATTCAATGCACGGGTCGACTCGCAAGCCATCTACCATTGACTCTACTTGAGATCAATACGCTTGATCACGTCCTTTGTGCCCTTCTTATGTACTTGTTCTGGCTCCAAAAACCTCTAGATGTCAATGAGCCGACGGTGCTGACAGGAGAATGGACTCACCCTATGTGTGCGTGGCTGCTTATGAGCAATTCCTTCAGTTCTAGGTCTAAAGAGTGGGGTATTGAATTGTCAAGTCTATACGTGTACCCAAGGGGCGCAGGCGAGATATTACCTTTCGTTGACCTTCCTTCAGACCCTGCTCGAAATAACGACAGAGAATGCGAGGCCGAGTGCGGGCAAGATGATATGATCTTCGAAACCGAGTCTGAAACTGCTTTTATAAGAGTGCCGCGATCTGCCGACTCTTCTCCTAAGGTTTTAGATCCTTCATCTGTACCCCTTCAAGAACATGAAATCCTTAGCGGTACAACGTTTCGGCCAAGACCAAATGTCCGACCAAAGGGAGGTAATTCAGCTCTAGCAACTTCAAATCCGATCAGAACGATAAATCTGAATCTGGCTACGGTTAACAGATGGAAATTGGCATCCCACTTCGTATCTGAGCATTGGAATGTTATAGGGATTGACCCAATTGAAGCCCTTCCTGAAGGACCATTGGCCCCTGACGCGTTCGACTTCATTGACCTCATAATGTTGGAGGTCCCGGATTGGCCAGGCCTCGACCAGTTATATGGACATACTAATTCCACTTGTGCGAAACTATGGGCGGCGACCATCTTGTACGGTGGATTACATGCAGGAGCCTGGAGTTCCATCTTCCCCTCTTCTACTGAAGCTCTACTATGGAAGGTATCGGCCATCTTCATCGCTGGCTCAGGTTTGATAGCTAGTGTGATCGCAATTATCAAACATTGGAAAGATCAAGATGATTGGAAGCAGACTTTGAGAAGTTACGCTTATCGGTATTTGGCTATGACCCCGAAGGCAGAATGTGCGATGGTCATAGGGTTGAGTGAAGCTACATTCTGTGCCTATAGCCTAACGACCACGACTGTCGTTCCCACCTTCGTTCTAGCACGGGTATACCTCGTCGTAGAAGCGTTCATCAGTCTGCGCGACCTACCCATCGAGGCATACCAAACACCAGCATGGACGCAATGGATACCTCACCTTTGATACACTCTGAAAGGAGTGATTGACGGACGCATTTGGCTCGTCATGGTAATCATCGATAGCCAAGGACCATGGCCGTGTTGCTCTTTCGTATTCGAGCTCCAACAAGTTTCCATCTTTGGGTCTCACAGCATCAGTAATTGCAGCGCAACTGCAACCCAGTAGCAAGTATATGCAGTTTCGTACGAGCTGAGCTCCAATGGCCACGCACGAAGATTAGAAACAGTGGGATAATCAAAGCCATGTGGAAGCGCACCAGCATATGATTGATGATGTTGGGACGTTGGGCAGGTTGGTTGAACGATGTTGGCGGAATACCACCTATCTTAAGAAATATTGTACTTGTTGCTCTCTCGGAGATCAAGGGAGTAGAGTAAGAGTGAGAATCAGAAGCACAATTTATGAAATTTTAGGGAGTGGCTACGGGTATCTAACATTCAACAGGCAGTGACTGATACGAACAAACGTCTCCTTTCGCTTAGGAAAGAAATGAAAACGGAATGTGACGGTACGGCTAGCTTCAAAACATAGGATATTCGAGATACTGCAGCCTGGGATACTTGTACACATGATTATTGAAGGATTGTTTGAACCTCCTAGGGACTACTGGTCTGCAGAACTGATACAAGAAAATTCATTGGGTTACGGAAGATTTTTTGGAACCGGAAGAGTTATAGACTAGCATTGGAAATCCATCCTGCTCAACGCAAGGAAACAGCCAAGGAAGCCCTGGTTGTGCTTTCATCTGAGCCCGCAAGGCAGCATAGTGTTGGTCGGGATTGATCAGATTGAAGTAGCTTTGCAAGATGGACTCATCAAAGCAAGCTCTCCGTAAAGCTAGCAGGATAGCAGAGAAACGATACCAGTTACGAAGATGAAGTAATTCCTAGGATTAAAATCAGCCGGGCAAAAAACTTAATGAATAATATTTACTCACCTTCACGATCTCTCTAAAACGAGGCTCAGAAAAATTGGGTGGTTCTGCACAGGTGGGTGCTACCAGGTGGGTTTATAGATAGGTCGCTTACTACCTACAGTAGTATCTCCACCACTGATCAGCCTTAGGTACCAGAGCGGCAAAACCTTCGTCCACTTCTAGAAAAAGAGAAGCTCGGATCGAGCCCGGAACACTTGCAAGTGGTTTCTAGATCATTCTACATATCAGCAATAGCTAAAGGAAAAGGACACTCGGTTACTGTGGGTGTTGGGAAATACAAGCTGCGAAAAATCTGTCCTCTCGATCTGTTGGTCATGGCAATCTTGAAGTCGCCTCTGATCATCGACAATAATTGCAGCGAATATTTTTCAATCGTTAGTCGTTCGTCATGAATGTAAATGGTCTTGATGACCATCATGCGCACTACCATCGACTAGATAAACCCTACCGTTCACGCCATCCACCGAAATCGCCCAAACGATTTTTATGCGCCGATTTGTAAACTTCCAAACCGTTCCAAGCACGATGACGCCCTCGATAGCCAAGATGTCATATTTCACTGGCTCCATGGCTTCTCATATACCTCCACCGCCTCATCTTCTTCAGAATCTCCCAACAGTCAACCATCCGCATACCTTGCTCATCCCATATTCAATGTGCCGCAGATCACGAACCTCTTCATATCCGCCTGGCCATGACTCTGAATGAAGCCCGTTCACTATCGCATTCCACAGACACCATGACTTCTCCAAATATACCTATGCCAGCTGCAACAGCATCGTTCTCTCCAGCAGCTCCGCCTACCAAGAAGTCCATCCCACAAGAGCTCCCAGTTCTAACCTCAGACCACCCACAAACACAGGAAAAACCATCCCCCGCCGATGGTGAGGGAAACGAGACAGAAGAAGCCCTTATTGAGCGTCTAGGAAGGGAGCGACCAGCCATATTCAAGTCTCGTTGGGCAGAGATATTCTTCTGCTGTTCCATATTAGCGTCCCAACTTATGGCTGTGAGTCTACCCTCACTCATCCAACTCACAGAGACTTAGCAAAGGTCTGACAGTTGAGACTACTAGAAATACTTTGTGTCCGGCTTCAACGTCATTCTACCAACGTTGATCGTAAAGCTGAATATACCGACTTCCTCTGTAGTCTGGCCCGTCAGCGCATTTTCCCTGGTGACCGCAGCCTTTCTACTACCTTTTGATCGACTAGCGGACATGTACGGCGGTTACCCTGTTTACCTGAGGGGCTTAGCATGGTTTTGCATATGATCTCTCATTGCGAGCTTTTCGAAGAATCAATTGATGTTGGTCTTTTGCCGAGCATTGTAAGACCTTGAATCATCTGCGTTCTTACAATCCGGCGTCAAGCTTATGGGATTCATATATAGACCAGGCCCGCGAAAGAACTTGATTTTTAGCCTCTATGAGAGCTCGACCCCTTTTGATTTCTTCACTGGCGTCTTTTTTGCAGGCTTGACAGGGCAATTTCTGGATTTCGGCTGGTATTTCTGGATTGGGACTATACTCATTCTCACGACGGCCGTAGCCGCATACTTAACAGTACCATCGCACATGGAAGAACGCAAGGCAATGGGTATATAGATGGATTGGTTAGGGAGTGCTCTAATAGTATCGGGATTGATACTCGTTGTTTTCGCGCTTACTGATAGCTCGCATGCCCCAAACAAGTGGATAACACCATACATCTATGTTTTGCTTATCGTTGGGGCTGTAATTCTCGGCATCGCGGCTTTTGTTGAAGGCTGGGTAGCCAAAAGCCCTCTCCTACCGTTCGACTTATTCACAGTTCCGCATCTCTCAGCACTTTGTATTGCATTACTCTTCTCCGACGGAGTGCTTGGTATATTCCTGCTATATTCAACGCTTTACATCAAGACATTATGGGCGCGTCTCCGCTGCAGGTGACTGCGTGGTACGTTCCAATGAGCCTTGGGGGAATTTTAATTTCAGTGGCCGGAGGTTATGTTCTCCACCTTCTTCCAGGCACCTTGTTGATGCTCATCGGCGGACTTGGTTGGGTTCTGACGTCAACCCTCTTTGCGGTCGCTCCCATCGGAGCTAACTACTAGGCCTACGTATTTCCTGCAATGATAGGCGCAACTAATCACATTCAATATCGCCAACGTCTTCATCACTACAAGCTTATCTCATGGTCGTCAAGGACTGGCCGGTGCGCTTATTAACAGCTTACTATATCTGGGAATCGCATTTCTTCCCGCATTCGCCGACGTCACACAGACGGAGACAGCTTACCTGGGATTGAAAGGAAGCTATCAAGCCGTTTTTTGGTACCAGCTGGCTTTTGTTAGAATCCCGAAAGCGAAGAGTGACATAACCGCAGATGAAAGAGCAGCCCTAGAAGACTAAAGCCAAAATATCTTACAGAGCTCAATGAGACTTCGCTGCTCGCGACCTTGTTCTGGGATGCAATTATCGTTCAGGGTACAATACTGGTTGACCTTTTTGAAGCCCGTACCGCAAGATGGTAGACAGTTTACATCTATTTATTTCGTTCGTTATGCTACCTATTCATGAGTGAAACGGCTGCCTCACTTGAGGTCTGCTGTCCTTCAGCTGATCCCAATCTCTATGAAGTTAGTGTACTCGATGCTAATGGAGGCACTTACGGTGACTTCAGAGCCTCAAGAGCCTCAAGCCCTACAGCCTTGTCTTTAATGCATACTCGCCACCTTGCGCCTCGCTGCCCTGTGACTCATCGCCTTGCAGCCTCGCAGCCCTGCCCGCCTCGCAGCCTTGCAGCCTTTCTGTTCTGCAAACCAGTTAAGTAAACCGTGTTCCCAGCTACTTCGACTTTTCTTCCCAAGAAATAACCTTGCATCATCTATGTTTAGTATTGACGCTTAGCATATCACCTAGATAGGATAATGGGTTCAACTAGTACTGATGATTCAAGGGGGTGCATCATATCTTCTACAGCATTCCGTCATGCTCAAGCTGAACTTCACAGAGTAATAACCGGTCTCGATCGATTCGACGATGCCTCCGTGGTCCCTCTGGAGCCGTATGGGATACAAAGTGCAGCTGGGTAGGATATCTCCTTTATTTTCTGATATGCCATGTTGTACCTGCGGATTAGGCCCCGGCCAATATACTTGCATTTCAGATACCTGGATTATGTAAACCCGGTCCTGACAGACAGACATTTGGTTTCTGCTAAACCTTGGATTCCAATACCTGGATTGTGTAGACCTGGTCCTGACAATAACCTTTCAAAACCACAGTTGAATCAGTTGAACCGACACTGAAAGCGAGGAATCAGCAGCTACCAACCAGCCCAACACTTGGGGTGGGTTACGATATATTGTCAATGCACTTGCGTTCCCAACCGCGGAGCGATCGATATCTTGATTTCGTTGGGACTTCCAGCCCTGACATATATGAGCCACGATACTGAAATAAAAGTCTTTTTGCTTAAATACTCTGGAGCAAGCATCCCGATGGCATACAACCCTTTTTTATTTTTCAGTACGTTGTTTCGATTTTCGGTCTACCTAGTTCAAGGACTAATATATCAAGGATGCGCAGGTACAATCAAACATGGCTTTCACAAGATGGTTCGCCCTTCGGTATGTGCTATCACTGCAGGCTTGATGCTAATCTGTATGGAGCAAAGGACTAATTTTACAGGTGATTTTTCCTTAGATCAGGCGCTGCAGGACCCACTTTGGGCTCTAGAAAATGCATCATTTGCGTATGGATCCCTTTAATCTCTGGATGGAATCTGGTTAGCGCTGACCGGCCTTGAGCTTTGTGCACTGGGACTGATATGCATTATCTCCAATTAGGGTCCCGAAAGCAGAAAACACCACATACGCTCGTGTGCAAGAGAGCGAGCCCATCCCGCCAGTTGCAAATACCAAGGTTCCTGAAGTTGCGCAAAAGAGTTTGCTCAAGATCTGTAATGTCTTGAGCTGCAATTACCGAAGGCCCTTTCGTACCGAATCCGACTTGAAGTACGTGTGTTCTAAGTTGCAATGCCGCCTACTGATTGAATGCAGACGTCACACGGCTAAGCATGCAAGGTCATTCGCATGCACAGAACTGGCATGCACCGTCAAGCCGTTTGGCGACAACGCAGGTTTGCTTCGCCACCGGCGCGAAGTGCACGGGAAACAAGGTCATGGCAAGCCTTCGCAAGAGTACCGTTGCCCCAACTCCACTTGCAAACGCCACCTTAGAGGATTTGCGCGGCGCTCAAACTTAGTTGAGCATGGTCGCCGTATTCACGAGACCTTTGTCAAGGATGATCTCGAGAACTCTACACATCGCCAGCCTAATACTCCAGGCAGGATCGTTGAGGTCGAGTCGGCAATAGATAATGCTATGACTGGTTCCCAAGCAATCGTTCCTGACCAGAGGCAAATTGAAAGCGAAAACAACGCTGCCACGCTTCGTGGGCTTCAGAATCGGCTCGATGAGATACGGAAGCAGAAGGATGAGGCCATGCAAAGATTTGACGGAGATATCAGAGCACTCGGCGATGCGCTCGATGTGTTACATGGATAAGCGAGTGCTACTCAGCGACGGTATCAGAACAGGTTTGGGCAAAAGAGGATGCGAGAACCTTTGCTTGGTCTTTAGAATTGTGCGTTAGGGTAACCTGATAAGGCATCAAGAGGTGGTAAGGGAGAGCCGAACATCAGAAGTCATCGATTTGGTTTTAGAACTGGCAACCTACGTTATTTAATTACCAAGTTCTCTCACTTGTGTTTTGGTAAATTCTGTGCAACGCTGAGTAGACACAATGGCGAGGAGAAGACTTCTCATACCATCGGCAACACAGGTTGATCTGCAGAACCACATTCGAAAGAAGGGTACTTGTCCTAATGTCTGTCAGATGAGCATTCCGTTTTTTCAAGGATGAAATGATACCAAGAAGTATGGTGAGGTACCTACCTTAGCAGTAGATCTTTGATGTCTAAGCAAAGCTGAAGAAAGCAGGCGGCTTTGCACGACTCGGGTCAATACGTACCTCAACCGTCGAATCATTCTTTTCATATCCCCCTAGCTCCGACATCGACACCTTTACCGTAGTCCAGATGATGAATCAGATTCTCATCAAAGATGAATCTCATAGATACAAGAGAGCTTATCGTATGACTTGATTATATCATCTCGAGTTCTTGAGTATAAGTTGCAGGCCCGCTTCTAGACTATGCCCGCAGCGTCTTTGAAATTATGAGTTTGAAAAGAAGTGGAAACATAGTGCTTTTCAACAACATCGACAGGATGCAACCAGATAGATAAGGCCAAGCAGTCAACCTGAAGGATATAGTCTCTACAGCTTCAGTGCCCCCCACTGCCAGTTCAATTGCACCCGTAGAGCCTGGCCCACCTCCTGATGAGGGCCTTCGCGCTTGGACCCAAGTCGTAGTGGGCCACCTCATCAAGCCTTCTCCTGAGGCTTTCCGGCCTCATCTGGCGTATACCAGCTCTACTATTCCAAAGTCCTGCTTCTACCGCCCTCCCAAGTCTCATGAATTGGCTCCATGCAAGTCTTCTTGACGTCTTTCATCAGCGCATTCTCCGGGCGTGCGGCTGATGTTGAATGTGCGAGACATACTGTATTCGCCGATACGATATTACTTGGGTTTGGAACGTTCATGACGAGCTTGACGACAAAGTATTCGCAGATCTTTCTGGCGCAGGATATTTGCACAGGGATTGGGATGGAAGTCATTTTCATGCCGGCAGTGGCTGTTATGAGAACATATTTTGCCAGGAGGAAAGTTATGGCACTGACTATTCCAGCAGCCGGAAGTGGCACAGGAAGTGTGAATTTCCCCTCTATAGTCCAGTATCTAACACCACAAACTGGTATGTGAGAAGATGACTGCCCATGAATGGCTAGCCGTTCGGAAACGTCCCCTGGTTAGCAAGTCGTTTTTCCAACTAATCGGACGGATTGATATTAGGTTTCCCCTGAGCCGGACGTTGTTCAGGCTTCGTTGTGCTTCTCTTCGCCATTGCCATCAACCTACTACTACGATCACGTCTTCCACTGCAGAAGGTTGGTCCATTGTAGAATGGGCTGCTTTCCGCGAGCCAGCCTATGTGCTCTTTGCCGTCTTAATGGTCCTGATCTTCTGAGCTCTCTATTTTGGGTTTCCACGTGAGTTTATCAAAAAAAAGCCTTGGAACTCCACTCTGCCCACATCGGTATTGACATACCTTCCAGATCAATACTTACGCACGGAACGTCAACGGTTTCTCTGATCTTAAACCCGTAGAATTTTCTCCTTATCAAGTACGCAGTAGGTATCCCCACGAGACCCCTACTTGGCTATGCTGCCGACCGCTGGTTTGGCCCCATCAATACCCCTCGTTGCTTCTGTAATTTGGGGCCTAATGCTGTATTTTTGGATAGCCGTGCAATCTCGTGATGCCATGTATGCATTTGCAGTCGTCTATGACCTTGCCACAGGTGCTACGCAAGGGATGTTTAGAGGGTCTTTGATGTCACTGACCATGGATCTTAGTAAGACAGGAACAAGAATCGGCATGGTTTGCTCGATTCTTGCTTTTGCGAGTCTGACAGGACCGCCGATTGCCGGGGGTTTGATTCAGAACGACAAAGGCGGGTACCTCAGTGCGCAGGCCTGGGGAGGAACGGCTGTAATGTTGGGGTCCTTGACAGTTGGAGCAGCAAGGATGTATAAAACGGGATGGAAATGGAAGGTCAAATTATAAGAGAAAGATATGAAATTTCTGGTAAGAACTAGTCTGGTTCGTTTCAAAAAGCGACAATTGAGTTCGCCTATTTGCGCTCGTGCTTCCGTCGATCGCAGATTGATTGTCTTATCAACCTCTTCGCTATCTTCTTCAGATTCGGAAACGAACAACTTCGATGTCTTGGCTACCGGAACCCAAGATCTTTGCTGCTTTGATCGGCATATTCGCGTCAGACTCAGTGGAACCGTATGCTTTCAACTATAGCCAGGGATGGCTCTCTCCGCTGGCCTCAACATTGTCTTTGCTTTGGATCCCTGGGCTATATCCGAGGGCTAGTCAAGCTTGCCCTTAGACGGGAGGGCTGTCGCAAAGCTAAAGCATCAAAGCCTTGTGAACCTTCTTTGGTATCCCTGATAAGGATTGGTTGCCTCCGGGCGCTGTTCATCAAGTAACCTACCTTGAGCGACATCCACACTCTGATCATATCGTGTGGTCTGCCAATTGAATAATCCAGCACACTTCAGAGAACATGCCGATCTTACGTGGAGTGATATCTTTGCCACAACCGGGAAGATCTGCCATGATTGTGAACACTTGTCTGCTCGGATACAGAGTCAAGTCTTTCAGATCTATGGCCACTTCGTCGTTCCCTTCGCGGCAGCAATATTCGTTGGGCTGACGAGTCTGACCATCGTGGCCCTGCGCAGCAACACAACGGATATCATGGACCTGGTGTTTTGCCACAGCTGGCATGTTTATATCTCTGTTCTCGAGCCTCTTGGTGTGGAGTTGGGTTTATGCTCAGGAGGTGTCGCCACATTCTCAACCAGAATGGGCCGAAAAACAAAGCCACGGCGATTATCATAAGACAAGCCTCGAGAAGCGAGACTATTTGGCATACGTACAGACGGACCAGCAGTCCGTGACATTCGAGCTTCGAGCCGTTAAAGGCAGAACAAGGTGGCTTATTCGTGGTTTTTCGTTAGCGTTCGCTGTTTTAGGAATTACGAGGTGATTCTTCTGCCTCGAATCGACATCTAGAGAAGCAAGCTGACGCGACAGCTATATCTGTCAATACATCGAACTTCGTACAATAAGCTCTCGGAAGTCAGCAATATGGCTAGCCGTGCAAGGACTGTTGGCCTTAATCCGAGTCTCAATCTAGGTCATTGATTTTGCCTTTGACGATCTCGAGAGTGGAAGTGAGGACGTGAAATCGGGGCACGCCAAACCTTCCGTTTTGATGTCGGAGGACAAATGCCACTTCTTCGATTGAGCAAGCTCGGTGAGTCCATACTTAACGATCCACAGCAGTCGTTGCAGGATCCTTTCACCATATCAAATTGGGTGTTAGACGTACTGGATCTCAACGATACCGAAATCTGCAGCGCGTTCGAGCTCGCTCACTCGATCTATACCGAGGGCGCCAACGATGAGGCTTTATAAATCTTTCGAAACGTTCGACGACTCTGGGATTTTCCACAGGGTTTCCTATATTGGTGGATCAAGGCTCACGTAGGCCATGATTTCAACAACGATCGGCAGGAGCACCGGGATCATCTTGGGTGTCGAATCATCGACGATAAGAATGGTCAATATCATTACCTTCCGTAATTCCAGGGTCTGACTTCCGAATTTCAGATCTTTGGCGATCCACGGGTCGAAGACAGGACAATCTACACATCTATGACCGAAGAGACTATAGACAGGTTATCCACCCACAAAGACGGACGACGCAGGGGATAGCCGTCATCCATTCTTGAGCCGAGGGAGCATACCCTGGAAGTCGGCCGTAAAAGGTCGGGCATATCTTTGCAGCGACTCAACACCCAAACCCCAGGTTCGAGGTCAAGTGTACCTGAGATGTGGGGAGATCTCCTGGGAATATTACGCCGGGAAAAGCAGTGGTCTTCAGAAAGTGGGCGGATCTCTTAGAATATCCCCTCAGCATGGGAATCTCCAGTAAACTCTTGTTGGGGGCCCAATCTAGCGGTGTAATAGACATAGAAGCCTTTAGTATCAGGTGACATAGCTGTCAAAGAACCGCAATGAAAATTGTTCCAGTTCACACTCCTATCTCACCTACATGATAATTGTCACGATTTAACGAGTGTGGGAAATGCACATCCTCGAAGAATGCATACCACTTGTATGTCTCGTAAACTGTTTCGCTGAGGTGAGGAAAATGAAACATCTGCCTATGACGGTCTTCATATTTCACCAGACTAGAATTATGAATACTTCCTTCAGTAACGGCATTCTTTTCGACGAGGTTTGTAGAGATGCAACAAGAACCTGCTATGGGTCAATTGCCAAGCACTCATCAGGGACAGAATCTTGGACCTACCCCAAACCCAAGCACGTCATATGAGGCACAGAGCAGTAAAGTTCGTCGTAACGTCTCAAATATCATCTCAGGAGGATCGAATTGGTTTAGTTGACTTTGACAATAACACACACGCAGAGTAGGCAGGGATCCCAGAGTTCTCCAGGTTCATTCGATTTACGTCATGTTCGGCGAAGGCCTGGACATGAGTTCGCTCAATGTCCGAGCGTCGAAGGCCAAGGGGCATGATGGCAAAACGTAACAGCCTTCATACCCTCTGTTTACCTGGTCCGCTTCTTGCTTGCAGCAATGCTTGGACTGTCAAGAAGCGTAGGACGATCGGCAATTCGTCGGCGCTTTACGGCCTGCCCTTCATTTTCCAGACCCCCGACAACGTCACCATATGTCAACAACCGCTGGTGACCACCATTCGCCTTCTCACCCCTCGCCTTCTCCGCCTCCTCTACTTTCCAACGCCGGGTGATCTCTTCCTCCTTCTGGTTATCCATCTTGTGAAAGCTTGCATGATGTCCACATCCGTCGCACTCGAAGGTTGAAGCTGCTTTGAGAGGGTGGACCATGAAGCGGAGACATGTGCAAGGAATCAAGTAGGTATTCTTTTGAGAGCAAGGGCCACGAGGAGGGGTATAAGACATCTGGTGACATCAGCACACGAGAACGTTCTGAGGGAGAAGAGTCTCCGAGCGGACCTGATCCCATATGTTGGGTGCTTTAAGTTGTGAGCCGTTCATTGCTGCCGTCTTTACTTCCGGCGGCTTCGAAGTTGCCTACTTGATCTGCTCTGACGCTCGAGATTTCACGTTCACAAACACAGATCTGGCTTAAGGACAGTCAACATTTTCAAAGGTGAAGCTGGACAAGCGTGTGTCTGCATTGAGTGTTGGTGTATCTACCACAGTAAATACAGGAAAAGGCGCGACGGGAGAGACGCGATGGACAGGGATGGAAAAATCTTTTACCGGAGCCAGTAGGGCTGAGCCAGATTTCCAGATCTTTGCGAGTAACCGTCTCGTTGAACACGCCGAGTAAATAGTCGCGTGGAGCCTGCTGCTAAGGACTCGTGATTATCTCCCCAGATTTAGTTCGCACAATGGCCCGTACCCATTCCATTCTCAGTGTTCTTCTCTACCTCGCCATCCTCCCGTTCTCATTCGCGTTGAAATTCGACCTTCAGGCCCACACAGGGCATAGCAACAAGTACGAAAGATGCATACGGAATTTCGTGGCAAAAGATACACTTGTTCTAGTGACGGCCATTGTTAGCGGGCAGAAGGGTGATGGACAAATGGTCAATATGCATGTACGCGTTCAAAGCATGCGCTTCCTACCATTGAGCCCCGTCAGGAAGAAGCGATCTTGACCTTTCGTGTGCTCTAGATTAAAGATGCGGTCGGCAACGAGTATGGCAGGCCGAAGGACATAGCGGGCGAAACAAGAATGGCCTTCACCTCTCATGCTGATGCTGCCTTCGACGTCTGCTTCGAAAACCAGCTCACTTCGACTCGTACGCTATCTTGCCTCCTTCATAGGAGGCTCTTGCTGATCCAAGGGACACAGAAACGGTGATGAACCCTAGCCGTCACATTGAGCTGGACATTGATATTGGTGCCGACGCCCGGGACTGGTCGGCTATACAAGCCCAGGATAAGCTGAAGCCTGTCGAAACCGAGCTACGGCGCATTGAGGAGCTCGTTGGCGAGATCGTTGTCGAGATGGACTATTTGAGATCGAGAGAGCAGAAGCTTAGGGATACAAATGAGAGTACGAACGAACGGGTTAAATGGTTTGCGTTTGGTACAATGGGCATGCTGGTGGGATTGGGGGCATGGCAGGTTGTTTACTTGAGGGCGTATTTTAGGTACTCAGCTTTCTTATCTTGGATTCAAGAGTACCTGCTAATTTGGAGACTACAGGTCGAAGCATCTCATCTAGTCATTTTTTGGGAATCTCATCTGAGTGCTTGTCAATGAGTCTATTACTTTTTACCTCTCCAAGATTGCGCAACGTCAATCGATACCCAAGATGGCGCAATATGTTTTAATGGTCTTGGGCTATGTATGAGCTCAGCATGCCCGGCGTCAAGGGTAGATATGATATCTGCACCCTACTTTCTAGAGTAAACAGTACAACGTTTGGGTGGAAAGACAACGCGTATTGCCCTATCAACCGTCATTGTCCTCATGCCAATATGTATGAAGATCGTGCTGACTCCGTTATTCAATCCAGAAGTCATGGGAACCAACCGGACGCCTTTTCACAAACTAGTCTTCCAACCAACGAAGACTGATGGATTAGCGATATAATGGACTTTCGACTAGGCGAAACCTCAAAGCGATGTTTGGATACATGCTCATGGCTCAACATCCTGCCAAGTCGCCGGAATGGCCATCGTTTTCAGTGAAGGTTCTGGTTGTGTTGTATATAACCGAGCCCCCTTCACAAGGAAAAAGTGTTCACATCATTTATCGGACTTGCCGTACATAGAATGCAATAAACACAGGCTCTTCATCCTCAACCCCCAACCTACCCGCCCCCAAGTTAGAGCTGGTATCCTCTCGAATCAGTGCCGCGTCGTTTACTACGAGGCAAAGGATTCGCGATGTCGAGAAGATCTGATCTGTGCACTAATATGGATGCAACGTTCTTCGACAAACTCGGGATGCCGCTAACGAAGTTCGTCGATTTCGAACTTACATCACCTAATTTCGAGCCTGTTCATTCGTAAGTCGTCGGGCAAGACTTGAAGTTTCTCTTCTAACAACGTCTAGCCTCCTGACTGAAGACATGGTGACCGTAAATGTCCAAGACCACAAGTTCTACATACATAAAAACCTTCTTTGCAATCGGTCCAGCTATTTTCGAGCTTGCTTTGACGGTAAATTCAAGGAGGCCGAGGACAACGTATTCAATCTTCCTGATGACGATGTTGAGGCGTTCAAGCTCTTTGTCGACTGGCTCTACGGGGCACCTGTGAAGAAATGCGGCCCAGAAGAACTGGCCTCTTTCTTGGCACTATTGGTTTTTAGTGAGAAGATCTGTCTGGAATTCCTGCACAACGAGATCATGAATCAGATTCGAGCTTTCTATCGGACTTGCGATCAAGATCCCCCTGTTTCGACTCGTACCATCCAATACGTGTACGAGAACACTTTGTCCACGAGTCCTTTGCGATATTTCATCATAAGCCTCGCGGCCTGGACATGTGTGGAATCCGCCACGACCGCACTTACCGGCATCGCCTACGAAGAGCTACTCAGGCAAGGCGGCGATTTTGCCGTTGATTTCAGCTTCTCACTTGCGCTTGTTCACACTCCTTCGGGGGTCTCGAAAGATCCAAGATCCGTTCCAAGCTGTACCTTTCACAACCACAAAACCACGCCTCCGTGTAAGGGTTTTACCGGCGCACTCTGAGCTGGAATACGATGTGGGCGAAACTGAAAGTCAAGACTGGAGGATCCCCTGTTGGACATCATTTGAGCAGGCTTAGTTTGTCTGACTGGCATATGGTGTCGATGGATTTCGAACGGAGGATCATGCGAATTCTTAGGTTCAGTTGAATTGGAGATTTGAGGAGATCAAGATGGACGTGGTTTAGGAACAACGACCATGGAATAGCAAAAAGTTACCTGGCATAGGCCCTGAACTTTGAATGAAAACACCATGTGTTTTGTCCAATGGCTATCGTTCTGAATGTTGGCCAATTCTTGAGGGTTGATAGGGGAGCTCCCCAAGCAAATATTGTAGAACACTAAACTTCGTATGATGTCACCGTCAAGCACTTGGAGTATTTCAATTCTCAACCATCTAACTCTTGCACTCTTCTCACTAGAGAGTATTCAACGAATCACAACATGACTCTACTTCGAATTGCCTCTCGCCTTGCACGATCCTCTTCTGCCGCATTCCGACCACTATCCACCTCCCTACCCCGCAGCCACGCCGACGAGCGCCAGCACGACAACACTCCATCATGGAGGGAGACTCAGCAGTCAAAAGCCACTGGCCCGCACCTCACCAACACCAATTCCACCATCGCAAACGAAATGCCCAGTGTCGGCGCCGATAAAGCACCGCCTGAACTGCTCAGCTCAGTCGACCCGGACTTTGTGCCCAAAGACTCGGTACCCGAGAACACCGAGCGTATGACTGGCGGCTCACAGAAGGGCGCACCTGAAGGAGGCCCCAACTCTGAGCTCGGCGTTGGCGAGATCGAAGGTGCAGAATTCAAAGCGGAGCCATTGCGGCGAACAGGCGAGGACGGCAACACCATGCGGGCTAGGTTGTTATGTCCGTTCATCGACTCTCCTCTCTTCCCATCCCAACTTCAATTTACTAACCCTCCCTTCTCCCCCGTGCAAAAGACCAGAGCCGAAAACGCGGAACCCTCGAATCTGATCTCCTCCTCTCCACCTTCGCCGACACCAACCTCAGCCGCATGACGCCGGCCCAACTCCAACAGTACGACCTCTTCCTCGACGAAAACGACTGGGACATCTACTACTGGGCCACGCAAGAACCGACCCCGACCTCGCGCGAGACCGCCGAAGGCAACAGTCCCGAATTTTCCACACCGGCCGCGCAGGGCACAGGGATCGACAGCGCGCCGGCGACGGATGCGTGGCGTCAGGGGGCGCCGAGGAGTGGGGAGTGGGCGCAGACGGTAGGGACTTTCAAACCGGCGTATAGGCCTGTGCCGGCAAGGTGGAAGAATAGTGAGGTACTGGCCATGTTGAGGAAGCATGTGATTGATCGGAGTGCGGGTGGAGTGCATGAGGCGTCGAAGGTGGAGGTGGGAGGGGAGGGACTGAGTCAAGGGGTCAAGGGGACTGGGGGTGGGGGGTTAGGGAGGATGCCGGAGGTGCAGAATTTTGATGTTTGAGGCCATTGCGTATTGTAGGGAGAAGAGGAGTGAAACAATTACTACAGGCTTTAAAGAGGCTGATTACTTTGGTGAGAGTGGCCAGAGTGGCCATTTGGGTATTTGTGCAAACGTGGAGCCTAGGATATAAAGGTTTGTGTAATCTTCTTACCTCTCAATCTCTAACCCTATAGCCAGTCAAGCAAAACAGCCTTGATGATTGCGGATGTTCTCGAAATTCTAGCTGTACTCGACCTGGGCTATTCTTATCAACTTTCCTCCGCTTAACTCTTTAGTGCTCGTCATCTAAGAACAAGTCGGTTGGCCAGTGATAGAGTAAGCATATCTGGACGGTAGTAACGCAGATGCAACGAACAGAGTTCGAGACTCGGCAGTTCAGGATCTACATAACACAGTTCAGGTATATACGTACTCCCTTCATTATATACACTCGCTGGTAAGCGGACCACGTCTCAATGCTTCGTTTTCGGGTCATAGCGAGCGTATGTCGATATTTCGCGGTCTTCTATAAAAGAATAGGTAAGTATATATATACTAGAGGATGTCCTTTCCGGCTTTCCAGGCTTTGGTCGGCCGGTTCCATGTTTCGACTGCAGAGTTGGCCAGATTTTGGTCAGCGGTAGGCTTAATCGCGGGAATATCGAAATCGCTGAGTCCTTCAATGAAAGTCGAACCAACTATTCCTTGCTCTGCAATGTTTCCTGCACGCAAGCTCTTCCTAGCACTCTGCCATGGTAAGCAGTCAATCTGGGATATCTCTCCTCACTGAACTCTTCCCATCCATCCACAATCTCGTTAAGTACCGGCCAAAAAGCGCAATCAATCATGGTCAATATATCTCCAGATGTATAATCCCCTTCGGCAACGTAGTGCTCCCACATTTCCATGTCTCGTTGAAACTCTTTGAGCGGTGAGGTGTATGGCGTCGTGGGTCTTTCGGCGCTGAGGCGGCCTTGTAGAGACGGACGTTCGCCAGTATGGGGAGCAGTTTCGAGATTCCGCCAAAGGAAAAGGAGATCGTTTGATTGAGTCACACGGCTGTACAAGCGGGCGCTGGTGCGATGCAGATCTCTAGAGGAAGCACCTTCATGAGTGGGAAACGGGTAAAATTTCTCAAGGTAGAATAATATGGCAAGGTCACCCTCGACTTCGGAGGCGTCTTCATCAACATCTTTGAAAATGGGATTTTGGGTATTGGATAGACTGTGTGTCGGAGGGTTTGACTTGAATCGTTGGTGCCGGGCTTTTGTGGGTTGAGAAAAGTTTCTTGCTGCCAGCTTATAAGGGACGCCCTTTTCGCAAAGTGAAAGCTGAACGCGTAGATTGGCGATGTTGTCGCCGCAAAGGAATAGCTGCGTCTTAGCCGGAACCAGATTGATGACATCAAATCCATGGCTGTACTCTGTGTCCCAATCGAAATTAGACTGGTGATTCTCTTTACCAAAGGCAATGATCATGGCTTCAATTACGGCATTTTCATCATCCCGAATCTGATGAGCGCTAGCTTTGGTTTTGCCTCTGGCTCCTTGGCCCCATATGGTTCCTTCATCCTCATTCATAAACGTTCCAATTTGCCGAAATGTAATTGAAATTCGTTCGCCTCCAAAGGCTTTCTCTTCGGCCGTCCGTTGCTCAGCAGGACGTTTGTCTGCCCGAAGCCCATGAAGCCAGTGCATATTGGTTTGGGGACCAAGGACAAACACAGAATTATGTGGCATTGAGATTCGCTGTGTTTGCCTCGCAATATCCAATTTTTCGACAGTGTGCTCCTCTTTCGACCTCTTTGTTCTTAGGGTCATGACTCTTTGCGCACCGAGGCTAACATTGACAATGCTAGAACCACGGACGACGTCCAGAGTCTGTAACTCACAATTAGTGCCACGATTTGATAACGGTACAAAGAAGCAGCAAACCTTGTCAGAGTGTTCGGAGATGTTGTCGATACCGTCACGATACAGCTGAATTAGGGCATGGTTGAAAGGCTGGTGCAATAGTTCCACAATCTGTGCCCTGATTTGCTCAACAGTAGGAGTGAACGGAAGAAAACTTGGCGACTCGTCGGCTGGATGCCGATATATAGGTACGCCGCCTGCCTCGTCAACCTCACCCTGTACAGCAACAAGTCGAGGGACCTTCCCACTTCGATGGTGCATGGTTTCCCAGCTTACTTCTTCCTTTAAGAGCTCAAAAGCATTGTCGACCAAGGGCGAGCTTAATACATCGTGGATTATTCGCGAGTCTCCGGCGCCGATTGAGTCATCCGGTCCCAGCCTGTGCGTGCTAGGAGACTTCTTGATCTTCGATACTAGCGGCACTTTCTCTCCATGTCCTGGTTTGGCTATAATGCTTGACTGGTTCCTACTACTCTCTGCTGCTGCAGGTGATCCTCTTGCTTGTGTAGGCTTTCTTTGTGACGAGCTTGTTTCCGTGAGATTGGGTCCCTGGGCTTTGGACGTTGCCTTGATTTCGGGCTCAGTTCGTGGGTCTGCTTCAATACTCAACTTAGCTTTTGTAGAAAGATCGAAAGACTAACGCCATTCAAGGTCCACTCTGAGCCATTATCCATACCTAGTGACAGTGATTGCATATCGATTCCACCTGCTCCAGGACCAGTAAACATAGGGAATTGTGTATCTGGCGGTACCCTTCCGCCAGCCTCTTCTATGATCTCATCGCCGTCAATACCATCAACTCCCATGATGTCTGCCATTTGCCGCATAGCGTCCTCGTGCTTCTCTTCGCTCCTATATCCAAGGCAATCTTCAATCACGGTCACGCCAAGCCCATGTTGAACAGCGTCAGCGGCAGTTGCGTAGATACTAACATTAGTAAGGCATCCACAGAGATAGACATCAGTGACGAGCTTCATTCGCAATGACATCAGCAGTGATGTATTTTCGAAAGCGGAGTAATGGTGCTTGATCAGCATCGAGTCCTTGGTCATATCTATCACAGGGAGCAGGCGGTCGGCGATTCTTGCACCCCAAGTGCCTGGCATCATGAACCTCGGTTGTTTTCCTTTTCTTGGCTTGGTCATTTGCTCTGCTAGGTTGTTATCCCTATCATTAAAGGCGTCCAGGTTTGCTGTTCTTTGTTCGGCTCGGTCTTCAGCAGAAGCTCGTGTCATCATTGCTTTGGCACGGCTTGTTGGATGGTAGAGAGGAAGGTCTGCACGCGGATCATCAGGTGGATTGGCCGTGATATCATCTTCCAACTGCTCCTCCTCCAGTTTCCGATCCTCACGGTTCTTCTCGTCCATCTTGGCGATTTCTCGTTCGATTTGTGAAAGATCCTTCGAAGCAACAGCGGGTACATCGACGAACTCCGTGCGCACCCATATAACATCCCCAAGTTTCCGGAAGTGTGGCACCACATCTTTGATGCGGTCCGCCCAATCCTGAGCTTTTGTGACATAGACACCGTTCTCGCAATGAAGGGAGTCATTTTGGGCATTAACGACAATCAAGGCCCTTTTTGTTGCGAACTGCGGGGCATTCAAACCCGGTTTTGGACCTGGAGAAGAAAACATAATGTGCGGTGCGTCACGGAATCATGGGGAAAGTACGTTCTTCAAGTAAAATAACATTGGAGACCCCCGACGTATAAGTAGAAATGATCATGCATGCGGATTCTCTAGGACGCCGTTCGTACCATGGAGCTGGTAAGGTGCACTCGTGTTCCGTACATGTAATAAGCCGGTCTTGCTATGTTCCCCTTCTCCTGATATTGCATTGTGCAGTGCTTGGAGTTGCGAGAGGATCGGGGAGACTTTGAGGGGACTAGATGGTTTCTTTTAGCAGCGACGACGCACATATCAGGTCTCCGTGACCATAGAAGCCTACAAGGTTGCCCATCCTCCTGCACGTCTCTTGGATGTATAATGATTATCTCACCAAAGAAAACAGCGAACATGCGAGAGCGTTGTTGGAAGTGTATCAGCGAAGGATTTATGATTGGCAAGTGGGCCGGGTAAGAAGCCTCAGGCCAGTCGGGGAGTGGAGTTGGATTCAGCAGATTGGACGGGGAAGCTGCGGCAACTTCCACCCCACCAGTCATGTTCATCAATCTGTACGTCGTTGTACTACTACTCTCCGCCGTGCATCATGCATCGAGGGTATTGCATGCAGAAGGCCAGAGACCAAGGTGACAGCCCGCATCCATTGCACATCATGTGCATGCCATAGATTTCTCTCGGCGGCAAACCTGTGCTTTTGCTTGGTCCATGAGTTTGCAACGGTCATCACCAACGTTGTTTCAATCCTCCAGCTGCCCTCAACGCTACATCTCGCATGATATATCTAAAAGGCGGAATCCAAGTGTATTTCATCGGAGCCAATCCTCCACATGTACGCTTCCCCATACTCATCTCCTCGGCGGTGGAAGGTTGGTGACAAGTTGCGACTATATCATTTTGACTCAAGGTACTGAAGACCATGTCAAGGTGGGAGCAACGGTGCAACGTGGCCGATATTCGTCATCCTGCCTTGCTGCGCCTTATCTCAATTCTGAAAGATTCCCGAAGCCACCAGACAAGGCGTACCACAACGAACCCTCGCAAGTCGCTCAAAGCGCACTTCCTTGGCTGAGAAACGTTTCTGTTAGCGAGAATGCGCTTCAATTACGCAGAAGGCTTACATGTCATGCGCCATCGCGGCAAGTGCTTCATTTGTTGAAAAAGTTCGTGATCCTTTGGCTGCTATCACCCGATTTGACAGGACTTCCCTTCGTCCCGTTGCTTGTAGCGCTCCTCGTCTTTCTGCCACCTCGTGTGTTCTCGGACGATCCCGTACCTAATCTTTGCGCTGCTAAAATAGATTCCTCCATATTTGCTGACGGTGTGCTCGGTGATGCGTGCGCTGTCTTTGCAGACTTCGCTTTAGGTACAGCATCCTCGTCTAAGTTCAGCCCATGTTTCTTCGATGACGCAGGTAACGGGCCTGGCAGCGGAGCGTTGTCTTCGGTACTGCTCTTTTCTATTGTAGCCCGCTGCTCGCCATCTATGCGTTCGACAGTATTACCCTTTTCCCCGGCGTTGCCCTGGTGCTCCTCCATCGATCTTTTTCCCGCTTCCCCTTTCGTTGACTTTTTGACATTAGCGAAGAAATTCGCGATGTTATTCTTATTTTCGGCGCTTGCTACTGGCACGATGAAGGATGGAGAGTTGTTACCAACTTTTCCAACGTCTTTGCTAACGGGATAGCAGTCAAGTTCTCCTTGGAAAGGCTTCAGTAGTGCCTGTAACTCTTTCGACCACTCTGAACGATTCGGGTCAAGCCAAGTTCGAACCTGATCCGAGCCATTCTCCAATATTACAGGCATCCGATCATGTAGAAAGGAGAGCTGCTTGTTCGAATCGGTTGTGATAATGGTATAGGTATAGTGCTTGTCCTCGGACCCTTTGTATAATGTTAGACAGGACATCAGTCGATCGTATTCATATGACAGACCTTCATATTGAACGCAATCCCATAGGCCAGCAAAGCACATAAGCTGGCCGTCCTTCCTCTTAACGAAATGGGGAACCTTCTCCTTCCCACCATTCTTCTTCAACCATTCGTAGAAGCCTTGCGCAACAACGATACACCTTTTGGATTTCTTCATAGTGTTCCACATGCCACGGTTTTCCATAAGAGAGTCATCTCGGGCGTTGATCGTCTTCATGACACTACCATAGTCTGGGTTGCGCTTCGTCCAGAATGGTACCAGTCCTGTTTCTCATTATCAGCTTCTCCGTACGAGAAACCCAGCGTAGCATGCATAACCGACGCACCCCACTTCATGGACTGAAGCTTATATTTTGTCTCTTTTGGATCCTCAAGTCCAATAGGTACATTTTCGGTCATGGATTCCTGGTCACTTTGTCCTTCATTGCTTTGACTAGCATTATGGTGTCTATTTCCAGCTCCGTAGTCCGGAACATCAGCTCTGTAGACTAGACCATGGTATCCAGGTGCAAAATTGTAGGTTTGCCGCACGTCTTCATCATCGGGCGCATCCTCGACGGGCATATCACGGTCCTCGAGCTGGTGTCGGACGAAAGAAGCGCGCTGTGAGAGAGTCAGCGAACGAGTAGGGTCAACTGGCTGAATTTACGCACAACCCCCAAAGCATACCTTCCACACATCTTGTCTGCAGATCCCTGGCTCCAATATGAACACCCTGCAAGTGTCTGAATGTTGTAATTTTAGGATAAGGTAGAGCTTCAATTGGCGCAAAGATGAGTCTCTAATTAGACGTCATAGGGCGTCGAGGCTAGGCTTCTTTAGGATGACAATATAGATTCAGATGTACCGCCAATTGCAACAAAACTCAAGAGCATAACTCCCTCAATCTGCCCAGGTGCTTGGGATTAAGATCAAAGACTTCCGCAGTTCATGCCGTTATGAACCTTTTTCGTCCATCTGCAACGTTCGCCCGGATCCTACGCAAGAGCGTCGTCCGCCCACAAACCACCCGCTTCCTCACAACATGCATTCACAATCCACCCATACAATGCTCAAGAACTTCAAAAGCCTCCCGGCCCATTAAGCCAATATCCATCCAAAAAAGACACGCCAGCTTTCCCGTAGCAGCCAAGAAGCTGTTCAAAGAAAACCCATTTTCCGTCTCCCTAGCGACTTTCTTGTACCACCCCCAATCCCCTTCCTCTTCACCCTTACTAACAATCACACAGTATACTCTTCGGCATGGGCGCCTTGGTCTACACCAACTACATCTACAGCACCTACATCATCGGCGCCTTCAAAGCATACCCGGAGCCCGTCGCTGTCAAACTCCGGCGCGCCCTTTGGTACTCGAACCAAGACCTGCAGCCCAAAAATGCGCTCAAGTACTACCGGCAAGCGCTTTCGGTCGCCGAAGAACTGGGCATGGACCCCTTCAGTGACGAGATCCTGGGCATCAAGATACAAGTCGCGAGTTTGATGGAGAAGACCCAGCAGTACCAGAAAGCAATTGATGTGCTAGAAATTGTACGGGCCGGCTGTCTAAATTGGATTGAGCTATTGGGTGATAAACCTAGGAATGAGGGGAAAAGAACGAGGGTGCTGCAGAAGGCGATTGGGATGAGTGTGCGACTGGGCGAGCTGTATTCCCACCAAAACATTGCAGACACGGCGGCCGCAGAGGAGAAGCTAGTGTGGGCCGTCACGACGGTACTGAAAGAGAGGAAGCGACGAGAAGAGGAAGGCGTCAAAGAGGGCGAAGGCGAGTGGATGAGCAACGACGAGATCGGCGCCGCGCTCGAATCACTAGGAACGCACTACGAATCCATAAACCAACACTACCTCGCCACCCCCCTCTTCCTCCAAGCCGTCGCTCTCTCGCCCCCTACCTCCTGCCACACCGTCATCCTGATAAATAACCTCTCCATCTCGCTTGCACAACAACTCCCCCCACCCACGCCCTCCTCCCCTCCGGCCTCGCGCACCGAACTCGTCCAGAACGCGCGCATTTGGGGCGAAAGAGCCCTGGCCGTCGCATCGGCGATAAAACCTCCCGAGAGAAACGAGGAGTGCGATCAGGGATGTGCGGTCGCGACGATTAACCTGGGGGAATTTGCCGAGATGGAGGGGTTGGTGGAGGAGGCGCGGAGGAGGTTTGAGGAAGGGAAGGGGTTGAGTCGGGTGATGGGGTTTAGGGAGGGGGTGGAGATGGCGGAGAAGGGGCTCAAGAGGTTGAAAGCTCGGGAGACGTAGGCAAGACGGGAGGATCGCATTGGGCGGGAGTATGGCGTACGCGGGGGTATTGGGCTAGGCTTAGATCTTGGGTCTGTGTCACTGGAGAACCGCATATAAGAAAAGGCGCACATCGTCAGTTCGTCTAATGCATTGTATGAGTATCACTCTTGTCTTCAGGCTGCCTTCATCGGCCAGTATTTCTGCAACAGCAGAAACCCGCCTCGTACATGACCCGCGTCACAAGCTGAACGTCATCTTCCAACTCCCACCTACTGCCTAGACATCACGCCCCAGGCCCTAATCAGGTTGTCGGTGTAACCAGCAAACAGCGTCTGGCCATCCGCACTCCATGCCAAACTCACACATTCCGGCTCCCTACTCTTCTTGCCTACAGCCGTGTACTCGGGCTTCAATTCATCAACCTTGCTCTTCTTCTCCAGGTCAAAGATGATGATGCTTGAAGAAGTCGCAGCGCACAACCAGTAGCGGTTAGGAGAGAACACCAGAGCGTGGATCTCGTCGCCAGCGGTGAGAGAGTACAGGTGTTTGGATTCGTTAAGATCCCACAACATAGTAGTTCCGTCCTTGCCGCCGGAGGCACAAAGTGATCCATCAGGTGAAATGGTGACGGTGTTGATGTAGCCGGTGTGACCGATGTGGTCGGTTTGGATGCGGCAGGAGGCGAGTTCCCAGACCTATAGAGAATTGCGGGTTAGTCATGATTCTTGAAATCGAAATATCTTTCCGGAACAATATGCTTCAAGACTGTCATCAGTGCATTGGTGATTGGGTTGTCTCATGGCCCGAAGGCTCTGAAGTAGCAAATACTAGTAGATTGCAAAGCATCCTGTGACCGATTCCGAATCTCTTTAGAGAAAATCCAGGACGTACCTTGACGAGCTTATCCCATCCAGCGCTGACAATAACCGGGTTCTGGGGGTTCGGGCTGAAACGAACGCATGACACCCACTCGGTATGACCCTTGTCTGTGATAGTGAACTTGCAGTCTCCCAGAGTATTCCATAGCTTGATCGTTCGGTCGCGCGACCCCGAGACGATTTGACGGTTATCGGCAGAGAAAGAAACAGAAAGAACGTCGTTGGTGTGGCCTACGAAGCGGCGTGTGGTGACACCGGTTGCGAGTTCCCAGAGGCGGAGAGTCTTATCCCAGGATGCGGAGAGGGCGTAGGCACCGTCGGAAGAAATGACCTGAAACGAACTGTCAACTTTCCACATATTCTTAAGCTTAGAGACTGGGGATGTACGCAGTCAGAAACAATGTGGGAGTGACCGTGTAGACTTCGTTTAGGGTATCCATAGTTTTGGTCGTCGCGGGTGAGGTTCCAGATGATGAGAGTCTTGTCACGGCTGGCAGAGAGAAGCATGTTGGGGCTATATGGATGTTAGCTTCGAGCTCCTCCAATGCCCTCTTCATGTCACTGACTTTTCCAAAGACGTTGCCAAGCTGGTCACCCATCCGCTGTGGCCCTCAAGGGTGCCACGCATCACCAATTGCTCAGCCATACTGGGCAGATGTTTGAGGTAATGCGAAGGCTTTTGTATTAATGTAAGCTGTCGAAATTCCTAGAGGCTTGGAGGCTGCTCTATTTTTCAAAAACAATGTTTGACTTATCAAAATCGAGTGTTGTGCCGCCCGAAAACCCTAGTGCGGGAAGCACCTAAAATTAAGCGATAATTTATGGTCCTACAGGCTACATAGGCACGATAGGTCAATGTCCATTTCTTGGGGCTTGTTACGTTCTGAACTGGTCTGTCTCACGGTATTACGACCGCTCTCAAGGTTCAAAGTTAAACGATGCACGTACAACAACTAAAGTATAGGTTCGTAAAATTGACTCGCAAATGTCATCTAAAGACGTTGACCGTGGACTGGAGCGTCGCATACGTAGACGTCTTACACGGCAAAGCAAAAGGCAATATTGCAGTAGAACCTCGAGTGTGGAATGCTGGCCCATCATTGTATTGAAGCGGGCATGGGACATTGAAGACCTGGGCTAGGCTGAAGCTGTACTATATCTAAGTCAATGCTCAAGCTTTGTAAAGATTTTTAGTATGCCAAACCAGTTGGATGGAAGAAAGTAGGGAGGTGATGGACGAGAAGAGCTTGAGATGCAAACCAGAGCTTAACGCGGTCTGTTGACGGGGAGAGGAATCGTTGCACTCTTGGTACAAGGGAGAACTATGCAAGCCATTGCTAGAGAAATACCTGATATTTCATCCCATGCTCTGTCCCGACAACCAAAGTAATATGTACACTCCGCAACTCTGGTTTCCCAGCCAGCCATTGATGTTTCCTGCTTCCCGTCTCCGATGGTCATCACACTGCCGAGTCAACCTATACTGTCCCCGCTTTCGCCTCCCTCTCTGTCTCTAGCCTTGCGTAAAATTCATCGCGTCTCCTGGTTGCCGGGACATGGTAGCCTGCTCAAGTATAAGACGTTATGTCCCTCACGAACGGGTTGTTCTTCGCGTGAGCCGGATCCTGATTACGTACCGTACCAGTACAGGTATCCGAAGGTTGTTCCGAGACCTAGATTGTAATATGTTAGCTGGGCAATTTTGATTGATAGCTATGGAGGTCTGCTGATCCCAGATGCGAGTGCACCATTTGCTGGTGCAGAGCTATCGGGTGGAGGCGGGAGGTCGGAATGGGAGCGTACCGAAAGCCATACTGAGATCGAGCACAAGCCCCCTTCGGAGCATCTGAAAAGGACTGTCAGCTCCATGGATGTGTATGCACGGTAGAAGAGCAAGCCAAGCTTTAACAAGGGACAATATGAAAGCTGCGACAAGTTGCGGGCAACAGCTGGGGAGGTTCTTACACCAGTGATGGGTTTGATAGGCATTGTAAAAGTATCAGCGCGCGTTGGCGAAGTTGAAGGGGGCTCCTGCGCCGTAATTGAAGCTCGCTGTGGGCAATTGCTTGTTGTGCTTGCGGAGAGGTGACTTGACCGGAGGTAGCGATAAGATGTATAGTTTACACTAGCGGCTGATCGCGGTACAAGCTCCGCTCGGGGAATTTATGCTCAGCGGAACCCTAGAATGTGATCGAGCACTATCTACTATCTACAGAGCTGTCTCCGGTCCTCATCGTCCATATTACGCCCTATTTTACTGTAGACCTCTCAATGCCTCGGGCCCTGCCTCCTCGCTAGCTGCGCCCTCCAATCCACCCTCGTCTTCGCCCTCCACCCACTTTCCCCCTACCTACCTACCTTAGCAATGTCCCTGAGCGACTCCCACGGCTCCCTATCCTACGTCCACCCCGTCTCGCCGACCTCCTCCACCTCCCCCGACGAAATCGACTCCCTTCCCTCATCACCCTCAAGCTCCGACGTCGACTCCAGCGCCGATGAAGAATCAGACGCTGAACGAGAGTGGAAGGAGAGTTTGCAGCAGCTGGAGCTGCTGTTGACGATGGTGGTGGTGCCGTATGTGGGGAAGTATTTTGGGAGGAAATGTGCTTATTGGGGTGAGTCAGAGACTGCGAATTTGGGACGCTGGCGAGGGGGGCATACGGGGCGATGAGGGGCTAATATTGGCTTGGTAGGATGGACGAAGTTTATGGAGTGGAAATATCCGGTTGAGGTGGTTGTGACGAGCAAATCGACGTTTAGGGCCGCGGGGGCTCTTGAAGCGGCTGCGACATTGTGATGAGGAGCGCAGAATAGACTGGCTAGTGAACTCCATTGCGAGGCATTGTGAATAAATCCATGTACAGTATTTGAGCGAGCATTCATGGGAGTTATGCTGGGTTGGACATCAGGCATACAGGTACATATCTGTTTGTGGCTGTGCGAGTGGAACTGTACACACCCATACAAGATAATTTCTATCGCTCGTCTAAACAATCGCCTTGAAGGGAAGGTAAACACTTTTTGGATATCAAAACACATTGCCGAGGACGCAATTATGATTTGTTTTCCCCGAGACCTATGCCAGGAAGGGCAGTCTTGCTCGAGATGATCAGGCTGCTAACAACTTCAAATAACTCCTTGACTCCAACTAACTAGATGGGGTATCTCGAAAAGACTTGCGGCGTTATAAAACTGTATGAAAGGTAATCTGCTGAAGAGCATAGTACAGACGAAATTCTGCAAGAAAATACACGAGTCTGCAAGTATGAGTGGAAGTCTTGATCGTCTAAATCCAAGAGGGGTCACCGTGACCGAATAGTAGTTGTCGTTGAATTGGTACATCTCGCGGAGAACCCAGTCCTCGGAGGACCTTTCTTTCCTTTGGTTCGTTCAACTGTTCGGTTGGCTCCATTCGAAGATTCCATGCACCATTGGTAAGGAGACAGCAAGTTGAAGGAGAGGGGTCGTGCTGAGAATGACAGTTGATGTTCTTTAATAGAAAATAATCCGACCTGCGGATCCTGAGCAGAAGTACCAGTAGTCTTATTACTACCAAGCATATTGTGTGGCAGTCTTGTAGACCTGCAGCTTTGTACCGGAAATCTCCTGTTCCCGATGTGCGTGGCCGATTGATCCTCATAGACTGATGCGCCGACGAGGACTCGAAATCGAAGGTATTGGTCAGATGCCCATAAAGGAACTTGGACATAGAGGCAAAGTCAGGAAATCCAAACTCCCAGAGTCCTCCAGAAATGGTATTTGTCCAAAGGGTAAGTCCAGTTCAAGATCCTCCTTTGCGGAGAAGGCTCGGGCATCAAGGGGCTCCTCGGGAGCTGGCGTTATGGGTCCATTAGACTCGTCGCCAGGTGAGCTCGCTGGAGTTGCCGCCAAAGCATGATCGCACTATGTCCATGTGTAAGCCTGCCAGTGAACACAGGAATGTGTCTTTGGGTGTCATACTCTTCGTTTCTTAAGCCTGCATTCTGAACAGGCGCCAACCTTCCTGACACGTCCAATACGCTCCTTCTCACCTTCCGAGAAGCGTCTCTTCTTGCGGCCTGGCTTGATCTTCATATTAGTGTCAAAGACCTGGATCCCAGCTGTCTGGGTCCTCTCTTGAAATATAGGGACATGGTTAGTTCCTTGGTCCACACTCGATAGCTTCCTCAGCCGGTGATGCGGCACGGACTTCCTTCTCCCGAGATTGCTTCCATTCGAACGAAGAAGATCTCTAGAATCCGCGATAATATCACCGGGCTTTGGCCGATGTGCAAAGTGGTTGTGGAAACCATTTGCTTGGTGGTCTGGCAAGAGCTTTAAGTCAGTACACCTCGCATGATCCAAGGTATTAGACACGTACTCATTCCCCAGCCCGGATGGATGGGCATGAGGTTTGAGTCCTGAACCAAAGTATTGGGGTTGCTGGTTGGCTGCGGGGCGTCCTTGTAACCAATCAATATTTTGGGTCATAGAATTGCCCGCGGTAGCAGTCTGTTCAGATATTACCTCTCCACTCACGGGCGTCTGGTCCATTAAGTGGCCATCTGTTTCCATAAATGGTCGTACTCTATCTGCCTGGTCCAAAAATATTCTCGGAACATCTTGATATATTGGAGGTGCGGGGCCCATGTCACTTAGGTCAGACGAGGCATTCCCAGGATCCTCGATCTGGCATCCATAGCGACAATCAGTATATACATAATCCGTAAAAAACTCCGGAAGCCACTGGGTCATGGAAAGCTCCGAGTCAGGCGCGTCCTGTAATCCACCATAATTTGTCGTGGCAGAAGCGCTATTCATGAAATCCACATCGAACTCATGAAGCTTCCGTCCACTGTCTTGAGGCTCCTCCTGGCGAAATGGGGAAACAAGAAGTTCAGTAGGGCTTGTCATCTGAGGAAACATACGTTCCATTGGTTATGTCCTACTGATTCCTCCTTCCCAAGATGGCATTCATGCAAAGTTCGGGAAAGGCTCTCTGGTACCCAGTCCGGTTATCAAGCGGAAACAACCTAGGCACGGTTGGGTTCTCGGTTGACCTCAACCAAAGCAGAACAGTGACTTTGATATGACTCTAGCTTAAGAGAACTAGAACTTCTTCGAAAAACTACCAGATGTACCTTCTGTTGGGACTGTTGTGTGGCTTGATTCTCCCTTGCTATAGTCAAGCCTGGGATGTCCGTACTCCGGTTCAGTTGGCCAACTTATTCCCGAGTGAGAAAGCAAGGTTACTGGTCGGGCAGCTCCGTGCTCTTAGGTATGAGGTCACTTCAATGTTATTGGGAAACGGTATCGCCTTGAAGGGAGAACCCAAGACGACACATTGGAGCGCCTAAAATGCGTTGCTTCCTACCAGACGTTGGTAACGTAAGAGTAAGATGGAGAACCAGGCGAAGAAGAGAATTGTGGAAGGATGAGCGCCATACTTACCGAGATGTGGAAAGTCCAGATATAGATCAGAAGTAAATGTGTTTGATAGTCGTGCAAGTAGAAATGTCTGACAGAGCGAATGATTTCAGTAAGTGGAGTAAATCTATTGCCAATTTTATAACAGCTGCGAAGGTTGAAGAGTAGGTAGAGAACAGATTTAGAAGGAATAGAAAAGGCGTCGAAAAGTTGCACAGCGCGAGAATTCCATTTTATCCTCAAAAATGAGGCTCCAAACTCCACGCTAGTGACCCAGGCAAATGTAGGCATGCGATGTGCTGGCAAAGAAAGCGAACAGCAGAACATGGAGAACGGTCTCACCGTACCCTCGAAACAGTGACCGCCAAACCTTCGACGACAAGACTGGACGGCGGTGCAAGGTATCTATCTATCTATGCGATGGTACCCAACCGGAGCTTTGCCGGATCGGGTGGCCGCAAAACTGGTTGCATGAGATCAAATTGAATGCCACACCGATCTTCTTCCCGGATTCCATTAAAAGAATGCTGTGCTGCACGAGGTGGTTAACATTATAAATAGGAGTAGCGATGCTCCGTGGCGATAAATTAATGATGGTTATGTGTGGGAAATGTACGGCACAATCAATAGTTTGCAGTACAAGTAGTAATCCAATGGCGAAGCAATTTGGCTCGAAAACGCAATTGGAGCGATCAGATTGATCGAGATTCAAACGGGTGGTCAGATCGTATTGAATAAGGGGGAGGTCGATTACTCCAACCTAGTTTGCAGTGACGGTGTCCTGGTATGGTGTCAAGTATCATCCGGATGCGGTTCTTTGGCTGGACTGTCAACCATTTCTCCCTTGGGCCTGACAATAACCATTGTACTTAACATCGTTTCTAAGGTCAAACATGCGCGAGACGGGTCTAGGACCTCTCATAACTAGGTTGAAGTAGCTGCCAAACGAAACTTGAAGTCTTCACCGGGCTGCAAGGATGAGTTGTCACCCAAGTTACATTAGTATTCAATGTATCTTGGATGGCAGCTGTTGCCTTGATTCTGTTGACCATTATCCATTAAATTACCATCCAGCCTAAAACATGGGGATTTTGAGAATTCGCTCCTTGGCCATCGGGACCAAACAACAAGACAACACCGGCCTTCTCCTGAAAAAGACGTACGCTAGAATTGTACAAGTTTTGTGGGCCCACGCAATGTTCCGTGGCGTTCAAGCGAGAGTGCGTTCAACCCTCGGTGGGATCTTCAGACTTTGCCGATTCCTTCAAAAAGTCAGCTACATTCTACATTGCAGGAGCAGCGATGATGATAACAAGCATGCTGCTCACCTGCATCTAGGCCTGGGACATGGCAGGCCCACCTCTACGAATACCGCCAGTGCGAACACCGCCGCCGCGGGCCGCAAGAGCTGAAAACGCCAACGACCCGAGGAAAGTGGCGAAACCAAACCACAAGAAAGCAGTTACAGCTTGCGCTTCGTGACACCTTTTTTTCATGTTGGCTGCTCCGTTGGTGATACCATTAGCTTTTAGGTAGTCCTGTGTGCGCATTAGTCCACTACGAGCTTGCTTGATCTTGTTGCCGTGGAGACATACCGAGTTACTACAGCTGTGTACGTTGAGCGATGCGGCGAGTGCGATTCCTCCAACAAGAAAGAAGAGAGTATTGAGCGCATCGGCAGCTAACATGAAGAAGGGAGATATCGCAAAGCCCTCGTTGACGGTCGCGGCGATCAGGTAAATGAGTGAAAGCATGGCGAATACTGCGACGAACATAACAAAGTTGATTGTAGACGGGTTCCCCTTGGTCGCATCGTGGATCATGTTACCGGTCAAAGCTAGAATGAGGAGAGCCCAGAAGAACTAAAGACAGGTCAATGACTGCTGGACGCGACCAAGAGGAACCGCAACTAACCTGCAAGCCCCTTAGGCCCAGGTTTATTATTTGTGCCATCGCGAAGAATGTGGGTTATTAGGTTGGGGTGTGGCGATGTGGTGTACAGCTGTTGGCAATTGATTGTTTACTGAAGTGTTTAGGTATGAGGAGTGGATGATGGTAGAAGATCCGGAGGGACAAAGGGTTTATTATTGTTCTCAAATCTCTCGCGTCATACTTTACCTTACTACCTACTTCTAATTCCTCTCGTAGCTTCCGTTGGAATCCTGCCGCCAAGACTGCTGAGTAGTAAGCAAGATTTGCAGTGATTGCCCCAGCAGCCGCCGACGTCACTCCTGTGGCGCCAAAATAGGTAACGGTTACAGCATCTGCCACGCAGCAGGTGATCACAGAAGTCATTGGCTGGCTTGATTTTTATTTCTATTGAATACCTCCCTACGAAGATTCTCTTCGGATCTAATGATACCTACGCGGTATATATATTTGAAACCTTCCTCTGCGCGGTTACTGACTTGACAGCGACTGACCCTGGCCAACTGATCTTTGGTCCTATCGTGTCTTGAGAGTCTCATCTGCCGCCCCATTTCTTATGATCCAAGTTGAGCTATTCAGGCCACAAGCACTTGGCTCTACAGTCGTGGATAATTCAATACATGTACGACCCATACAGCAACTGCTTACGTTTGAACGTTTCGTCTACAACAGAGGCAGAGATAGTTGTCGATGCTGCCTTTGGCGCATACGTAATTCCAATGTTGATAAACGACCAATGTCTATGGTGAGTAGCTGCTGAGATGCAGGATGCTGGCGAGTGTGCAGACCATACGCTCTATCCGGTGGTACTTGGATGAATCATAGCGCGAACCGCATGCTCGAGTAGTTTTGAAGGCCGAGATAATCTCTAACGCATTGTCAACCATTTTCGATTACCTTCTTATGGGTCGCTGAATGTATCGGTTGCTATATCGGTTGCTACATATATGAAGAGCCCTATTCTAAATCTCCCAACGGTCTGTTTCAATCTCATCTTGAGACGTCCTGCATTCCGCCTCAAGATGAGTTTGGAGTATTGTGGTCATTTCACCGCCTCCACCATAAGCGGCCTAATCCTCTTTCCTGCAATTCTCGTCGCGCAGCACCATCTTGAATTACACCCTCTCCCTCACTCGTCGAACTACCGCTGCTAACGTGCTTCGCGTTTGGTCCGTTTCCAACAAATCGAAGGAGCAGTGTCATAGCTACTGCACTCAGGATAGAAATACAGAGGATTCCAACCATGACGAGCGTACTCTTCCTATACTGCTTTCTCCCGGGTTTGGCATCCGCAGCCCAGCCAGTGAAAAGTGCATATGTCGTAAGAATGGAACCCAGGTTACCAAGTCCAGACACAAGAGCAGCTGCTGCTGCAACGCCGACTTCGCCGTGCCGTGGCTGAAAGATCTCATTTGTCCAGGTCATCGTAATGGGAACGGTTGGTCCAAGGCCAAAACCGATCAATAGAAGACCACCGTATCTGGGCCAAGGATTTGCGGCGCTCCCTGCATAGGTTGTCATCAGTAGCCCTATGATCTGTATGCAAACTGGCACACTGAAGAACAAAGCTCGGTGGCGATGGAAGCGATCAGAAAATGGCGTGACGAGTAGAATGGCGATTAGATCCATCTGGTTTGAGGGTAAGTGGGAGTATAGCTAATTCTGGGAAGTAAGAGTAACATACAATCCAGATTGGTGCAGAAAGTAGACTGAGCTGAATGCCGGTCAAATGTTCGTTCGTCGCTCGTAAGATCACGGTAGCGTAGCTCTGGACTCCGATCCCAACCCCAACAACCCCGAAGTACATCATCACTAACGGCCAAAGTCGCCAATCAGTGACCACGTGCCACAGATCAATCATCGACCAGGGCCGACGATGGTAAACCCGGGTAAGGTCCTCGTAGTGGATTCGGGCGTCTTCGCCAGTCAGTGCAGGTCGACTTTGAGGAATCCACTTGTGCCAGCCACTGCGATCAGGAAGCTCTCCTGGCGGTAATGGGCGATCTGGCAGCCACCACAACAGGCTTATGCCAACGATGATACCCACCAGCCCGTAGAGTAAGAACATCCATTGAAAGCCGACAAGCCCGCCAAGACCGTCCATTTTCTGAAATCCGGCGGACACGAGGCCAACCACCGCGGCGGAAACTTGGGCTGCGGTGAAGTATTGACCTATCCTTTTACCTGTTCGAGATGGCGGATAGAACAGAGTTAGGTAGTAAGCCATACCTGGCCACATACCAGCAATGACGATACCCAAGAGCAGACGAAGGAGGCTATTCTGACTGTCAGCTACGATGTATCCCGATGAAAGAACCGAGAACAATACTAGAAACTCCATGCTGCCTTCATTGCAGTCATGCAGCTACCGATAATTCCCACCGCAATCACGATCCTGCTCATCCAGACACGCGGGCTAAGTCTTGTCATGACAAGGTTGGACGGGAGATCGAAAAGGACATAGCAGACATAAAAAAGCGCGAGTCCAGTCGATATTTGTTTGCCGGTCAAATGCAACTCATGTCCCAAATCATGCTTTTCCTTAATATTCATAGTCTGAGAAAGACCGACATTCGAACGTATTGCTGAGCAGAGGAAATATAGGACCCAGAAAGCTGGCATTTTATTAGAACTCAGTCCCAGGAGTAGGACTCTCCAACATGCCTGGTATAATCCTTCGATCGAGTTTCCTAGTTATACAGTTATACAGCCAAATCTCTCGCATTGAAGGCTGTGCAATGCTCACCGGTAGACTTTCTCAATTCTCTCAATATCTACGGCTTCTGGACCTATCTCTCGGTCCTCGTGGAAGACATCGTTCCCAGCTCCCTTGCTCACTTGCTGTGGTAGTTCCTCGACAGCTATGTCTTTGTCCATTCCTCCGTAGTCTCTAACATGCGATTGGGGATGAGAACAGAGTTGAGAGAATGGACTGTAAATATGACTCCCGCTCTCTCACGCGAAAATGGTTTCCAGGAATTCCAAGTGAATACTACGTACGAAGGGAAGGAAATGGCGCGATTGGTGCGGGCAACCTGGACATAAGGATAGAAGATAGCTCAGTTGCAAAGCTTTTCATAGGCCGGACCATGCATGGGAGCTGGCTCCGCTGTAGCTGCAGATTACATGTTGTTGAGTGGGCAGGCACTTGAGAAGCTGGTGGGGTGGTGGGGGGAACATTGGCCAAGAGAAACTGTAAAGTAGCGGGGGATGTTTTCCATTGAACCTAAGGTACGAACCTACTTGCGTTACTAGGTACGTAGTACGAGTAGTAAGGTAGTATCATGCATCTAACGTAGTGAGTGCAAAGCTTGACAGACCGCTTCATAATCATATGTATCATTGATATTACCTTACCCTTGACATGGCCGATGGCCTTGACGATGGAGATTTTCTACACAACTGTTGGGAGTTTGGGAGATTATCCGTAGCCCCCACTAAGCTCGTTCCTCGGCAAAACCCTAAGACAAAGCTTTTTGACGCTAACGCTCTCGAGCTCTACCTCGTCACCGTAGCAGCGATTGATCCCTCTGTTCTCTGTTCTCTTTTCTCATTTCTCTTGAATCTTGTTCATTCACATTATATACCAAGGTCTTCTTCATGTTTGCCCGGAATATACACAGAGTTTCACGGCCTGTAAGTGCCGTAACCCGAAGATCCATAACTGTCCTCGAGGGAAATCCGCATATTGTATGAAATCGAAGAATCGGTTTACAGTTGACCCTACTGACGCACGTGACAGTATGTCTTTCAAGATGAACGTACAATAAATAGCCACATCCTCTCCCTTCTCCCAACCTCGCCGCCAAAGTCCAGAATAGCCATCGGGACTACAACCAAAATACCTCCAACCCCGGACTCGCTGGTCGAGAATCACGAATTCCTCAATATCCTTCAATCAGTAATGTCGCAGTATGCTTATCAAGACCCCGATGTGATGTCTCAAGCACAAGCCTTTGCGTCAACTGCGGGCTCAAGTCTCGGTTCAGGTGGAGCCTTGTTCCCTCAACAAAAAAAGAGAAGAGGCACGAACTACGGGGGAGGCGGCGGGGCTGGCGGGGATGGTGCTGGTGGCGCCAGTAGCCAGGGTGGTGCAGGAGGAGGTGGGCATGGCGGATTCATCCATGTATCTGATCGGAGAAACCCACCTGATTACGGGAGAATAGCTTGGCCTGAAGACATCTTTGGAAGTTTGGAAGTAGACGCGGAGGGCAAATTTGTCGATGGACATGGACATTACCAGAATTCGGGTAGTTACAGGGTGGTGACACGGGATGGCATGTCAGTCAAAACTCTCGATCTGCAGTACTGGAGGCGCAGCTAATGACAAATTGTAGCTTGGGCTTGAGTCCTTTCCTACGAGAGAAGGTCGTCCAACGTCTACGGGAAGAAGAGAAAACTCTGAACTAAACATTCGACGGTTTCAAGAAACATTGCATCTTGCTAGCGGGGAAGGTCTCTTCGTCAGGTGCTACCGTAAGCGCTGTGAATCGGCTACTCCTCGAAGTGCTGTTACCACCAGATTCGAGGGGTAATTCCTTCAGGAAAGGCCCTAGAACGCCGCTATGAAGCTTGTGCCAGCGATGACTCCAACGAGCAATAACCATCACGTATGCTACAGACCTATCACGGTTACTAACAGCTGAGGTGCCCTTTACCAGCAGCATTGGAGCAAGGAACTCGGGATCAAGCAGTTGGCATTAATACCGGTCATTATTGGAGTGGCCATAAGTCGCTAATGCCGTTCCATTTCCTGCCCAGTCGCCGAGGGAATTATGGTGTGCCTTTAAATCGTCGTGGTTCAGCTACTCCAGATGATGATATTCCGACCCTGTAAACCTCCAGTTTCTGGCTTCCGATATGGATACTTTTATCCAAAGCGTGGTGGATAAGTCGACAAGTGAAAAGACCATTTCGAGGTCGTTTTCGTTGCTCACAGAGCTTCTCAACCAGACCGAAGTATGTTCGGATTTTCTAAGACATTTTAAAACCATGGGTTCTCGTGGTGGGCTTGCAATTGAAGGCTAGTAATTACATCAACTAGGACAAGCTTAGAAGTGTTTGGAGGACCCCAATTTGGGATTGCAGAACTGCGTGTTGTACTGTCATCTCCCAAATGCCAAGGAACCGTACCTCCTGTGGATCTATGTTGGCATTCTATCGAAATGATTAATGTAGTATTCAGTGAGCGGTCAATGATATCAAAGTGCCCTAAGGGAAATGAACATGAGACTGGACGGAAGCTCGCAAGTTGTGACATGAAGATGAAATAGCATCCATAGTACGGAGGTAAGCAGTCCAGCTTGCTGAAATGGAGACGGAGAGTTTTCGAATAGAAACATCGAAAACAAAGTCTTATTTGCGCTCGAAGCCTTCTCCATCAACCGGATAAAGTTCACCACATAACCCTAATAAGCAACGATTTGATCATGCGTGAGCAGTATCCTTGTCCATGGATCTCTTCATTATTCTGATGTTCTCATCCTGGTTATTGTGGGCGCTTGACGGAGCGGGAAGCGATATCTCGCCGCCAGCGCCTCTTTGCCAAGAATAGAATATTGTAGATAGATAGCAGTAGAGCTCAATCATCAATCTCATTCAGTCTTTACCACTTCACCGCAACTTCAGTGCGGTTGCAATCCATCAGTATCACGCATTCACTGGCCGACACTTTAGTGACATTTCGTGGTTGTGCGAATTTCCATGGGGTCTTAGTGCGATCTTGATCGACGTCCTTTCGTGATTTCAACCTCATCCCCCATCCTTCTACCTCCACACCACCTTCATGAAAGGAGTCAAATCGCCGTAGATAGGCGCCTCATAGGGTGTTCCGACTGACTTCGAGCTGTTTGGCGCCAATTCGCACGTCCGCTTCTGTTGTGGCGATTCTGCGAAGGCCAGTCCCAACCTCAGGCACCAACACTGAGACCAACCACAACCACAACCGCAACGACTCAAAATCTGTATCGTCCGAAGTTGAGACTGACCTCGAAGGGATCGAGTAATCTACTCTAGTTGCCTGTGAGTATACTGCATTGCACCTTCTGTGTCAGTGTCTTGGGCTACATTGTAGCATTACCAAGACATTACTCCATGTCAGGCGACCAAGTACTGACGCCAAGAATCCAAAGATCTGAATCAACCATCAGTACCTGTAGGCACCTCAGCGGTCACACCATGGCTTCCACGTTTGACGATGAGGAGCTCTCAATGTCACTGTCCAATCCTGGAGACCGCCGCGCGCAACGACCAGCTCCGAGTAGACCAACTGCGTCCGAACCCCAACATGTTGGTAGTCATGCCGGTGATTTACCTACGGGAGGCCGTGCAGGGCAACGCATTGGACAGTATAGTGTCAAGAAGACGTTAGGAGAGGGATCATTTGGAAAGGTCAAGCTTGCGGTACACCGAATCAGCGGACAGGAAGTGGCTTTGAAAATCATCTCCCGTAAGAAGCTCATATCTCGGGATATGGCTGGTAGAGTGGAGAGAGAGATTCAGTACCTGCAATTGCTTCGGCATCCTCATATTATCAAGCTGTCAGAGGCCCTTAGTACCTCGAGACAGACGATGAAGCTAACTTGTATAGGTATACTGTCATTACAACCCCAACAGACATTATAATGGTTCTAGAATATGCAGGAGGAGAGCTCTTCGACTATCTTGTCAAACACGGAAAGATGGCAGAAGCCAAAGCTAGGCGCTTCTTTCAGCAAATTGTCTGTGCTGTCGAATACTGCCATCGCCACAAGATCGTACATAGAGACTTGAAACCGGAGAATCTCCTACTCGACAACGATCTCAATGTCAAGATTGCTGATTTCGGGCTGAGCAACATCATGACGGACGGCAATTTCCTCAAGACCAGCTGTGGCAGCCCCAATTATGCTGCTCCCGAGGTCATCTCTGGCAAACTGTATGCTGGACCTGAGGTGGATGTTTGGAGCTGTGGTGTGATTCTGTACGTGCTGCTTGTTGGCCGCCTCCCGTTCGATGACGAGTTCATTCCCACTCTTTTCAAAAAGATATCAGCTGGTAGTTACAACGTGCCAAATTTTATCTCACAAGGAGCGAGGCATATCATCCATAAGATGCTCAAGGTAAACCCTGTCCAGCGTATCACAATCCAAGAGATCCGCCAAGACCCATGGTTCAACGAGGATCTCGAAGATTACCTTAAACAGCCTGTCGAGGAATTCATCGACACAGGTGTTGATCCCAACAAGGCCATAGATCCACGTAAACTGGCGCCAGGGAAGCCGCCTGCGGTTCAGGAACAAATCCACGACTCTGTGGTCGGTAAGCTAGGAAAGACGATGGGATATGCCAAAGACGACGTGCAAGATGCTTTGGGCAAAAACGAGCCGAATGCTATCAAGGACGCGTATCTGATTGTGAGGGAGAACCAGATCATGCAGACAAATCGTAAGTAAGATTCTGATAATGATTTACATGCGTATTGTCTCGCTGCCTTTATCACTTTGTGGTTGCTAGCCTCGACCGGACTGCACTTAGTTGTTACTATCAATTTTCGGCCTCACTTTAAGCTAACGTCAGATCAACAGCCAACCTCACCACAGCATCGAACCTACAACCATTCCTCGCTACATCACCACCAGCGTGGAACTCCCACATGCCACCAACACCTCAGATTATGGCCTCGCCATTGGCTGATGCATCAAATGCCGATGTTGATAGTATTCATGCACATAACAATGCAGATCAAGCAGAGGCTGCGAATGTGCCTGCACCTGGACCTACTGATGACGAACCGCCTGAGAAAGAATATGTCAGCAAGATCGGCATCCTCGCCAGCAGCATGCCATACTACCACAATCAGTACATGGCTAAGCGCAAAGCAACACGACTCGAGGACGGAGGCGAACCACTTGAACCGCATGAAGCTGAGTATTTCTCCAAGCTCTCACTCGAACCCAACGCAAAGGAGCAGTCCAGTGAGGAGCAAGCAGCCACTGTGAGGCGTCTGAAACCACATTCTCGCTCCACAATCCAACTCCAGAACATCACCGCCAACCCTGCTGAGAATATTGAGAATGCAAACCAGAGTGGTTCCAAGAAGGGTCGTCAGACGAAATGGCAATTTGGTATCCGTAGCCGCAATCAGCCACTCGACGCTATCACATGTATCTACAAAGCTTTGAAGGCTCAGGGTGCCCAGTGGCATGTACCGCCTCCCAAAGGAACACCTAAACATGAGTCTGGTCCAGTTAATGTCAATGTCGCCGGAGCTATGCACATCACTGAATCTCAACTCTCCGATAGCCCCGAGAAAGAGAAGCATGGTCGCGACGATCACCATCCAGCTGACTACATGCCCAATTTTGCCGCCGAAACCAACGCTCAGAAATCTACCGGTAGCAGCCACCCCAACCCTGATGATTCCGACTCTGAGAACGATGACGATGTCGACATCAACGTGATGCCACCGGGCTATATCCCAAAGGATCCCTGGGTCATCCACGTCCGCTGGCTCAAGGATGGCATGTTCCCTCCCGGTACTATGCATAACAACTCTGCTCATAGCAGCCGCATTGACCTCAACGACGAAGACAAGGGTTTACGCCGCGGCAGCATCATTGGCAGCTTGAGCTCCGCGACTGGATCCACCACTAGTGTCGCGCCATTGCCGAGCGATTCGGCGTGCTATGTGTACATGGACGTGCAGCTGTACACGCTGGAGCAAGACACCTACCTGGTGGACTTCAAGTGCGCTGGGTACGAGACTCTACTAGAGGTTGCAGTCAATGAGTCGGAGAAGAAGCTGGTGGGGTCCGGGTATCGAGTGCTCGACAAGGACGTCACGAGCCCCCAGCCGTTCCTGGACCTCACCAACAAGCTGGTGATCCAGCTCGCCAAGGGGTAGTCGGGACGTTGGAGTCTCTTTTCCTTGACGTGATCTCTCCGCTTAGCGAACGGCGCATGTGAGCAACGGGGCGTATGTGCGGAGGCGCTGTGATTGGCTTTTATGGCTAACGATGTCAACGGCCATATGGAATTGAGGATACGAAAGGGCTTCGGTGAAAAAAGGGTTTAAAATCCGTGTAATTAGTTTGGCTAAATAGGCTTCAAACCAGATGTATTCCCTGGCTTAACATGTGATCATTCATGCACTGTGATTGCAGAATATCTGACTGATTAACTACCTACGAGAAGGTCCACGACCGTTCCTAGATCTTACTAACAAGTTGGTGATCCAACTTGCCAAGGGCTGGCTGATTCGAACATTCCGATCTCATCTCTTGACAATCTCATTGATATACATAGCGATAAGGCGCAGGGTGGAATAAGGAAGCATGTTATCTGAGCTTTCTGTGCTGTGCTCTTATAATTTATAAGTTGAATGAGTGACTGTGTGAATACGGAATGATAACAATCTATGAATTGTTTTGTTTTAAAAAAGAAGAGATTCTGACAGTCGGAGTAACTAACTGACTTGCTATCTACTTGAATTATTCCATCTGCAAGTATCGAGATCGCGAAATGTCGACTCGTCAACTCAGACAAGAATTTCATGACTATTTCTCTTAATCAAATCCACCAACAAGCATTGTTAAATAAAAGTCGCTATGAACCATTCAATCACCTCATCTCTTGTCAGTTAATCCCTCAACCTAAGCAACCAACGAACGTATCCGGCAAACCCCCCCAAAAAAACTCCAAGCGTATATATATCCTAGATCTTCGAAATGACTTTAAATAGTTTCATCGGACACGGACATGTGGGCATGTAATGTAGTAGCTTCGAGGGAAGGTTGTTAGTATTTTTGGTTGAATAGACTCCTCCTTACTTACTGTAAGCATACTCGATATCCGCCTTAAGATCTAAAACTCTCCAAGTATTATGATAGTGAAAATGTTCTCCACGAATTGGGGTTGGAAGCAGAGCGTCCCCCTCGCCCTTATTTCGCATCCAAGTCCTTCACCCATCCCTTCACCCATTTCAGCCCCATCCCTTCACCCATTACAGTAACATTTCTCCCTACCCACCCACCCACCCACCCCCTTCAGCCAAAGTCTCTCCTTGTCCACCGCCAAATCCTACGCTACCAACGACCTAGCGCCAGACTATCTCCATCCTTTCCCTTCCCTTCCCATCCTATCCCTCTTCCGCGACGCAGAAACAGAAAAAATCCATAGCCGAAAAACGCCTCGATCCCCCCACGCTTCCTATGGAGATTGTAAGACGGGATTGTGTTGGAATACGAGCATATTGATATTTTGGTTGTTGCTGTTAGGAGGCTATCTAGGAGGTGGAAGGTGAAGACTCTACTAGCGGGCCCCAGCTCTACCAGCCCTATGAGGCGGAGGTTACCAACTCCCCTATTTCCAACAGATTGGAGGGAGCAAGCGGTTGGGTGGTTTGATTTGTTTTGGGTTGGGTTGGGTTGGGTTGAAGAGGGGGGGTTGTTAAAGAGGGAGAGGGGGAGAGGTTGCTGCTGCTCTTCCTTGCCAAATGTTTCTACCAGAACACGTTCTTTCCTTGATGGTCATTCTACCAGAAAACCGTTTGAGTGAATCATTGAATCGAGTTTCGATTATTACAAAAATCTATCTCTCTCGCCGACAGAAGCTAAATGAAAAAAATCCCGTCTTCTATCAATCTTCGGCTCTTAGAACCCTTAACACCATCGCTAATGCCAACGAAAGGAAATGTGGTATCTAGTGTCTCTTCGCAAGAACAAAAGCAGGAAGGAAAGCTTGGCATGTCTGTACCCTTCCCATTTCCCACTCATCCACTGCAGGAAAATTACATATCCCAACCACACCACCACCTCCTTACACTCCCCCCAACGTCATCCCATGCGTCGGCAAACTCCGACTATGCTCCATTTTCTCAGGACTTGTCTCATCAGTCACGATATGTTCCTCCAAATAGATCGGCCCACTATTCTCTGGCATCGGTGTTTCAGGGGCGAAATCTTCGGCAACAACACCCTTTGACTGCAGCTTTCTGTCGGTAGCCGTGTGAGTGGTTGAGCGACCGTTGGCTGAAGGTGGTGCTTGCGCATTCTTTTGGTTATCATAGGCAACGGCTCGAGCGTGGTTCACCTCCTTCCTGGCCTTCCTCTCCTGTTTTGCTGCGGTTTGCGAGGAGACCCCGTTCTCCACGACACCGTCGGCTTGCCCTGCGGCGTCCGCTTCTGGAGAGTAGCCGTTGCCACGAGCCTTCTCATCATGATAATTCCCCTTCCGCTCGCCGTCCCACTTCCTCAACGCCTTCTGCGCCTTCCCTACACTTTCGAATCCACCTTGTTTTTTGAGCCGTCGGCTCTCTCTAGCTAGAGCTATCCTTCCAACCAGACCTTCCTTCTTCGTCTCATCAAACTCTTTCTTGATCTCCAGAATAGCTAACCATGCCGCATCCATCCTCTCCCTCACCACCTTCTCCTCTTTCTCGTCGAGTGCACGCACATCCTTACCACCTTGAATAGTTCTCGCCTTGCAAATGAATGCTGTCGGCTGCTTCCCCTTTATCAGCTCCTTATGCACGCCCTTCATTGTATACCCAATTGGTCCAATAATCGCCGCCAGATCTTTTAGCACAAACCCACCGATACCCTTGCCGACACCTTGAACGAAGCCGACAGCGCCACCCTCTTTCGCGCCGCGATATGGTTGCGAGACGAGGCCTGTAACGCCGTCGTAGATGCCAAAGGCGAATTCCTCGCCGGCGGCGCGGAGTCCGGAGCGGTAGCCTGAGATACGGGTGGGGCGACGAACGGTGGAGTCACCGTAGAGACGTGGGGCGTTGTGGAAGCCTTGAGCGATGGCTAGAGCAAGGTCCATGGGTGCTGTGGATGGCAATTAGCTCAAGGGGCCAGGTATGAAAGTATTGTAGTAAAAAGAGCTCACCTTTAGCGAGAGCCTGGCCGCTCTTGGCCAGTCCATGACCAGTATCCTCAGCAAGATCCTGCGCTATGTTCTCTTGTGACCCATCCGCTCCCACAGAAACATTGTCCTCGTTCTCTTCACCGTCGACCGCATGCTCTGGTAGTTGATTTGTAGTACCATTGGGTAGAGCTCCACCCCTTCTAGCTTCTTTCTGCACACCTTCAGACATACCTCCCATTAATTCACCACCAGCGGGAGCCTTAACATATCCATTACTTTCTTTAGGTCCATTGTGAGCTAGCGACCGGTTTACCTGACTACTCTTTCTCCGATGTTTTTTCTTCTGTTCATTCCTTTCTCTTCTCTTAAGTGTCTTTGCCCACCTCGCAGGCATGCTACCAACACCCTTGAACACGCCAACAGCAGAACTAGCAATGGCAGCGCCTCCGCCTGTCAAGGGCTCGCCTGGTCCTCCGAAGTCGTTCCAATCACAGTTTCGCACTAGTCTCAGATCATGCCACTTCATCTTTTTCTGCTCAACTAGTAGTTCAGCAGCGAGTACTGAGAGCTTGAGATCGTACTTTTTGAGCGACCATACTGCAACACGGTCATGGAGAACGGAGCAGCGCATAGAAGTGGGACCTCGCAATGGTAAGTGCTGGTGAAAAGACGCAACAGCATTCTTAGCTCCATCACCCTCCACTTCGATATCGTGCGCAAGTTCTTGGGCGTGCTTTTTGGCCTCCGGAGTCAGGCATTGTCTGATGCCTTCCGCAAGTGCATCAGCAGTGAGCTTCTTGTACGGTACAGCCTGGGGAGCACCTGCCCCTGCTTTTGCTACCATGGCACCCCAGAAAGGCTGATCGCCAAAGAACGGAACGATCATGGTAGGCTTGCCACACTTCAGACCAATAGCTGTTGTACCGGCACCGCCGTGATGAACCACTGCACTGACGCGGTGAAACAACCAGTCGTGCGGGGTGTTTTCCAGCATGTAGATATTCTTTGGAGTGTTTCCTTCGTCACCTAAACCTCCCCATCCCTTGCTGACCAGTGCTCTGACACCAGCCTTCTCGACAGCTTTGAATATCAGGGACGTGAACTTATCAGGATCGTCCACGACAATGCTCCCAAAGCCGATATAGACAGGAGGTTCTCCCTCCTCCAGGAATTTTGTCAAGCTCTCGGGTGGTTCGAAGGAAGACGCGAGGTCAAGGAATACGAACCCTGCAATGTCTATCTCAGGACCCCAATCTGCCGGCTTAGGGATCAAGCCAGGGGACCAGAGATATGAATAAGGCACCTTCAGCCGAAAAAGTTGGCCAGGTGCCCAGAGTGTGGACACAGGCTCTAGTCCTAGGGTCTTGACCCGAAAGTGATTCACCAAGTCCCCAAGCCCTTGCCATATCCTGATTTTGTCAGTGTCAATCTCAACGAGGTTTATGCTTGACTCACATCATCTCGACCAGCGGATATGACATGAAATTAACGTAATTGGTATCAACATTGCCGCTCTTAATGTTCGCCAAAGGATGCGGAAATGCCTGCGTGGGGGTATAAGGAAAAGTAAACATTAGATGAAGCGGTATCCCAAGTCGTTCAGCGCAATGGATGTGAGCGAGACAAGAGGGATTCGCAATGATAGCGTCGGCCACGAATGGACGATTTTGTTCCATCATGTGTAGGTTTGACGCATCACCCTCTGCATCTGTAGCATTGATACAAGCTCGCCAGAACCCATCAAACATTTCGACAAAGGCGTCGCGTCTCCGGCCTATTTCCCCAGCTCTGACTGTAGATATTGAAGGCACGAGACCGGGATTTTTGACCATGAAAGCCATCAATTCTGAGGGATCACCTCCCACAGAAAAAAACTCCAGGTCTGTGTCATGCTCGACAAAATCTTTGAAAGCCGGGTGCGATGCTATCCTAACTCGATGCCCATGCTCCTCCTGGAGCACTTTGCCAATCTTCAGGAAGGGCTGAATATCCCCCCGGCTTCCAAGAACCATGATGACGATATTCAATCTAGGTGTTGGCGCGGCCTCGATGGACGTAGCAGTCGACAAAGCGGACAGTCTTGTCGCAAAGTTTGGTCGGCGAGTAGCGTCTTCTTCGTGGAGCGGTGAAAGCGGCTGCTCCTGGTCTTCTTTATGGTCGCCAGGGTAGAAGTGGTTCTTCAAGGTAGCACCAAGTGCCTTCGCAAGATATCCTCGGTTCGCTGTCTCGTTGACGCTGATATTCAATCGTCCATCTTTTTTCGACACCTTGCCTTTTGTCTTGAAATTTTCATTCCCCACTTTGAACCTCGAATACTGTTCGTCACCGTCCCTTCGTTTCTTCATGCTATCGCTTCCGGTTCTGCCCCTCGTCGACCTTCTAGCCGTATAAGCAGGTCGCCCTTTGGCCACGTCCTCGTCTTCCGAGGACGACGATGAACCAGACGAAGAAGAATCCGATTGCCAAGCCGCATTCTGTAGAGCAGTGCGGACATTCCCGGTCCTGCCCCTTCTCATGCCCAAAAGTGACCCTCTCTGCGCTGGCACAGGCCTTTCTGTCGTGAACTTGTTATTTGCCAATGCTGGCCGTGGCCTTGACGCGATCCTCCCAAGCTCCTCCGGAGCCGAGCCATTTGCCTGAGACGCTCGGGCGCTGGTGGCAGTGGGTTTTCCATTTGTGGATGTAACTCCGTTGGTAGCAGGGCTTGACAGAGCGCCAGCAGAGATGCTGTTGCTCTTGGGTGGAAAAGGGAACTCTAGCGGAGGTGGAATTGGTAGAATGTTAGTGCCCCCTTCTTCTGAGTTCCTCTCCATGATTGGGACAGTGGAGCCGGGCTCCCTTCAAGTTCTGTGTGCTGGTGATAGTTGTAGTATCATTGACAGAGGTTGTGGCGAAACGAATTGAGGAAAGTTTGACGTGTTTAATTGCTAAAACTCGCACAATTTTAGTGTAGGGATGTGAGCCCGCACATAGACGCGTGAAATGGGAAAGGGCGAAGGGTTGTTACTACACGGGCGACAAGGAGGTGGAGGGGAGGTGGAGGTGGAGGTGGATCATCGATGTCGCTGGCGGAGGTGATGTGAATTAATTATTATTGATTAAGTAGAGTATGACGGAGGGGAACTCCGCTCATTGACCTCTCCGCCGAGACCAATGAAGTGTCAGAGAGCCATAGTGAGTGCATGGATGAAGTCACTTCTGCAGCCATGGCAATCAAAAAACCCGCATGTTTCGGGACCGGGTAGAACCGACATCATATTCATAGCCTTTCTGATTTTTTAGACGAGAAACGGCCAAGCTAAGAAAAGCTTAGCATTGCCCCTTTTGTTGTTTTGGATACAGTGCAAAAACGAAGCCTTATCGATTTCAAGCTACGTTACTAGAAACGAATGACCTGCTTTTGAGAAACTGTAAAGTTGGTATTCAAATTGGCTGAATCGTTTAATTACGATTTAATGGTTTGGCGGTAGGCTCGTAAGGTAAAGCACAGTAACCCTGTGGTAAGTGTGGCATGCACTCTTCCTCAGGTAATACTGTAATTCTCATATATCTTTTCAGGATTCAAATCTACGAAACACGTAGGGGGGCTTTGCTCCATTCAAGATGAAAAGGGTTTCAGTAATCACCCATCAACAACCATCCCTCAACTCAAATAGTCCCGCAGCCCTTAACTTCTCGATATCCCCTCCCGCCTCCTGCACCACCTTCTCCGCCGCCAAACTCATCTTCCTCCGCTTCTCACTCGCTTCTTGTTCTCGCCTCGCCTTAGTCTTGGAACTCCCACTCGGTGCCACGCTGTTGACAATCTTTTCCCGATCTCTAGGCGTGTAGTTGACGAACACGCTGCTCGCCGACTTCGCCGACTTGAGCGTCCCTACTGAGGACTTCCTTCGACTATGCTTCGGTCGACGGCGGCTTCTAGAGGGGCTCACTGGCGATGGCGAGCGCGAGGATGAAGGTGAGGATGGGCTTTGAGGCCGGAACTGGTTGACGCCAGGAGACAAGATAGGAGAGTGCACATCGAAGCCTGTCGCTGTTGGCGAGACGAGATAGTTGTCTGAGGGATCCTCACTGATGAACTGGCAGTGCTGATCCTCTTGCATCATCAAGCCTTGCGAGAAATCTTGGCTTGCAGGTGCGAGAGTAGGCGCCGATTGCGCGGCGATGGAGGTCTCATCGTAAGGTCTTGCAGAGTCTGGCAGATTTTCGAACCATGATGGCTGAATATGGCCCGGGGATACAGTGTAATCGAAGTGTTCAGGGATGGTTTCCACCTGAGTCCACGATGATGCCGGTCGAAGTTGAGGCAATGCCGATTGAGACTTTGCCTTGTTTCTCCTTAGATCTCTATGCTGGCCTTGATGGGATACGTGATGTGATGCCATCCTGGTGTGATGCCTTGTTCTTGTCTCCGGACGTTGGAAGGCAACAGGTGAGGGAAGAGGGCTAAAGCCTGCTATTTGCGCCGAGGCATATTGCTGCCCAGAGCTTGGCTCCGCATAATTCTCATTCAGTAAAAAGCTATTTCCGTTTTGCGCAATAGTCTCGCCAGAGAACTTGTGGCTTAGAGTCTGAGTGTCCGTGTTTGGCTCATCCTGGTATAGACCTTCTGGCAGGGGAGGGGAAATCGGAGCGTTACTTCCCGGAGTTTGGAGGCTGATGTGCTCGAAGCGTTGGGTCCATTCCGAATCTAAGGGCATCTCCTGTCGGTAATAGTAAGAAGGGTGTATCATCTTGGATGGGTCGCCCGCAACGTTGCAAGGGCTTTTTGAGATTCGGTGATTTCGATCACGCAGCGTTTCAGGGGGCGTGGCGTTGAATCTGGGCTTTCTCCGTAGAGGGAAAGCTGGCGTTGCTGCAGGGGCTGATAATGGTGGTATATGAGCCTTAGACGAGGGAGGTAGTTTGCCTTCAAGGTTGAGAAGCTCGAGCCCTGAAATTACCGGCTTCTGTCTTTCAGTACGTGCAGCCCTTCTGTAGCTTTGCGGCTGGGAGCTTCCGTTCGTCTGCGAGAGCAGGCTATTGGCTTCTGGACGATGTTGTGCCCGCTTAGCGTTTGTATACGCGATGTCGGAGAAGGTGTTGTTGTAGCTTTCACTTGATGCTGTATCTTCGTCCGTTGGGAAATCGATTGACCCAAAAGGGTTGGCGTCGCTGGCATTGTTGCCCGACTCTGCAGAGTCGTGATTGGTGAATTGGTTAAAGAAATCGTCCAAAGGATCGTCGAGGATTTGCGCCCCGTAATCGAATCCTTTGTTTTCCGATTGATACGGAAAATCAGCTGGATTGAAGGACAACATGGTGAACGTCCGCATGCGTCAAGTTGAACCTCTCCCAATTGTACTCGTACCAAACGATCTAGAAAAGTTCGGCTGCTGAAGTCAAGCAAAGAACAAGACTGCAAATCGACAGTGGTACGGATAATCACTAATGGTGATAGAGAAGGTATTGATATGCGATGACTGAAGAAGAAATGAACAAATAGGGGGAGTATGCGCAGGTTATCTAAGGGGACCAGCCTCCCCAGATTTGTATTGGTTTGCATTCCATGGTACCTACTTCAACACAACAAGGCGTCAGTTGAGCCCTATCAAGCTGCTTCTTATTGGCCACGTTTGACGATACAATGGGAACTGCAAGCGGAGCAACGGCTAACGCTGAATGGGAATGTGAGACACGTGGTCCAACATTCCGAGCATTGTCAGGAAATTTGGAACATTCCAGTCCCCCCAATATTATCTTGTTAGCGAATGGGGAACCTTTGGTCAAAGCTTCTCAAATCGTGGGGTCTTCTTCTGGATTCCTGCGTTTATTGCCGTCGTGAGATCAGATGTTTGTATCGCAGAACTATTCCAGACACTCGTGTAACGTAGACCTGAGCGTCAGTCAGCTCCCATAGCAACCTTACTGCCATTTCCCACGCGGCCAATCTAGGAAACTCACCATCCTGCACAGTCCTGTCCTTACTCCAATTAAGCAGCTCCTTCGTACTCTGGACAGCGACCGGGCTCTTTTCAGCGACCGTTGTCCCCCATTTAAGTCCCTGTCTTATCGCATCCTCTTTCCCTCCACCAACCCAGCTAACAAAGCCCACCTTCGCCGCCTCTTCAGCTCCAAATACTCTTGCGCTTAGACACACATCCTTGACCCAGCTTCCATTGCCCACGATCTTGGGCAACCGTGTCAGAGTCCCTATATCAGCGGCGATTCCGACATCGACTTCTTTGACGGAGAATTTAGTATCAACGGCGCATATGCGTAGATCAGCGCAGCATGCTATATCGATTCCAAGCCCAAAGCAAAATCCGTGCATGATTGCCACTACTGGTTTCTCGCATTTTTCGATGGATGATATACATGCTTGAAACTCATTGACATGCCTCCGTATGCGTGTGGCCGCGCGGGCACCGTCAGGAGGTGTAGAGGAACTGGCAGCATTCTGGGATTCGCGCGTAAGAGGTGTAGATTGGGAACGAATATCTATGCCTGCGGTGAAACCTTTCGGACCCGCGCCGGACAAGAGGATTGTACGGGTTGAAGAGTCATGGGAGAGGTGGTCGAAGACGGTGCGGAGTTCGAGCCACATGCTTGGGCGGGGGGAATAAGGTCAGCTGGGTATGTAGGGTAATAGGGATGAGGGCTTACGGCTCTAGGAAAGCGTTTAACTTGTCTGGGCGGTTGATTTCGACATGGGCAACGAATGGTTCGGGATAGGTCACGTTGAAGTATTTGTAAGTGGGGACGGTGGATTGAGCCATGGTGAAGGAAGATTGAAGGAGACTTGGGGGTGGAGGGTCGGTCTATGGGAGTAGACGGGACAGGAAAGCCAGTAGGAAAAGCCAGCTATAGTACGCTAAGATACCTTAACAGCTCTGTTATCTCACCGCAACGTCATTGTTGACAAACGCAAAATCCGGTTCTTTCATATCCAAGCAAACGCAAGCAATTACCTATATTTCTACAGTCTCAATTGCTGAGCGCTGCTTCATCTTCTATTTCCTGACCTTACCACCGTCCGTCTAAACACCCGACCTCTGCCCCCCCTCAAACCACCCAGCCCCTGATACGCGACAAACCCCCCCAATCGAGCCCAACATGTCCGACACCACCGACAAATCCGGCCTCGGCCCCTGGCTCATTGGCGTAATCATCTTCACAACCCTCGTGTCCATTGGCGCGGGGATATTCTTCTCCGGCGCGGGCGACGACATGGGGCAGTGGATGTTTGAGAAGTTCTTCGAG
>JAABUT010000497.1_pt1 | contig 61688 bp, 68 predicted proteins | sample 5559281 | NCBI WGS metagenome assembly JAABUT01 (sample SAMN10711880, study PRJNA513359) | rock metagenome | isolation source: Antarctica rocks | place: Antarctica: Victoria Land, Ricker Hills nord | collected 2016-01-04 | reverse complement strand
CACCCCTTCATCTCCTACCCCCCCCCACCCGCCAAAAAAACAAAAAAAAAGAAAAACCCCAAAAAGCTCTCAAACCAGCTCCGAAAAACCTACACGGTTTACGGACGTGGGAGTACAGATGTGATGTGATGGAAGATGTACTGGCTCGCGAATAGAGTAAAGTAAGGTAAAGCAGAGCAGCGCAGAGCAGCGCAGAGCCAAGCAGCATGAAGCAGTCGCGTGCAGCTGGTTTGGGGTGTGGGATTCGACCGGGTTTGAGAGGGAAAGGTGGGGTAGGGTATATGTATGTCAAATGGGAGATGAAAATGGTGAAAGTAAGAAAAGAACGGAAGGTGGTTTATTGGATGAGGTGGAGGGAGAGCAAGACTGGCTTCAAAGGGTTCGTATTTATTTGCAAGAGCGTATTCCTATCGACACAGATACAAATTATTCACAATCCAACCACCAAAGTAAACCCCTCCGCCCCCCCCCTTTCAATATCTCTCCATCAGCTTAACCAAAAAGCGCGTCACCCAGACGGATCGACACCGTCTTCGTCTGCGTGTAGTTCGCCAACGCCGCCTCCCCCAACTCGCGCCCAATCCCCGACTCCTTGTACCCGCCAAACGGCAGCGCATGATGCAGCATGTTGTACTGGTTGACCCAGACGGTGCCGGCGCGGAGCTGGTTGGAGACGCGGATGGCGGTGTTGAGGTTCGACGTGTGGACGGCGGAGGCGAGGCCGTAGGTCGTGTTGTTGCCGATGCGGATGGCGTCGGCTTCGTCGGTGAATTTGGCAATGGAGCACACGGGGCCGAAGATTTCCTCTTGCATAATCTTCATGTCTTCGCTGACGCCGGAGAAGATGGTCGGTTCGATGAAGTAGCCTTTGTCGCCGTGGCGGCCGCCGCCAATCTCGACCTTGGCGCCCTCCTTTTTGCCGTGGTCGATGTAGCTATGTGATATTAGATTATTGTGCAGGTGCATTCGAGATCAGCGGCATACCTCATGATGCGGTCAAACTGAAGCTGAGAAACTTGAGGACCTTGGAAAGTGTCGGCGCCAAAGGGATCTCCAACAACGTTCTTCTGAGCCCTCTCCTTGAACTTTTGAACAAACTCGTCGTAGATACCTTCCTGGACATAGATTCTTGAACCAGCACAGCAGCACTGGCCGTGGTTGAAGAAAATCCCAAAGTTCACCCATGAGATGGCGTTCTCAATGTCGGCGTCGTTGAAGACAATGTTGGGGCTCTTGCCACCAAGCTCGAGAGTAACCTTCTTCAAGTTCGATCCGGCGGCGGCCTTCATAATCTGTCGGCCAACAACAGTGCTACCGGTAAAGGCAACCTTGTCCACATCCATGTGGGCGGACATGGCCGCACCGGCCACTTTGCCGAACCCCGAGAGGACATTGATGACTCCCGGAGGGAACCCCGCCTCCTTGATGAGCTTGGCGGCGTAGAGAGCCCCTAGGGGCGTCTGTTCGGCGGACTTGATGACAACGGTGTTACCAGTGGCGATGGCGGGACCAACCTTCCATGCGAACATGAGCAACGGGAAGTTCCACGGGATGATTTGAGCGCAGACACCGACCTGACCTTGTCAGTGCAATGATCAGCATTCGCTTCATGGGTCCACTCACTGGTTCCTGCTTGGTGTAGTTAAAGGTGTCCGAGTTGGTCTCAATGACCTTGCCCTCAATCTTGTCTGCCCATCCACCGTAATATCTAAAGGTCCCCGCGCACATGCCAATGTCGATTTTGGCCATGCTGACGGCCTTCCCATTGTCTAACGATTCAATGGCCGCGAGAGTATCCAGGTTCTCCTCGAATAGATTTGCTAGATTTACGAGATATCGTCCACGCTGCTCCGGGCTGACATGTCGCCATGAGCCCTCAAAGGTCTTGCGGGCGGCCGACACGGCGATATCGACATCCTTCTCGGTGGCTTCGTGAACCGCGCAGATGACTTTCTCGGTGGAAGGGTTGATGACGTCAAAGGTCTTGCCGTCGACGCCTTTGACGAACTCGTTGTTGATGAAGCTAGTGAGAAGACGGGTTAGCTTCAGGTTGGCGGGGTAAAGGTGGGGCAATGGGGTGAGGGGTGAGGGTGACGACACTGAGAACATGAAAACGGGCCACAGAAGGTGCCGACGGTGGGGGATTCAACGATCGATACTGCAGGAGGCCGAACAGCAGGGGAAACAACAGGGAAGTGAGACGACGTACAGTCCAGTGGGTTGCTCGTATTTGCCCGTAGCTGGCGTTTCCAAATGTGCCGAGAGAGACATGGTTGGTATGTGACACGAGTAACGCTTGGAGGTGATGATTTCTGACTTCTGACTTCTGATTTCTGATTTCTGGGGCAATTCAACGTTCGTGGCGTGGAAGAGGAAAGGGTTGGCGGGGGTTAGAGACTGTTATAAAGAAGGCTCGGAACAAGCACAAGGCCAAACGAAGATTTCTAATGTATATCAACACCTTATGTACTTTAGTCGTCAGACCAGAGAGGCGACATTCCATTCACTGACTATTCCCCACACCAAACGCAATTCACTCGGCACAATGACGTTCGAATGGGGTTAAGACTCTCCACATGGCATCGCATCTTACTTTTGTCTTTACGAGTCCGGGCCAGCAGTCAAGGGAGACCAGGGGCCCCAGTCGGGGGGTTCATGGAGGGGGTTAGAGTTGTGCTACCCCTCAATACCTTAATAACCAGCACAAAGTAATCACAGTACCTTAGTGACTTCCAAAGCTTGGCTCCGATGTTGCTGAGTACCTACGAAAGGGTGAGTAAGGTATCTAGTAAGGTAAGGTAGTGGCATGTCCTTGGGGCGGATGCGGTCTAGACCAAACACTGCAACTCCCGTGCGCCTGTTCCGCACTGCCAAGGCCACGACGTTTGCCTCGGATGACATTGGGTGTGGCTCATATGTGGCAGCATCCTCGCCAATCTTTTACCGCAAGAAGGCCCCAGGCGTTGAAAGGTTGGTGCTGCATAAGAGTACTCACTCCATCGACGTTGATGCACTGGAATCTGTCCGTGATAGCATTAGAAGTTGATCGTCGTATGCTGGTATCAGTAAAGCGTGAAAGAGCAGCGCCAATAATAATAATGCTGACGGGTCCCTCCATCAACCTAATTCTTGTCAATTCAAATCAATGGCTCCAGTCAGCGAAAAGGGGAAATGGTTACAACCCGCACAGAAGGAAGAAGATCAGATCACTTACCCCAGGCTCTACTGCTACCGAACGTACTACCTACATACATCCAAAACAATACTGGACTACAGTAATGGAGGCTGCTGGTGCTGCCGCGGCTAGGGCCACCGGAGCTTCTCCACACTGTCACACATCCTGGAACCATTATCTATTTCCATCGGTTCGTCCGACTTGCATCTCTGATCCTTCGTCAATAGGACACTACTACTGCGTATTGATGATCAAATCCCCTCGGATCCTTCATCAATAGGACACTACGACTGCGTATTGATGATTAAATCCCCTCGGACCCTTTGACCACTTGAGACACCCTAAACGTTGATGATGAGAATAATGGGAAGAGCATTGTAGTGAATCTCAATGCTTGGCTCTGGATCAAGCACATTGCTGGCTTTACCTAACGTTATAGGATAGGATAGAGCTGAGGCGTAAGATCCTCCTGTGCAAATGCCACACTGGTTTCTTGTCGAAGAATGAATATGGTAGATTCGTCACCTCCTGCTCCTCGTAGACTTTGCCACTGCTGTCGACGGCGCTGGCTCGAATGCATCATCATCGTCCGAGATATCATCATCGCTGACTTCTTGCACCTTCTTGCCTCGGACTGGTGCCTGGCTTGGCGCTTGGGAAAAAGTGAGCTTGCTCTGCCTCGCCGATGTAGCGGCAGCACCGCGAGCAGGTGCACGCTTGACGGGAGAATCAGACTTCTGGGCCGGCGCCGATTTCTTGGTCGTCCGGGTCGAGGGTACTGAGCTGACAAACAGTTGGCTCTCGTCCTCGTCCCCGTCGTCGTCAATCATGACTACATCTTCTTCACTTTCTTCCTCGACCACTTTCTTCTTGCCTCTACCAGTCTTTGCTGGAGCGGCCTTTTTCGCTGGTGCCGCGGCTTTCTTTGCGGCTGTTGCTTTTCCTCGCCCCTTTGCTGTTGTTGTCGAGGGTGGCGCAGGTGCGTCGTCGGCGTTCTCATCATCGGAACGGATAATTGCCGCTGGCTGATCGCTCCATGCACCCTCAAGCTCCGTATCCCAATTCTCGGGGCGAGGCTTGTGTTTCGCTCTCTTTGCATTTTTGAGCAGCCCAGCCGCGAAGAGCTGTTCGAGGTTGGACTTGTTCTGGACCATAGCTGCCATCATGTCATCTTCATCGACGTCATCCACGTTCATCAGGAGCTTGAACTGATCCAACAGGCTTTCTTCGACAAACGTCTCCATTGCGTGTTTGTCGTCCTTGTCGACAAACTGGCTGACCGCGTCGCCAAAAGAATTTTGCGGTAAGATGGTAAGTGACTGAGCCGTAAGAAACTCCCTAACTAACTTCTCCACCTTGACCGAGTCGATTGACAGCTGAGCCATCACTGACTCCTCAGGCAGGTCTGCCCCATTCTGTGCTTTCCGACTGGTCCCCGCCTTTTTGCGATAAAATTGCACAACATCGTTGACGTTAGCAACCTTACCAACAAATCGGTTGGAGAATCGTTGAGGGTTTTCACAATCAAAATTCCCTCCTTCTGGAGCCGAATATTCAACCCTGAGTCTGATCAGCGGCAGTGGCACCTCTTCATCATCGTCTCGGTCCGCATCGTCCTGCGCTGCCTTCCATTCCACTTTTGCTTCCTTGATCATGCTTTCCACAATATCCATGAAGTGTCGGGTGAGCGCTGTTCGGTTGTCCCCTTTCTTTGCAAAAGATAGAGCTGTCTTGTCTTCAGAGAGAACTATTTCCTTCATCACAAAAGGTCTGACGGTCTTTAGTCTAATGGTGTCCACTTTATACTCTTTCCCTGTAATACTAAGAACCGCAACATGCTTCGGCACTGCTTCACCGGGCATAAGTGATGTTGCGACGGATGAACCTGGCTGCATGACGTGGAAATTCATCTCCGGATTATAACGAGGATCTATAAGGCATTCATGTTCATGTCCCCATACTACCAGGTCGAGAAATTCTGGTAGAAAATTCTCAGGTAGATATCCCGTAGAAGTATATGCGTGACTGTCCACATGTAAGTAAGTCCGCTATAGTAGTATACTTATGACACATACTGATTTTGATGTACACTCATGAGATTGAACCAATCTTCCTTTTGCACACCCGGTTGGAAGAATTTGACCTTGCCATCTCTGAAGGTCCTAAACAGTCGCTCATCCCTGACATTGCTCATGCCATATAGAGCAAGCTTTGTGTTTCCCTTCTGTAGCAGAACAGGCTTTATGTGTATGTTGTCGGATTCTGGAGTTCGCCCATAGTAGTTGATTAAGCCAGAGATCTGCAGCAAATCTAGAGCTGCTAGACGGTCTTCCTAGCAAATGTAAGCTGCGTAAACCCTCCCGTTGGTAAAACAAACGTACCCCTGACGGGTCATCATGGTTGCCGTGTATGGAGAAGACGGGTATGGCAACGTTAATATCAGGGTCTTCGTAGTTGACATGATTGAATGCCCTGTATTTCAAATTAAATAAATATATTCTAGCTGTACATGTACAGGGTCATCATGCATACCCTTGGAATGTCTCGCTGCCATCACTCAGCATCTCCAATTCGCAAGGCTTTTCACCATAGCAACTCATCCGCAAAGACCTCATTACTTGGTACATAGATTTCCTTGAAGGCTTGTTCTCATGAAATAGGTCCCCAGCCAGTAGCACCATATCTACATCCTGCTCTTTTGCGAGGCACATAACCTCGTGGAAGCTTTTCCAGCTGTCATCGCCGCGGATATGGTCGCGCTCGTTGTAACCCACATGGCTGTCTGTCGCTACAAGGATGCGAATAGTGTCTGCTGCTATAGAACTACATGAGCGTAAAGTCACGAGGTTAGAGAGCTATCGCTGCATGCATCTCCACTGACCTGTGAGAGGTGGCATTGTAGTAGGGATGGATACTCTCCCTTATCCAGGTCTTCTGAGAATTAAGGGAAGAAGCGGTGCCTGATTACATGTTGAATAAATCCGTATAAATGACCCAGTACGGTGTTGTTAAAAGGCAGACACGGTCTGTGAGAGTGACGCGATCTGTGCCATGCTAGGGTCCAGGTACCCACGTGACTCGTCTTCTTTCTTCTTTCTCCTTTCTTCGCCGATACGCCGACCTCCCTGGAAGCTCGAAACAGAATCCGCAATGATTCCCACGAAAGCGCTTCTTGCGCGGTCGGTATGGAAAGGTACCTAACATTCGGTCTCTACTTATGTACTCACGTATCTGACACATATAATAGGTCCCCACATTGTGCCGTAGGTTCTCGAGCGCAAACCATTCACAAGCACTACTACTCATTCTCTGCAAGATTTGCGCCCTTTTTGCCAGCCCGGAACCTTCTCTGACTTGCTTGGTATCTAACAGACTCCCAATCGTCCGCCCCGCCCCCGGCCAGAAGGTTCCTCCCATCAAGACAATGGCCCGCGCCGCTACCATACTGCCGAATTTTGTGGGGTTGAAGTTTCAGGTCCATAATGGGAAGATATACCATGATGTGACGATTACGGAGGATATGGTTGGGCATAAGCTTGGGGAGTTCTCGCCGTAAGTTTGGACTTTGCGCATATGGCTGTTCTGGGGAGGAATAGCTAATGGACGGCCGACAGGACGAGAAAGGCCTTTGTGTATAGGCTAAGTAAGAATAGATAGTTGAGGTCTCTCTGTATGTGAAAATACTGTTAACCCACAGACAACCACTGTGCCTGTGCCAGTATTGCTAACGCCGGATGCACCTTTTAATAGGGTATCTGTTGTATGCACCTTTTGCCCGTTGATAGATTCAACATCCATATGCAGGCGACCTAGAACGCCTTGACTACTCCCTTAACAAGTGACTGCCCAAGGTGTGCTCTCTTACCGATAGAACTCCCCTCTCTTAACATTAACGCCATACTCCCCTACCGCGCATCCTAGATCCTCCATAGTAAGCACTGCCCTCCCCTGCCCTCCACCTCCACCCCCACCTCCATATCCCGCCCTCTGTACTCCAAGTACATGAGCGCCCGCCTTACCCTTCTCCTTTTCCTGTTGCTGCTGTTGTGATTGCGTCGCCTGGGCTCCCGGTATTCCTCCAGCTATTGCTGTAGCGGCGGTAGGCGCAGAGGAACCTGAAGCTGAAGAGCGCATGCGACTATATTGGTACGCGTCGGCGGCGATGTCGGCGATAAACTTTTGTGTAGCGAGAGCTAGGAGGCGCGTGAGGGGTAATGGCGTGCTATTCGGAGGAAGGCCGGCGAGACTGAGGTGATGCTGTGTCACGGCGTCGGGAATCTGTTAGGAACCGACGGTTTGCATTAGCTTAATGGCATGATAGATGTAGCGGTGGTTTGAGCACAGCGTACTATTGGTGCGTAGTCGTCCATTTTCGCAAGAAAGTTGCGGAGTGATATGTCCTTGCGAGTGGGAATGCGGGGTTCTGGAGGAAGTCCTGTAGCGTTTGGACCCGAGGGTTCGGGGACAGGGCCGCTATCAATAGCCATATCAACATCGGGGTCTATCTCGAGTGTAGGATCTACAGAGCCCATGGGTTCGGAGGAGGGAGGAGGGATTGATGGATCCTGGAGTGACGAAGAAAAGTTTGGGTCTGCCATGCTGAGACTGGCCGGAACTTATGGCATGCCACTAAGAGCAATTTATATCAAAGACGTGTGATGATGGAAATTCTGATGAATGGGGAAGAGAGAAGGCGGGCCATAGGGCTGGTTATCAAGTCCTAATCAGTGAGGGTCTCGACACGGGATTTGGCTAGTATGCCTTAGGACGAAAGTGGACTGCGTCAAAACATCCGTATTTGAGCGAATCTATCGTTAATTGCACCTTCGATGGCTACACATAGCTGCGAAACCATGACCTACAAATACACGCATAAGCGTAAGACTAAAATCATCTGATGTGACCTCGCCGGGACCTGGTATCGTGCCATGAAGTCGTATCATACAGCAACGCCAACTCTTAAGCCTTGGCATCGCCATGCATGTAAGTAGAAGAAGATAGAGACGAAGTAGAAGAAACGGCATGCAGAGTACCACCATTGACTCTTATGCAGTCAACATACTATGGACACGCCATGCGCCGCACTTGCACCCTACGACTCGATGATGGATATGATATGGAGATAAGAAAAAGTGGTTTCTGTCAACCACGACCAGAATTCCGAGAACCCATCCGATATGCGTATCGTAGAATGTAGATCCAGGCAACGACAGATATCAATATTCATAAATTGCCGGCTCCGTCCAAGGGATGGCTAAACGGAAAGGATGTATTTGTGATCTAAACGAGACTAACGGCCTCGATCTTGGCACCCTCCGCACTAATATTGAAGCCTCTGGCTGCCAGTTCCAGTTCGTAGTTAGTTTTGTTATCGGCATGTACTCCATTGAGTTGAGAAGTAGCTTCGTTCGGTCCCACGTATTGTTGTTGCTCGAGTCCCACAGGCACAGCATCACCGGTGATAAAATTAGGTGGTAAGCTACCATTCTGGTGGGGAGCACCATCTTGAAAACTCTCTATTGATATGTCGCCCTCTTCTGCATCTCCTACGTCGTCCTCCATTCCACCGTTGATGTGCTCTGGATCTTGCATTGGCCCTCCAGCAAGTGTCATGACACCCTCAACGTGGGCACGGTCATCAACTACCTGGCTCTGATCTCTTTGCTCGTTCTTCATTGCTTGTGCTGGGGCTCTAGTCTTGAGCTCACCGGTCACGAATTGCAGGTAATAGGGTACCTCGATACCGCTTTTTAAGAAGAACAACTTCAAATTCCGAGCTTTGTCCTTGAGTTGTACCTGGTTACGGTCTTTTAGTGTCTCGTTGATGGTACCACCCGGTCCAAACATGGCGAGAATCTGACTCCAATGCGGACCTTTGACACGATCAAGACCGGCCATAAGCGAATTCTCCTCATCTGTGGTCCATGGCCGCCGTTGGCTTGGATGGCCAGCACGGCGGCTGCTCGGCGAAGCTTTGGCGGTTGCGGCCATGCGAGCCCGCTCATACAATACCTGTGTAGGTGCTGACTGTGTCGGATATGGAATCGCATTCTGGTCGGCGTAGGCTTGATGTTGCTGGTTCATGCTGACAGGTTGTTGATTCATCGGGTTCGACATGTGCTGATTCTGTTGGAATGGAGGTTGCTGGTAGTACTGGGATGGTGCAGGTTGATGCTCGAAATGATATTGGAATTTTTGAGGATGAGGCGGTATCTGTTGCTGCCCCTGACCCTGCGTCTGCTGTTGTACTTGACCTGGTAACTGGTGTTGTGGTATCTGGCTCGATACCTGATGCTGTGGTAGCATTGGCGCACCTTGATTCAGGCCAAAGCCCTGCATAGCAAAATGAGCCGCACGAGCCGCCTTTTCCGCGATGTCATCAGTATCAATAACGAACTGGGAATTTTGCTGATTCGGTATCTCGGTGGAAGGCCGCGGCACGTCTTGCGGACGCTGATCCTGCAGGATTTGTCTGCTTTGCTGACCTTGCTGTTGACGCTGCAAGTGCTGTTGCTGTTGCTGATCTGTAACAAAGAAGTTGGAACGACCGGGACGTATGGGTTTACGGAACTTGCAGGAGTTTCAGTACGGTAAACGACTCAGCAAATACATATGGCTTACAGGCGTTCCAACAATTGTGGCGAAATTCTTGCTGACATATGCACTGACGTCTCTTAAGAAGTCTTCCCATATGTACTTGCGAGGTAATGCCGCAACAACTTCTTGAGTCATGGGCTCCTCCAGTAAAGCTCTGCTTCGATTTCGTGCACGCTGTAGAAATTCCGCTTCGCTTGGTGCAAGTTGTCTAGCACCGGGTCTCCGGCTTAGTAGCCTTTCCTCTAGATCAGCTGGAAACAGGTCTTCGAGAATCTCCTCTCTTAAACGTTCCCCATGTGACAAAGCCGATATATATGCCTGTGTTTTCAAATCTAGAAACAGCTGAGCTTGACTTTTTAGTAAGCGACTTCCGTCAGCAACGAAAGTATCGAGAAAGTATTCGTTCAAATGGAAAAACCCAACATCCTGGCTCCCAAAAACGCTGGATACGAATGTTGCCAGGTTCGCTTTTCGAATCGTGTCAATGTGTGCTTGCTCCGTATTCGGACCCAACAAATAAGGGGACAAGAAAGGCTCGGTGATTGAGTAAACTTTCTTGGTATGGTCGAAAAGTGATTTTAAAATCGCGTATGCTTGCCCAGTGTCCGACTCAGGGTCGGTGGCTATAGTGAGGATTTCTTCATACGTGGATTTTGCTAGCGTATTCAAGATTTGGGTCGCCTGTTGTTTCTCGTAAGGTAAATGTAATTTCAAATAACGGAATGACTTACTAAGTTATCTAGAATCGGCAAGCTCTGGGTTTTAAGATGTAGGCTTGCTCCAAGAGGCAAAAAGCTTTCAGTATCCACCATTCCCATATCGTCATAGCCTTGAGCGGCGTAATGATTGTCTATATGTTCACCGTGATCGATGATTCTGGCGATAACTGCAGCTAGATCTGGTGCCACCGAAGCGTAGGAAGGGCGCTCTCGAGGCTTTGGTGGAGGCTTAAAAGGGGCTTCTTGTGGGATGTGAGGTTGTTCAGTATGCCCGTTGACTCGCAGCTCGGTTGTGACCGAATTTTCTAGAGGAGCATCGCTTGTTGGAATTGGCGTAACACGTCGCGGTGACCTCTCAGACGCATTGTGTACAGCGGTGTCTTGAGGACTGTCCTGTGAAGCTTCTCGTAACGATACCTTATTCGGCGTTCGTTTGCTGTTGGGGGACTTTGGCTTTCTCGAACTTGTGGCTCTGGGAGCTGGGAGCGTGGCTGGCGATGACCCGGTGCGACGTCTCTTCCTCAACCTGGACCCAATTGTCCCATTCTCGCCATTACCGAGGTCATCGTATCTAGAAGTCGAGGGCTCTAGCGACAAGGGCATTGTTTTAGCATGTGTACAAAGAAGTCAGGCATTGGTATACGGTTTGGCAGGAGAAGCTAATGTAGACCATGCCATGAAGCGCTGGTAGATCCAAACCAATCGGGCAGGGAGAGCAAAAGAGATTCCAGGGCTTACCGGGCTGTGAAGGCGGATCGATCACGTTCGAATGCTCGATTGTGGTGACTCCTGATGCCACGACAGGGTGCTGGCCTCGAGTAGTCACCATTCTAACGTGCGGAGATTATAAGCTTGCTGGTTGCCGACGTTCGTAACTTTTTGACGCACTTTGAACCCTAATCGGTCGACAAGCGAGCTAAGCTGGATTGCGTTGGCTTGAGATTTCCAACACGAAAACCTCAGTTCACAAGTCACAACCTGAACTGCAAAACATGCCAACAGGCGTGATCACTCATGAAAACTTCGCTTGTGTCTCAGTTGGTGACTGTTGGAACAAGCTGTCGAACATGGCTTACTCGATAACACAGTTTGCGAACCTAAAGGAACCATTCGAGCAACTCTTCGGATCTAGGATACTGAAGCCGGTTCAGCTAAAGCATCTTGATAACTTTCCGGTGCCTTCGTCGCATCGCCTAAATGCTCTTTTGTATAAATGTCCTAGCTAGCATATATGTACCATGCGGCTGTCGTCGAGTACATAGTAGAATGTACCAGCAAGGAAGCCGTTTCAAGTTGCAGCAATACTGACCACTCATCTACCTACCTTACTGTAGGTGCCTCTGGCCCAGCCAAGACTAATATAAATGTCCCTCGAAGTGATCACAGCTTAGACGTCATTTTCAACTATCTATTCTTTTACTCATAAGATTCTTAGGTAGGTGAAAGTAGTTGATTTTTGATAGGCTTGCATCTCATGATGTGGTGTGCATCTAACTCCACCTTAGTCTTTTGCTCGCTAGAATAGCTGTGGTTGATCTCTGTCGCTCTTCCTTCCGGAGCGCTTGAGTGAATGCTCCATCTAGCCTTATAATTCGCCACTTGACTCCAGCTTCCTTTTGTACTTCACATACTCTGCTCTGGGCTGTATTGTACACTTTCTCGGATACGACAACATGCAGATGTTCAAGACTGGAATCGTCACTGGCGTAGGCCTCGCAGTCTGCACTTTGGCGCCGGCTAGGAGCAATGAGATTATCTGGTCTTCGGGAGTCTATAATTATCATGGAGTACGCACGTCTCTGATTCTTCCCGTTCAAAACGGGTTGACTCCATTAGGGGCGCAGTAGCTGTACGCCATCGCATCTTTCTTTCGCCATCGCTATGTTGCACCGAGAACGAACGAGTCCAACTTGGCTATCAATGGCCTATCTAAGGATGAGCTCGACAATACTCAAACATTTTCAATGTCGGCTTCGGACGAATTTATCGTGGTTTCAGCGCAAGCTTTTATGCAAGGCTTGTATCCACCGCTTAATATATCTTCGGCGACGCTGTTTAATCTAATGTCAATTCTTGCTAATGGATCGATTATTGGCTTTCCTCTTGATGGCTATCAGTATCCCCATATATACACGGCGTCTCCACTGGAACCAATTCTTTCTATGTCTCTGGCGCCGCCAATTGTCCGGTGTATGACGATGCTGCAATGGAGTACAGTACATTAAATCTCAGGATTCGAGGTCTGCGACCATGGATTTCTATCACAGTCTTGGATCGACAGTCTTGAATGGAGTATTTGAAAGATCCGAGGTCAATTACGATGAAGCTTACCTCATATATGATTATTTTAAATTATGAGTACACGCATAATCAGACGGTTAAAAAGCAATAGTCCGAAACCGATCTCTTGCAAGTAAAGGCGCTGGCTAATCAATGGATTTATGCCACAAACGGAAAGACGTCGGCAACAGGATCTGAGACCGACATCCGTACGGTTTCTGGGCGGACAATGGCTGCACAGGCCATTGAGTAGCTGATTAACAACATAGAGACCAAAGGAACCGCAAGTAAGCTAAATATTCCGTTTGACAGTTTTGAACCAATGGTAGCGTTTGCCGCTTTGGCTCAGCTACCACAAGCAAATACGAACTTCTATGGGCTTCCGGAATACGGCTCCTCCATGGCTTTTGAGTCGTTCAGTAGCGGATCGAATAGCAATCTTACTTATCCCAATATCAATGATCTCCGGGTTCGATTCCTTTTCCGCAATGGTACTGAGTCAAACGTCCGACTTGGAAACTTATCATTTTGTTGGTCGTAACGATGCTCGAAGGACCTTGTCACTAAAAGATTTTCTGGCACTCATACATAATCTTACTCTTCCATCTGTGGGCAACCTGGTGTAACACATGCCAAAGTGGAAACGTTAGTATATTCTGTGCTTCATACGCGAACTCAACCTTGTCCGGCATTGGTGGCTCGTTCTCTACACAAGGGTCGCAGAAGAGTAACATGAACCCGGCCGTAGCTGGAGTAATTGGGGCGATCGTCATTTTTTCTCTAGTCGGTCGTATGCTCGGACTTGCCATTTTAATTAGTGGAGTACGCTTTTATCGATTAAAACCTAAGCGGATATCTGAACTTGGCGGCTTCAAAGCAGGTAAAAAGCTTACGTCAGACCCAGACATTCCGGCAAAGAATGGAGTCGGCGCCATGGTGATTGGGAATGATAATGGGCGAGTCGGCAGCTGGGAGCTTCGTGAGCATAATCATGTGAAGGAAACCAACATCAGCAGCTTTACTATTCCGGAAAGTGCCGCAAGGCCCAGCTTCGAAGCTGATGATCTTGACATTAGCCATCCATTGGAGCCAATAAAAATCGATGAAAGGGTGTAGCATTCGGTTCCTTTCGATGAGAAATCTCGCCTGTTTGGATCTAGATGAAAAGGTTTCATGAAACTGTGATTTGAGCTATGAGTCTCCTGCTATCTCCAGTGCGAATATGATAATGGCTTCGATGTACACATTGGAGCCGTTAAAATAGATAGGTAGAAAGCCAGGTACGTATCACCATCGAATAGTCACGTGAGTTATTTTCCCTGCTGATGATTTAGAAAAGGTCACTAGGCAACCATGCACAAGTTATAATACTCTGACTGTAGTATGAAGAAATAGCGATAGGCTACTATGGTTTCAAGAACGACCTGCCGTTCTTATTTAGAAAGAGCACGCCGCACTACATGTCCAAGACTGATGATCATGAATCTTGTATGTTTTTCCTTAGAGAACTTGGAATCACAGATAAGACAAATTAAACCTGAACCGTTACATGCCGACCTCTTCTTCTTACTTTGTGCAGACCACGTCTGAAAGATTCACGTGTTGTAAGGATTCTTTACGTTACAGAAGAGAATGGCAAACCTCGGAATGGCAACTGCACCTGCTTTAGATCGATTGGTGTGCAGGTAGCTGCCAAGTAAGGTAGGAGCAACATAACGGGCAACAGCCGAAGTCTAAGAAAAGCGACTAGCACGGATGGAAATCAACAAAACTTCCGTACCAAGTGGCGATTCTCACGATACTTGCATCCCCGCCACCTCCCTCGGATCATTGCTTTCCTACCGCTAGCTCGAACAACATCATCGATGAATCAGTGCTTTCTCGTGTTGTATGTGAGCTTAGATAGCTTTCGCTCGTGGTGAGTCTCCCTCGTTCGTGATCTGACCAGATCAATATCACACGACACGAACACCGTACTGCGAATGTCAAGATGGCTCAGTTCCGCACTCCCTCTCTCGTCTGGACCGAGCGCGGGACGCCTACCAAGACTCCTAGCACTAATTATCGAGCAGACATCCGGTATCACTATTACGAACCACATGGCGTTGAGTTCAACTTCGAGGCCGTCCAGGAGTACATCCAGAACCTAGATCCAAGCTTTGAGGTTGACGACATTTCTATACGAAGCACTAGCTCCATCTTCGAGCTCGATAGTAATTCCTCTATTTCCAGCAATTATATTGCTCGATTCGGGGATACGACCATCTTGGTCGACATGGCTGTAGATATGACAGCTCCATTTGAAGGCGACCAAGAGGAACCAGAATCATTCTCAACGAATACTTCGTACGAGATAGGTTGGGATAACCAGCAGTCTCCACGCGCGCTATCGGCTAGTGTTGCGAACCCAAGTCAACACACATCGGTGAGCAAGTCCTTAACACCAGTGACCAAGTTCCAACAACAACAACTACGACGGGCTAATCTTGGGAACTTCAATCTCACACAGATTTTCACCAAAACTCCACAACCTCAAAATCCCCTATCAATAGTCTATGATATTGATACTTTGCTGAAGCTACGGCAAGCAATGGATGGAAAACGTGTGGAGCTGAGGATCAATCCTGCTGCCCTGGCCGGTAAGCTTCAACACCTTGTTGACCATTCCATATTTCATGAACCCTTTTCCACCTTTAGCTTTGTTAGAACACTTGTTCTGTCGTTCCATGCGGTGAAAGGCTACCAGATGCGTCTCGCAGCCCGCTGCATCTACCACTACGCACTTCATCCCCCTTCATTGCCTTTATCTAGCTAACAGATTTGACTCCAGAAAACGTTTTCAAAGATTCGGCCAATGCGCATCTCACACACCAGAGAAACATGTTCTCTCGTGGCCTGTCCAGTTTCACACGTCGGTCAACGGACTCTGATGAAGAGCTTACTTTTCAAGGTCGCTTCATGCACCAACCGCTTCGACAGCCTCGTGCGCCACCCAGAACGCCTCATGCGCAGCAGAACGAAGGATTTGCGCGCTTTTTGAAGCAATATGCCTCGCCTCCGCATCACCGCGTGACTGCAGGGGGCAAAATAGTTCCTGCTGGGCCACTGTCGCCGCCACCAATGTTAACCCTAGGTTCAATCCAAGGTTTGCTGGATGAGCAGTCCGGAGCGGCAGAGCCGTTTAGCAAGATCGACCGAACGAGTTTGGCTTCGAAACGTGCCCAAATTGCCAACACTGACTTGCGCTTGGGAGAGTTCCGGCCAAGTCGAAACGGTGTTACCAATACCGAAAATTTGGGTTCCACTATCCAAACCCAGGGTGTTAGCAACAATAAATATAACGTAGGTAACGGAGTCACTCAATCACACGCCACCAGTACGTATGGATTGCAACCGATGGGACCTATGGTACAGCTTCCTTCTGGACCCGTGTCAACTATGATGCTACAGGATGGCAGCACGATTTACTCTATGAACGGCCTAATGTATAGATCTTACTGGAACGGGACAGAGATGGTACTGGAGCCTTTGAACGTCCCGCCAACAGCACCTATTTTCCACGACTACTCTATGCCAGGTGTTGGGAGCTCGCAAGCTTGGACTGGGACTCAATCTGCAATCAACCTGCCAACACTTTTTGGAAACGCGGCGAGTGAACCTCAAGCCTACCCTCCACCAGTAAATCATGATTTGCGTGCCCCGGCTCTGCACAATCATTTCGAAAATTTGCAGTCTCGGCTTACGGCGCTGGATAAACATATGGCCTTACATCTTCACGAACTTCCACCAACAGTCCATGCTGCCTTGGTCGCCCAGCGCAAAGACCTGGTGGAGCAGTTGGATAGTGTAAGAGTCGCCAAGGAACAATTCGAGCGTTGTGGCTCCACTGCTACGTCTGTTTTCAGCCCATATGCAATGGCCAATATAGGCGATTATCAGCACAGCTTTGGGCCTCAAGGCACTACGCCTAACTTTGCTATTCCAGCAGCCACCGTTCCGATTAGCTTCATTACACCTAGGTTTGCTGCGACTCATGTGGCTATGGAAAGTGCCATTGACCAGACCGGATCTGCAGCGAACAACAGCTGGGGCGCAGCTACTAATAAGGGCCTCTCCCCTGACGCGCCAGCCTTCATTCCGGGCTTTGCACAACGTACATCTTCTGAATCTGGTAAGAAATGCGTTGACGAGCTCAACCAGCATGGGCATCGCAATCATGCATCAGCTTCGGGTGCTAAAGTTCGCACATTAGACGGCAACAAATCCGTTTGTGCTTCCGCGTCTGGCAAGTACGGAGTCAAAGACGCCTGCCAAAAGATGGTAGGACAAATGCATTTAGAAAAATCTGCGGCAGCTCATCGATCCGGTACCAATTTAAGCCCGAGAAGCTCCTCGCAAGACGTGTTGCCAGTAGTGTCCGACCAAGAAGCCGAGTACGTTGATAGACTCGGTCTCAATCCTGCAAACGGCCAGAGGCTCTACTGCAGAGTGCCCGCTGAGTTTCAAGAAGTCATTCGTCGCGCTCGTGAACAGGCTACGTTATACGGATGTCTGGGGGGCCAGAGCAAGGACCCAGCCTATGATGCTGAGCAGGATATTCGCTGGGCCATGTCAGACTCCGAGCCCATTATGTTGCCAAAGAAAACCCTCGATCATTTTGCGGAGCCCCGTCCCTGGAACTGGAATGATAGTGCTTACAATTACCGGGTTGTTCATCACACTAGCGACGGTCTTGAGAAAGGCGCTTCCCAGAATCTTGTGTCGGTTAGCAGCAACAAGTCGGAGGCAAACTGCCCGTCAACACCGCCCAACAGTTCGAAGTATGAGCACCAAACACACCAACACGCGGACAGCTGGGACAGAGATCGAAAAACAACTGGCTGGCTAGGCTTGACTTCCGTAGATGTTGCTAAGGGAAGGCCTTCTGAGTCTGTAGAGCGAAGAGGATTGGAAAACACTGCTGCTAATCACGGTCCTCTTTCGACAACAAGTGGTAATGCTTACCCTTCCCAAACAGGCACAAAAGCCTTCGTACCAACCATACAGAACTCGGCATCCGGAACGAAGAACAACCTCGGCAGCTTCAATGAGTTAGAGGCCCAAGTGGAAACAAATGAGAACATCAACATCACCAGACCCACTGAACAGCAGCCTGAAACTCCAAATCGCCGTCAGTATCACGCCTACGTTGAATCTTACGCTGGCAGTCCATTAACGCCCCGCAACAAGTTCACAGCTCTCTTTGTGCCTGCTGAAGTGGTAAAAGACAACGCTACATACAATGAACAGATGCCGTCTGAGAAAAGCAAGCCTGGCGACGATCCTAATTCTTGGAGCACTGTCACAGAGCAGAAAGACAACTGGGAACCAGATCAGCATTCAGACAACTTGTCTACTGATAGTTGGAGCATACCAAGTCAAAGCGGGAAACAAGAGCCAGCACGGTAAATAGCATCGAATTGGAAAAGATCAGTCAAAGAATGCTAATGAGATGACTAGTGCTCGAGAGAAGCCGGTCGCAACGACTCATACTGTTAATCATCCTGCTTCAACTGGGGATTATCTCACGGAGTCTCGCAAAATATCAAGGCCAACCACTTCCACCTCTGAACAGCAGGCGACTACAATTTCAGGCGGTATATTCAACGCACCAATCAAGCCTACATTCATCCTGCCTGAGGTTAAGAACTTAAAAGCTACCTATAGGAATAAAAAATCAGTAGATTCCTCGAGGTTAGTGACTTTAAACAGGGTTTTATGATGCCGTACCAAAGACCATCAACTGACCTCTCATTTAGCAATTCCAGCAGCAAAAGCAAGCATGAATTTCTTCGTGGCATGCTTGACTCCGCTCTTAATTCTTCCGCTCGCGCCAACGTATCTTGTGTAAGGCACGCCAGATATATTCCTGCCTCGGAGCGCGGGCCAGTGCATTTTACTACCGACGCAAACGGTTGGGAAGAGGATGCTCTAAACAAACAGGATTTATCGGCTGAAGGCCAGCATAGTAACAGCAACGACAGCGGGAATAAGCCTTCGATGGCAACTCAAATTAACCCAAGCGATCTCATCTATTCCGGACAAGATGCTCGTGCCATCAAGGCTCCATATTCACTGGCATCTTCAACATATCACGCACAAGGTTACATGCCTCAATATGATGGTGCAGGCAATCAGCTCGCTTTGAAGGCTAGTGGTGGCTTTGTACCTCGATACCAAGGCCCGAACGATCATCGTGTTGCTTCCCGTGCTCCCGCTCAGGCCAGCCCGCATTATCAGTACAATGCTTCGGACTCTTTCAACCATTCGTACCGCGACTCTCGCAATGTGCAAAACCCTGGCCGTGACTCGTCAGCTGGGCATTTCGGAGAAGAATACTTGAATGCGTTTTGATACACACGATAGGGTTGAAGCGAAGTGGTGGGGATTTGTGCCGTGGAAATGTTATGTGTAGTCGATCAAGTTCCACCGAGTCTCATGGCGGTGTCATTAGATTTGTATCCATTGCCCTCACTCGTCAAAACCTTTGCGAAAGAAAGCACGAGGCACCACCATACTTATTTTCAGTATGTTCTACAACGCTTACTTTGTATAGCCACATTAGAACTCGGCTCTATGAGAACCTTTTCGGTTTGATGACGCTGAGCTAGGCCGACCAACAAAAATTTCATCCCATCACACAGGAACGGGGAGGAGACTAAGAAGAGGCTAAGGAGGCATGCAATTATGTTCTCAATTAGGATATCAATCGGATAGGACCCTGTATGAGAGTAAACCATCATACTGCATAACAGGAGGACTACTTCATTGAGCCGGCGCTATTGGTTCACGTAGTAGCTGCGCATTCTGTAAGCTGCAGGTCAATTGCATGGAGCACTGTAGCCAGTAAGACTCCTCATTTGTTTCTACTCTACCTTATGAGCTCGATGCAGATGAATCTGTAAACCCTCAAAGATGAACTGTGATATGATTTGACAATGCGGAGGATGACGGTTGCAGCTAGTCGAATTGACCGCCCTTCAGCGCCTTAACGTTCTGCTACGGAAGACATGCTACTCTACGCGACCCACGAACCAACGGCCGAACCCCCATGTCATCATCAGCTGCTGCCAAGTTGATAGTAGATCGAGAAGATGGATACTCGTATTCTCGAGGACTACATAGCCCTCACTATCCGCACTATTCCCTCGAGGTGTCAATGGAATGGACTGTGATCTGTGATCCACAACGGAGCTGATAACGGTTGAATGTGATAAAAGAAATATCGACCGCAATCACGCCTTTATCAACAAATTTATTCTTTGTGCCTCTATGCACTTAAAATGTCGGTTGAGTCCATAGCTTGAGTTTTTACAATAATACACCTACCAAGGTGAGCCTCGAATAGAGCTCGTTGCGAGAGAAAGTGTGGTGGTCAATCACCATTATTACACTCCTCCCACTGCTTCGGAACCCATTCGACCAACGAAAGGCCCAAATCCGAGCACGCACGATCAGAACTTCGCCTGGTAGCGCGTATCAGCATCCTCAAGCGCGACTAGAAAATGCTCTACTGCAGGATCCGTTAATCCCTTAAACCCTCTACATGGCGGTCTCGACATCCTCAACACCGCTTTTCTCCGCTGCCGCCAGCAGGGTAAGATTGCGGCCTGGTTTGTGATCAGCAGAGGAAGTGCCTGGAAGCTTTGGTAACTCGCAATCCCCGAGGTGCTAGGCCTGCAAAATGAAATTCGGAAGGAATCTATCGCGGAACGAGGTGCCAGAATGGGCAACCTACTACATCAAATATAAAGCTTTGAAGAAGCTTATAAAGTCTACAGCTGAGACTTCGAAACAGGATAACACCGCTGACACTGCTGGTAAGTAATCGGGATAGAGAAACTCTGTCAGTTGAGACTAATTGTTGTTAGAGTTCTTCTTCTCACTTGACCGGAACCTAGAAGATGTCGACAGTTTCTACAACAAAAAGTACGCCGATGCAGCTCGACGGCTCAAACTTCTCGAAGACCGTTATGGGAAACCTACAAAGCTACCTACTAGCATGGATAGAGATGAGGTGGAAGACCTTATGGGGGCTTTGTTGGAACTTCGGGGTCAATTGAGAAAGCTACAATGGTACGGCGAGGTCAATCGCCGAGGGTTCATCAAAATCACGAAGAAACTTGATAAAAAGGTAGCTAAGGACTCAACACAACGACGGTACCTGGAATCCAAGGTTGATCCTAAGGAATTTGCAACCAATATCAACCTTTCCGACAGCATGAAGATAGTTAATGATTGGCTGTCGAAGCTTGGAGACGTCAAACTCTTCGATGATAAGAGCTCTACACATTCCTCTCATTCTTTGCACCGGGTCTCATCCAAGGTCATCTTAGATCTACCAGTAGGCACGTTGGATAAGGTGGATCATGCAATACGAAACGACGATGCGTCGTCGTTGATGATCTATCTAGAAGAGCTCAATCTCTCCGCTGGTGGCGACAAGGACATCGCGCTGTTGCTGCTGAATCTTCTGCAGCGGGCCATAACATGTAAAGCCAAAAACTGCGTTGATAAGCTTCTCGACCAGGTAGAATCGCTAGACGACGGCGATGATTTGAACAAGCGCAATTGTATACACCGCTTTGTCATCACAATGGGGCGTCCCAAGCGCTCAAGTGATGGTGACACAGCAGCTGATGAAACCCATCTTGACGACACAACCAATTACATTACCCCAGCCGCACCGCCGATTTTGGCTCCACCTTCATCTTACGCAAAGGAGCTGGACGGCAGCAAAAGATTTGGCAGAGACGACAAGTCGGTTGTGCTTTTGGAACATGTTCTGGACAAGCTACGGCTAGAGCAGTGGGATGCATTGTGTACAAGAGACGTGTATGGGCGGATGCCACTACATTACGCTGCGCAACACGGATTGGCGGTTGTCTGTCAAGTCATCACAGAACGCATGCAAGCCTGGGGACAGTTCGATGTATCCGCCGGCCTCGACGCGCCCTACTGGCAAGACCTCGATGGATACGCACCTCTGCACCTCAGCGTCATTGGTGGTCACCCGCTGACGGTGAAAGCCCTTCTCGAAGCTGAAGACTGGAGAGGAGTAAGCGATCGAAAGGCCGCAGTAAGCCAGAATATATCGAAGTCTGGTGAAGTACTTGCTCTGGCAACCAAAGCCAATTTCGTTGTTATCGTCAGGTTACTGGTGGAGGCAGGGGTAGATCTGGACTACCAGGACGATCAAGGCGAAACAGCTCTTCATGTAGCTGCTCGCTTTGGGCATACTGAATGCGCTAGTGCTCTTTTAGATGGTTCGGGTAGCCAACGTGCCAACACAGAAATAGGAGAGAATGCTTTTGGTTGGACACCACTGTTCATTGCAAGCGTAGATGGCCACCTTGGTATAGTTGAGCTTCTGATCGCTGCCGAAGCCGACTTGGACAAGATGGACACTTCGGGGTGGACTGCAAAAGAGCATGCTGCCTTGAGAGGGCATATGAATATCGCTAGGCTTTTGGCAGCGACAACAATCGCTCCTTACGGCTCAGACTCTGAAGCTTCGACCGTCAATTCTCCCTCCCCTCCCTCGTCTGTCTTCAACTCTTGCTCTCCCCCCTCCTCCAACGGTTCAATCGCCGACCGAAAGTCAAACTTGGCGACGAGCAGCAACACTGCAGTACGTACTACAGAGCCTGTCAAAACATTTGGACATCGCTATCTCACAAAAGAAACTATGGTTCTTGTTAGTCTAGGAACGATGGATACACGAAAAGCTATTGAAGCCGTCAACCTCGACCGTATCCCTTTCACCAGTGCCCATTCGACACTACTCGACACTGCACTTTCAGTCGTAGTCTCTGCTACTAATGCGAATGGTGAGCCTTCAATCACTGATTTACCTGTGCAAGATAACGTCAGCACGGAGCCGATCGTTTTTACTACGAATGACGCTACGAAGGTCAAATTGCTTTTCGACATTGTACCGACTTATGCTGGGACCAACGAACAGGTTGTTGGACGTGCTGTCGCCCTACTTTCTAGCATTAAACCTAGCATTGGATCAAAGCGGATATCGTTACAAGGAGATGTCACTGTGCCTATCATAGCAGCCAACACCCTCGAAGTCATCGGATCAGTCAATTTTAACTTTCTTGTCATTACACCTTTCACCCACCCTAATATGACCATCACGGAGAACCAGACATATTGGAAGAGCATGACTTCGACAATGGTTATTGGGCATCGAGGTGACTCGCCACCAGAGTATTTCCCTCTTGGTCTCTACCTAACCGATGCGAAGGTTTGGGCAAAAATGTTGCCGCCCGAAGCTCTCTTCAGCTTGGTGAAAACACTATTCAGGTACCTCAATGTCCGTTGTGAACGGTGGTATGATGCATCTGACCCGTCTCAGTCATTTATCGCTGCGGCAAACTTGGGAGCGTCATATGTCGAGGTATGATTACTACCTTAATTGACACCGGCAATTACTGACCTGTTCGTAGTTTGGTACGCTGACTTGCGTGGATCACTACATTTTGTTGGACTAATGCATAACAGATGTCCAGTTGACCAAAGACCATGTTCCTGTGATATATCACGACTTTCTCGTCAGCGAAACAGGCATCGATGCTCCTGTTCATACCCTTACTCTTGAGCAGGTGGGTATAGAGCTTTACGCTCCGGTAGTATGGAAATGTTAATCCTATTCTAGTTTCTTCATGTCAACGACGCTCGAACTCCGCGGCCATCTCGCCCATCTTCTCCAGATCCGACAGATGGAAAGGCCCAACCTAACAAAGTCCAAGACCCGCGCAGGCATCGATCGATGTCCGCTGGCAATCTAGCTAAAGATGACGTGTCGGAAATGAGCGAACGCATGAAACATACTCGTGACTTCAAGATCAAGGGTTTCAAAAGCAATAGTCGTGGTAATTTTATCCAAGCGCCTTTCACCACGCTGGAAGAAATGTTCAAGAAGCTTCCGGAAAGCATAGGTTTCAACATTGAGATGAGTATGTCAATTCCAGCGACCTTGGGAGCGAGTGTATCATACTGATACCAGAATTTAGAGTATCCCATGCTCCACGAAAGTGAAGAGCAAGAAATGGACACCTATGCCGTCGAACTCAACTCTTTCGTCGACACCGTACTTACAAAGGTGTATGATCTTGGCAAGAAGCGCAACGTCATTTTCTCGAGCTTCAATCCAGACATCTGCCTCCTCTTGTCCTTCAAGCAGCCTTCCATTCCCATTCTCTTCCTTACCGACGCTGGTACCAGCCCAACAGGTGACATAAGAGCAAGTAGTCTGCAAGAAGCCATTCGGTTTGCGTCGCGGTGGAATCTTCTGGGTGTGGTTTCGGCAGCGGAACCGTTGGTTATCAGTCCGAGGTTGGTAAAGGTGGTGAAGGAGTCGGGGCTCGTATGCGTTTCGTACGGTACGGTCAATAACGACCCGGACAAAGTCAAGGTACAATTCCCCATGCCCAACACACTACTTACCTCAATATACGAGAAGCTAAACTATTGTTATCAGTTGCAAGTTGATGAGGGCATCGATGCCGTGATCGTTGACAGCGTACTTGCCATTCGAAAAGGCTTGACAGCTTCTGAGAGCAAAATCGCTCCCAAAGCCGCAACTGTCGCTACTGAAGGTTGAGTGCTAATAGTGAAATTTCAGCTAGAAAACATGAAGGATTTTTCATAAAAACCCGATACCCCGATGATAACATGATGTCTCATGCTAGCTACAAGAAAAGCGATGATTGATAGAGAATTAGACAGGCGGATAATTCAAAAAGATTTCGGCTTAGATCTTCAACTTGGTCCCTGCCAGATTGTAATCTTATGTGACTCTCGGGTCATTTGTGAATAGTCTTTCTGTGTATTCTTCCAGTATACAAGGCGACTATGCTCTTGGCAATGTGTCTGAGATTGTGACCATATAACACCTGCTATTCCGACCGATCGTTCTTCAGCGGACTTCTCCTGGCTTGTCCCTCCCTAATTCTAGCCTTCCATTTCACTGCCCTAAGCCCTCCTCATCTGAGCCATACGCGTCCCACTGTCCTCACCCCTATAACTTCGCAGGCCCCTTGGCCTGTACTTGCGCGGCTCCCTTCGGCGCAACCTTCTCCCCCGAATCAGCTTTAGGACCGTCATCTATGGCGTTGATCTCGAGAAAGTGGTAGAGCACAATTAGGAGCATCGCCAGCGAGCCCAGGAATATGGCGAGCTTGTAGAGTTGGTCGTCGGTGATCATTCTGCCGGGTGGAGAGGAGAGAAGATGGCTGTAGGGACTGAAGTGCGAGAGGGCGATTGTAAGTGTCCTAGAGGTTGCTGTTAGTGCATTGGCGGAACAGAGGGATAGTGGTGGCAGGTTACTTTTGCCCTTAACGAATGTAGGCCATGTATGAAGGAGAGCGCGCGTTTAGGATGTTCTCGATTTGGGGAGGACAGCTTCAACTTGCGATGAAGATTGCCTCGCCGCAAATCCACGCTAGCAAATCCGTTGCCCTACCAAGCCCCACCGGTCATTATCTTGAACTCTCAAGAGTCCCCGCACTCCTCAGTGTAAGAACGAAAGACACGGAAATAATTTTACAATATTTAATTTTGGTTTAAACTGTTTTTCCCCCCATTCTGATTGACCTTTCAACCCCCCCATCGTCCCCATCCATTTACCACCTTTTCCCCAGCTTTCTCCTACTATTCTTAGACATGCCGCCTAAGAAAGATGCACCGAAGGTGAAGCCTTCGTCTTCTAAGATTCTTGAAGACAAGGTAAGTCTTTGCCCCTGAGCTCCCTCCTATGCTACTGCTGATTGAGACATTATAAGACCTTTGGTATGAAAAATGTTAGTCCACCTTCTCCTCTAAACAACCCACTCTCAGAGCCCCCGCTCAATAAGCCGGCACACCTTCAGCCACCGACTTACACCCAGGAAACAGAAAAAAGGTGGCCAAGCAAAGAAACAAATCGAACAATTAAAATCTCAAGCCGCCCAAGCCAAAACCCCCGAGCAAAAACGAAAAGACGCAGACAAACTACAACGAGAAAAGGAAAAAGCAGCGGACGAGAAAGCGAAGCGGGAAACGGCCGATCTATTTAAGCCTGTTCAAGTACAAAAAGTGGCGTTTGGTGTGGATCCGAAGACAGTGGTGTGTATATTTTACAAGCAGGGGAATTGCGACAAGGGAAGAAAGTGCAAGTTTAGTCATGATTTGGCGGTAGAGAGGAAGGGAGAGAAGAGGAATCTGTATCAGGATACGAGGGAAGGGGAGGAGGAGGAGAAGAAGAAGGACGACATGGTGGATTGGGATGAAGGTGAGTCTGGGCATAGCGTTCGGCGATTGATTATTCCCCGCAGAGTGTATACTGATATACTTCGGATATCACCAGAGAAACTACGGCAAGTCGTTTTGAGCAAGCACGGCAACCCAAAAACCACCACCGACAAAGTCTGCAAATACTTTATCGACGCCGTCGAAAACGGGAAATACGGCTGGTTCTGGTCGTGTCCCAACGGCGGCGATAAATGCATGTACAAACACAGTCTTCCCCCCGGGTATGTCCCCCGCTCTCACATTCCTTCCAACCCCGTGAAACCTCCAAAGCTAACCCCAGGCCCCCGCCCCACAGCTTCGTCCTCAAAACCAAAGAGCAACGAGCCACCGAAAAAGCCCTTCTCGATAAATCCCCCCTCAAAACCCTCACCCTCGAAGACTTCCTCGAATCCGAGCGCCACAAGCTTTCCGGCACCCTCACGCCCGTCACTCCAGAGACCTTTGCAAAATGGAAGAAAGAGCGCTTGGATAAGAAAGCTGCGGAACAGCAGGCGCGAGAGGCGAAGGAGGCGACCGGGAGGGCGATGTTTGAAAAGGGGGGTTGGGAGGATGAGGAGGATGATGATGATAGCGAGGAGGATGAGAGTGAGGGGGAGGAAGAAGGGGAAGAGGGGGATAATTGGAATATGGAGGAATTGAGGTTGGAGACGGAGAAGATAGCTGCTGAGAAGGAAAAAGAGCGGATAGCGGGGTTAGGAGGAGGCCAGGTGAATATCGAGGGGACGAATGGGGTCGATGGAGAGATCGAGGATCAAGCGGTGGGCGTGGGGGAGGTGGTTACGAATGGGGTTAATGGGCATGCTTCTGAGTAAAAAAGGCTATGGGGCGAGATTGGGGGGATGACATTTTGTTGCGATTTAGCGGCATTTGTATTCTTCTTTTTCGGGTTGATGAGAATGGGGTTGTAAGAGAGGAATGGGAAAGGAGGGGGTTGTGAGTGGTATATACTCATCCTTTCCAATTAAGCTTCACGAAAGTATCCTTCCAATAGATACACCGGCTTGATGATAAATCATCCTCTCTACAATATACGCCTGGTAAGGGGAATCTGGGTACTCTGCTCTATGTATGCATGGATATCGAATCATCACTTGTCCACGCATCTCTCTTTGATTACATGCAAGCACACTCATGTCAGGGTCAGGCTTATCTCCGTCCAGCCCCTTTAGTAGCCTCCTTCCTGCGAATTTTCTCCATCGTTCTTATCAGCGCCGTTTTGACCTCGCCCTTGCCGAATGTTGAGATGTCATAGTAGGTCGGCGCGATGTCCTGTACATCACCGATCAGTCTCCCTCTCACAGATTTCACAACAGACCCTTTCAAAGAGTACTTACAAGCAACCACTCCGCCTTCACACTCGTAACCGTGCGGATATAATTCTTCGTCGTCAGCACAAACTCATTGTACACCAGCCACTCGCTCTCCTGCCCGAGCACCGTGCTCGGATGCAGCAGCACGGTTTGGTTATCCTTGACCGTCACGTACGTCTTACCGTTGCTCTCTTTCATAGCGACCTGCATGAAGAAGCCGCTGACGAGCGCGCGCCGGATGTTCTCATAGTATTTCTTATCTTCAAACGGGACGCTGACAAGCTCGATCTCCGAGCGCTCCATGATGGTGCGGAGTTGTTGACGGACATTGTCGGCGGATTGGAGAGCGCGGAGGGAGAGGAAGTGCTCGTGGCACCATTTCTTGGGGTCGGCTTGAGCGGCGGGGGATTTGAAGGCGTGGTATACGTTTAGCATGGTCAGATGGTCGCCGTCTGGGTGGGCGAAGAGCTGTTTCATCTCGTCGGCGCGCTTGCGTGCGGAGGCGGGACGAACGAAGATTTGGGGAACAGAGAGAAGAGCAGTAATGGAGAGGACTTCGTTGGAGCAGTAGAATTCGGGGGAGGAGATGAGCATGACGGCGAGGGCGGGGTCCAGGGGAAATTCTGACGCGAGTTTGCCGAGAACCGTGAGATTGCCCTCGTCATCGAGGCAGGCAAGGAAATTGAGTTCTTCAAGTGCGCGCATGAGAGTTTCAGGGGCCGGGGGGTCCATTAGATCGAAGTGGACAAGGTCTTCAATGCCGAGTTTCTTGAGGTCGAGGACAGTAGAAGCAAGGTTGGAGCGAAGAATCTCAGGGTATGTGGTTTCGATGAGTTCTTTCTTGAAAGCGCCTTCGGTGTACAGTCGAAAGCATTTCCCTGGCCGTGTTCGACCGGCACGACCGGCTCGTTGTTGTGCAGAAGCTTTTGAGATTGGGGATACGAGCAGAGATTCAACTCGGATACGAGGATTGTAAACTTTCTGCTTGCTAAAACCGGGGTCCACCACGTACACAATACCGTCGATTGTGAGTGAGGTTTCGGCAATATTTGTCGAGACTATACATTTTCGTCCAGGCCGGCCACCAGGCTTTCTTGCGGGCGGCGCAGGGTCGAAAATACGCTGTTGCTGCTGAGGAGGTAGTGTTCCGTAGAGAGGGTATACCTTCAGCGGTCCAGCATCTGCTTCCCTTATCATCTCATCCACTTCAAGATTGATCTTTCGGCATGCATCTTCAATTTCCTCTTCTCCTGTCAGGAACAGAAGGATGTCCCCTTCCGGCTCGCTGTCGTGTATCTGTAGCACTGTCCTCAGGGCGGCCTCTACGTAGTCTCGCTCCGGTTCCTGGGTGTAGAAGATCTCAACGGGATGCGTACGCCCTGGCACAGCGAGTAAAGGCGCATCATTGAAATAGCTCTGGAATTTCTGCGCATCCAAGGTGGCGGACATGATGACTATTTTCAAATCTGGCCTTCGAACAGCCACCTCTTTAAGCAGTCCCATCAGAGTGTCAGTCGCAAGTGTACGTTCGTGTGCCTCATCTAATATAATCGTGCTGTATCGGGTGAGATTGTTATCGTTCATGGCCTCCCGGAGCAACATTCCGTCCGTCATATACTTTAGGATAGTTTTCTGGCTCGTCACATCCTCAAACCTAATGTTGTAACCGACCTCATCACCCAAGGGCACATCCATTTCATTGGCCACACGCTGTGCTACCGACATGGCTGCTACTCGGCGAGGTTGGGTACAAGCTACCAGTTTGCGGTTGATGTGAGGCAAGTCGTCGAACAGAATGAATTGAGGGATCTGAGTGGTTTTGCCTGAACCAGTCTCACCGACGAAGACGAGGATCTGGGACTTTTGGTACATCTTGAGAAATTCGTCCCTGCTCCAATGGTCAGATCGAAAAATCTCAATACGTGAAGATTTGTGCATACCTCTGCGCATGTACCGGCAAGTTCCTCCGGGTTTTCAGGATATTAAAATACTGTGTCGACAGCGGCTTTCCACTAAATGGATTATTTGGCCCATCCTCTACCTTCTTCGCCATATCTGCAGTCGTAGCATGTCGTGGGAAACTTGGTAATCCCGAACCTCCTGATGTCCCATTCGCCCTAGATTTTCTCCCGTAACCATTGCTATATCCGTTTGCATAGCCGTTGCTGTAGCTGTTGTCATCCGCATCGTCCTCATACATGTGCGCCAGATACGGATTGGCCTTTGGATTCATATCCGCGGCTGAGGTCTTTTGACGCTTGAAAGGAAGAATCTCCTCGGCGTCAGGCCTACGGTGTGCCATGGCTGGTTCGGTATGCCTATATATCGGTGTGGGTTCATTCACTCAATGTACTGACGTTCTCCGAAACCGTACCATGCTTTTATGACTGGGGTTACCAATGAGGCTAAGCGGAATTGGAACGGTGTTTATTCTACCTTATGCAGGGGCGCGAGCATAACTTTATGTATTCTATCTAAGCTGACCATTCCAGAGACACACGCAAGGCTCGAGTACAACTCTACTGATAGACCGCCTTATTCCCCTACTTTATCTATGTTGTTCGGACCTTTCTTGTTCAACTTACGGTGTAATGGTATGAGGTTCGGACTGTATGACTGCGACATATAGAGCTTCTGCGGTCCTTGTCAAGAGTTGAGCTCTACTTTATCACGCATCGGTTCTTGTAGCATGAAGTCTACTATGGAATCTCCAACATCCGTATCTGGGGATGATTTCATGCCAACTTTCTACGTTGGCCAACATGAAAGCAAACGGACTCTGCCTGTCACAGATCAAGTTCTGCGGCAGGCGCAAGATTGCGCTGTAAGTCTCCAGGATCCTTGATTGTCTAAAGCTGATAGTTCTCAGTATGATATGCTAACAACCCCCATCACAACACCTCACTTTCAAAGCCGAGTAATTACACAGCTTTCGAACCATTTGGAGGCACTGCGATCTCATCCAAACCTTTCACCACCAACTCTACCAGAATTGTCACCGGTGGACTCATCGTTAACCCCTGGAGAAGTCATATCTCAATTACTCGCAGTCGCCAGCCCTTGGATTGATCTTTGCTCTCCCGACCCCTTGGTCTATAATATATCGCGCCAGGTCTTGGACTTGGAGATAGCATATGCCGCATTCTGTGGTATTGGGAATATCATCATCCCGGGTCCGAAGCTGCACCATGGGAAACTGCATGGAGAAGGCGTTACACAATATGCCTATGCAATACAAGAAGCTCTTGCTATTGGCAACTACATTCAGATTCAAATCTGGCTGCCAATGATTGATCATTCCGCAGATGGCGAAGATGTGGAGGGTAGCCTAACGCCTTTTGCAAGAGAAGAGTATGTTGGAGCTCAAGAAGAGAGCAAGCCAAACAGAAGTGATATTTTTGGGACGTGGGATGCGTGGAACATCATTAGGAGTGTATGTAAACATAATGCTAGGCTATTCGTAGGTAAGAATACGGAAATACATTCATTGCTTTTCACCTCACTCCGTGAGATTCCACTCCGCTCCCTTTCCCGTACGGTTCACTTCCTGGACACCGGAACAAGGCGGCAGTCAATGACCCATACCTGAGGTACTTCCTTATGTTTCTTAGTCTCTACACCAAACGGTTCGGAGGACTTACTAACAATTCTATGTTTAGCTCTATCAATACCCAGACACCTCCCGCCCCTAAGTATACAGTCTCGCTGGCATTCGGAGCCTCTGCGTCTCATTTCATTGAGCGCCCAGACATTTGTTCGAAACTCACCAGGTTATCCGGTCTTATCCAAACATCACCGGGAACTCATCAGCAAGTACATGCGCATAAGGAACCCGCCATGGATCCTGCTTTGTGATGTTGGCCCGATTCCAGGTCTAGACAATCCGGACTCTCGTGTATCCACGGCCGATGGCTTCATCAGCCCAAACGCAGCACAGGATGCGCCAACTCCGGCTGAAGCAGCTCAGCAGAAGCAGACGGGCAATAAGAAACCTGATGATCCCAATCCCCACTTGAGTTACATCCGGTGGCTGCAGCGCAAACAGCCTCCAAGGACTATCCTCGAGCGTTTTGGCGCCGGTTACCAAGATTACCTCCAAGCTCCTTTGCAGCCCCTGGCCGATAATCTCGAAAGTATTACCTACGAGGTATTCGAAAAAGACCCAATCAAGTACGACCAATACGAAAAGGCTGTGGCGCAAGCGCTGGGCGACTGGGTTCAGCAAGGAAAGCCAGCGTCGGGTCCGAATGGACGCATCGTCGTAGCAGTAGTTGGTGCTGGGCGAGGACCATTAGTCACAAGAGCACTCCAAGCTAGCGAAGCTACCGGCGTTGACATCGAACTCTGGGCACTAGAAAAGAATCCTAATGCCTACGTTCTCCTCCAACGGCACAACGAGCATACTTGGCAGAACCGTGTTAACCTCGTCAAATCCGACATGAGATCTTGGAAAGGGCCATTACCAGAAGCACCTCAAGACTATCCCCAGAGCGATATCGCCTCACCCAGTGACTCAGGACCAAAGCACTATCCGATCGACATCCTCATCTCCGAGCTCCTCGGCTCCTTCGCCGACAACGAACTCTCCCCCGAATGCCTTGACGGCATCCTCCCCCTCCTAAACCCCACCCACGGCCTATCCATCCCATCCTCCTACACCGCCTACCTCACCCCCATCGCCGCCCCCAAACTGCACGCCGACATCGCCGCCCGTATGCCCGCGGACCCCACTGCCTCCAATACCCCCTACGTCGTCATGCTTCACGCCATCGACTACCTCTCCACCACCTCTCCCGCGTCTCCATCCGCCGCAGAGCCGGCCCCCCTTCCCATGCCCAACATCCTGCCCGCCTGGTCGTTCACCCACGGACCCCAGGCTCCGCTGCCTCCGAGGTCGCAGAACAAACACAACACCCGGCACGCGCGGCTGACGTTCCGCACGCGCGGTCGAGCCGTCTGCCATGGCCTAGCCGGCTACTTCGAAGCCGTGCTCTACCCCGGCACCGAGCTGAGCACCAACCCGCTGACCATGGATGCCAAGAGCGGCGGCATGATGTCTTGGTTCCCCATTTACTTTCCCCTGAAGGTGAGCAACCCGCACCCTCAACCTCCCTCTTTCTCTCCCCTCCCCACCCCCCCAAAACCAACCCAACCCCTCTAACACCAGCCCGAAACAGACACCACTCTACCTCCCCGATCACGGCGAGCTCACGGCATCCATCTGGCGCTGCACCGACAACCGCAAAGTCTGGTACGAGTGGCTGGTCGAGAGCTATGGCTGGAACATGCTGGTTAGCGGGGAGAAGAAGCGGATCCGGCTGGGCGTGAGCGAGGTCGGGTGCTCGAGGGACGGAGGGTGTTTGATGTGAGGATGTTGCCGGGGACGGGGGTGGTTTGGTTAAGAATAGATGGGGAGAGGAATGAGGTTATAGGGGCTGGGGATAGAGACGGCGCGTTTGAATTTTATTTCTTGTGTTTTTACGAGGATTTGGGAGGGGGGGGGGGGGGTTAGAAAAGTTGGGATGTCTTATGATTTTCTGGTTGTCTTAGTCACTTTCCTTTTCTGTTCCAGCTATTATGCACGGGTATTAGTAGTTTGAGAACAATGCAGGGCGACACATGCGGTACCTTTGACTTCATTAACGAGCTACAGAGATCTGTCACTAACCGTCCTTCGTCTACGAGACAGGTAAGAACCGCCGGAACGTCAGACCGGTTCCCTGAAGCACATTCACGGTCTCTGGCCTTGGATCTGTAGGTTTGAGTGTAATTATGCTACCTAAGAGTCGCAAGTATTATTGGATAGCAGCTGTAAACACTAGGCTGGAGCTGAAAGGATAAGCCGTTCGTGGAGAATTTTTCGAACTTCAAGACCGTGTCCCCAGCAAAGGAGTCTCAGTTTCCTGACAAGTGGATTGGATGGGAAGCCTGGGTTTAGACGCCAACAGCAGCCAGCCAGCATCCAGCAATTGTAGCCGCAGCAGGCCTTTCCAACAAACATCCCTAGGTGTCCTCCTCATCGCCCAAATGACCTGATTTCCATTTCCTCGCTTTCTCAGCCGCAACGTATGCCTCGGCCTTCGCCAATTCCGTCTTATTGCCATGAGCTTTGTGATATACGCGGGCGGTTTTGGGAGTGGTGCCTAAGGGCAGAGGGTCTGGAGGGCCGTGGCCGGGGGAGATTATGGGAGTGACTTGGCGGCCTTGGGAGTCGCTGACATAGTCGGAGGTTTCAGTGTCTAGATTGGATTTCTTAGTAACAAGCATCGAAGGATCGTTCAAGGTTCGGGGTTACCTGAGGGGTGCGTGGAGGGTCCATCGCCAAGTTCCCAGGCATAGCGATCCAAATGCCTGCCCTCCATGTGCCTATTCCAGCCAGCCTCCGTTTCGAATTCGAGTGGTTGGAGTTCACATTCTCCTTCCTCGTCTTTGGACACCTTACCCGCCCCACAGCCGGCCCACAAGCAAGGGAAGGCCCCTGTCGAGGACCCCTTTCGATGCAGTCTTACATGTTTGCGAAGAGTCTCGAGGTTATGGAGTTTGGATGGGCAACGTTTCCATTGACACCTGTAAATTTTGTGGTTTGGCGCAGATGGGTGACGGGTAACGGGTGAGATTTTTCTTCGCTTTCTGGGATCTTTGGACTCGCTCTTGCGTTTTCTCTCGTCATCATTGGTCTTCCTTGGTGACTCGATGACAACTGCGATACCATCGGCGGGAGTCATGGTCTGTCTCAGCCCGCTAGGCCTAGCAGGCGTTGTGTCCGTGGCGCTCGATCCAGGACGTGTACGTATCGACACGCCTGTACTTCTCAGGATTGCTGCACTCTTCCGAATATTCTTGTCTTTGGAACCCGGGGAACGTCCTCTCCGCTTCTGGTCTGATTCAGACCCTGCGCCTAGAGGACCTTGCATCCGTACCGTGTTTGCAGTTGGTGTTAAGAACGATTTCTTGCCACTATCTGGTGCAGGGCCGCGGCGGAGACTTGGTGCTCTTCCCGTAAGAAATCCTTGATCGGCTTCCCCAGAACGCATATGAGCATAGTTCTTCGATGCACCCGCACCCGCACCCTGCCTGGATAAATCCTGATCTTTGGGTCCTTTGCCTCGAAGATGATTCGCAGAAGCGTCAACATCAATTGGCATCAATTGAGTACCAGAAACACGGCCTTGACTCTTTTTCCATCCTCTAGTAGAGAAAACGCCCTTGACGGGTTTCGTGCCAGCGACAACTGCTGTTGCAGCGCCCTGACCATCAACCGTGGTTGCCATGGTGACATGTCGGCGGCGGATTGCCGGTGGAGAAAGTCTCGGCTGTGCTTCCTCCTCATCTGCTTCATCCATCTCAACGTTGTCTATGGACTTGGGAGCCGAGATAGACGGCCCAGAGTGGCCTCCTGGATCTATGAGATCCCAGTTGAAAGTGCTTAGATCTGAGGTATTATCCACGATTTTAAAATTCTTGCGAAGTACCTCTAGATGCGAATTCAGTGGCGCCATTGTGGGGTGTTTTCCAGATGACACGAGAATGTCTCTACAGATTGTTTTGGGATTGTAACTAGACCGGCGTAGTGCATCTCGTCGGTCCATTGAACGTACAACATCCGCAGATCGAAGATGTTCTCGTTTCGATGGTTTGGATAAAGGCGGTTCGCTCAAAGGTGCATACTTGTACTTAGATAGGTCAATATTTCCCCTTGCATCAGCAGGTGAGCTTCGGCCAGATTTGCGTTCGGTTGCTGCAATTTTCTGCAATTCTTTAGTCCGTGGCATAGATGAGATGGGCATTTGAGCGCTTTTCGTTGCCATAGATGGGGCTGGAGACGCAGACTGTGGAGGCGTCGAGGTGGAGACACGACCAGCTGTCATCAAAGTCGAATCATCGACTTGCCAACTTTCAGTTCGATGGATCTTTGGTTGATGCTGAAAGTCATCTTCGTCAGACAACGATAGCGTGAGATCCACAATATCATTAAAGCTTCGCTTTCTAGCCATTTCTTCTTTAGTAGGTGGCCGAGGTGCAGGTGCAGACATAGGTGGCTGGGACGGTTGTTGTGGTGGTAGTTGTGGTGGTGCTTGAATGTTGTGGAGTGATGTTACCGGATAACTGGGAGTACCAGTGACGTTGCGCTGATCCGCCCACCTAACGTTGTAATTCTCGTGTACAGAAGGGGCTGCGGGTTGAAGTTCGACTGAAGCTGCATTTTGCACTTTGTGTGGCACCAATATGCCGGATGTGGGCGGTCTGGTAGATTTGGGAAAGCTGGAAGGTGCGGATGACGGTTGAGAAATTGGCGGGTGTTGAGGGATTTGCAATTGTTGAGAGATTGGCGGCTGTTGGGACGTTGGTTGCTGTTGAGGAGGCGTCTCATTCTTTGCTTGACTTCGACCAGACACTAAATCAGGGACGGCCGCCAGCAGAGTGCGAGCAAAAGGGACCCGTTCAATGATGAAGCCCTTGGCCTCAAGAGTCTCGCATAGCTCTGTATAGCTCGGATTTCGGCCTAGTATATGATGGACCTCATCGGCAGAGAGTCGCTTTCCAGCATTTGCTGGAATTGAGGTAACCGCAGTCCTCGCGGCAGTTGCCAACTGCCACTTGTGGGCTTCAGGCCACATTGTTCCTCCGGAGGGTGGGTCGCGTGTGACGTTGCTCTCAGCACGGTTTAGAGCTACATTGATAGGAAAAGAAGATGTCATGTTGGCTACTGGAGCAGAACTGGGGGTGCCTTTTCTAGCCCCACCGTTGGTGTTGGTCGGCGAAGAAACAACAGCATCGGCTGGTGGTGCAGGGTTCGTAGGTCCCATACCACTATCATAAACTACCTCCGGGCGCGCTTGCAAAGGTGCTTGATAGGGCGATTGATATGACTGCAGTCGAGGATCCAAGTTCCCATGATTAGGTTCCATGGCCTTCTGCATTGTTCCCGAAGCTACTTCTTGGTTATCAATAGAAACAGAAGTCGAATTTTCAACTACTTCGTTCTTGTCTTCATGTGCTTGGGCAGCTGTAGGCGTTTCAGTACTATCAAGAACGGAATCAGCTAACTTCTTTGTCAAAGCTTTACCGCCACCTCGTCGTCGCCTCTGGGCCGGAAACCTTCCGTGGTCAGGCTCTGGTTTCGGTGCTGAATTGTTGATTGCTAATTCGGATTCCAGAGGCAGCTGATTATGCGTAGGGCTAGGACTACGTGATTGATCTTTGCCATTCATCGCTGAAGAAGAATTCGCATCAGCGGGTGATTCTGGCTGAGTGACATCTTGAACAACCGATTGCGAAGACGCTCGAATTGGAGGTTGCCCCTAGAATGGTCAGCTCAATCTGACATTATGCGTAGACGGAGGAATGTTAGAACAAGTAGCAAGAAATTCTGACCTTTTTAAGTTGCTCCCAAATCTGCGAGAACAGAGATGGATCCTTAGCCTTATAGTCGCGCATCTTTTCAATCATCTGCTTCATTTCAAGCTCCATCTGTGCCTTCTTGGTTGAATCTGGATCCGCGTTAATCAGCGCACTAGCTCTAGCCTTCGGAATTTCCTCTGTAGCGGCAGCCTCGACAGCGGCAGCAACCTGACGGCGTTGATATTCGTACTGGTTGAAGATTTGACTAGGGTCGACGGTTCTAGCGACTTGATCATCATCAACCGATATCGTAGATTGCAGAGAAGAGTTATTAACAGCCGGAGGTGATTGCGGTGATTGATCTTTGGTGTGGCCATCCGTAACAGGCGAAAGAGGAGGGATTAGATGGTTGAGTTGCCGATTGTTGGTCTGCTGTACATTGGTTTGATATTTGTGGGGCTGTGGTGGACCCGACATAGCCGAGTGTCTCCCATCAGTAAGGCTTTGCTGTTCATATGAGTTGACAGCGCCAGGCCGTGAATTCGCCTGCACAGTTGTAACATTAGCTGACGAGCTGGGCAATTGCTGTGTCGTGTAGGTTTGTGTGTGATCTGATAGACGTGTGGCACCGTTGAGTCTGGGTGACTGCTTGTTGCCGTAATGAGCAGGTGTAGGAGAAGACCGGCCTGAATGAGTGCTCAATTGCAAGTGTGACGCACTGGTGGGCCGCGGAGGTTGCTGATATTGCTGGCTTGGCCTTCGGTTCTCACTTGAATCAGACGAGTGCGATCCTCGTTGGATTCTTCTACCAGAGGTGTCACTACTAGGCGTTGATATGCCCCCATTAACATTGGGGATACCGCTAGTAGAAGGATAGTTTGTATAAGAAGCCATTCTTGATTGAGGTGGTCGTAATTCTCCGCCATGAGGTGCCGCATTCACTGCCCCCCCACTGCTGGATCTGTGGTGGTCGTATGAGCTCATGACGGCTTCGTTTGAAGATGAGCCAGTATAACTAGTTCTGCCTTCAGTACGGTTGTAGTTTTCTATGTGCTGCATTGAAGGATTGCCCCTGGCCATCGTTCCTTGTCCTCTTGAATCCTGGCCCAAATCGGAGACATATGCAAGACTACCGAGAGCAGTGGTATCCACAGAAGCGCGTGGGTTGGGACTTTGAATATAACCTCCTTTGATTCTCTCGGCTCGTCCGTTGTCCACACCTCCGTATTCTTGACTTCTGTAAGCATTCGTGGTATGATTCATCGAAGTCGGTTGCTGCGTATACGTGTGGCCCTGAGTGGTGTGATTCGGACTTACAGCTGGATAAGCTTGGCGATGATATGAGCCGGTGTTAGGATCTGGGTATGACTGCTGAGAGTGCCCATCGTGTCCAGTACCCTGCTGAAAGTAGGGCGAGTAATTATAGTTGTTGTAAGACATTTTGGAGCATGTCAATGAGGAGTTTGGCGCGAAGAGGGAAGTTGACAATTCATCATTGTTTCGAGGCGCGTCCAAAGATAACCTCCAGTGAGATCCTCGCTGTAGATCTGGATCTCGTTGCTCTTTGAAGGGACGAAGTGAGGATGTTCGGAGTGCTGCGGCGGGAAAAGCTGGTTCAGCTTGGCTTCACACCATCGAAGACTGTTCGCCTGGAATTTGACCAGCTGTGTCTGTTACAGAAACTGCACTTCATAGCTCGTACCTCACTTCCTGTAGATACTTTAGTGATTACCTGGAAGCCCATCTCAGTCACGAACCGTTTTCATGCTAGCACGCGTTCGCTTACAGAGCCGCTAGTTTCGGAGCTTAGCGCCCACACTCCAGAAGCGGCATCTTCAAAACCGACATTCTGTAGAAGCAGCGCCAGGAATCACGTCGACAATACCGCCGCGATGACGAAAATCAATACCTGTGCGTATTTGCCGGCATGACTTAAAGAAGCTATGCTAACCCTGCTCGAAATCTAGCCCTCCACTCCTCGCGGAGAAAGTCCCGCAAGGCGCACTTCAGCGCTCCCTCAAGCGTCCGACGGGTGATAATGAGCGCGCCCCTCAACAAGGAACTACGAGAGAAGCACAACGTAAGCAAAAACCGACGACCTCACGGAGATCTCCAACTGTGTTTCTATCACGAACGAGAGCTTCCAGATCACCCATAACTAACCCACCCCCCCTCCAGGTCCGCTCAATGCCCATCCGCAAGGACGACGAAGTCATCATCATGCGCGGCGCCAACAAAGGCCGCGAAGGCAAAGTCACATCCGTCTACCGCCTGAAATATGTCGTCCACATCGAGCGTGTCGCCCGCGAGAAGTCAAATGGTCAATCAGTGCCGTTAGGCGTCCACCCCTCGAAAGTCGTCATTACGAAGTTGAAGCTGGATAAAGACCGGGAAAACATTCTGGAGAGAATTGCAAAGGGGAGGGAGGAGAACAAGGGGAAGTCGAAGAAGGAGAAGGCGTAAGGTTGGGATTTTTTTGCTGGGCCAGTCATGTGGAAAATGCTTCGGGTCGATGCCTTATCACGGTCAGGATCTGGCAGGCAGGCTGGGCTCTAGAATCGAAAGCTACCGCAAGTTCCAAGATTTCCTCCCTCAACAATGCACCGTATTATATTCTCCTACTCGAGTACCAGAGCTTTACGGTAGGCCCCCCCCGTCCCTAAACCCCAAGTTGCCAGATCATCTCTTCACCCACCTTCCCCACTCTCTTTCCAAATGCTTGCCGCCGTAATCCCACCAACCGTCCCAAACACCCAAAACCCCAACCCGCCAGATATATCTCCTCCACAGCCTTTCCCCTTCCGGGAAACCTCTCCATGGTTGTCGAGGTATACGACTAGCGCAGATGAAACGATATACATACAACATTCTCGCCTGCAGACTGTCTCGGAAATCTTCTTTTGGGGGGTTGAGGATGAGGGCGGTTTGATGGTGAGGAACATTTTTTTTTGTTTTCGTGAGATGGGATGGGATGGCAAGGGAGAAAGTGAGGGGGGAGGGGGGAAGGAGGATGGGTGGCTTAGTTGGTATGATTTTCAAACTATAAATTCCAACGACTCGATCAGCTGCTCTTAACAACAAGTAATCGAGGGGGTTTTCCTCATCCTCATCCTCATCCTCACCATCCTATTTTTAAAAAAAAAACCGTTTGATACGAGGGAATAGTCATGAGCCATTGTTGGGTGGGGCGAAGCGGGTGCCTATGGATAGGGGCCTTGCGTCAGCTCGGTGGCTCGTGACTCCCATATGTGTCCTTTTGCATGGTGCCGGCATCCTACGGGTCAGCTGCTCGGTTGCCAGTGTCATGTTGGAGCGGAAACGTGTTTGTGGATTCTGTAAGGAGTCAGGTTGGTGAGAAATGGGTGGGTGGGTGGGTGGTAAAGTTTGGGGGAAAGGTGTTGCGAATCCCGTTGAAGTAATTTTGTGAGCTTGATGGTGGGATGTCATTATGGTAAAAGAGCGTTTAGCAAGCTCTAGAGGAAAGAAAGAGTGTTGGAGTTATGAGTCTGAATGAGGTGCTTGTATTATTGTTGTAAAAGAGCGTGGTCTAAGCTACATGTTGCGAATCCAGAATGTGTTCTGCCACCAGCACCGAAGAATGCTGCAGCGCTTACCTCCCAAGACTTGCGAGTATTACCAGCTAAAAAACTGTAGAGATTGCGAAAGGTTACCTCCAAAGATTGCGAATGTTACCTCCCATAAACCGTGATTGTTTCCTCCCAAGAACTGCAGACGCTCCTCCCCTATGTGTTCGTTTTTGCCAGACTTGTGTGTTGGTCTTCTCCAAGTATGTATTCTGATCCTCCACAAGATATCCAAGCCTATGATTCACTTCCTATAGCAATGTGTGCTCTGGACATCAATGCCTCGAGCCTGTGGAACTTAGGCAGATGTCGGTAGTGTACGACGCTAGTACGCGTTTGGCACGTCGTCCTCCGAGGCGAGCTGGCTGGGAATCATGTTGAGTACTCCGAGTGTTGTTTCGTCGTCAGCATCCTTGCCCTCGTGCTAGATGTTGGTTAGGAATACTGGATGACTGAAGGGTAGTTATATAAGAGCAGCGCAGGAGGAGAGGAAACTGCTTACTATACATTTAGTACACGCAATTCCTGCGCTTCTGACGGCATTCGAGCAAATGGGATGAATGTTGCACTTGTACCCCGTATCACCGTTGGCCATGTTCAGAGAGAAAGCCTTGTTCAAGAGCTCATCGGTCCTTTCCGCTGGGTGAGTAGGCTGGTCCGTCAAGATCTCGGAACCTGGTGGTGTCTGTAATATGCTCCCAGAAAGACCTTCGACAGCATCCCATCCATCACGCTGCAAACATGTCAGATGTTTAAGAGTGGTGAAGAAATACTGCTATCAATAGGCTTAGGCAATAAAAGGAATAGCTTCATACAATGCATGCAGTGCAGGCTGTGCCAGCTGACTTGACAAGTCTCGGACAAGGCCTCGTTTGCCGGTTCTTACAGTAATATGTACCAAAACTTCCTTCCATGTTTCTGAAGATGGACTGATTATCGATGTGGAAAACTTTGTTTGAGACGTAAATCGAATGAGGAAGATTTGGATTTGCCTGGATGGATGGTGCTCAATTAAAGAGAAATTGCCTGTTAATTTATATACACCCACGGAAGGAACAAACCTGGCGAAGGAGCTACGACAAATAGGAACATCTTGCTTTAACTTCGCATTCGACCTGCTCCGCCAGGAGGATATACATGGTTGATGATCCATCGATGCTCTCGAGAAGAGTCTACTTATCCAGAACTCCATCTGCTATTGGTCTTCTTCCACGTTTCCTGGTCGAAGAGATGACCGATTTTGGACACATACATAGCCGGCCCACACACTTCAGCCTTGGGATGCTTTAGAGCTGACATGCTTTTGTCAAATAGCTGGTGCCAAGCATCCCAGACTCGAGGATTAGCCCAACTCATTTTGTTGAAGGGCAAGAGTAATGGTGAAAAGACTTTCACATCATAGGCTGATGAACTGTGCCACAACTTGGTGTGAGTTAGTCGGATTAGCCACCTCGCCATGGCAACGTCTGGAATCCGTGGAAGAGGTCACAAAACCATACCGGTGCAATCGGTTCATGACACATGCAGCTCCGTGAGTGGCTGCATTTTCCATGCCGTAGGGCTGTCCTGATCCTTCACTTTATGAAACAGTCACCGCTCTTGGAAAAGCAAACGAGTACCTATTTGGATGAATGTGCCGTAAGATACGCACAGCGCCTGGGCGGGGAGATGAACCCGGCGGCTGGGGTGATGAAGTCAGGTGACAGGAGAACAACGTTCCTTGAAGTCATAGAAGAGTCAAAGATATCACTGCGCTAGTCTTGGGAATGGGAAAGGCGGCACATCGATGGTCAAGGAAAGTACTCCAAGAGGCTTTGGGCCAGCCGCGGCGCTCCCTCAGCGACGGATGACGCCCTTCCTCCACCAATAAGGGGAAATAGTGGACAGGTAACAAAGTTCACTGTGAACGTTTGAATCAAACCAGAAAAACATCAGCTCAAGACCGTAAACTAACGTTGTCATCCCCTCCACAGAAATGGTGCCCAAGAGGACCACAATGAACGACAGTAAAGATCAAGAATGGAATATCTGGAATCCAAATCAAACCAAGGCATAGACGAAAAGAGAATGGGATATGAGGCTGCGATTTCATTACCGCGAGGATCTTTAGCAGAAGCGCACCACAGCACCATATCATGATCATCAGTCACCACAAGCGTCGGTGCCAGCCAATGAGGAAACAGCCCGTACGATTACCGCAAGAATTGAGGCGTGATAGCCGCCTCGGATCTGATTGTGGCGGGCCTGGCTGGGCACGGGGCTCGACAAGTCCACAGTCCAAGTGGGGCCACCATGAGCAAGACAATGTGATTGGGTGGAGGACATTGCTCCGACTCACTATCAGTTCCTACTACGAGTATTCCGTAGAAGTTGTGATACCCAATGATCGACCAAAGCAAGTGGCGTAGGGCCCCAAGCCGCCTGGAGCGCAGCACGCATGGGGCTCGATAACCTACGGTTCAGCAGGCACGAAAGAGAAGATGGCACGAGTCGAAGAGCATTGGACGCCCACGGTACTTCACCTTATGGCTGCTGAGGTTCAGTATGCGTTCCGTTGCTGTATGCATGTGACGAGCACTGAAAAAGCTCAACGGAGTTCGGACGGGCAAGGCGAAGTGGGGCATTGTCCATCCGCTAGAGTATCACGTGATGACGGAAATTCATGATGGAGGCCACCCTGCACCTTCGCTTCGGCCTCCCCCCAAGTGTAACGGTGTAAGGGGGTACTTCCCTAGGTACTTACCTCGGTAAAAGCATTTTCGATCGCTGGATAGTTGAGGTATCTAAGGTATACTAATACCGTACTAAGGTAGGGAATTGCTGTATTTTTGCTACGTTGCATTGATAGGTAAGGTAGGTAGGTAGGCACATACGGAATACCTAAGGTACAGAATCTGCCTTGCGTTCAGGCTGACCAACACCCTAACGATTACCTTAATGTGCATCTACAGGATGGATCTTTTGATAAGATACAACTCTCAAGTCCATTTTCGATGTGTCAACATATCTCGGCTGTTTAGGCGACGCTGCACTCTATCGCCACCCTGTTCGTGGGAGCGATACCTACCGTAGGCAATGCAGTAGCGGGCGTGGACAGCTATGTCTGTGCACGATTCCTTTATTGATCCTCTTGATATCTGCTTACTGTGGTAGGTCTGACTGCAATCGTTGACAGGGCCGTATACCTACCTTACCGATCAACATTGGCCAATGCGCACTGTCGCCACGAATCCGACCCACGATATGACAATCTGCCATGGGCGCCAGGTGCTTGGATATGACAAGTCATTAATCTAGCATGTCTCTGCTTTCCCCCAAAACTATAATTATCCCGGAGCCGAGGCGAAGGGTAGTTGAATCTGGGAACACTCGAATGTATTGGTTCGCATGTAGAGTAGAGTGAGTCGATGTAGGGCCTCTTTACACTTTCAGGTACGGAGGAGGTCTCACTGGTTCTGCATCTGCACAGCTCTGCACTCTGCAATCTGCACTCCACAGTCTCGTGCGATACTAGTTTGGACCTGTACATGGTTGTCGTGAAGAGCAGAAAGTGGGGGGTTCTGCCGAGGGTCGGTGGTCAAGATGTCGGAGGACGGCGAAAAGGAAAAGGAAAAGTCTATCGGTCCGAGGGGTCGCTAAAAACAAGTCCGACAGTCTCTGAGGGCACTCTATCGCCAACCCTATGCTTGTTCCAACCATCAACAACGATCATCCTGAACAAGAACCGAGAAGTCTTGATATGGATGTGTTGATATTCGGAGAAGATGCCTCTTCAGCATCACATCACCATCGTCACAACCCATCCAAACAGGCCTTCACACCAGCCCCAGCTTTACCTACCTTACCTATCCACCCACAGGGCCGAGTCACACCCTCGCCCCGTCGGTCCTCGTCGCAATATGTAATCCAACCCTGCAAGTCCTGTTTTAATTATCCCGTTTACCCTTTCCCTGCAAGAACCAGTTGTCGGACTGCAGTATCCTAAAGATACCCTTCGTGACCTATCGTCCACTGGAGAGGCCTTCTTGGTCCGCGTCCGCCTCACCCGTGATGGACCCGGAGTACCACATATCCAAAAGTCCGCCCGAAGACAAGTCAAGCCTTTTCATCCATCCGAACAAAGCTTCGTCCATCGTTCCATGCAGCTTCCATGTCGATCCGTCTGGACGCCAGCCGTGGCCGTTCCAAATCCAAAAGAGGGGGCCGTCCAGCTGATTCGCTGTCTCGAGGCACACCACTTTCGACTTGCAGACAGCTTGCAGTCTTGCAGTAACCCACACTTCCACCGACTCCATACCTTATCTGCACCGTTCCCATACCACTAACATAGTCCTGAGCGCTGTGGCCAATTGACGACATCGCGCACTCTACCCATGACCCTGCCAGGGATCTTCACCACTCGTTATCGGCCTACTCCTCGCTCTCCAAAATGCAACACCGCGAACTAAAAATTACCACCGTGCTCGGGGAGGCCCATAGGTACCCGCTCTGCGTCTTGAACCCCCTTCATATCCAATGCGGCCAAGGCCCGCCTTTGCTTTTAAGTTATGTAGGACAACTGCCCCCCTCTCGAAATGCCCAGACTTCCTCAAGTATAACCTTTATGTGATGCTGAGTAAAGATCATCCGCCATTCGCCTCATTTTATAGCGCGGGTAGTAGCATCGCTGTGGTACCCAAGACCCACCAACAGTCGCCGACGTTGTACCATTACGCACCCACCATTGCAAAGCTGTCTTAACCTTAAATTGGCCACTCCAGTATTGTTCCTTGAAGAGCAAGACCCTCCTGCGCCAACTTTCGAAGCGCAAGTACCTGCTCAAGAGCTGCAAAGATGACAGAAACAGAGGTACAAACCGAGAAGGCCGAGGCCATTCCTGAAGAACCAGTCACATCACCGAGAAAGCGCCGTCGAAGGGCGCCCACAACTGGAGCCGCAGATGATTGCTTTGCGTGCCAAGAGCGTCATACCAAATGCGACAGGAGAAGACCGTATTGCACGCAGTGTCTTGATCAAGGCAAAGACTGCTCAGGATACAAAACCACGCTGACATGGGGCGTTGGAGTAGCCAGCAGGGGTAAGCTACGAGGCCTGGCATTGCCGATAGCGAAATCCAGGAAAGTTGACCAGGGATCGGACGTGAAAACGGACAACAAAAAAAAGAACCCGAACTCCCCCAAAAACTTGACAAAGCTGAGCCCGACTCGCGAAGATTCGCAGCATGCCAGCAGCAATGGCCAATACAGCCCCTCAAACAGCCTTTCGACGCCGCATAGCTCAAGAAGTACTACCTTTAATTTCGTCAACATGGATCCGAGTATGTCGACGCCATCGCCCATGCTTCCTCCTCCTAGCTTTGATTGGCGCGCACCGCCAGCTCCCCAAATGCGCGGAGGTAATTTGTACCGTCCAAATCCAAAGCGAGCCCGGAGACATTCGCTACAACCACTTCAGGTGCCAGCACTACATGAAATTGGTGATCTGGGAGCGATCCCCATGACCGCGAATGTATTGGGAAGCTTCAGAGACCACGACTTTGGAATGCAGCCTTCGCCCATCACATCCACTTTTTCGGGTACAAGTGCCATGTCGCCAACGTACAAAGACTATTACGCCCATCAACCGCTGGTCGGTAGCCCTTGTGAAGGTAACTTCTTCACGGGTCACGAGACTCTGGATTGGCCACGGGAAAATATGAGCTCGAGCTTAAGTTCCGACCAGAGTAGCCGGGACTTTGGCGAGGATGATGCTTTTTACGCTGATCCAATAGTTGCAAATACTTTGGACAACCTTTTATCGACCCAGCATGCTCTAAGCCATCACGATCTCTCTGTAGCTTGCGGGCAAGAAGATCTGGAGCTTTCTGACGAACCGAAATATCTAGACAACATCGGCCATCCGCCAATTTTGGTTCCAGATGACTGTGGAGCTCATGCGTCTTTGAGGATTCCGCGGCCACTTCCTTCATTGTCGATTGGCAAAACCCCAGGCCTCCAATTTCTGATCAATTACTTTGACAAAGTCATCTCTCCTGTGATTGTTGCGTTTGACAGCCCCACAAATCCATATAGATCGCACATCCTGCGTTTAGCGGTTGAGAGCGAAACACTTCAGCATGCGATAGCAGCTCTCTCGGCGAGCAATTTGAGAATACGAAGAGAACACAATGCATCGGGTTCAAATCGGAGCACCAACAGTAACATAGACTCATCGCATCACAACTCCGTTCGCAAATCTTCCATGGCCCACAGTGTACTGGACATTAGCGTGGAACGACCGTCACATACATCCGCTGGCGAGCCATCAATGGAAGAGCTTTATCACAAAGGTGTTTCAATCAAGGCCTTGAACGAGCAACTCGCGGATCCCCAGCGACGACAGGATGACTCCATATTAGCTACTTTACTGATGTTATGCCTCTATCACATTTGCGATACCGGTGTCGCAAAGTTCAAAACCCAATTTGCGGGGGTGAAGAAGATTCTTGCTCTACGTGCTGGCAACAAAGGATGCAATTCCAAAGCGACAAACTGGCTGACGATAATGTTTACGTGGTTCGATGCAATGACCGCTACGGTGAATGATCGGGAAGGACAACTTTCTGGTGACGATCTGCACGAGCTTCCACTTGACGATCACGAATGGGCGCTAGAGAACCTCGCAGGCTGTGATGGGAGACTGTTCAGAGCAATAGCCAAGCTAGGCCGCCTCAATCTCCTTAGTCAAAATAAGCCCGTAGGCGACGGTCCCCGGAACGCGGCGGCAGCAAGGGCCAAGCGAACGCCGAGTCCCGGCTCGAAGACTCTAGACTACTACAGCATGAACTACACTCGTTTCGACGGCAATGGCTGGTCCACAATGCTCGACGACGACGAAATCTTCAGCGAAGAAACCGACCCCCGCGCCCAGTTCTGGAAAGAATGGACCGAAGTCCGCAAAGCCCTCGAGGACTGGCAACTCGACCCCACCTCCCCATCCCCTACCGACTTCCGCACCCTGCAAGGCGACCGCCGCGATCTGTACCACATTTCTGAATCCTTCCGTCACTCGGCCCTACTATACACGGAACGCCTCGCCTACCCGGCCCTGCCCTCCGCGGCGCCCAACTTCCAGACCCTGGTCACGCAAGCGCTGTACCACATTGCGCACGTCAAGTCGGATGTGTTCCTGCTCTGGCCGCTGTTTATTACTGGCACCGAGTGCGTCACCGAGCACGGCCGGCGGCTGATCAAGGAGCGCTGTTTGGATATCCAGAAGGATTCGGGCTTCTTTAATAATATCAGTGGCCTGGAGCTGCTCGAGAAGGTGTGGCGGGACGATGAGGTGGATGAGCACTGGGGGTGTTTGGGACTGGGGTTTGGGGAGCGGAGCGAGGGGTTTCGATGGAGGAGGCAGATGGAAGGGGTGGAGGGGGAGTATATAGTCGTTTGAGCGGGGGTTTTGTATAATGGGGGGTTAAGGTGGGCATGGGAATGGGCATGGGCATGGTCATATATACGATTAGCATACAACAGCATTTAACTTCTTTGCAGCAGTTCGAATAATACCACATCTTTGAACCTCCTTTCGCCGGCTTCGAGAACCGAAAACTCTTCAACTCACCATCAGCGAAGTTTTGCTTAATACTTGATACCTTACAGTACTCACCCAACCCGACTGCCTAAACCCCCGAACCCCCTCCCCCCTCCTACATACAGTATGTACGAGTACCACCGCATCTTCTCACCGCCCCTCCCCTCCCCGCCTCGCCTCGCCCACCCAAAATCAAGCAACTTCCTTCACCTACCTTAGTCTCGCACATAACCGACGGAAAAACCAGTGTCAGACGACCTGTCCTGCTGTCTCTTTGGTCATGTTCTGTTGCCTACCCTACCGTGCCTACGAACCCATGGAATGAAATTGTTGAGTGATGCCGCGTGACTGAATTGCTTGGCAACATTTTATTTAATTTTTTTGGGGGGGGGGGAGGGGAGGAGGGGTACCGTTGGTTGTACTGTAGGTACATATCGGGTCGAGCGGTGGGGGGTGGGGGGTGGGGGTTTGGGGGATGGCGGGGGCAGCATAAGTACCTTAGCGACCTTCTATGAGATCTTCTTACGGTAAAGTAACGGTGTCATATTACAAAACCGTCTGGACATCGTAAAATTATAAATAACCGTTAATTCTAACTATTACTAAACTGAATACAACATGTGTGAAACATTATATCGTTCCTAAAAAGAAACGGTGTCATAACGATGTCAATAAACAAAGGTTTATAAAGACTAGACGTGATTCTTGCCGTCACTGCTAAACCAGAATAATTACGGTAACCTTGCCGTGGTTGTAATTGATTGATGCTCTCTCACTATCTCCACTTCCTTGCCTTACCTAGGGCACCTACCTTACCCAAGGTAAGATACTAAGGTAAGGTATCTAAGGTATCTTCTACCTGGTAGGTACCAGGTATCTAACAGTCCAGCAGCGAAGTATTGGGGACAAACTTGCCATTCTCCCCCGATGCAGTATTCGGCACAACCTCATCGTTCATCTGTAAGCCAGAGTCAGTTGCGGTAACCTTGTTACGATTGTAATCGATCGACTTACGTTGAGAAATGTTTCCTTGTGACCTTCGCTGTTATTCTTCGCCGGCGAAGTATTAGCTATGGCCTTATCACCCATCTGTGTGCAGTAGTCAGTTGCGATAGAGCTGCTGTGATTGAAATTGATGTACATCATTGATAGATGTCTCCTTGTGATCTTCGCTGCCATTCTTCCTCTGCATAATGTTCAACGTGATCTCGTCGCTGACCTGTGTGCAATAGTTAGTTACGGTAAACTTGAGTTACAATTAACCTACATTAATCGACGTAGTATTGAAGGTAACCATGTCCGCTATCTCTGTTGCAATAGAGGAAGGTTCAGATGCATTCGTTCTCACAAGCTTAGAGACTTGTGAATTGTCGTCTTCCTTCTTATCAGCATCATCGTCAGAGATGATCATCGCTTTGAACGCTTCGGCAAGAGACGAGAACTTTCCTGAAGCAGCTTTACCATGTTTCTTCATCGATGAGATATCAATCTTCTTATCGCTGACTTCTTTCTTGAACATCAATTCGCCGTCATCATTTAGTTGCGACAAAGAAGCAGATGCATCGTCTCGAGATTTTGGCTGACAGTCTTTTAGATTCGATAGAATGTATTTTGTAAAAGCAGGAGCTAGAATCTCTTTTTGCATGCATCGAGCGCATTGACACTTGTGCAGCTTCGAAGGTAGAGTCTTCATCTGCCAAGTCTTGACTTCAAAACTTTCATACATGACAATGTCTCTCAAGATCTTTTCATTGACAGCTGTTATGGTGCGCAATTTATCTTCAAGGATCTTCTTCGCGCGATTGACGTACGCAGCAAGTCCTGACATCTCACCACGCAATTTTTCTGCAGTTGCGATAAGATGTGCTTCGTGGGCAACAATGTAAGCCTTAATGTCCTTACGTGTTGAAAGATGCTCATGAATATAGGTCATTCTCAACATGGTCGTATCAGAGAATGTATCAATCTCGGGAAACTCTCCCATCTCTAGCAGACCTGCCGCCTTCTCATACTCATCTGCCTGCTTCGTCAATGCAGCTGCCTTCTTGCGAAATGCCTTGACTCGTTCTCGAAGCTCTTCGACTGTTGCCGTGAAGATTGTTGCGATAAAGAAGTCAGAGCTTCCGTTCTTCTTCGTGTAGATTTCATCAACTCTAGCTGCCTGTGTTGCAGCGATGTAATTGTTCTTTGATCGAAGAGCTCTCTTGCTTGTGACTAAGCTGAAAAATAGATGATGATTGTGTTGCAGATGAATGACACTGAGTTCTTCAGAACTTAAGAATGATTTGATTGTCTCAGGCTCGATATTGTTTCGCAGATATTGAGTCTCGATCACAAAGTGAAGTCATAGATGAGCTAAAGATTCGACTTTCTCTTTGTTGTGATAAAGCATCAGGCGTGACTGATGAGAATAATGATCAATGAAGACGACTCGCTCATGCTCATCATCGTCTGACTTCTCTGATGATATGAATTTCTCCTTGATCAGCTTCAAGAAAGATCGCTTCTTGCCTTGCTTCTTAGCTGAGAGATTGTCACGAAAGTGAGCAATAGTCTTAGATGCAGTCATGCGTTTGCTTCGTGACTCTCTCTTCGTCACGTCTTGCTCGATGCTAATATCATTCTGTTGTTCATCTTGATCTGTCATACTCGCTACTTGCAATAACTAACGTAAATGAAATCTGAATGCTGAATGATAAGCTTGCTGTAGCGAATGAAGTATGATGTATTTCGAAAGACAAGATGATCAGGTTTAAGAAGATGAAGTGAGGTTGTAGAAGAAGAGATAAGGTTGTAGAAGGTAAGATGAACAAGACGAGGCGAGATGAGATGAACAACGAATGAAGTTGATGAATGCAAGTTGTTATGATGATTCTAGATGTCATTTGCTAATCTGAATAAAAGCGCAAGGTCATAGTCGAGTATCATAAACGCTCAAAAGCAAGAAGCAATCTATATGATAGCAGATTGAATAAAGAGAACAAGAATCAAAAGCAAATACAGAAGAAGATATTTCATATATTCGATCATATCATCAGCTGTTCTCAACCTGAATTACGATAAATCAGGTCTCAAACTAGATCTTTAAATCTTCTCGTCATCGTTCGTCTCGTTCTCGTCCGTCAGTCTCTTCATGTCTTGCGAAGAAACAATCTCTTCTCTCGCGATTTTCTTAGAAGAAGAACGATCTAAAGAAACGTAGCTGTTCGCGAGTATCTTGATATCTCGCTCCTTCGCCTTCTTGCGATCGTTGCGATAACGCTTCGTCAACTGATAGAAATCGCTCTTGTTCACTTCACTGTAGTTCTCATGAGTGAGCAAAAGATCGTAGAACCTTAATAGACGTGCACATGCATTCAGTATTTCATCATTGTTTCTCACAGCGTCAACATACAGTTTAGTCTCGACTGTCAAGTTTACGTAGAGATCTGTTCACATCAGATTCAATCAAGAGATTATGAGACGCAGATTGCGATAAACTCACTTCGAATAAAGTATTTTTTGAGTTTTGAGCTCTTGTCATAATCGACGTAGTCATTCATGTAATATCACACATGTATGAAGTTTGTTGCACTGAATACGTCGAAGAAGAAAGCTCGAAGAACGTCGCATGTTGCATAATTCTTAAAACGTAAGTAATTCGAACTTTCAAGAAACTCTTGAATATGAGTCTGTTACGATAACATGTCAAGAAATAGTTTATAAGAAGAATAGAATTAATCTATCTTCATTCGCTCAAGCACTTTATTTTTGTGACTTTTGATATTGTTCAGCATCTTCAATCGCGCGTTCATAACTTTCGTGAAATCAATATTTATATTCTCATCGTATATCTGTTTGATAAGAATGTTTCACAGTTCGTTACTCACGTATATGAATGAATTTCATCGAATCACTCTGTCAAGCTCTCTGAACTTGACTTGATTCTCGAGTATCTCTGATAACTCGCTGCTGCTTGTGATAGCATGAGCTCGCTTACGCTTTCAAGTTTTCTGATCAGTGACAGCAGTCACTACACGCTGTCTTGATGTGAGTGTTTCTTTTTCAGACAATAGAGTTCGATCATCTTGTAAGAGTGTTGAACAAGAATTCTCTGACAGAAAGACATTGTTTGAATCAGAAGTTGTTGAAGTTACAGACGATACATCGTGAGTTGTGATAAACATCTCTTGAGAGCTCATGTTTGTATTCGCTGTTGAGCGTTGAGTCTTCGAAAGATGTGTTTTGAAAGATTGAGATTTCGAGAATCGCATTTTACGATTGCGTTTATCGAAAGTGATCGATGCTGTCATCTTTAACCAGTAGCTGTTAGCAAATTTACAGTGACTGTCGAGAAGTTCATGTTGAAAACAGAAAACAGTACTGTTATCTCTGTGGTTAGAAATCTTCGCATTGATTCGACGAAGCAATCTTCGCATTAATTCAACGTTAGTGAATAAGTATTTACCCTTCGCTCACTTCTTTCCTTCATTCTTCATCTCGTATGTTCAATCTACTAGATAGTTCAATATATATCTACATGTCTATCTGTTCTCTTGTTCTCGTATATCAAGAGTTCGTTATCATTGTCAATAGCTGAGAATCAATGTTACTGTCATTGACAATCATCATTCATCAGATATTGTTAGAATCACGAGATCGATGAAATGAGAATGATGCTCGCAGTTCAAGAAATTTTACTAAAATTTAGCGTGAATCTTCAAAATTGATTTACATGAAATATCTTAATTCTTCGCTTTCGAGTCGCTACATCATTCAAAAACTCTTTGAAATACTAATTTCGCTTTATCGTAACTCTCATCATGTCAGATTTTAAAGTATTTTGACATCGTTGAGCATTTGAACGACTGTTCAGAAAAGCATCGCAGTCGATTTCTAAAGAAGCGCAATCGCAGTTGCAGTGTTGAGATCGTGCCTAGATCATTCAATCAAAGAAACTCAGAGCTGATATGTATGTATTGTTCTTTAAAGATAGCTATAACAAGACATTAAGAATACAGAAGAGAAAGAGTGCAAGCTCTTCTATAAATAATGACTTGAGACTGCGCTAGACTTGATACAGATGTGATGTAATAGATCAGATGTGTTTGTCTAAAAGAATGATGAAAGAAATGAATGAAGAAAGTGCTGAATAAACGAGAAGAAGTGCTGAGAATGACTTGAAGAGATGCGCTAGATTCAAACTAGACATAACGTCATGACTTGTTCTAATTAAATTGATTAGAATTAGATCTGAACTCTGATCAATTCAGACATGTTCGTAACATTATCTTTTTCTTTGAACATTCATGTTTGCATGAATAGAAAAGAAATAAAAGCAAAAAAATTCATCGTGTTTTCAATTTAGTGCAACTTATTCAAGTATAGCTTGTGAAATTCATTCAGAACTTTCTTTGAGTCATCGAATTTTTCTTTATCGACATAGTATCATTCGTCGTCATGATCTATCTTGATTCACTTGATCTTGTATTGTAGTCTTTCTTTATATCGTCTGAAGTTCAATATATCATCTACTTTTCAGTGCTTTTCATTCTCTTCAATGATCATCAATCTAGAAGACTCAGAGTGTTGTTTTGATAGAAAGTTGCTTGATGAAGATCGTAGATACTTTGAGCTAAACACTGAATGTATATGCTTTATGCTTCTAGATAGCTGAAGATGATAGAAGATCTCAACTTTGACTGTGATTGAATAGAAGTTGAGCTGCTTGTCTTTCAAATCTTTGCATGATCTAGTGATTTTGATGTTTTCAAAGATTAATCAAACTTGATCATTTACTTCATAGATGATGTCTTGTTTATGCTTGTTTATCTGAACTTCAGTGATCTGCTTGATCTTTTTCAATTGTTGATGATTGAAGATAAGAAGTTCACTCATTCAAGTGACAATGTCATCAATCTTTCTAGTCTCAATACGTTGATGAATCTGTTGCGATCGTGCACTTTGAGTCAGTCTAACATAGATCATGTCAGACTATCATAGACTAGTATAAAGCTGATGTTGACACGCTAGCAATCTAGCGTGTCTTCGTGAGTAAAACTCACGACGTGTTGCATCTTCTTTCTTCTTCGACTTTGAACTTCTAGTTAGAATACACTCATATGATTCGCTTTATGCAGACTCATAACATTAGTTCAAAGCTCATTAATCTTGCTATCGACGTGTAGACAATATAAAAATAAGCTACACAACTCAAATCAGAAGTCGAATTCAGAAATTTTGACAGCAGAATCAGAACTTGAGTTCAGAAAGCTTGATAGAAATCAGAAATTTCTAAAGAAGAATCTTGATTTGAAATCAGAAATTTCGATAGAATCAGAATCAAAAAACACGAATGCGTTGCTCTTGATTAACTCTTTATTGAGCTCGTCATCAGAAATCAGAAATTTCAGCAATACTTGAATTCAGAAAGTTCGATAGAGTAACATCAGAATCTTGATCAGCAATTTTCTACTCATATCATGACTAGAAGCTCAGAATCAGCGAGCATTGCTTGCTACAAACTTCAAAATGCTAGAAGAGAATCACTTCTATCACAGAATTGAACAGCTTCAGAAGAAGAAGACACGAATGCATCGTTGAATACAGAAGAAGAGAACATGAACGCGTTGCTCTTTGATCACGAAATGATCAAGATCAGCATCAACACTGAACTGAATGCTTGAATAAGCACTCATGAAGCAGACGACATCGTTGTCTTTATCAAGTACATATGTCAACAGCACGACATCGAAATCGAGATTCACAATGACATGATTCAGATGTTAAAAGATGTCAACGAGATAAACATCACATTGAAGATTACGCAGACGCGTCTGCAGAAAGAGAATAAAGACAAAAACGTGATTATACATCATTTAGAAGCTGCATCAAGTCGACAAAGCACTTTGATTTCTGAAGATCGATTCTCGAAGTCGATCAAGTTACTCGATTCATCTTTGTTTGAAGATTCAACGCAGAATGTAGACAATTGACTGTCTTGAATGCAAAATAAGCTGAAGATAAATAAGAATCATTTTTCTATCAAAGAGTTGAAGATTGCATACATCGAAAGTCGAGTCAGTGAAGCTGCGATCAAGCACATAGCTTCTCGCATGCAAGATATCTTCTTGAACTCATTTCTAGAAGTCGAAGAAGTGCTATCGATTATCAATAAGATGTACGACGATTTCAATCATTGTCACACGACTCAACGACAGTATTTGAAGCTGTATCAGAACAAGATCTTCTTTCATGAATTTTGAATGAAATTTCAGAGATTTAGTGCAGAACTAGAATACAATAACGAGATTCTACTAGATGATCTTCAGCACAAGATCAGCTCAGATCTTCAACGAGTAATGCTCAATGAACGAATCATGAATTTGAATGAGTTTGTCAACATCTGCATGCAAGTCGATGTTAGATTAACTGAATTGAACGCGCGATCAGTCGTCAAAGCATCAGCGACTCAAGTTGCTCGCTCTGTCTCTAACACATCGACTGCTCGACTCACGTCATCAGTCTCTTCGTGAAAGAAACTCAGAAGATCGAATCTCGATTCTATTCAAAAAGAGTTGTTTAAGAAAGAAGTCTGCTTCAAATGCAAGAAGTCAAAACATAGAGCATATGACTGTCTCAAGACAACTCAAGTGCATGAGATTGCTGCGAATTCAAAAAACGATCTGTTCTCGTCAAAGTAGTGACTGAGAACGATATACTCATATTCTGTTTCATCAGCATGTCTGATGATTCATTTGATTTCAAGTCGTTCATTGTTGATGTCATCTTGAGTAGTCTAGAAAAGATATTCAGATTCTCGACTCTGATAGATATTGAAGTCACTGACATGATTTTCATCAATGAATTTTTGATGTCAGAGCTATGTGAACGCTTTGATATTCAGTCAATATCGCTGTCAAAATCAAAGTTGATTTGATTGTATGATGAAACTTCTGATTGAAAGTCAATTACACATGCTCTGTATACATTGATCATGATACAAGAACACAAGAATGAAATGATGTCTCTATTGATAACTTGTCTAAATCAGCACAAGATAATCATTGAAAATCTCTGATTGAAAAGAAATCAAATTTTGATAAATTCTGCAAACGATCAATTAATATCATCATTGAAGATTCGAACATCGAAATCTGTTGTTTCAAAAGCAAGCAGTCAATCAGCATTTCACAGATCTGAGTCAAGCGAGATCTGCAAAATGAAACGAAAGAACTTGAACTTGATGATTACATCGACAATCATCTTGAAGCGACTCACGAATCAGAAACTAGTGAATCAGTTCATTGAATCTGTTCTCATACGAAAGCAAAGCACTCAAGTTGATCTCGATCAACTTCGTCTCTTTCAGTCAACTGAGAAAAAGAAATTCATCAATATTGTCATGATCGAAGTTGCTGTATATCAAACTCTAGTCAAGAATAAGAAGATCAAGATCTTCTTCTTGATCATTAGTGAAATCAACAAAGCGCTTAGCTCAGTCGAAGATTTTGCAAAACTGAATGAAATGATCTCTGTCATGTCATTAAATGAACTGAAGAAGAAGCTTTTGATAGTTTATCATGACTTTTTGAATGTTTTTGATAAAGAAAAGACAATGCAGTTGTCTTTGCATTGATCATACGATCATAAGATTGAATTAGAAAGTGAAAGTCAATCTTCTAGAAGTCAATTGTATTTCATGTTGAGCTACAAGTTGCAGAAGATCAAAGAGTATCTAGAAGAGAATTTGAAGAAGAAGTTCATCACACTCAGTAAAGCTTCTTTCACTTCGTCAATACTATTTGTCAAAAAGAAAAATGATAGTCTTCGCTTTTGCGTGAATTATTGAAAACTGAATGCTCTGATCAAAAGAGATCATTATTCAATATTCTTGATAAACGAAGTACTCGCTCAAATTCAAGACAGTAAGTATTTGACTCGACTTAACATTATTGTCGCGTTCAATAAGCTTTGCATGAGTACTGAAAGTGAGAATCTAATCACATTTGTTACTTTCTTTGATGTCTATAAGTATAGAGTAATGCTCTTTGAATTAATCAATGAATTCGCGTTCTTTCAGCACTATATCAACGATGTGTTGTTCAACTGTCTACATAAATTCTGTCAGACATATTTGAATGATATTCTTATCTACAGTAAGATCTTGAAGAAACATAGAACTCATGTGAAAGAAGTGCTAAACAAGCTTCGTGAAGTCGACTTGCAGATAGACATTGACAAGTGCGAATTCAAGATTCAGAAAATCTCGTTTCTTGAACTATTAATATTCATCAATGATTTACGAATGAACTCTCGAAAAGTAGATGTGATTCGAAACTGAAAAGTGTCTTGATCGTTGACTCATGTGCAGATCTTCATTGATTTCTGCAATTTCTATCAATGATTCATAAAGAACTTCTCAAAGATCATTCAATCTATGATAAAGCTGACTCGAAAAGATCACTTCTTTGAATGAACAGAGATCTGTCAGATGATCTTTGAAGAACTAAAGCAACAAATGATGACAGTCTTCATTCTGAAGCATTTCGACTCGATCAGAGAAGCTATTCTGAAAACGAACTTCTTGAACTATGTGAACGACGAAGTATTGTTTCAGTATGATGATGAAGACATTCTACATTCAATGATCTTCTATAGCAAGAACATGATTTTCGCAGAATGCAACTACGAAATCTATGACAAAGAACTGCTGACTATTATTTGTTGCTTGAAGCACTGACGCTCTGAATTGAAATGTACAGATATTTCGATCAAAATCTTCATCGATCATCTGAATTTAAAGTACTTCATGATCATCAAAGAACTGACTCGACGACAGACTAAATGAGCTGAGAAGTTATCTGAATATAACTTCAAGATCATATATCAGTCAGAAAAACAGAATCTGAAAGTCGACACGCTGATCAGAATGTCAAACGTCAAGTTGATTGAGACAAACAATGATTGAAAGCTATATCAGCATCAGCTGCTATTGTCAGAAAGCAAGTTTGAATTGCAGTCAATAGAAGCTGATCAAGAAGATGATCAGAAATCTGACTCAGATTTGACTCAGATCTTGCTCAGATCTGACTCAGAGTCGAAACAAGAATCGAAAGCTAACGAAGATTCGATCGAAGAAGTGATTTCTATTCAGAATCAGATTATAGTCGAAAATTGAATGAATCAACTATGTATCGATATTCGAGCATTCATGAAACAGAACAGAAGAACTTGTCAAGATATTGATCTGAACAACTGCAGAGTACTTGATGAAGTACTCTGAAAAGATGATAGACTATGAATTCTTCAGTCAATGATCACTTGATTGATAAGAAAAGCACATGATCTTTCGATCAGTGATCATTTTGACATGAATCGAACGTTGAACTTGCTGAGACAATCATATTGCTGATCGAAGATGAGAATGATGATCAAGCATTACATTCAAAACTGTTACGTTTATCGTAGATCAAAAGCATCAAGAGATCGAATCAATGAATTACTGAAGTCATTGCTCATATTCAAGCAGCGATGACAGAACATATCATTAGACTTCATTATCAATCTATCAGAAAGTAATGAAAACAACGCGATTCTGACAGTCATAGATCGATTGTCTAAGAAACGACATTATATATCGTGTTGATCAGATGACGAAGAAATCTTCGCAGAACAAACAGTCAAGCTACTGTTGACATGAATCTTCAGAATTCATGAACTATCAAGATCAATAGTGTTCGATCGTGATTCACAATTCATATTGATTGTCTGAAAGTCTCTATGTCTGAGACTCGACATCAAGATGAAACTATTCACAGACTATCATTTGCAGACAGATGATCAAACAGAAAGAGCGAATCAGAATGTGAAATGATATCTATGAAGCTATTGCTCATATATGCAAGATGATTGATTCATCTGATTATTTATGACTGAATTCATTGATAACAATGCTATTTCATCATCAATTGAACAGTCAATGTTCTTTCTGAATAAGAGCTTTCATTCTCATATGAGCTTCGATTTGAACTCAATCGAATATGAGATCACTCGAGCTAAAATCGAAGCAGACAAAGCAAAGAATATATTCGAACACATAAAATGATCACTAGCATTGATCAAGCAAGTCTTGACAAGAGTCAGAGTCACAATGAAGAAACAGATTGACAAGCATCGAAAGAAAATGATTTACAAGATAGATGACATGATGTTTCTGAATTCTAGAAACATAATGATCTCACGATTGTCAAAGAAGCTAGACGATAAAATGCTAGAATTCTTCAAGATTCTAATTGAGATTGAACATGCTTATCGACTGAAACTATCATCGACTATGAAGATACATTCGAAGTTTGCATCAAATCTGCTGCAACTAGATTCAAAGAATTCTCTGAATGAACAACAAAATGAATCGTCTGATTCTATAGTAATCGACGACGAAGATGAATGAAAGATGAAGAACATACTGAACTTCAGACACTATGAAAGAAGTAAATGACTACAATATCATGTCAATTGAAAAGAATACGACGTTGATCTACATTGATACAACGTCGATGAAAGTGAATTTGAAGAATGCTTGAAGATCATAAATGACTTTCATGAATGATATTTGAACAAGTCAAGATAGAAATCGACTTAAGAAAGATCAATCAAACTGCAGCAATGAGAACATTGCTAGATGAAGAGAGAAGATAATGTTGCAATCATGCACTTCGAGTTAATCTAACATAGATCATGTCAGACTATCATAGACTAGTATAAAGCTGATGTTGACACGCTAGCGATCTAGCGTATCTTCGTGAGTAAAACTCACGACGTGTTGCATCTTCTTTCTTCTTCGACTTTGAACTTCTAGTTAGAATACACTCATATGATTCGCTCTATGCAGACTCATAACAGAATCATTTTGTAATCAGTTGTATTTGAATCGAAACTCATTCAAGAGTAAAAGTCTTTATTGAAGTAGAAAGAAATCATCAAGATAGTCAAGAATGTATTGAAATTGTCATTGAATTTCATCATTGAAAGTCATTTAGCTCAGTCATTCTGCATGTAATTGCAGTAGATTCGAAGTTTGCGTTCAACATCTTGATTAGCTCGTTTCAACTGATCATCAATCTCTGAATGATAAACTGTTGATAGATTGACTTTGATCTTCAGTCGTTTACAAAGACTTTGTCACATGATCAATATGAACTGAAAGTCTCTATTTGAAATGATAGAACTGAGTAGATCATGAAGTTGATAGACGTTTCATAGCATGATTCATACTGTTTCTTCGATTAAGATGTCATCGTCTTCTCAATGACAGAAAACATAGTGATGTTCTTTGAAGAGACGACATATGATCATGCAAATGACGTTATAGTTTTTCGATAGAGATAGCTCAGTGATGAAGTTCATAGCTATATCTTGTCAACGCTGCTGAAAAATCAATAGAGACTGAAGCAAATCATTTGTATCATCTCGAGATGCTTTGCTTCGCTGACAAACATGACAGTTTCAAATGTATTGTTAAATAGTTGCTTGATGATCTGATCAATAGTAGAAGCGTTGAACTAGATCAATTGTTCATTTAATGTCAGAGTGCAAGATTGATAATTGATCATGAATCTTTCGAAGCAATTTTGTATACATTTGTTTCAACATTCATAGTAGACTCTTTTGAAATAGAACGTTGTCAATGATTTGACAGTTCTTTAGCTTCATGTCATGAAGCTTCAATTCATCTTTGTTCATAGCTTGTTGATACTCATTGCATAGTTCATTCTTCTGATTGACTAGACGTACGCGTTGATAGAGATTAGTCTCATATTCAGATTCAATTTCAAACTCGATCAATAGAATGTCTATTCGATTCGAAGTCAGTATAGTCTGAAAACGATCATCTATGTCTTTAGCTGATTCAGAACTATCGATCATCGACATTCTAGTTAAAGCATCGACTTTGAAGTTTGTTTTGCCTGATCGAAAGATAATCTGAAAGTTAAACTTCGATAGAATATTCAGATAGTTCGCTTGTCATCGAGTCAGCTGTTTGTTTTTCATAAAGATCTTCAAAGTCTGATGATCAGTAAACATCTGAATAGATAGTTCAGTATCTTCTAGTTCGAGTCATCAGTGTTCGAAGCATCGAATGATAGCTAGCAATTTCTTGTCATAGATGTGATAATTGCATTCAGCTGAAATCATGCTCTTGCTATAGAAGACTATCGAGTGAAGCACATTCTCATCATCGTACTGAGATAGTATGTCGTCTTTTACATAGTTGAATGCATCGATTTTCAAAATAGCTTGACGTTTGACATCAAAATGACGTAGAACTGAAGTCGAGCTGATCTGCTTCTTTAGATTGTCAAAGACTTCGACGCAGACTTCGTTTCAAACAAAAGACGTGTCTTTTCAAGTCAGCTGAGTGAATGACTTGACTAGTTTTGAAAAGTTCTTGATGAAGCGTCGATAGAAATTGACGAAGTCGACGAAGTCTTGTATCTCTTTTAGATTAGTAGATGTAGCTCAATTGACTATAGCTTTCACTTTGATAGAATTCATGCAAAGATCTTGTTCTGATACTATGACTTTTAAGAAGACTGTTTCTTCTACGTTGAATTTGCACTTTCGAATATCTATTTGCAGATCAGCGTCTCATAGACGATCTAGTATCATCTTGACATGTTGTCTATGCTTCTTTTGAGTCTTGCTGTATATGAGAATGTCGTCTAAATAAGCTTGGCAGAAGTCATTTAGAAAGTCTCATAGAACATCGTTCATATATTGCTGAAAC
>JAABUT010000496.1_pt1 | contig 61794 bp, 64 predicted proteins | sample 5559281 | NCBI WGS metagenome assembly JAABUT01 (sample SAMN10711880, study PRJNA513359) | rock metagenome | isolation source: Antarctica rocks | place: Antarctica: Victoria Land, Ricker Hills nord | collected 2016-01-04 | reverse complement strand
GAAGAAACTCTGCCAATTGCGCGAAAACATATTTACCTTGATTCATAAAGCCGATTTACGGCTTAACGCAGTCAGTTCAAATCGTCACGCACCAAATACACACTTAAAGTATAGATTATCAATAATTAAAAGAACAATTTTTATTTTTTAGTAGACACTAGTGATTAATTATATAAAATAAATACTTTAAAACCTATCAATACCATGAACATCAAGTATAAATACTTAACAACTATCCTTATTTTCAATACATTAATATGCGCAGCGCAGGAAAAGCGGGGGGCAACCATCCCTTGGACAACTTATGAGGCAGAGCATACAAAAACAAACGGGACTGTGATGGGGCCAAAATACGGTCCCTATCAGGTTGAAACAGAATCGTCTGGGCAGCAATGTGTAAAGCTCAGTTCTAAAGGGCAATTTGTTGAACTCACCTCTTCTGCAAATGCAAACAGCATGGTCATAAGGCTCAGTCTTCCTGATGCCAGGGAAGGCAACGGACTTAGCTCTACACTTGCCATATATAAAAATGGGAAGCTTATGCAGCAGCAGCAGGTTTCATCACGTTACTCGTGGCTTTACGGAAAATATCCTTTTACTAACGATCCAAGTGCAGGAGAGCCAAGGCATTTTTATGATGAGATAAGAATTAAGGATTTGAAAGTAGGAAAAGGCGACGTTATCCGCATACAGCGTGATGACCGACAGGGGGATGCTGCAGGCTATTGCATCATTGACCTCGTTGATCTTGAAAATATAGTTCCGCCATTAAAGGCACCGGCCAATTCTTTGTCTATTGCCGACAAAAGCTTCCTGGGAACTGATTTTACAGGTGATTATACCAACTCGTTCCGAAATTGCATAGCCAAGGCAATGGAGACAGGAAAAAGTGTCTGGATCCCAGCCGGAACTTTTAAAATCACCGGGGATATCGTTTTGCCGGCAAATGTTACGGTTCAAGGCGCGGGAATGTGGTACACAGAACTGGTTGGTGACGAAACTCAATATGCCGATGCAAACAAGCGGGTAAGGTTAAAAGGGAACGGCAGTAATATCCATATTGCCGATTTTGCCATTATCGGTAAGCTCAATTACAGAAGCGACAAGGAAGCTAATGATGGCATTGTTGGTTCTTACGGTACAAACTCTACTATTTCCCGTATTTGGATCGAGCACACGAAAGTGGGCATGTGGATCGAAAACTCCAGCAACCTCAAAATTACCGATTGCCGCATGCGGAACACGATGGCAGACGGCATTAATTTTTGTGTTGGCATGAGCCAATCGACCATAGAAAACTGTACGGCAAGGGGCACGGGGGACGATTGCTTCGCCATTTGGCCTACTACATTTATGAAACAAGCGTTTTCACCAGGGCACAACCTTATCATCCATTGCACGGCTCAATTGCCATACCTTGCAAATGGAGCAGCCATTTACGGAGGAGAGAGCAATAAAGTAAAAAATTGTTTATTTACTGATATTTCCCCGGGTTCAGCTATTTTGATCAGCACCACCTTCCCAACCGAAAGTAAAGATAAAAGCATAAACAACAACTTTAGCGGCACAACGGTTGTTGAAGACTGCGATATAAAAAACAGTGGCGGCTTCGACCATGAGTGGGACTGGCGGGCCGCGGTAGAGATATGTATCGACAAGCGAAATATATCAGGAATAGAAATCAACAACTTAAACATTGTGAACAGCTTGTCAAATGGGCTAAGCGTGGTTGCTAAAAACGAGGATGGCAAAATCGGCGTGCTATCTAACGCTGTCCTGCAAAATGTAAACATTACAGGCTATGGAATTGGCGCAAAAGGCAAACATGGCTTATTTATAGCCGGTGGTGCACATGGCAGCTTGAACGTTAAAAAATCTAATGTTTCTGAAACCAAGAATGAATCTGCTGACTTTAAATTAGTTAGATGAGGCGGAGGTGCGCGAAAGCCAAAGGAAAGCCATAATTAACAAATACCTGATCTATTCAAACTCGTTAAGATACCAATAAAGCTAACTGTTAAAAAACAACCTTTTAACCACGGGGTTTTGTCATACTCTACGCAGCAGATTTCTAAATTTAGTGTTGCTTATTTGTTGCTTGTAACTATTTGTGATTTGTTGGATGATATATACAGGTTATTTTAATTAGTAAATAGGGGGGCTTCGCCTGGTTGTCTCAGTTTTGAGACCGGCAGTAACTGTTGCTGTAAATTTAGAATGATTGGAGGGGGTAGGAAAATTTAACCAAGCAATGCTTCTTTTACCGGTATAAAATTGGTGCGTAATCCATCTGTCCTAATAACTATTTTTACCGGGTAAAAACAGCATCATGTTAATATGCTGGATGGAAATCAACGGCATGCAGAAATATATTTTAGGTGTTGATATTGGTACCGGCAGTGTAAAAGCAGTTGCGGTTGGTTTAGGCGGGGAAGCTATGGATTCATCACAGGTGCATTACCCGCAAATGCAGCCAGAACCTGGTTATGCGGAACAGGGCCCGGAACTGATTTGGCAGGGCTTCTTAGATTGCATTCATGAAATTGTTGAGCGTTTAGGCCAGCCACCGCAAGCCATTAGTTTAAGCAGCGCGATGCATAGTTTGATTTTGGTGGATGATCAAGGTAAAACCTTAACCAATATGATCAACTGGGCAGATATCCGCAGTGCAGCAATTGCCGAACGGCTTCGTTTCTCTCCCGAAGGAAAAAAGCTGTACGAACAAACCGGTACGCCCCTTTATTCCATGTCGCCTTTAAGCAAGATCATCTGGTTTCGGGAAAACCGGAAAGATCTTTTTAATCAAACAGCCAAATTTATTTCTATTAAAGAACTCATCTGGTTCCGGTTGTTTGGAAAATTTCAGGTCGATCATTCCATCGCTTCTGCAACCGGTTTGTTTGATATTCTAAATTTTAGCTGGAGTAAAGAAGCTTTGAAACTTGCCGGAATTGATGCAGAAAAGCTTTCGGAACCGGTAAGTACAAGCTACATACGCCAAGATGCAAAGGCAGACGTTGCCAAATTAATGGGCATAAAAGAAGCATTATATTGGGTAATTGGTGCTAACGACGGTTGTTTGGCAAATCTCGGGAGCGGGGCCAACCAAACTGACGCAGCCGCTTTAACTATCGGAACAAGTGGTGCGGTGCGCATGGCCAGTAACAAGCCTTTGTACAATTTTAAAGCCATGACTTTTAATTACATTCTGGATGAACATACATACATCTGTGGCGGGGCCATCAATAACGGCGGCTTGATTTTAAATTGGCTGCTGGAAAATTTCATGCTAAAAGAAGCAGTTAAGCCGGCAGATTACCTGCAATTATTTGATACGGTAAAAACAGTACCAGCAGGTAGTAAAGGACTGCTTTTTATGCCTTATTTAACCGGCGAGCGCACGCCTTTGTGGGACAGCAACAGTTGCGGTGTTTTTTTTGGCATCAAAACCGAACACAAGCAGGTGGATTTTTTAAAAGCCGCGCTGGAAGGTGTTTGTTATGCCATTCAAACCGTGCTTGATGCCGTTGTTCAATCAGCAGGGAAAATAGAAGAAATCAGGGTGAGCGGCGGGTTTACCGCTTCGCCGGTCTGGCTACAGTTAATGGCTGACGTCACCGGCAAAAAATTAACCGTGGTGCAGGCGGAGGATGCTTCTGCCATTGGTGCGGCTTATCTGGCCGTCCAAACCGAAAGGTTTGAGGGTTTTGGGTTGAAGGATAACGATCAGCATAAACAAATCATCGAACCTGATCTAAAAAGGCATCTGGTTTACAGTAAATATTACAGGCTGTTTGTAAAATTATATGAAGATTTAAAAGACCCGATGCACCAACTTGCACATTTAAATAGCGAACAACAGTAATTTATACAGAAATATTGCGGTAAATTTGAAGCAGAAATTGTGCCGGGCAGCATCAGCTTAAAGGAATTTATGCGTTTAAATTTTACTCTGCTTCTTGTTTTTATAGTGGTAAAAACAGCATTCGCGCAAACCGTAATCCCGGATTCTTTATTGCAGCAACCTTTATCTGTTCCTGATTCTGCAACGCTGCTAAAACAACAGCTTTATTCAGATTCGGTTGCCCGGTTTTTTATCGCCCCGCCAAATCCTGACCGTAAAAACCAGTTTTTGGACAGTTTGCTCAAAGCCGACTTATACACCGGTTATGCATTTCTGGACCTGCATTACAAACCGGTAAAAACCAAAGTACAGGCAGGCAAACCCCGTAGTTTAAGAAACAGGTGGATGCTGGGCGTGATGCTGGGTTTGCTTTTATATACAGCGGTGCTCAACCGGTTTTTAAACAAGGCCATTAGCGATATTATAGAGTCTTTTTACAACAAAAGGATGTTGTCGCAATTTGCTAAAGAAGAAAGCCTTATCAACTCCTGGTCGTTCATTTTTTTGTTTTTGTTGTTTGGCGCAACAGTTGGCCTGTTGTTTTACCAGGTCATCTCATACTATAACCACAGTTATACTGATGACGGCTGGCAAATTTATTTAGGTTTTACTTTTGCCGTGATTGTTTTTTTTATCTTAAAAATTGTTGTGTTACGCATCTTAGGCTTCATATTTAACATCCGCGGCTTAGTTAAAGAATATGTCTCCGTGCTGTACCTTACTTATTTTAACCTCACCTTTATCTGCCTGCCGTTGGTAATTGGCTTCGGATTGATTGCAGACGAGTTTAAGCCAGCGCTCTTGCTGGTTTTTGGCCTGTTGATCTTACTGGTGTTGTTTTGGCAATATATCCGCAGCAGCATCAATATTCTTTCCGTATATAGATTCAGTAAAGTTTATTTATTTATTTATATTTGTTCCCTCGAATTGTGCCCAGTACTTATTTTGATAAAGGCTTTAAAACTATAAGAAAGACGGCTATATATGCAGATTGTTGCTGAAAGATTGAAGAAAGTAAAAAGCATTTTAGTTACGCTACCTAAACCCGAGTCAGATAAGAACCCCTATACAGAACTGGCCAGGAAATACAACCTGAAAATAGATTTTCGTTCTTTTATTCATGTAGAAGGTGTTTCGGCAAGGGAGTTTAGGAAAGAAAGAATCGTGCTGGCAGATCATACTGCTGTAATTTTTGCCAGCCGGAATGCAGCAGATCATTTTTTCAGGATTTGTGAAGAGATGCGTTTTGAAGTTCCGGCAGAAATGAAATACTTCTGCTTGTCCGAAACTATTGCGCTCTATCTTCAAAAATACATTCAATACCGAAAAAGAAAGATCTTTTTTGGCAAGCAGACTGCAAGTGACTTGGCCGAGGTTTTGAAGAAGCACGTAAACGAAAAATTTTTGTACCCCTGTTCTGACGTTGCTGCGGAAGAGACACAAAGGTTCCTGGCAGAAAACGGTTATAATTTTACACCTGCGGTTTTATTTCGCACTGTTGTAAGTGATCTGTCGGACCTGGCAGAAGTATTTTATGATGTAATTGCTTTTTTTAGCCCCTCAAGCATCCAGTCACTCTACAAAAACTTTCCCAACTTCGAACAAAAAAACACACGCATAGCTGCTTTCGGCGCTACTACCCACAAAGCAGCCATAGAAAAGGGCCTGATCCTGGATATCCCGGCCCCGGTTCCGGAAGCGCCCTCCATGACGATGGCTATCGAACAATATATTAAACAGGCCAACATAAAATAATTCTTGTTTGTTTAAGTTATTGATACAGTATTAAGCGCCGATTAAATTTATTCAGTATATTCTTCATGCTTCTTTTATCGCATAAAAAACAGTGGGTTTTATTTGTTTTTTTTCTGAAGGTACGATACAGGCACTGATTCTTAAGGGGTAAAAGAAGCATTATGATTTTTCAGGATATCAATTTAAGCAGGCTATTCATACAATCATTATATTTTCCGAAACTTTACTTCTGCAAACTGCGTAAAGAAATGAGTTAAACAAGCAGCTTTTATACAGTAAACAGGTAGAAGCAGGTTAAATTTAAAAATAGTGCGGTTTTGTATTGCATTGATATCAATAGTTTGGCTATTTTTATAACGGTAAAATATTTTTTTTGCAATTAAAAAAATAACAACGACAGAAAATATTTGAAGTAAATTTTAGTTAAGTGCATTAGTTTTAACCAGGTTTTGTATCATACTTTGAATTTGAAAATGAAAAACATATATTTTGGGGCATTGTTCCTGTTGCTTGCTGCTTTAAGCAGTTGTGCAAGTTCAAGTGGCGACAGAGGTGAAGTAAAAGGTGTTTCCGGAAGGGCTTTTAAACAGGAACAACCTTATGGGATGGTTTACATTCCGGGCGGAAGCTTTTTGATGGGCCAAACCGATCAGGACGTTACTTTTGCCCAAACTGCTCAAAACAAGCAGGTAACCATTGCTCCGTTTTTTATGGACGAAACCGAAACCACTAACGCTAAATACAAACAATTTGTAAATCAGGTGCGGGATTCTATCGCCATTACCCAATATTTACAGGACGATAAATATTACTACAAACCAGGAGGCAAAAATGCCAAGCCGGACCCAAGCGGTAAAAAATATATCAACTGGGACTATGTAAAAAAGAACGGTGTATTTAATACGAGAAAAGGGAAAGGCCAAACCGCTAATGCAAACCAAAGTAAGTTGCAGGGCATGTATTACCAGGGCGATGACCGTATTTTCGACAGGAATGAGATTGATGTCCGGATGTTAAAGTATAATTATGCAATCATGGTGTTGCGTGAAGCGTCCAACAACCGTTTCGACAAAACAAAAAAACGTTCTGATTTTATCCTTCGTGATACGGTACCGGTTTATCCGGATACGCTGTGCTGGCTCAATGATTTTTCTTATGCAGCTAACGAACCGATGGTGCAGGGCTACTTTTCACATCCTTCGTATGCGCAATATCCTGTAGTTGGCGTTACCTGGCGTCAGGTAAGGGCTTATACAGTTTGGCGCTCACGCTATAACGATGCATACAAAGATTCACGGGGAATACCACGTCGGCAGCTTTATGATTTACCAACCGAAGCAGAGTTTGAATATGCTGCACGTGGCGGCAGGATAGGAAATGACTATCCATGGGGCGGTCCTTATATCAAGAATTCCAAAGGTTGTTTGCTGGCCAATTTTAAACCAGGCCGCGGGGATTATACCAGCGATGGGGGTGCTTATACCGTAAGTGTCCATTCCTATTTCCCTAACGATTATGGCTTGTATAACATGGCCGGAAACGTTGCGGAATGGACCGCTTCTGCCTATGACGAGTCGGCTTCAACATTTGTGCATGACATGAGCCCGACCTTTAATTATGAAGCTAAAGCAAGTGACCCGGAAGTACTGAAACGCAAAGTTGTAAGAGGCGGCTCCTGGAAAGACATTGGTTACTTCCTCCAAAACTCAACCCGAGGTTACGAATATCAGGACACTGCAAAATCATACATCGGCTTTCGATGCGTAACCCACTTCCTGGGCAGGGACATCAAAGACAAACGCTCTAATTACTAAAGAACCATTTATAATATCATCTAAAAAAAAACTACAAACAATTTTATGGCTGTTAAGAAAAAATCAAAGTATGGGTTGGGGAGCATCATTTCTATTGGTGCTACAGTGGTGATTATAGGCTTGTTATTTAAAATTCAGCATTGGCCTTATGCATCGTTGTTTATTACATTAGGGCTTGGCGCCGAAGCAGTTTTATTCTTTTTAATAGGTATTTTCCCCGAAGAAAACCATGACGTGGATTGGACACGGGCTTATCCGGAATTAGCAGACGACTATAACGGCGAATTGCCAAAAGTAGCTGCTTCAAGGGCTCAACCTACAGCAAACGGTTTCTCTAATACTGCTGCCTTAGATAAAATGCTTACGGATGCTAAAATCGGCCCTGAATTAATCAGCAGCCTGGGCGAAGGGTTAAGGACTTTTGGTGATAAAGTAAGCTCTATTTCAAAGGTAGGCGATACAGGGGCGGCAACTTTAGAATTAACAAATAAATTAAAAGTCGCCAGTACAAGTTATGATAAGCTAAGCACTTCTTTCGAAAAAGCCTCTGCCAATCTGAACGAAATGGCTAATTCCAATATTGATTCTAAAGCTTATCACGATCAGGTAAACAACTTAGCTAAAAATTTAGCTGCACTAAACGCAGTATATGAACTGGAACTGCAAGATTCAAGTGCCCATTTAAAATCAATGAACAAGTTTTACCAGAACGTTTCTTTAACCATGCAAAACTTTAACGAATCATTAGACGATTCTAAAGCTTTTAAAGATGAAGTAGGCCGTTTGGCAAAAAACCTGGCTTCTTTAAACAACATTTATGGCAACATGCTATCGGCCATGAACCAACCACGCGTAAATTAATAGTCCGTTTAATTTAAAAATAAGAATAAAACAATAGCAAATGGCTGGAGGTAAGGAAACCCCAAGACAGCGGATGATCGGTATTTTATACCTGGTACTTTTAGGCTTAATTGCTTTAAACGTGCCGGATAGCTTACTAAACGCTTTCAAAAATATAAGCGACAGCTTAAATGCTTCTAAAAATAATGTTCAAACCGGCATTAACAATACTTATGAAGCATTTCAGCAAAAAATAAAAGATCAGCCAGACCGCGCAAAGCCCATTGAGGCAAAAGCCAAGCAGGCAAGTTCTTTGGTTAAAGAGTTGGATGATTATGTAGAGTCTTTGAAAAAACAGCTGGTTGACAAAAGCGGTGGCTTTGATGAAAACATTCAAGACTATAAAGGTCGCGATAACCTCGATGTATCTGCTGATTTTATGATCAATAATAAAAATGCTTTTACATTGCACAAAAAGATTGATGAAACGCGCGAAAAATTGCTGGGCATGCTTGATGAAAAAGACAGGGCAGGTACAAAACTATCTTTAGCAGCAACTGATCCCCCGCAGAAAAAAGGTTATGCCAAAGAAAATTGGGAAGAAGCGTATTTTGGGGATGGAATCCCGATGGGTGCAGCCATGACATCATTAAACAAGGTGCAAGCTGATGCCAAGAACGCAGAAAGTGAAATAGTGAAAAAGATTTTAGGGAAAGTAGATCAGGCGGTGGTGAACTTGGATAAGTTTGCCGCAGTTGCAGTTGCGCCCAGCAGTTATATTATTGCCGGACAGCCTTATACTGCCCAGGTGTTTTTAACAGCTTCTGATTCACGTTCAAACCCTAATATTACTGTTGGCGGTTCAAAACTTGCAACTACTGAAGGTAAAGGTACTTATACCGTTTCTACCAGCGGCGAAGGCATGCATACCTGGGTAGGCACGATCACTGTAAAACAAAATGACGGCACTACAAAAACTTATACAACTACACCGCAAACTTACCAGGTGGCACGCCCTTCTGCTGTGGTTTCCCCTGATAAAATGAATGTTTTGTATGTGGGTGTCCCTAATCCGGTTTCAGTTTCTGCGCCGGGCATGGCTAAAGAAAAACTTAGGTTGAGTATAAGCGGCGGTTCTATCAGTGGTTCTGGCGGGAAATTTATAGCTACTGTATCTTCTCCCGGCACTGTGGCCAAAATTACCGTTTCAGGTGAAGCATCCCCCGGAAAAAGCCAGGTTTTAGGTGTTCAGGAGTTCAGGGTAAAAAGGATACCTGACCCGAAAGCACAATTTGCCGGTAAAAGCAGTGGGGCAGTTGCTTCAGGAAATATCAAAGCCCAAGACAAAGTTTTTGCCAAATTAGAGAATTTTGATTTCGATGCTAAATTTAACGTTACGCGTTTTTCATTAACCGTTATTAAACCCCGTCAGGATGCAATCACGATTACAGGTTCCGGTAGCGACATTTCCGGTCCAATGCGTTCTGCCCTGGCTACAATTACACCGGGTTCCCGTGTTGTGTTTGATAATATCATTGCTGTTGGCCCTGATGGTACGCAACGGGGTTTAGACCCAATTGTACTTCTTGCAAATTAAAAGCTTATGAAAAGGAACTTAGTTATTTTAGTTTTATGTTTGATTTGTATCAACTCTTACGCGCAGACACGGAGAACAACTGCACGACGGACAGCTACACGTAAAACCACCACTAAAAAGAAGGCGGCAACTGTGGCTAAATCGCAAGCATTGGTTGATACCAGTAACACCAAGCCTTTTGTGCGCCCGCAGGACGGTTATTTAAAACCTTTAGACGGCTATTATAAAAAAACCAGTATTTTAAATGCTAAAGTTACGCCTTACCAAAACCTACGTGAAGCCGATGTGGCTTTTGCGAAAAGGGTTTGGCGCGAAATTGACGTACGGGAGCGGATGAACCAATACCTGGCTTCACCTAAAGCCAGGTTAATTGATATTCTGATGACTGCTATTGCTTCGGGCGAATTGAATGCTTATGACGCTTCCCCAAGTAAAGGCGACCCTAACGGAGATGAATTCTCAGCATTGTTAAAACCTGCTCAGGCCATGGCTAAAATGGCCGATAGTGTCATGATTGATCAGTTTGACAAAAACACTGGTGACAAAATTGGTTCAAAAATGCAAATAGGTGAGTTTAACCCGGATAGTGTTATCAAGTTCAGGATTAAGGAAGACTGGGTTTTTGATAAACAACGTTCTGTTTTTGAACCGAGGATCATCGGTATTGCGCCAATGGTTAAATCACACGCAGGAGGTTTAAATTTAGATTATCAGCCGGCCTTCTGGATCTATTTCCCGGAAGCACGGTACATTTTGGTTACCAAAGAAGCGGTTAACCGCCATAATGATGCAACCGGTTTGAGTTTTGACGATATTTTTATGAAGCGGATCTTTTCAAGCTATATTGTTAAAGAATCAAACGATAAAGACGAGCGGATAAAAGATTATGCACAGGGGATTGATAAACTGTACGAATCGGAAAAGATCAAAAAAACTTTACTGAATTACGAACAAGACCTGTGGGTATATTAACACCAATTTTTATCCGATAAAAGAAGCATTGCCCCGTAAGATTATTCTTGCGGGGCTTTTTCCTGTTTAAAAAAATCCAGGATTGCCAAGGCTTGTTTGCTGTTCACTACTTCCATCAGCATATCCTGTGTAGCTTCGCGTACTCTTTTTACCGACTTAAAATAGGTAAGCAGTTTTTCTGCCGATGTTTTTCCGATGCCTGTAATGTTTTCCAGTTCGGTTGCTAACGTAACCTTGTTTCGTTTTTTACGGTGTGCCGTAATGCCAAAACGATGCGCTTCGTCCCTAAGTTGCTGTATGATCTTTAACGTTTCCGATTTTTTATCCAGGTACATAGGGTACTGGTCTCCGGGATAATACAGTTCTTCCAACCGTTTAGCAATCCCAATAATGGTTACCTTTTTATCAATGTCCAGCTTTTTCAAACTTTTTACAGAGGAGGACAACTGACCTTTACCGCCATCAATAATAATCAGCTGCGGCAATTCCTGCTGCTCTTCCAGCATGCGCTTGTACCTCCTGAAAACAGCTTCTTCCATTGATGCAAAATCATTTGGGCCCACTACTGTTTTTACGTTGAAAAAACGATAATCTTTTTTTGATGGTTTGCCATCCCTGAAAACCACAACCGCCGAAATGGGAAATGAACCCTGAAAGTTGGAGTTGTCAAAACATTCGATATGCCGCGGCAATTGGTTCAGGCGCAGGTCCTTCATCATTTGGGCCATTAACCGTTCTGTTCGTACTTCCGGGTTTAGTTTTTCGTATTGATCTATTTTTCCGCGTTTAAAGAACTGGACATTTTTTTGCGACAGATCCAGCAGTTTTTTCTTTTCGCCCAGTTTTGGAACGGTAAAACGAATGTTGGAATTTTCATCAACACCCATCTCAAACGGAACGATTACTTCTTTTGAAGTGCTGTTGTAACGGGTGCGAAACTCGGTAATGGCAAAACTCAGTAATTCTTCATCCGTTTCTTCTAACCTCTTTTTCAGTTCGAGGGTTTGGGTTTGGATGATCACACCGTTCATCACTTTTAAATAGTTTACAAAAGCGTACTTTTCTTCGGATGCAATACTGAAAACATCCACGTCTGTAATCGAAGAATTGACCACTGTGGATTTGCTCTGGTAGTTGTCCAGCAGGTCAAACTTCCTTTTCAGCTTGTGCGCCGCTTCAAAATCCAGGTTGGCAACGGCCTGTTCCATTTGATCTTTCAGTTGTTTTACCACTGAGCTTGTTTTACCATTCAAAATATCCTTGATCTCTTCAATATTGTTTTGGTAATCATCTTCCAGCTGGTATTTCTGGCAAGGGCCTTTGCAATTCCCCAACTGATATTCTAAGCAAACTTTAAACTTGCCGGCATCAATATTTTGTGGTGTTAAGGCGAGATTACAAGTTCTAAGCGGATAAGTTTCCCGGATGAGATCCAGGATCGTGTGCATCATACTAATGGAAGCATACGGTCCGAGATATTTGGAACCATCACGGATGATGCGGCGTGTCCAGTAAATGCGTGGAAAGTTTTCATTTTTGATGACCAGCCAGGGATAGGTTTTATCATCCTTCAACATGATATTGTACCGCGGCTGATGCTTTTTGATCAGGCTGTTTTCCAGCAGCCAGGCATCAATTTCGGTATCAACAATGGTAAAAGTTATTTTTCTGATCTTGGAAACCAATACTTTGGTTTTACCATTGCTGCTTAAAGTATCTTTATTGAAATAAGAACTGACCCGGTTTTTCAGGTCTTTGGCTTTGCCAATGTAGATGATCGTGTTCTCCTCGTCCCAATACTGATAAACACCGGGTTTATGCGGAATGTCTTTTACTGCTTCTTTATAATCAAAATTAGTCATGCCCAACACGTGCTTCTTTTATCGGTATAAAAACAGTAACGATTAGAAACCTAATTGTTTATCTACTTCTGTACTTTGCTTTTGCTGCTGGTTGTAAGCACCGCAATCCATTGTAATACTTACACCATTTTTAGGCGGATCAAAATCAACATTCTTTTTAATGCCGAGGCTGGCATTGGCGTAAACTTTTTTCATGTACAAGGCAAAAATAGGCAGTGCTGTATTTGCGCCTTCCCCTAAATCTGTTGAGCGAAAATGAAGCTGCATGTCTTCGCAACCCGTCCAAACGCCGGTAACCAATTGCGGTGTGATACCGATAAACCAGCCATCAGAATTGTTTTGCGTAGTGCCGGTTTTACCACCGATCGGGTTGGTCAGGCCATATTTGCTTCTCAAACGCCAACCGGTTCCTTCCTCAATTACACCTTTTAGCATATAAGTCATTACATAAGCAGTCTGTTCGTTCATGGCAACCACTACTTTCGGTTTCCTGTCATATAAAACATTTCCGTTTTTATCTTCAATCCGTAATAAATAAGTAGGTTCTGTCCATACGCCGTGATTGGCAAAAACCGAATAAGCGGCCGTCATATCAAACACAGAAGCATCAAATGAACCCAAAACGATAGAAGGGTAAGGTTGTAGGTTCGGACTTTTAATGCCCATTTTTTTAATGAGGTTAACTACGGAAGTTGGGCCAACTACTTGCATCATATTGGCTGCAATCCAATTATGAGAAATGGCAAGTGCTTTGCGTAGGTTTAAAGAACTGTAGATATTGTCTTTCGGGGGGGAATAAGGTGTCCAGGGTTTGCCATCAGTGATAATCGTAACCGGCTCGACAGGTACTTCCATGCAGGGCGACATGCCGTTATCAATGGCAACGGCATAAGTAAAAGGTTTAGCGGTAGAACCCACCTGCCTGGTTCCCATTTTTACCTGATCGTATTTAAAATGCTCGAAATTATCCCCGCCAACCCAGGCTTTAACATAACCGGTTGTGGGGTCCATAGACATGATGGCATTACGCAGGATCAGTTTGGTATAAACCAAAGAATCAATAGGTTTCATCACGGTATCCAAACTTCCTTTCCAGGTAAAAAGGTTAACTTTTGTAGGCGTATTAAAATTGGTCCTGATCTCTGCCTCCGATCTGCCATCTTCTTTCAATATCCGGTAGCGGTCAGAACGCTTCATGCCCTGATCCAATATATCTTTAAAATCAGGAATCATTTTCCATAAGCTCCGGCCTTTCCAATGTGCGTTAAACTGAATTTGCAATTGGCGCATGTATTCTTTTTGTGCCTGTTCTGCATAATCCTGCATCTGGTAATTGATGGTGGTGTAAATTGTTAAACCATCGCGGTCAAGGTCATAAGGGGTGCCATCTGCTTTGTTGATGGAAAGGTCATTAAACGTTTTTTGAATGTCTTTTTTTAAAACAGAACGAAAATAAGTGGCCAGTCCATCGTTCTGGTCAATCGGATTAAATTGCAGTCCCAATGGTTTTGCTTTTTCTTCTTCTGCCTGGCCCTGGCTTAAAAAGTTCTCGTCGGCCATTCTTTTCAACACAAAATTTCTTCTTTTGATGGCATTGTCAGGATGGTTGATGGGCGAATAAATGCCCGGGCCGTTCACCATTCCAACCAAAAGCGCTGCCTGGTTTGGCGTGAGTTTATCAGGGGTAACATCAAAATAAGTGTGTGCGGCAGATTTAATGCCGAAGGTATTGTACGCACCAAAATCCACAGTATTGAGGTACATGGTCAGGATCTCTTCCTTGGTATAATTCCGCTCAATTTTTACAGCCGTGATCCATTCCTGTAATTTCTGAATGATCCGTTTAAAAGGATTGTGGGAGCGTTCAGAAAACAAATTAAGTGCTAATTGTTGGGTGATCGTACTTCCGCCTTGTTTTTTACCGATGAGATTATAAAAAACAATAGAAAAAACACGCCTGAAATCAATTCCGGAATGGTCGTAAAAGCGGGTGTCTTCCGTAGCAATCAAGGCATGAACTACATTAGGTGATAATTGATTGTAAGTAACATTGGAGCGGTTTTGAACATAGTAAGTTCCCAAAACCTGTTTATCTTCTGATAAAATCTCGCTTGCCAAATTACTTTTCGGGTTTTCCAGGTCGCGGAAGGAGGGCAGCTTGCCAAAAAGCTGGAAAGCGACGGCCAAAAACAGCAAGACAAAAAAGAAGAATACGCCGGCAATCAGTTTCCAGAAGGTGAGGTTGTAACGGCGAAAATCCGGTTTGGAAGGTTCTTTATGACGCATCAGAGATAATTAGCTTGATAAAACTCAAAGTAGCTGTTCAGCAATTTTGAGTCGGCTAATTTATCCAGATTTTTCCGGCTGATGATAAAGAAATTGTATTTCCCTGCCGGAACTTTCATTATTTCGGGCAGAAGCGGTACAATCCGGCGTGCATATTCTTTTACTTCCCCTAAAGAATAAAAACGGCCGGTATAAATGAGCTGGTTGGCCTGGCCGATTTCTTTCAACTGATGTTTAATAGGATTGTCGGGATAATTGGCGCGGTTAAACTGGCCAATGCCAAAGCGCGAAGGTGCTAAGCTTGCCGCTCCGCTTACGTTAATTACAAAGTACAGTTCGGTGCTGTCGGAAAGTGTAAAAATACCTGATGCTTCTTTTATGCCTAAAATCTTGGTGTTTTTTGGCAGCGTAATATTCTGCTTATTGTTTAAGGCAGCAGCAGGTGCATTTATATTTGAGCTGTTTTTGGGGGCTGATAAAACTGCCGGTGCAACAGGCTGAATTGGTGCAGGTGCAACAGGATTATTTGCAATAGCTTGCGGCCGGTATCGGTCCTGCGAAAACGGAATTTCATTGGGGTCGCTGTCCATCACGGCAAAAGGCCGGGCTGCAATAACGGCTTCGTTTGCGTTAATAAAAAGCAAATGCTGCTTAACCAAAGGCGTAACCAAACGATCGTCCGGGTATTGGGCCGCAATTTGCTGCAGTTCCAGTTTAAAAGGTTCCAGCTTTTGCTGATGGCCCATGGCAATGGTTTTTAAATAAGCCAATTGCGGCGCCAGCCTGTTTTGCGGATTGATCTTTAAGGCAGAATCTGTACGGGCAATCACCTGGTCGTACTTCCTTTTTCGGTACAGCTCATAAACCGAGTTGTAAAAATTATTTTGCTGCGCATCTTCCGTAAGCATTTTCCGGCCGTATTCCGGGTCGAGTATAATTTGGGCATACTGCGTTTGCGGGTAGTTTTTCAACAACAGGTTTTTGTATTTTTCTGCCAGCGGTTCGTTATGTTCATCCGTGTATAAACGGTAAAGGCTGTAATAGATCACAGCAAGGTTTGCATTATCGGGGAAACGGTTCAGCAAATATTCATAAGTGCTGATGGATTCTTTGTTATCGCCCAAAATATCTTTATAAAAACCGGCAATATCAGCATAAGCATTAAAAATAATGGTATTGGATTGCTGCATTAATACTGGGGTTAAAGGAATACTCCGTAACAACTCCTGCCGGAAATTTCCTGCGCCGGGAGTGGCAAGGGCAGGTGCTTGTACGGGCAGGGCAACAACGTCCGGATCATTAATTCCGTTTGGATTGACAGCTGCTATCGTAACCACCCGAGAACTTAACCGCCAATTATCTTCCAGTTTACGTTTCCCCCAAACCCGGATAAAATTAACCAGCCCCTGGTTAACAGCATCAGGATTGTAAAAGTAAAAGGAACTGGAACTTCTGTTTGATGTAGATGAAACATTGCCTCTGTTTACGGTTGGATCAACCAAAACCGGTGCGCTTTGTTGCTGCAACGCATCCTGATCTACCATTAAATTGATCCGGGCAATGCGGTCAGGCTCTTTCAGTTTTGCCAAAGCCTGCAAGGTATCCTGCATGGCTATCATTTGATAGCGGCCGGCCAGCAATTGCAGGTTATTGGCTTTTTTCAGGATTTGCTGATAGCCGGGATAAGCAGGCGATAAATTCAGCAACGTACTGTCATAGTATTTTTTTGCCTGGACATAATCTGATTTGTATTTAAAGTTGATGTCGGCCAGCCGCAGGTACGATAATCCTTTTTGTTTCTGGTTTTTGGTACTGTTTTTAACGGACAATTTATAGTTGACGGCCGCTTCGTCAATTTGCTTTGAAGCTAAGGCGGTTTCCCCGATCTGAAAATAGATCTGATCTATAAAATCCGTGTTCTTATCGTCTTTCAGCAAAGTGCGCAAACGGCTGATACGGTTGGTCTGCTGCCCGTCCTGTCTTTCTTCTATCCGCAAACGGTTCAGGTCTGCATTAAAAGCAAGCTCAAAAGAAGCATTGCTGTGCACCACGCTTGAGTAATTTTTGTAAGCGTCTTCCGGTTTTTTATTGGCTTCCTGTATTTGTGCCAGGATGAAAGTCCAACGGATGCGCCTTTTTTTGTCTTTTGCTAAATCAACAGCTTGTACAGCCAGTTTTTCGGCCTGTTCATAACTCCCCTGGTCGATGTTAAATTGCAGGTCCGCGCCGGTAATGTCTTCTGCCGATGGTTTTTTAGCATCAAAAAGTTGCCGTGCGGTATCCAATACACTTTCAGTTTTTTTTGGCTGATCAAGTTTCATTAAGGAACGTGCTTTCCAGGCCAAAGCAGTCCTGCTTAATTCTTTGTTTTCGGGGAAAGAGCGGATCACATAATCAAAAAACTCAACCGCATTAAAATAATCGCTGGTAAGGTAATTGGCTTGCCCCAGCAAAAAATAAGCATCGCCTATGTAATGGCTTTGTTCTTTTAAACTGATGATGGAATTGGCCCTGACGGTTACTGCTTCCAGTTCTTTGCTTGCCGCCGCAGTTTTGGCAATCGTATCCTGGTAAACGCTTAATATCTCCGAATAATCATCTGCATAAACCTGCGCCATCAGTTCTTCTTTTTGAAGTATGATCTGCCTGGCATTAAACAAAATATTGTAATGCGCAGTGAGGTTCTGCATGCTGCGGTTAAAGCCGCTCTGCTTTTCCAACGAGCAGCCACCTGTCACCAGTAAAAAAAACAGGGATAAAAACAGTATTTTAATAAAGCTGATAGATCGGGTCAAGCGTGTTATAATTAAATTATAGATAGGAAGTATGTGGGTGGATGAACAACAGTATGCCAAATTAATAAAAATTTCGTTTCGGTTGCCTAATTTTGAAACGGGAAATGCCATTTATCAAACCAAAAATTAAATGAATAATTATATCAAGTACAGCGGTCTCGGTTTTCAGATGATCGTTATTATCGGCCTGTTTACATTTGCTGGTTACAAAACGGACCAGTACCTGCATCATCAGGTACAATGGGTTACTGCAATCCTGGCGCTTGCCGGCGTTTTCGTTTCTTTATATATCGTTTTTAAATCATTTAAAAATTGAAGTTTAAACAGTTTGCCTTTTGGTTTATTATATTTACTATGATTACGGTTGTACTGCCTGTGCTGTTACAATTATTTAAACCGGAATACCTGATCCCGGGCTTCTGGAAACTGTTTGTACTTTTTGGTTTGCTCACCCTGCTTATTTGCGTTTCCTGCATCTTGGGCAACCGAAAAAGCAATAGTACCGGTACACAAATTTTTTTGATTGCCACGGTTGTAAAGTTGCTGCTGTGCCTGTTTTTTGTGGTGATTTATTTACAGTATAACCAGGTAAATGCCCTGCGCTTTGTAGCCTGCTTTTTTTATCTGTATATATTCAATACTGTGTTTGAAATTAGCACACTATTACGTAATTTGCGCCTCCAAAACCAAAAGTAAAAAACGTGCATTTGATTGATTTTATCCGCATTTTTAAAATAAAACGAACTACACAAATTGCAATTTTAAGCGTTTTTTTCGCTTTAATGGCTTGTAAAACTTTTGCTATACAACCGGAAACGACCGCTGAAAAGACAAAAAACAAACAGGAAGCTTATGATCCGAGCAAGGCGATATTAGAGCATATTGCCGATTCGCACAGTTGGACGGTTTTAGGCAAAACAGTTATTCATCTTCCGGTTATTTTATATACGGACAAAGGCCTTGAAAATTTTTCGAGTGCTGTTTTTAACGATGAAGAATCGGTTTATCACGGTAAATACTACAACTACAAACTCATTGAAGAAAAAATAAAAGCGGTGGATGCCAGTGGTCATTTAGACCAGGCAGCTTCTAGTCATGTTTATGATTTTTCCATCACTAAAAATGTTGTTGCGTTATGGATAGCGATACTTCTTTTACTGGTGATATTTATCAGTATTGCAGGAACATATAACAAACGTATAAATACTGCGCCTAAAGGCCTGCAATCTTTCCTTGAACCGATAATTGTATTTGTGCGCGATGATATTGCAAGGCCTAACATTGGCTACAAGTACCAGCGTTATATGCCATTTCTGTTAACTGTTTTCTTTTTTATCTTGATCAATAACTTGGTTGGGCTGGTGCCGTTTTTTCCGGGAGGTTCTAATGTAACAGGCAACATTGCAGTTACTTTTGTACTGGCAATTATTACGATGATCGTGGTGAACGTAAACGGTAATAAGTATTACTGGAAACATATTTTTGCACCTGATGTGCCTATCCTGTTATATATTATCATGATACCTATAGAAATAATAGGCATTATATCAAGGCCATTCGCTTTGATGATACGTTTGTTTGCCAACATTACTGCGGGCCACATTATCGTGCTCAGTTTGATCTCGCTGATATTCGTTTTTAAATCCATCGCAGTTGCCCCGGTGTCTGTTGCCTTTGTGGTTTTTATGGATGTGCTGGAACTGCTGGTGGCATTCCTGCAGGCTTTTATTTTTACCCTGCTTACGGCACTGTTCATTGGCACAGCTACCGAAGAGCACCACTATTAATCGTAAACAACTATGTATTTATATTTAATTTAAATTTTAACAATGATGACTGGAAGTATTGCTGCAATTGGTGCAGGTTTAGCTGTTATCGGTGCAGGTATTGGCATCGGACAAGTAGGTGGCAAAGCCATGGAAGGTATTGCCCGCCAGCCTGAAGCTTCAGGTAAAATTCAAACTGCCATGATCATTGCAGCGGCCTTGATTGAAGGTGCTGCATTGTTTGGTGTGGTAGTGGCTTTCTTAGGTAACAACCCTAAATAAGCTGTTTTTATTTTAGCTGATCAGTTGCGTTTGGCAATTGATCGGCTTTAAGTTTAATTGGACAATATTAAATAGATATGGAATTAGTAACCCCCGAAATTGGCTTAGTATTCTGGACCGCAATATCCTTTTTGATCCTGTTTATTTTACTGGCCAGGTTTGCCTGGAAACCGATTATGGGTGCCATTGGAGAAAGGGAACGCTCTATTGAAGATGCGCTTTTTAAAGCAGAAGCGGCCAAAGAAGAAATGACCCGTTTAACCAACGAGAACGAAGCTTTGCTGAAACAAGCACGTGCAGAACGTGATTTGATCCTGAAGGAAGCCAAACAGGTAAAAGACCAGATTATCGGCGAAGCAAAAACTGCTGCGCAAACAGAAGGCAACAAGATCATTGAAAAAGCAAAGGTCGAGATCAACAACCAGAAAGCCATAGCTATGGCGGATGTTAAAAACCAGATCTCCACACTTTCATTGGACATTGCCGAAAAGATTTTACGCAAACAGTTTGAGGATAAACAAAAACAGAACGAACTGGTAACGGAGCTTTTAAAAGAAGTGAAGCTGAATTAAGCATAAATATACCCTGATAAAACAATGTCTGAGTTTAAAGTAGCCACAAGATATGCCAAATCCTTAATTGATCTTGCAGAAGAACAAAACCTGCTGGAGCAAATTCAAGCCGATATGGTATTGTTTGTGCAAACCTTAAAAGCAAATGGTTTGCTAAATGCTGTTTTACGCAACCCGATTGTTTCCCCTTCAAAAAAAACCGTTATTTTGGTTGATGTTTTTTCGGGAAAAGTACAACCTGCAACCTTAAGCTTTTTTAAAATCATGGTAGATAAGATGCGGTCGGAAATTTTGTTTGAGACTGCAAAAGAGTTTGTTGAGCAGTACAACCAGAAAAAACACATCGTAAAAGCAGTTATTGTTTCAGCAGTGCCTTTATCAGAAAGCAACCGCCTGGAAGCGATGGAAATGGTTAAACAAGCCACCGCAGGCGAGGTGATCTTGGAAGAAAAAGTGAATCCGGAGTTAATTGGCGGATTTATATTGACCGTTGGCGACCGCCAGTTTGACACCAGTATTTCCAGTACGTTAAGCAAACTTAAAAAGGAATTTGATCAAAAATCAGCAGCAGAGCTGGCTTAAATAATTTTGTCCTGTTTTCATATCAGAAGCCGATGCAAAAAAATATAGTGTAAAAGAAGCATGTCATTAGGATCTGCTTTAAGGATTGAAGTAATTTATAAAGATTTAAATATATAAACTCAAAAAATGGTAGATGTAAGACCAGACGAAGTTTCGGCCATACTGCGCCAGCAGTTGGCAGGCTTTAAGTCAGAATCAGAGTTAGAAGAAGTTGGTACCGTATTGCAGATTGGCGATGGTATTGCCCGCGTTTATGGTTTAACCCAAGTTCAGTCAGGCGAACTTGTTGAATTTGAAAACGGACTGCAAGGAATCGTTTTGAACCTTGAAGAAGATAACGTAGGTGTGGTGTTATTAGGCCCTTATGATGAAGTAAAAGAAGGCGATACCGTCCGCAGGACAAAAAAGATTGCTTCCATTCGTGTAGGCGAAGGCATGCTGGGCCGTGTGGTCAACACATTAGGCCAGCCAATTGATGGAAAAGGGCCAATTGCCGGTGAAACTTATGAAATGCCTTTGGAACGTAAAGCACCAGGTGTTATTTACCGCCAGCCGGTAAACGAACCTTTGCAAACCGGTATCAAAGCTATTGATGCGATGATCCCGATTGGCCGCGGCCAACGGGAGTTGGTAATTGGCGACCGGCAAACCGGAAAAACCGCAGTTTGTATTGATACCATCATCAACCAAAAAGAATTTTATGATGCCGGAAAACCAGTTTATTGTATTTATGTAGCTTGCGGACAGAAGAATTCTACTGTAGCCAACATTGTAAGGGTATTGGAAGAAAACGGTGCCATGCCATACAGTATTGTGGTTGCCGCTTCTGCTGCAGATCCGGCCCCGATGCAGTTTTTTGCCCCTTTTGCAGGTGCCGCTATCGGCGAATTTTTCCGCGATACCGGCCGTCCGGCTTTAATTGTTTATGATGACCTTTCCAAACAAGCCGTAGCTTACCGTGAAGTTTCTTTGTTGCTGCGCCGTCCTCCCGGTCGTGAAGCTTATCCCGGGGATGTATTTTATCTGCACTCCCGTTTGTTGGAACGTGCCGCAAAGATCAACGCAAATGATGCGATTGCACAAAGCATGAATGATCTGCCGGAATCCATCAGAAGTATTGTTAAAGGCGGCGGCTCCTTAACAGCTTTGCCAATTATCGAAACACAAGCCGGCGACGTTTCTGCTTATATCCCAACAAACGTTATTTCAATTACCGATGGCCAGATCTTCCTGGAGTCCAACTTATTTAATGCCGGTGTCCGTCCTGCCATCAACGTAGGTATTTCTGTATCACGTGTTGGTGGCAACGCGCAGATCAAATCCATGAAAAAAGTGGCAGGTACGTTAAAGTTAGACCAGGCACAATACCGCGAACTGGAAGCATTTTCTAAATTTGGTTCTGATCTGGATGCAGCAACCAAAACAGTATTGGACAAAGGTTCGCGTAACGTAGAGATGTTGAAACAAGCGCAGTTTGCACCGGTTCCGGTAGAAAAGCAAGTGGCCATCATTTACCTCGGCACAAAAAACCTGATGCGTAGTGTTCCTGTAAACAGGGTAAGGGAGTTTGAAGCTGAATTTACAAGCCAGCTTGAATTGCGCCATCCGGAAGTATTGGCAGCTTTAAAAGCAGGAAAACTGGAAGATTCAAGTACCAGTGTACTAGAAACCGTAGCAAAGGAATTAGCTGCAAACTATCAGAAGTAAAAAGTTTTAGTATCAAGCAGTAAATATTTAGTCAGTTCTTGATACTAAATATTTGCTACTTACTACTCATAAAAAATGGCCAATTTAAAAGAAGTAAGAAACCGGATCAGCTCCGTATCATCTACACAGCAAATTACCAAAGCCATGAAAATGGTTTCGGCCGCCAAGCTAAAACGGGCAACTAATGCCATAGTACAGATGCGGCCTTATGCCAACAAGCTAAACGAAATCCTGACTAATCTTTCGGTAAGTTTAGAAGATGCTGCATCTCCTTATATGCAGGTACGCGAACCGTTGCGGGTGCTTATCGTAGCGGTTACTTCTAACCGTGGTTTGGCCGGTGCTTTTAACATGAACGTGATAAAAGCGGCAAATAATTTAGTGGCCGAAAAATATACAGAGCAGTTAAGGGCAGGCAATGTTGCTATCGTTGCCATTGGTAAAAAGGCACAGGATTATTACGAGCGCCGGAAATACAAAGTGGTTGGCAACAACAATGAAGTATTTAGCGAACTTAACTTTGAAAATGTTTCTTTAATTACAGAAATGGTTATGCAGGGTTTTGTGAATGGCGATTACGACCGGGTAGATTTGGTTTACAATCATTTCAAAAATGCTGCCGTACAATTTATTACGACAGAGCAATTGCTGCCGGTAGCCAAACCTGCTAAAGATGAGGCGGTAAAAACAGCACAGGTAGATTATATCCTGGAACCGTCCCAGGAAGAAATTGTAGAGGAACTGATCCCTAAGAATATCAAAGTACAATTGTACAAAGCGGTTTTAGATTCACACGCATCAGAACATGGTGCACGAATGACTGCCATGGACAAAGCAACAGATAATGCAGGGGATCTGCTAAAAGCTTTAAAACTTTCGTACAACCAGGCGCGCCAGGCAGCAATCACTACTGAGTTAACAGAAATTGTAAGTGGTGCCGCTGCATTATCCAATGGATAAGCACTTCACAATATAAAATATAAGTCAGGTTAACGTGGGTTTTTTGTTGATGCTTCTTTTACCGGCACTTTCTTGATAAATTGCAGTCATTGAATTTTTTACAAAACCCTGTTTTCTGTTTTTCGCTTTCAGCAAAATGCTTATTTTTGAGGGCAACTTATTGCATTTAAACATGAATAAATCTGGTTCTGCAAACGCAAACGATACACGAAATTATATCATCCTCACAATAGGTATTTTTATTGGGTTGCTTGGGGTTTATTTTCGTTTTCTGGGTGATAGTTTTTTCTATACTTCGGTCTCTAACGTAATTCTGATCATCGGTATCATCGTTTCTTTGCGCATGGTGTTCACCATCTTGAAATAATGCTTCTTTTACCGCCTAAAAATCAGTAAGCGTTTATTTTGGCCGGTATTTAGACTGATCCAGGATTTTCTGTTCGTCCCGGTCGGCCATCAATTGCTGCAACGATACTTTCGGGTTTTTCTCCATGTATTGTTTCACAATTTGCCAGCCCGTCCATACTGCCAGTTTCGGTGCCGAGTTGTTATGATCGCCCAAACCAGGCGTAAAAGGGGCTTCTGTTAAATATTTCTGTATCTTCTGGTAATCGCTTTCATACAGCAGGTTATCCTCCAAAAAATAACCCCAAATATTAGCCTGATTGTCGGTACACCATTTTAACTGCTGATTGGTATAACCAATTTTGGTAGAATCAGGTACTTCCGGTAAAACCTGGTCCATAAAATATAGGATCTTACCGTTATAGATCATCCTCGAAAGCAGTGTTTTGTCGTCGTTGCTTTGCTCTTCAAACATATCTTCCCGTGCCATACTTTCAATTACCCGCGGAACCATATTGTCCGGAGTAAAACGGCGCGAAATATAATGCGGAAATGTTTCGATCAAGGCCGGGTAAAATTTAGAATTGCTGCCGAGAAAAAGATCAAGCCCAATAGCAAAATAATGGTTACCGATAGAGTTTTGTGCCTGAAAGCCAGAAAAGTAAGCGTAAACTTTTGGCAGGTTTTTCTGCGGATAAAAGTATTTGATATGTTTAAAAGCATCCGTTAGTTCCGCTTCCTGCTTGTCCAGGTTCGGGTAAACAGAATCCACTTCGTGCTTCAAATCAATGTAAGATTTTGCAGCAAAAACCTTGCGCAGGTTTGCAAAATAAGTTGTGTCTGTTGTGCTGCCTGCGCTTAAAATACGTTCTATAAAATCCGGGTAAAAATTGCCGTAATGCCGGTACAACTGTTTGGCTTTTGTTGGATAGTTACTGTTTCTGAAGCCATCAAAATCATGATCAAAGCGTTCTATTTTTACATTGAGGTCAATTCCGCTCACATCAATTTTAGCCTTTCTTTTACAGGAAACGAGGAAAATGCAAATCAGAAAAAAAAGATAAATTTGTTTTTTGAGGATTTGGGAAACAGTTTGGTTCATATCAAACGAAAATAAAATTTTAATCTGTAATACGCTGCAAGTACAGCAACAGATACTTATTTAATAATAAATGAAGATTGCTTTAGCACAACTAAATTACCATGTCGGTAATTTTGAAGCCAATACCCATAAAATAATTGCTGCCATAAAAGAAGCACAGGGAAACGGTGCCGACCTCGTGGTTTTTGCCGAATTGTGTATTTGCGGTTACCCTTCCCGTGATTTCCTGGAATTTGCAGAGTTTATTGCTTTGTGCGAAGAATCGGCAAAACAGATTGCAGCAGCCTGTCAAAACATCGCCTGCATTATCGGTTTGCCAACCATTAATTCCTCTCCCGAAGGAAAAGATTTGTACAACTCGGCTTATTTTATAGAAAATGGCGTGGTAAAAGCAGTAGTGAACAAAGCATTGCTGCCTAATTACGATGTGTTTGACGAGTACCGCTATTTTGAACCATCCGATGAATTTAACTGTATCGAATTTAAAGGTCACCGGATTGCGTTGACCATCTGCGAGGATTTGTGGAACAACATTGATAACCCTTTGTACCGCATACGGCCGATGGATGTGTTGATTAAGCAGGGACCCGATCTGATGATCAACATTGCTGCTTCGCCTTTTGCCGTTAACCACGACCAGGAGCGGATGATGGTTTTAAGTTATAATGCCCAAAAATATCAGTTGCCCTTGTTCTACGTAAATCACGTCGGCGCACAAACCGAACTGATCTTTGATGGCGGTTCGATGGTTTATGATGCACAGGGAATAATTGTAGATGAACTGGATTACTTTAAAGAGCAGTTACGATATTACAATATAGAAAAAACATCGGTAAAAGAAGTATCGGTAAAAGCGGAACAAGTTTTAACCAAAGATGTGGCACACATGGAAAAGATCGAGCAAATACACCAGGCCCTGATCCTGGGCATCCGTGATTATTTTAAAAAATCAGGTTTCAGCAAAGCTATACTCGGACTTTCCGGTGGGATAGATTCTGCTTTGGTTTGTGTGCTGGCCTGTGAAGCATTAAGGCCGGAAAACGTGATGGCTGTGTTGCTGCCTTCCGCTTTTTCTTCTGATCATTCTATAAAAGATGCCGAAGACCTGGTAAAAAACCTGGGTTGTATGAGCCAAACAGTTGCCATTAAAGAAATTACCAACGCTTTTGAAACTGCTTTAGGGCCGCAGTTTGCCGGTTTGCCTTTTAACATTGCAGAAGAAAACATCCAATCCCGCAGCCGTGCCGTTATCCTGATGGCCATGTGCAATAAGTTTGGTTACATCCTGCTCAACACTTCCAACAAAAGTGAAGCTGCTGTGGGTTACGGAACACTTTACGGCGATATGTGCGGCGGGATTTCTGTTTTGGGCGATGTTTATAAAACCCAGGTTTACGAACTGGCCAATCACATCAACCATAATCAGGAGATTATCCCGCAAAATTCGATTGTAAAACCACCTTCGGCAGAGTTGCGCCCCGGACAAAAAGATGCTGATTCTTTGCCTGATTATGATATCCTCGACCGAATTTTAAAGGAATACATCGAACTGCGAAAATCTTCCACCAGTATTATTGCTTCCGGTTTTGATGAAGCCGTTGTACGAAAAGTGATTCGTTTGGTCAATATCTCCGAACATAAACGCTATCAGACACCGCCTGTTTTACGGGTTTCCGCCAAAGCTTTTGGTATGGGCAGAAGGATGCCGATTGTTGGGAAGTATTTATCGTGAGGATGGTTTTGATTTCCAGTTATTAAAGTTTAATATTTAGTTCCAAGTGTCCGCCTAATCCAAGTTCAACAATTTTTTGCAAGGTTGAAATACGCACTTCTTTTATATTGTTCTCTATTTTAGAAATATAGGATTTTGTTGTTCCCACTTTTTCGGCAAGTTCTTCCTGTGTCAAACCTTTTTCCAATCTAGCTTCATGAATTAAAGTGCCTAATTTGAAGCTTTCATAACCTGCTTCCAATTGATCGCGTTTTACAGTTCCATGCTCGCCATAGTGTTTATCCTTGAACTGTTCGAGAGTCTGGATGTTACTTTCTTTCGTTTTCATATTCTTTCCTTATTGATGTAACCGCATAATGATAATCATAAACTTCTTTTGTTGATCAAATTTTATTACCAAAATGGTATTTACTAAGCATTACGAAAGCGGTGGGAAAAACGCTACAGAGACAGGATTTATTTTTGAGCGAAAGGTTCGTTGATATTAAAGGTTAAAGTTTATTTTAGATCCTGATGGATGCAATGCCTCTCAGCCCTTCAACACCCTTTTCATCGCCATGATGTATCCTAAATGCAGCCCTTCATGAAAAGGCAAAAAGTTGAGGGCATCATCAATATTGGCTAACTCAACACCATAACGCGTAACAACCGGTGTATAAGTGGTAAAAAAGCCTTTTTTGTAATCACTTTCAAGCTCGTTAATGGTAGATAAAAATAAACTTTTAATTGTTTCCACTTCAGTATTGTCAACAATGTGTTCCGGTTTTGTTCCGGGCAAATAAGGGGAAACATATTTAGCCTGCGCTATAGGCTGAAGGCCGGAGCGTTTGTAACAAATGCTTTGCTGTACAGCAATCAAGTGGGCTATGTTCCAGATAATGTTGTTGTTAAAACTTTCCGGTATTTCGTTTAACTGTTCTATGGTTAAATTATCAACCAGGTTAAGCAAATAAGTTCTTATGCTTTTTGTTCTTTCTATTTGTTGTGTCATCTGTTGTTTGTTTTGGTAAAGTACTAAAATAATTAAAACGCAGTTTTTAGTACGATAAAAGAAGCATTGGTAACCGGCTCATTATTTTGTCGGCAGGAAGTTACTTAAAAAGCAGCTTTATGGCTGATGTAGATATCCTTACGGATCAAACTGTCTTTTAAAACCTCTACCGGGTTAACGCTGCCTTTTCCGTTAAAATAATTGGCATATAAACCTTCTTTTTCCACCACAAAAACGCTGTATTGCCCGGCAGGTAAAGCTACTTCAAAATAACCTTTGCCATTGCTGCTGGTTTTAGCAACCAATGCTGTTTTTATGCCGGTAAAATAAGTGCCGTTGGTTTTTGCTTCGCTTAAATTGGTAAGTTGGTAAATGGCAATTTCGCGGACAACGGCCTGACCGGGAGAAGCAACACGGCCGGGCCCAGGCATTTGGTTACCTTGTTTAAGCAGTATGTTTCCGCAAATGCCCTGCTTTGTTTTTTGATTAGGTTTGAGGGCGATGCAAGACATCAATAAAAATAAAAACAACGATAAACTATTTCTCATTATATAAAAGTAATGTATGTATCTTAAACGCTTAAAGTTAAGATAAGTCGATCAGACTTTTTCACTAACCTATCTGCTTCTTTTATGATCAAAAATTTTACTTATATTCTGCTGTTTTTCCTCACCATAAAAGTACTTCCTGGCTTTGGCCAATTGGTTACCGAAGATAAAAGAAAAGAATTGCTTAGCTTCTCCAACCAGTTAAAAACTGATTTTGAAAGCAACCGAAACCAGGCTTTTGCATTGGCGAAAGTAAAAGGCTGGCCAATCCTACGGAAAGAAAAAAACGGCCGGGTAATCTCTTTACAAGGCGTGGACGCTTTAGGTTTTCCCATCTACCTGCAAACCAACAACAATATTGTTGCCGCGGCAACTACACAAACCACAGCCCTTTACAATGGTGGTTCACTTGGTTTAAACTTGTCTGGTTCAAGTGCTTTTATGGGTGGCAAATTAGGGATTTGGGACGAAGGGAAAATCTATCCGGATCACCAGGAATTTGTTGGCAAAACGGTAACCATGCTGGATGGCTCGTCAACCGTTAGCGAACACAGCACACATGTAGCAGGAACTCTAATTGCAAAAGGCGTATATGCACCGGCAAGAGGAATGGCCTTTGGCGCAAACGGGCTGATTGCTTATGATTTTACTAATGATGCTTCTGAAATGGCCGCGGCTGCCGCTGCGCTGCTGGTGTCCAATCATTCTTATGGTATTGTAACCGGGTGGAGTTATAATACGAGTGTAACACCTAACCGGTGGGAATGGTATGGTTTGCCGGGCGACAGCGAGGATTATAAATTTGGCTATTACAGTGCTTATGCACAGAGCTTTGACCGTGTTGCTTATAATGCACCTTATTATCTGATTGCTGTAGCCGAAGGAAACAGTCGCGGGGAAACCGGCCCGGCTGTTGGTACAACCTACTACGGTTACCAAAGCCGTACCGACCAAACCATTGTAAACAAAGGCCCAAGGCCGGCCAACATCAGCAGTAATAATGCCTATGATATTTCGTCGGCCCCGGCGTTGGCAAAAAATGTGCTTGCTGTTGGCGCAGTTAACCCTTTGCCTTTCGGCCCAACGGTTTCTTCGGATATTACAATTGCAAGTTTCAGCAGTTGGGGCCCAACCGATGATGGCCGTATCAAACCGGATATTTGCGGCGACGGCGTTAATGTAACTTCTACCGGATATACGGCTGTTGATGCTTATGAAACTTTATCCGGGACTTCTATGGCCGCGCCTAATGTCAGCGGATCTATTTTCTTGTTGCAGGAATATTATGCGCAGAAAAACGGAGGTAGTTTTATGCGTGCGGCTACTTTAAAAGGGTTGGTTTGCCATACTGCTTTTGATGCCGGAAATGCTGGCCCGGATTATATTTATGGTTGGGGTTTGCTAAATACGGCCAAAGCAGCACAAGCAATTACCGATAATGGCCTGAAGAGCATGATCAGTGAGAACAGCCTGGCGCAAGGACAAACACAGACTTTTAATATAATTGCTTCCGGAAACGGGCCGCTTGTTGCTACAATCTCCTGGACCGATCCTGAAGCTACGCCCGGTACGGTAGGGGTGGTGGACGATCCAACTATTAAATTAGTGAACGATCTGGATATCAGGCTGAGTCAGGGAACAACTGTTTTTAAACCCTGGATACTTGATCCGGCCAATCCGGCAACAGCAGCTACCACCGGTGATAACATCCGTGATAACATGGAGCAGGTTTATATCGCAAATGCAATTCCGGGCCGAAGTTATACCATCACTGTTAATCATAAAGGTACATTATCACGCGGCCTGCAAGCATATTCCTTAATTGTGACCGGTGTTGGCGGTAAAGCTTATTGTGCTTCCGCTGCAACCTCAACTGCCGATTCTAAGATTAACCAGGTGCAGTTCTCTGGCATTAATTATACGGCTGCGACTGGTTGTACGTCTTATACCGATAATACCAATTTAACGGCAACCTTAGAGCAGGGCGCAACTTATCCGTTAAATGTAACTTTAGGTAGCTGCGGCTTAAATTTTAACAAAATAGCCAAGGTTTTTATAGACTGGAATGCTAATGGAACCTTTGACGATGCAGGGGAACTGGTTGCTACCTCGCCGGTAATTAATGGCAGTGCTTCTTTTACCGCCAATATTTTGGTACCTGTATCGGTAACGCCCGATACCTATAGTTTAATGCGGATCGTAGAAACAGAAACAACCGATCTAACTGCTGTAACCCCTTGCGGAACTTATGCCAAAGGGGAAACCCAGGATTATCGGGTCAACTTCGTCAGGAGTACCAAAGATGCCGGTGCGGTTAGCATTTTAAGTCCTTCTACAACCGGAACATGCAGCAACAATGCAGAACAAGTTAGCATTCGCTTGCATAATTATGGCAGTGCGGCCATCAGCAATGTGCCGGTTACCGTAAATATTACCAATGCAAATGGATCAACCACCACTATTAATGAAACTTTTACCGGTACCATACTGCCGGCGCAGGAACAGGATTTCACGCTAAACACAACATTCAATGCCCTGCCAGGAGCTGTTTATCAGATTACGGCAACCACCAATTTAGCAGGTGATACCCAAAGCAGCAACAACCAATCGGCTGAAACGGCAACCATCAATATTGCCCCTGTTTTAAGTAATTTACTGGCCGTAAACTGCATCAATACTAATTCCTATTTACTTACCGGCACCGGTGATGGTACTGTCTTCTGGTATGCCAATGCAACAGATGCTTTGCCATTTGCAAGCGGTGCTTCTGTTAACACAACGCAGGCTCCAGTCAACAATACCTTTTACGCCGGTTTAAATAACCTGAACGCTAAAATTGGGCCAGCAACAAAAAATGTATTTTCTGCAGGGGGCTATAACCAGTTTGGGCCCGGGATTACCATAACCACTGCGGTTCCGGTTATTCTGCAAAGTGCACGCTTGTATATCGGGTATCCGGGCACCATCACTTTTACGGCAACTAATGCCTCGGGGCAAACTGTTTCCAGCGTAACTTTAAATGTTACGGCTACACGCAGCAACCCACAACCCGGCGCACAAACAGATGACCCAACCGATATAGGGCGTGTTTACCAGCTCAATTTATTATTGCCAGCCGCTGGAAATTATCAGATCAATATCAGTTATGCAGATCAGGCCACTATTTACCGCAACAACGGCGGTGTAACGGGTTATCCCTTTAATATCAGCAGCTTTTTCTCCATCACCGGCAACACTGCTGCTCCAACACCGCAGGCGTTTTATTATTATTTTTATGATTTGACCGTTAAAAGTGCAGGTTGTGCCGCTGCTGCACGTGTGCCTGTACCAGTTACCAAACCACAAATTACCCAAAACGGGGCAAGTTTAAGTTCAAACTTCAGGAACGGAAATCAGTGGTATTTAAACAATGTGCTGATACAAGGTGCAACCGCGCAAAGCTATCAACCCAAAGTTGCCGGCACCTACCGCGTAGATGTAACCACTTCCGCAGGTTGTATTTCCCCTTCGGCAGATTTTAATTTTACGTTGCCTGCCGGCGAAAGTCCGCTCACGGATATCAACCTCCTAATTTATCCCGTTCCAACCAATAGCATCTTAAACCTCAGCTTTGAGTTGTATGAAAAAGGCGACCTGCAAGTATCCGTTTGGAACAGCATAGGGCAGCAGACATACCAGAACATCAGCGCGATTACTGTTTTTGGCAAGTATAATTCTACCATTAACACCACAAATATGGCTGATGGAAATTATGTACTGCGGATTAAAGTTGGATCAAAGAATTATTCTAAGAAGTTTATGATTGTGAAATGATGATTTTTAAGTTGTAAAAGAAGTATGTTAAGTAAAGTTTATTATCATTGGAGGTTACAATCTTTGACCTCCAATGTTTAATTTTATTGATGTTAACAGAAAGGTGTGTCATGGGGATAAAAGCAGGAATTGTGGAAAGATGTTTGGGTGATGCTGTTTTTACTGCTATAATTATGGTGACAATAAAATTTAGGTGATAAAAACAGCATTACAACCGAAAAGCTATCCCCGTAAAAAATGCATGGTCCGCAGCTTTTTGAAAACCCAGGTTAAAGCCAATATCTACCATCACAGATTTAGAAATACCGTATTGCAAGGCAGCATCAAAATAATTATTGGCGTTGTGTGCTTTTAAATTATACTCATAATATGTTTCTGCATAAGCATACAGGTTTTTATTAAAAACCGGATGGCCAATATTAACAGATTGCAGGAATACGTTGTGCATACCATTGCCCGAGTCATCTTTCAGCCGGTCGCCTTCTGTCTGAAAACTCAATTGCCAGTCGTCTTTCAATTTAAATGCAATCGGAACAAGTACGCCGCCTTGATATTTGCTATGATCATCATGATGATTGGTTGGAAAAGTGAAATAAGGGATAACCGCCAGCGCAACATTGCCATCATCGCCCAGAAAATTCTTTTTCAACCGGAGCGTCAAATCACCAAAACCGGTAGTAGTTGTTTTGTTGTGCGTATCCAAAGTTTCCGTTTGCTGTCTTGCGTAAGTTTGAATCAACAATTGTACAGCCAGGCTGTTGGTTAAACCGAGTTTCAAGTTAAAGTAGTTATAAAGTAGGGCATGCTGCCTGCTTTCTTCGGTGGTTTTATATTGATAACGCAAAAAGTCGGCTTCATACTGCACGTGCCCGGCATCAACGGTGTAAGGCGATTCAGTTACGTTTGGCCGGTCAGGATCAAATGAGCGCAAAGAATCTTTTGGGGTTGGATGAAAAAGATTGTAACGCTGCTTAATTGGCTTTTCGGTTTTAGGGAGATCTTGTGAAGTTGCTTGAAAAGTTAATCCGAAGGAACTAAAAAGAAAGATTAGGAAAGTATATTTTTTAGTCATAAAAGAAGCATTGGTAGTTTATATTTGGCATAAAAAAAGCTGCTTCTGTTAAAGCATTTTTTGGACTTATGTTTTTTGCTGGTCAGAATTTGTATGTTGATTGCGTTATTATGAAATATCAAACTCCAAACAGTCAAAATGAAGTTCTTCCAAATTTACCCGGATTAACCACGTTGGAAGAAATTAGTTTATCTGAATTTGAAGGATTTCTGCAGGCAGAGATTATTCTAACCGAAGAATTAACTGCCAAAACTAAATTCAACTTAAAATACATCCTTAATATTCATAAATTAGCACTTGGTCATTTATACTCTTTTGCAGGAAAATACCGTGATGTAAACCTGTCGAAGGGCGGTTTTCCATTTGCTGCTGCGAGGTTTCTGCCCGAAACCATGAACGCTTTTCAAAGCGAAATCCTCTCAAAGCTTCCCGGCATATATAACAGCATCGATCTTCTTATTTCCGATGTTGCAAACGTTCATGCCGAACTATTGTTTATCCATCCTTTCCGCGAAGGAAATGGCAGAACAGCAAGGGTATTAGCCAATTTAATGGTTCGGAAGCAAGGATTTTCCCCACTTAAATTTGAAAAAGTTGGAAAAGATGAATTTGAACTTTATATTGCTGCTGTACAAAGGGCGGCTGGTAAAGATTACAAGTTAATGGAAGAATTTGTCAGGCTTATTTTCCCAGGTTAAGTTCTACTTTTTTTAAAGCAGCATTTGCTGAATCTGCCGAAATATCAATACCTTCAATTTTAAAAGAAGCTACCATAGATTGCAAAATTTGTTCTCTTACTAATTTGTCCTTTTTGTTTGGTTTGACAGGAACATTTTTCATGACGTGAAGATAATTTTATTTACAATAGTTTTTTTTGTAAAAAAATGGCATCAAAAAATAGAAAGTAGTTTCAATGAATTTTTAAAAACTGTAAATAACAGAATCGTAACTGTTCGTGTTTTATTCATTTTAAATCGTCAGGATCAATTCCTGCCTGCTTTAAAATCCCATGCAAAGTTCCTTTTTTTAAATCCTTACTGTGCATAGGCACAATAGTTCGTAAACCTGTTTTCCGATTTACAAAAACTTGGTGACTTTCTTTCGCTCTAACAAATTCAAATCCTCTTTTTGTAAGCAAGTCAATAATTTCTTTTGGGGTGTATGACTTCATGCAAGCTTAAGCAAGCGTTAAAGAATACTCCAAGGTTTTACTGTCATCAGGTACAGTTTCCCCATCTAATTCCAGGCTTTCTACATATAAACCGATCGCTTCTTTAGCCATTTCCATAACTTCTTTAATAGTTTCACCTTGTGTATAACAACCAGGCAAGGCCGGAACAGAAACAGAAAACCCGCCTTCTGCTTCGGGAGTTAACAAAACACGATAAGTACGTTGCATTTTATAAAGATAATTACTTTCATCCAAAAAAGAAATGGCCTCTAAAAATAGAAGCCATTGCCTGATACTTATTACTAACGTCTTGATACCAAATCCTAATACCGATAATAATCAGGTTTAAACGGACCATCAACTTGTACGCCAATATAATCAGCCTGGTAAGTTTCCAATGCTTCCAATTCAACACCAATTTTGGATAGATGTAAACGGGCAACTTTTTCGTCCAACGTTTTTGGCAAAGTATAAACTTTGTTTTCATAATGTTCGGTGTTCATCCAAAGTTCCAATTGTGCCAAAGTTTGGTTGGTAAAAGAAGCACTCATCACGAAACTTGGATGGCCTGTTGCACAACCCAGGTTTACCAATCTGCCTTCTGCCAAAACAATTACATCTTTACCATTAATGGTGTATTTATCAACTTGCGGTTTAATTTCAATTTTGGTATTGCCATAATTGCTGTTTAGCCAGGCCATATCAATTTCATTGTCAAAGTGGCCGATGTTACAAACAATGGCCTTATCTTTTAAAGCACGGAAATGTTGTTCTTTTACAATATCACAATTTCCGGTTGCGGTAACCACAATATCAGCTTCGGTAATGGCAGTTGAAAGTTTTTTCACTTCAAAACCTTCCATGGCTGCTTGTAAAGCACAGATCGGGTCAATTTCAGTAACGATCACACGGACTCCGGCATTGCGCAAAGAATCGGCGGAACCTTTTCCTACATCACCATAACCACAAACTACGGCTACTTTACCGGCCATCATTACGTCGGTTGCACGGCGGATGGCATCAACCAAAGATTCGCGACAGCCATATTTATTATCAAACTTGGATTTGGTAACCGAATCGTTTACGTTGATGGCAGGAATTGGCAACGAACCGTTTTTCATGCGTTCGTACAAACGGTGTACGCCGGTTGTGGTTTCTTCGGATAAACCTTTGATACCGGCAATCAGTTCGGGATATTTATCAAAAACCATTTTGGTCAAATCGCCGCCATCGTCCAGGATCATGTTTAGCGGTTTCCGGTCTTCACCAAAATATAAAGTTTGTTCAATGCACCAGTCAAACTCCTCGGCGTTCATCCCCTTCCAGGCATAAACCGGGATGCCGGCAGCAGCAATGGCCGCAGCAGCATGGTCTTGTGTGGAGAAAATATTGCAGGACGACCAGGTAACTTCTGCGCCCAACTCAATCAGGGTTTCAATTAAAACGGCCGTTTGGATCGTCATGTGTAAACAACCGGCAATCCTTGCGCCTTTTAAAGGTTTGGATGCGCCATATTCCTGGCGAAGTGCCATTAAACCGGGCATTTCTGCTTCGGCCAGGCCAATTTCTTTGCGGCCCCATTCGGCCAGGTTAATGTCTTTTACTTTAAACGGAACGTAGGTTTCTACTAATGCCATAAATGCTTCTTTTATCATGCAAAAATAATGTAATAAAGTTTTAAATTGAAATCCTCTTTTGAAATGTTGTCAGTCCTATGTTAAGATTTTACATCCCTTGATACTACTAAAACGGATTGATTAGATTTGTACTGATTAAAAAAGAAGAAAAATGTACCCAGAATATTTAGTTGCCCCAATGCGGGAAGATTTAACCAAAGTTGGTTTTGAGGAATTGAAAACTGCCGAAGATGTAAAAAACGCCATCGAAACCACCGGAACTACTTTTGTAATGGTCAATTCGGTTTGCGGTTGTGCGGCTGCCAATGCGCGCCCTGCAGCCAAAATGGCCACGCAAAACGGCAAAGTACCTGATAAATTTGTAACCGTTTTTGCCGGAATGGAAAAAGATGCAGTAGATGCCGCACGCGATTATATGCTGCCTTACCCGCCTTCATCACCGGCAATGGCTTTGTTTAAAGACGGAAAATTGGTGCACATCATCGAACGTTATCAGATTGAAGGCCGCCCGGCACAAATGATCGCCGATAACCTGGCCGGTGCTTTTGACCAGTATTGCTGATACTGTTTTTATCGGTATAAAATTAAGGTCCGGTGAATTGAGGTTTGCCGGATTTTTTATTTTCTGAATTTTTGTTTGGGATGGCGGCTAGTATGGAAGACGGATAAGATTGTAATAATTTCTTCTTTTTTGTTGATGGAATAAATAATTAAGTACGGAAAATTTGACATTAAAGCTTGTCTGTAATTTCTTTTAACCTTGGGATAACTTTCCGGAAAGTTCATAATATTTAATACTTCTCTTCTAAAGTGATCGCGAAATAATTCCACTAAATCATCCTGCTGTTCTGCATACCAGTCTAAAGCTCCAGAAAGTTCTTTAATTAATTGCTTTAGGATCTGTTTCGATTTTAAACGGCATGCTTACGCTTTAAATCTTCCACATGTTTATCCATTTGTGAAAACATTTCTTCCATAGAAATCGTCTTCGCCGTTCCATCTTCTATTCCTTTCATCCTGCTGTCCATTTCGGCCACAAACTCCGGATCGTTCCAATGATCGTAAATTGCATTAATATCGCTTTCTAAAACGGTATAAATGGCTTTGATTTTTTCTTCTTCTGCGGATTCGATATAATCATGCAGCTTTTTCCTGATTTCCTGGGTTTCCATTTTTACGCTTTACTCAAATTTAAACATTATTTTCATCCGCATTTGCTGATACTGTTTTTATCGGTATAAAATTAAGGTCCGGTGAATTGAGGTTTGCCGGATTTTTTATTTTCTGAATTTTTGTTTGGGCTGCGGCTGGTATGGAAGATGGATACAATATCAACAGCTTCTTCCTTTCTTTGAATTGAATAGACAATAACAATAACGTAGGGAAACTTTGTCATTGGAGCTTGTCTAAAATCCTTTTTAACTAAAGGATAACTTTCCGGATGAATCGAAATAGCTTTTGCGTCTTTTTCAAATTGCTCTATAAATTCATTTTCTAATCCCTCTTGCTGGTTCATGTACCATTGTAAAGCTTTAACAAGTTCTCTATTAGCTTTATCAAGTGTTCTAATTTTATACGACACTTTTTTGCTTGGCGTTTTCTATTATCATTTTTGCGTTTGACATTACTTCTTCTATTGTTAGCAGCTTCGCCGTTCCGTCTTCAATAGATTTCATCCTGCTGTCCATTTCGGCCACAAACTCCGGATCGTTCCAATGATCGTAAATTGCATTAATATCGCTTTCTAAAACCGTATAAATCGCTTTTACTTTTTCTTCTTCTGCAGAATCAACATAATCATGTAGCTTTTTCCTAATTTCCTGGGTTTCCATATTCTTTCGCTTTCCTCAAATTTAAACATTATTTTTATCCGTATTTGCTGATGCTGTTTTTATAAGTATAAAATTGAGATTGGGTGAACTTTGGTTTGCCGGATTTTTTATTTTCTGAATTTTTGTTTGGGATGGCGGCTGGTATTGAAGATGGATGCAATCGAGATAATACCTGCTTTTTTATCAACTGCATACACAATAACATATGGAAATTTTTCCATTAAAGCTTGCCGGTAACCTTTTCTGGTTTGCGAATAGCTTTCGGGATTTCGTAAAATTCCATCAATTGAAACTCGTACATCATCTGCAAACTTTGCAACTAAATCATTTTGCTGCAAGGCATACCAATCTAAAGCATCATAATATTCGTTATCCGCTTTTTCAAGTACAACGAATTTATACTTGATTATTTTGCTTCAAAGACTAATATATTTTTCTGATTTCTCAAAAAACTCTTCCATAGGAATCGTCTTCGCCGTTCCATCTTCTATTTCTTTCATTCTGCTGTCCATTTCGGCCACAAACTCCGGATCATCCCAATGGCCGTAAACCGCATTAATATCGCTTTCTAAAACGGTATAAATCGCTTTCACTTTTTCTTCTTCTGCGGATGCAATATAATTTTGCAGCTTTTTCCTGATTTCTGAAGTTTCCATATTTTACTTTTACTCAAACTTAAACATTAATTTGATCAGTATTGCTGATACTGTTTTTATCGGTATAAAATTGAGATCCGGTGAATTGAGGTTTGCCGGATTTTTTATTTTCTGAACTTTTGTTTGGGGTTACGGCTGGTATGGAAGATTGCAGAAATAAAAACTATTTTTTCTGCTTCCAGTATTTTGTAAGTGATTACATAAGGAAACACATCAACTAAAGCTTCGTGAAACTGCTTTTTAACAATTTTGTACCGCTGTGGATTTATTCTTAGTTCAAGCAAAATCAACTTTATCAATAAATTGATTGCTTAATTTTACCTGTTGCTTGTCATACCAGTTAATTGCTTCTAAAAATTCCGCTTCAGCTTTAGGATGAAATACCAAATCATACATCATAATTTTATTTGGCAATACTTTGTAAAGCCCGCTGCTTTATTTCCTGCCAAGTGCTTCCTTTTACTTCGCCTGATTCTAATTCCCTTACCCTGCTGTCCATTTCGGCCACAAACTCCGGGTCATCCCAATGGTCGTAAACCGCATTAATATCGTTTTCTAAAACGGTATAAATCGCTTTGATTTTTTCTTCTTCTGCGGATTCTATATAATTTTGCAGCTTTTTCCTGATTTCCTGAGTTTCCATATTTTACTTTTACTCAAACTTAAACATTATTTTCATCCGTTTTGCTGATACTGTTTTTATCGGTATAAAATTGAGATTGGCTGAACTTTGGTTTGCCGGATTTTTTGTTCAGATTTGAGCAAAAAGCTTTTATTTTGAACTGCTTTATTATTTTAATTATGAAAATATCAAATCCCAGGAAACCGATTCCGGCATTTCTGCTGGCCTGCAGTCTGTTTTCAATTGCTGCTTCGGCCCAAAACAAAGCGGACAATCCTGCTTTGCAAATCTACCGGGATACACCAATCAAAATAAATGATCTGATCAACACCAAATTGGATGTCCGTTTTGATTACCAGAAACATTATTTATACGGAAAAGAATGGCTTACGCTTAAACCGCATTTCTATCCCACAGATTCTTTAACGCTCGATGCGAAAGGAATGGACATCAGCAATATTTCCGTGGTGAAAAACGGTAAAAATGTTACGTTAAAATATGTTTATGACGGATTGGTACTGAAGATCAGTTTGGACAAGAAGTACACTTCCGCAGAAAACTATACTTTATATTTAAGTTACACAGCAAAGCCAGACGAACTGAAAGTAAAAGGCAGCGCGGCCATTAACGATGCCAAAGGTTTGTATTTCATCAATTCGGATGGTGCGGACAAAACCAAACCGATCCAGATCTGGACGCAGGGCGAAACCGAAAGTTCTTCTGCCTGGTTCCCAACAATCGATAAACCCGACCAGAAAACGCTGGAAGAGATCAGCATGACGGTTCCTGCCAAATATGTTACACTTTCTAATGGCAAACTCATCTCCCAAAAACCTGCTGGAACTGGCCTTAGAACGGATACCTGGAAAATGGATAAGCCAAACGCCCCTTATCTTTTTATGATGGCCGTTGGAGATTTCAAAATTTATAAAGACAAATGGAAAGACAAGGAAGTGAATTATTACTTAGAACCTGCGTATGCTCCTTTTGCCAAGCAAATTTTTGGTTACACGCCCGAACTGATCGGGTTTTATTCACAGAAGTTAGGCTTAGATTTTCCCTGGAACAAATACAGCCAGATTGTAGTTCGGGATTATGTAAGCGGCGCGATGGAAAATACCACCGCTACGTTACATGGCGAATATGTGCAGAAAACCGCCCGTGAAATGCTGGACGATAATTACAGTCAGGGCGAAAGCACCATTGCACACGAACTTTTCCACCAATGGTTTGGCGATTATGTAACCTGCGAAAGCTGGAGTAATTTAACCGTTAATGAATCTTTTGCCGATTTTAGTGAAACGCTTTGGGCAGAGCACCGCTACGGAAAAGATGAAGGCGGCGCGCACATCCATGAAAACCTGCTGTCTTATCTTAATACAAAAGATGCACGCACAAAAAACCTGGTCCGTTTTTATTATGCAGATAAAGAAGACATGTTTGATGTGGTAACCTACCAAAAAGGCGGCTGCATTTTAAATATGCTGCGTAATTACCTGGGTGAAGATGCTTTTTTTGCCGGCTTAAATTTATACCTCCGCCAAAATGCTTTGGGCAATGGCGAAGCACAGCAGCTCCGTTTAGCCTTGGAAAAAACAAGCGGCAAAGATTTGAACTGGTTTTTTAACCAATGGTATTATGGTGCCGGCAATCCCGATCTAAAGATTGATTATAAATGGGACGAAGCCAGCAAAACCCAAACCGTTTACCTGAACCAAACCCAGGAAGGCCATACTTTTACTTTGCCGATGGCGATAGATATTTATGACGGAGGAAAAAAAGAACGTCATCAGGTTTGGATGAAAGACAAAGCAGATACGCTTAGTTTTAAAGTGGCTTCCAAACCAAACCTGGTGAATGTAGATGGCGATAAAGTTTTGCTCGCCCAGAAAACCGACAATAAAACTTCTGATGAATATGTGTTTCAGTATTTTAACGCACCCTTATATTTAGACCGCTGGGAAGCCGTTAATGCTTTAATGGGAAAACAAGGTGATGCCGGAGCGCAAAAAGTGATATTAGCTGCACTGAAAGATAAATACTACGGTTTACGCACATTGGCCATCAGGAACATAAACCTCAGCAACGATGAAGTTAAACAAGCGGCGTTGCCGGAATTGAAAAACATCGTGCAGCATGATGAAAAGAACACGGTAAAAGCAGCAGCCATAACAGCTTTGGGCAAAATGAAAAGCCCGTCTGACCTGACCTTGTTTAAAACTGCTTTGAACAGCCAATCATACTCGGTACAAGGTGCTGCTTTAAATGCTTTGGCTGCCCAAAACCCAAATGAGGCTTTAACTTTGGCCAGAGGTTTGGAAAAAGACAACAAAGGCGCACTTACGCAAGCTATCGTGATGTTGTACACAGCACAAGGCTCGGAAGCAGAACTTCCTTTTGTTACCAAAGCTTTTGAGCAGGCTGGCCCACAAGCCGAATTTAATATGATGCCTGGTTATATTGCCATGCTGGGTAAAGTCAACGATACGCAAACAGTAAATTTGCGTGTAGAGGCATTTAAAAAACTGGCCGTTAAATATAAACAGTATGGGGTTGACCAGTACGTAATGGGCATGCTGAACGAACTGAAAGCACAAAAACAAAATTTAGCTAAAAATGCTGATGCAACTTTAAAAAGCCAACTGGATGCGCAGGCAGATTACCTAACAAAAGCAATAGACGAAATAAAGGCCGCTAAATAAACGATACTGTTTTTACCGGCATAAAAAGAGCATCCAGATTTTCGGGATGCGCTTTTTATGATCTTTAGACAGAAATAGCCAGGAATAATTTTTGCAAATTAGATTCTAAATTAGGAGTGTTCGGAAGATTTTTTGTCATGCAGAACTTGGTTCGGCATCCCATCAGAAAAGTAAAACGTTGTCATGATTTTTTATCTTTCTTGTGAGATCCCGAAATAAATTCGGGATGACAGCGCAAAACTAAATTCTTCCGAACACCTTTAATTCTAAATCACGCCGTTATGAAAAAGCTACTTTTCTTCATCATTCTTTCCGGGATTGCATTTAAGCTTAAAGCACAGCAAAAACCAAGCATAAAACCTTTGGAAAAATTGACAGGTCAGCATTATCTTTCTTCGTTTGATACAATTCCTAACCTTTCTATCAAACCAAAAAATGATTTGGATGCGCTGTTTTTGCCAAAGGGAAATTTATATGCCAACAAGCTGGTTGCTTTTCTTGACCGAATGCCAATTGTAAAACCAGTTGGCAAATGGAATATGCCGGTTGTTCATCCGGATGGAACTGTAGTTTACACTATGCCGATCAAACGTTTGCCTCTGATTGTTCAACCGGACTCATCAGCACAAAAGCTTCATCCTTAATTAATAAGGCATACTGTTTTTATGCCGGTAAAAGCGGAGTTCCTTTTTTGGGCTTTTGCTGAAAAATGCCGAAATTAGGTGTCAAACCAACCTTGTCTTTATATTGTACCAAGATCGTGATGGCAGAAAATTAAGAACTGTTACGATGGATTGAGCAGCTATCTAACCACAGCAACCAAATTGCTTTGATAATGATGCTTCTTTTATCAGTCAAAATCTTTGTTCAGCAATTTTTCCAGTTCTGCAAAACTGATGTCCATTTTAACTTTTCCTTGTTTGGCATAGGCAATTTCGCCCGTCTCTTCAGAAACAATTAAAGCCGTTGCATCACTTGCTTCCGATATGCCTATGCCCGCACGGTGGCGCAAACCGAACTGAGGAGGCAGATTGGTATTATCGGTCAGCGGCAAGATACAACTGGCAGATTTAATCTTGTTCCCGGCAATGATCACGGCACCATCATGTAACGGACTATATTTCTGAAAAATACTTTCCAGCAGCCGTTTGGTGATCTTGGCATCCAGGTACTCACAACTGTTGTGAAAAAACTCTTCGTCGTAATACTTTGCAAAAACGATCAACGCACCTGTGCGGCCTTGTTTCATGGTTTTACAGGCATCAATAATGGGTTTTATACGGGCCAAATTGTTCCTTTCTTCCTCTTTCCGGCCAAAAAAATATTTCCACCAGGCTTTGTTCCGTTGAAGCGATGCATTCCGGCCAACCAGTAATAAAAACCGCCTGATCTCTTGTTGAAAAACCACAATCAGCGCCAGGATGCCCACATTCATAAAATTGCCCAGAATGCCGGTAAGTAAGCGCATGTTCAATGCTTTCACCACAAAATACAAAGCGCAAAGTATTGCCAAACCGATAAAGATATTGGCGGCAATAGTTCCGCGGATCAGATTATAGATTTGGTAGATGATAATGGCCACCAGTACAATGTCCAACACATCAAAAAAAGTAAACCGCAGGAAGTTCAGGTCGAAAGATTGCATCTGCACGAAGTTAAGATATTCTTGTAATCCCTTCAGAAAATTTGAAAGCAAATAAGCCTGTCCATACTTCTTTTTAGCACCTAAATTTTAGTGGTAAAAGAAGCATTTGTAAAACCTAAATACTTCTTTTACCTCATGAAAAATTTACTTAACTGTAAACTTAAGTTTAGGATAACAGTTTTTTAAGAAACAGACTTTAAGGCAAACCAACCACTCAATTTTAAACAACAGATGACAGATTTTAAAGAACTCTTACCATTGGCAGCAACCCAAACTTTTGGCAGAAGGCAGTTTATAGAAAGCGCCGGAAAAGGGCTGATCGCCGCTACTGTTGCAACCGATCTGCTTGCTTCCGATACGGCCGGCGCACAAACGACAAGCGGTAGCAACGGTGCCGGGCCCGGGCCGATGTCTGCCGCTATCCAGGTAGAAGTACCCAGCCAGCACGCCAAAAGCGAAGGTCAGCAAGATTCATTTCCCGCCATCCTACCGAAAGAAAAACGGGTGGGTTATGCCATTGTAGGCTTGGGCGAGTTAACGATAACCCAACTAATGCCTGCTTTTGCTGCCTGCAAAAACTCGAAACCGGTAGCGTTGGTAAGCGGTGATGCAGGCAAAGCACAAAAAGTAGCACAGCAATATGACATCCCTCAAAAAAACATTTACAACTACCAGAATTTTGATGAGATCAAAAATAACCCCGAGATAGACGCGGTTTACATTGTACTGCCAAACTCAATGCACGAGGAATTTGTGGTACGGGCAGCAAAAGCGGGTAAGCATGTTTTGTGCGAAAAGCCGATGACCACTTCGTCAAAATCAGCGGAACGCATGATCGATGCCTGTAAAAGGGCAGGTAAAAAGCTGATGATTGCTTACCGGATTCAATTTGAACCGAACAACCGCCAGATGATGCAATTTGCACGCCAGCATAAGTTTGGCAAAGTAAAAGTAATTACTTCTGTGAACGTGCAAAACATTGGCAACCCGAAACAATGGCGGCTGCAAAAAGCGCTGTCGGGCGGTGGTTCTTTGCCAGACATTGGTTTGTATGATATCAATACCAACCGTTTTTTGCTGGGTGAAGAACCTTACATGGTGAACGCTGTTACCTTTTCTACCCCTAATGATCCCCGGTTTAAAGAAGTGGAAGAAACAGTAATGTTCCAAATGTTTTTCCCAAGCGGGACGGTGGCCAACAACACTTGCAGTTATGGTGCGCACGACTCCAAACATTACCGCTGCTATGCAGACAACGGCGGCTGGTTTGGCATGGATCCGGCTTTTAATTATAAAGGTTTAACTCCGGAAGCTTCGCAGGCAATGGGCAAAACAAGATGCAGCCCAAGCTGCCGGAGGAAAACCAGTTTGCTTTGGAGATCGATCATTTTTCGGAATGTGTGATCGATAACCAACCCCCCTACACACCCGGCGAAGAAGGTTTGCAGGACCAGAAAATCATGGAGGCCATTTATGAATCTGCCCGAACCGGAAAACCGGTAAATCTGGAAAGGATTGAAAGGCTGGATGCTTTCCGCGGAACGCCTTCGAAAGAAGGATAAAAATTAAAACAGTAAGAGGCCGGGAAAATCTCCCGGCCTCTTACTGTTTATGTCGATATAAATCAAACACCAATTTTTAGGTGCTAAAAGAAGCATTCATATTAATATCCTTAATATCCCGAATTTTGAACTAATTTAGGATTGGCGATCAGTTCGCGTTGTGGTATTGGTAAAACCAATTTTGGCGAATTCCAGGCCAAAGTACCAACGCTTTGCTGTGTCCTTTTGGCATCATGTAAAAAGAAACCGCCTTCGAAGGTCAGTTCATGCCGGCGTTCTGTTAAAACCTGGGCAAGCGAAACGGAAGCAAGTGCAGTTAAACCGGCACGGGTACGGATTTTATTGACGTCGTTTAAAGGTGCATCGCCGGTAACAGTACCTAAACGCAAGTTGGATTCGGCACGGTTTAAATACATTTCGGCCAGGCGCAAAACCTTGTTCGGGATAACTATCAATCCGCCCATCTTCATAACTTTTGATCAAAGTTGGGTGCACATAATATTTTTTGCAATTCGGCTTCAGTTAATGAAACATAGAAAGCAACGTATCGTCTTGATTTAACAATATGACTTGAGGGAATCTGATATCTAATTACTGAATGCCGGTAAACCTTTCAACTGCCTGTACAGCGGATAATCCATAAATGGCTGTTTTGACTGGTGGAAGTTGGTACAATAGTAAACCTGTAAATACTCTTCGACCCTGCCGGCCCGAATGATGGGAATATCCGGTAATCGTTTAACGCTATCAAAAAACGTCGTAGCATCGGCATCAAGGGTTTCGTCGTAGGCGTTGGCTTCGCCGATAAGGACGGCATCCTTCCCAACGAGTGTTTTAGGATCGACCAAAAATGCCAGGTTACGCGGATCGCGGTTAAAACACACGATGTCTTTTTTACCTTTTAGCGCCCAGTCAACTTTACCTGCAAGCCACCAGCGGGTACTGCCTGCAAATATCTTATTGTTGTTTAGCCAGCCTTCTTTTTCAAAACGGGTAATAATATCATCATAATCAATACCCTGTACAGTAGGGTCAACTTTACCGGCACCCAGGCCCACCACCCATTTGGGGCCATAAAATTGCCAAAACCCTGTAACCAGGTGCGTACCTAATACCGCAATGGTGACAACAGTGAAATAGATTGAAAAATTAAGCCAGCGGCGGGTAAGGCGCCTTTTGTATTCATCTATGCCATTCAGTGCTTTATCGATGGCAAACCCTAAAGGCATAAACAGCATCATATAACCGGGTGCCTGCCAGTGAAAATGATACTGCAAATCAGCCCATAAAGTTATAATGGTGAAAAATAGGATAGGCAGTACCGACATCCAGAAACTGAAGCTAAATGGCACCTGTTGTGTACGTAACTTATATGAAATAAAAAGCTGCCTGATGGTAGGAAACCATATCCACGGCAGCAACCAAACAGCCTGCCCCAAAATGCTTCGTAAAAACCAGTCGAAATGTATTTGAAAAGGCTCATTCCGCGTGCCGGCCCTTGTGCCTTGGAAAACGAACGAAACCCAGTTATGCTCATAGTTCCACCACAATATGGGTGTAGCCATAACGATAGTGATCAAGATAGCTAAATACGGGCCCGGGTGTGTTAACCAGTGACGTTGCCTTTTATCCGTTGCGATAAACAGGAATACTCCGGCAAATAAAAACAGCACGTGGTATTTGCTCAAAGTGGCAAAACCCATCCAAATACCAATGAGTGACCATAACCAGTAAATACGCCCTTTGTCCAGGACCTGGTCAAGCGGCCTGCTTTCGCCTATACTTAATACTTTTATAATAAACCAGATACTCAGCATCCAAAAAAACATCAGCGGACCATCGGGTTGATACCAGCAAGCTACACCTACTGTAAACAACGCGCTTAAATTCATCAGTACCACTGCCCAAAAACCGGCACAGGTATTAAATAATTTTTGAGTGATCAGGTACAGCAGCCAGCTTGTACCTGCAAACATCAAGACCGTAGGAAAACGCAAGCCAAAATTTGTTAAGCCAAATATTTTTATGCTTAAACCTCCCATCCAAAAAAAGAGGGGCGGCTGGTCAAAATAGCTCCAGTCCGGGTGTATGGCGCCGCGAAAGTAATAGGATTCGCCTTGTCCCAGGCCGGTATAAGCGGCAATCAACAGCCGGACAAAAAAAGTAACAACAATTAAAATCAAGGTAAATGACCGGGCATTGTCTGCTGTTACTTTTTTCATCAGCATAAATTATTTTTTGACGGTAACGAAGCTTCCCGAGCCTTATTAATTTCTGTTTTTGAGCGGTAGATCATCGAGGTTTCATTAACCAACTTAAATTAGTTGACAGTGCAAGGTCTTAATTTTTTTAAATAAAACGACGGTTGATGAGTAATTTCCCTGGTTTCAGGAAACCGCTTTTAAATCAACGGAATGCATACACCTAAAAGTAAACGGGTTTCAATTCATTTTATCGGTAAAAATCAAACACCAATTTTTAGGTGCTAAAAGAAGCATTTAAAATGAGTGTTCAGGATAGTGACCTAATAGATCGGCGATAAAGAACAATTAGCTTACACTACAAACACTTACAACGCTTCTGCAATTTTCTCTTTCCCGATCAATTCCAGCAAAACCTTTTCGGCCTGGTTTAAGCCCGGAACAGAAAGCGGTTTTTCTTCGGTGATCTGTTCGAGATAACTTTCGATCCGGCCTTCTTCGTAACTTTTGATTAGCGTTGGATGCACATAATATTTTTTGCAAACTGTACGCGTATTGCCCAGGTGGAAAGCCACATCGTCTAAAACCTTTTTGATGTTCTTTTTGCATTGGGTTGTGGTTTCAAAACCGCCGGCTGCTTTAAAAGCATACAAAGCATGTACACTGCCGCTCCAGGTACGGAAATCTTTCGCCGTAAAATCTTCGCCTGTAATTTCTTTCAGATACGTGTTGACATCACCGCTGCTGATATCTTGTGGGTCGCCGTTCTCGTCATAATACTGGAACAACTCCTGCCCCGGAATATCCTGGCATTGTTTAACCAGTTTGGCCAGCTTTTTACTTTCCAGTTTCAGGTCATGGTAAACGCCCTTTTTCCCTTTAAAACCAAACTTGATGGTGCTGCCTTCAATCTCCACGTGTTCGTCGTTTAAAGTAGTTAAGCCATACGAGCCGTACAATTCCCGGTAGTTTTCGTTGCCGATACGGATATGCGTCAATTCCATCACCCGCACCACCAAGGCAAGCACTTTTTGCTTGTCTAATTTCTTGCGCGCCAAATCCTGGTCCAGCTGCTCCCGGATCTTGGGAATATGGCTGGCAAATACTTCCATGCGGTGGTATTTGGACTGGTTCCTGATCTTGTTCCAATCGGCATGATAGCGGTATTGTTTCCTTCCGGCCGCATCCACGCCGGTAAACTGCAAATGCCCGTTCTCGTAAGGACAGATCCAAACATCGGTATAAGCAGGCGGAATGATCAGTTTGCGGAAACGTTCCAGCAGTTCTTCATCTTCTACCAAAGCTCCTTTTGCATCCTTAAAAATATACTCCTCGCCTGCTTTTTCGCGGGTGTAGCCGGGAGACGAATCATTTACATATCTTAAACCAACGGATTTAGCGGTAATTTTAGGGTCGCGGCCTATTTTATCTAATTGTTTACGAAGTTGCTGCATGTGGATGATAAACGAAATTTTGCAGTAGAGGTTTTATGTTGAAGTAGTTTAAAACCCCCTCTCCTTTTAGAGCGGGCGGAAGGCTGAGGCTTTAAAAGCAAATACTTAAACAGCATCAGTATAAAAAAGAACAAAAAGAAGCATCAGGCGGTTAAACACCTGTATTAATAAAACAACAAGATGAAATATAACATTTTAAGCAACACAGGTTTGCTGGTTTCCGAAATCTGTTTTGGAACGATGACATTTGGTTCGAGCGGATACTGGCAGGTTATTGGCGGCGTTGACCAAAGCGGTGCCAACGATTTAATGAAACAAGCAGTGGATGCCGGGATCAATTTTATTGATACGGCCAATGTTTATTCTTTCGGCCAATCGGAAACACTGCTCGGCCAATCCATCAAAGATTTAGGGTTGAACCGGAACGATTTGGTCATTGCAAGCAAAGTCCGCGGCAAAATGGGCGAAGGCAAAAACAATGTTGGCTTGTCGCGCTATCATATTTTCCAATCCGTGGATGAAAGTTTGCAGCGTTTGCAGTTGGATCATCTGGATATTTTATATGTGCATGGCGTAGATCCTTTCACGCCAATTGAAGAAATTGTGCGCTCTTTAAACGATGTGGTACTGACCGGAAAAGTACGTTATGTTGCCGTTTGCAACTGGCCGGCCTGGATGGTGATGAAAGCTTTGGGCATTGCCGAAAAACACGGGTGGAACAAATTTGTGGGCATGCAATATTTCTATTCGCTCTCTGGCCGGGATGTGGAACGCGAAATTTTACCGCTGGCCAAGGCCGAGAATATTGGCGTGATGCCCTGGAGCCCGCTGGCGGGAGGTTTTCTTTCCGGAAAATACACAAGGGAAACCGAAAAAGCAGGAAACTCCCGCCGGGACACTTTTGATTTCCCTCCGGTGAACAAAGAAAAAGCTTATGACATTATAACTGTTTTAAATGAGATCGGGCAGCAATATCAGGTTAAAGCAGCCGAGATTGCTTTGGCCTGGGTGCGGCAACAACCGGGTGTAACCAGTACCATCATTGGCGCTAAAAACCCGGAACAATTGAAATCCAACTTACACTCCACCGAACTGACTTTGAATGCAGATGAACTGAAACGTTTGGATGAAGTAAGCGCTTTGCCGCAGGAATATCCTGGCTGGATGGTGGAACGGCAGGGAAGCGATAGGAAGCAAGGATGATACTGTTTTTTAGGGGGATAAAAACAGTATTTGAATTTGCAACGAAGCCGGAACTTGAGAGAGTTTCGGCTTTTGCTTTTTCAACATTGCTTTTTACAAATTTATAGGGATAAAAGAAGCATTTTAATATTTCGCACTTTGTATTGTTTGAACTTAAATTTTTTAAATGCAAGCTTCGCGTTTTGTATTGTCAATCATTTATAAACAACTATATTATTTATAGTAGACTACTGGAAATCAATATCTCGAAAACCAGCAATAAAACTTATATGAACAACTTTTTAATTTTAATAGATTTACTTTAAATAATGAGCTTTCGTATATTTACAAGTTGGCGGTAATTTTAAAAGACAATATTATGAATGTTGGAGTTTTACTTTTTGAGGATTTTGAAACTTTAGATGTATTTGGACCGGTTGAAATTCTAGGAAGACTAAAAGAATTTTATGTAGTCAATTTTTACTCCCTATTTGGCGGACAAATTAAAAATGGCCACGGAGTTTCAATTTCCACTGAGACACTTGCAGAAATAAATAACGGGGTGGACATATTTTTAATTCCAGGAGGATATGGAACACGAAAAGAAATCGATAACGTTTTACTAATTGACAAAATTCGAGAAATATCTGACTTGAGCAATTTTGTCCTCACTGTTTGTACCGGAAGTGCTTTGCTTGCAAAGACAGGATTATTGGACGGCAGAAAAGCGACTTCAAATAAAAGAGCATTTGATTGGGTTATGACCAATGGAGAAAATGTAAATTGGCTTAAAAAATCACGTTGGACAGTTGATGATAAATATTACACTTCTTCAGGCGTAAGTGCAGGAATGGATATGACATTAGGTTTTTTAAGCGATTTACACGGAATAGAATTTGCAAGACAAATAGCCTTTCAAATTGAATATAATTGGATAGAAGATAAAGATAATGACAACTTCTACAACCAATAAAAACTACCGCCAACAATGCATTGCCAAAAGTTAGGGCAGGACATTGGAACATTGGCTTCAGTTCGCTATCAGCTTTGATCTGGGCAGGACGGTTTCAATTTAGCTTTTGTTGTTAACTTGTGCTTCATATTTTTAATTTAACTTTAGTTCCGGGCAGGACCAGCAACAAATTCCCTAACCTTCGGCAATGCAAAACGTTGTAGTCAATTTTATCCTACATACTTTACCAGTTGAAATGAAAGAAGATAATATCAAAAGAGTTAATAAAATATTGATATTTATTGACGAAAATTTAGACAATGATTTATCATTAGAAACAATCGCAAGTATTGGCTTTTATTCTCCATTTCATTTACACAGACTTTTTAAAGCTATCACAAACGAAACACTAAATTCATACATAACACGAAAAAGAATTGAGAAAACAGCGTCATTGTTAATACATAGAAAAGAAACGACAGTTACAGAAATTTCTATGCAACACGGGTTTAATAGTAACTCTACTTTTACAAGGACTTTTAAAAAACACTACGGAGTTAGCCCAACAGAGTTTCGTAAATTAAACCCAAGCAATTATAGCAATATTAGTAAAGTGGAAAGCAAGAACGGACAAGAGAAGCACAAATTTGAAGAATACATTTGCAACATTAATAATCTTAAAAACTGGATTGAAATGAATGCAAAAATTGAAATTAAAGCAATGCCAAAATTAGACTTGGCTTTTATTACTCAAATTGGCGTAAATGGTTTGGACAATGCTTTTGACAGACTAATAAAATGGGCAAGACCAAAAGGACTACTTGAAGGTAGCGGCTTTAAAGTCGTAAGAATTTATCACGACAGTTTTAAAATAACTGAACCTGACAAAGTAAGAATGAGTGCTTGCATAATTTTGAAAGAACCAGTTGAAATTAGTGGCGAAATTGGATTAACAAAAATTGAGAAAGGAAAATTTATTGTCGGACAATTTGAAATTGAACCCAAAGATTTTGAAAAATCGTGGAGCGGGCTTTTTGTTTGGATGAATGAAACTGGATACAAAAAAGCTGACCGAAATCCGTTTGAAATATTCCATAACAATTTTAACGAACACCCAGAAAAAAAATGTATAGTAGATTTATACATTCCAATAGAGTGAGGATTGTGGTTCGTGAAAAACTTTCACTAGTCGGGATTTGCAATCCCGTCTTTTGAGCTTGGGATTTATAATCCTAAAACAGTAACTAATTAGGATTACAGATATATAGTTCAAAAGTCCTGATCAAAAATCATGAACATAAGAATAATAATACCAGTACGATCATTGGTGCCAAAAACCCGGAACAATTAAAATCCAACCTGCATTCTACCGAATTAACTTTAAATTCTGACGAGCTGAAACGTTTGGATGAAGTAAGTGCTTTGCCACAGGAATATCCGGGCTGGATGGTGGAACGGCAGGGAAGCGATAGGAAGCAAGGATGATGCTGTTTTTAGGGGGATAAAAACAGCATTATGAATTTGAATTGGAAAAGCCGGAACTTGTGTTTCGGCTTTTTTTGATGAACTCTAAACTTACAGATAGAGAGCTAACGGTTGTAAAATAGGTATTGCGCTGTTTGTATGGTTGATATGCAAAAAGAGCAGCACACGCGCCATGCGCTGTTTGTATTGTTACTATAACCGTTTTTTACATAAAAAGGTTGATAACCATTGATTAAGAGCGGTTATAATTTTATAGCTATACAAATTCTTTTAAATTTACAGAAAGAAAACTTGCGTCAATACGCGGGTTGTCCGTCACCTTGCCTACAATTCGCCGTTAAACAAAAACTTCTTAAATTTGACATTATGCAAGTACAGGTAGACATAGGATTCGATCAATTAGTTCAATTAGCAAAGCGATTGCCGACGACACAATGGGCAAAGCTTAAACAGGAAGTAGAAGCTCAGGCACCTGCGGACAAAGAACGTGAAGACTTTAGAAAGTTACTATTGAATGGACCGACATTCTCCAAAAAACAGTTAGACGCAGTTGCAGAAACCAGAAAAAGAATTGATGAATGGCGGACAAAATAATTTTGGCAGACACTTCCATTCTTATAGACTATTTCCGAAAGACAGACAAAGTCAACTCTGTAATGATAGCCTTGTTTGATCAGGGCTTTGACTTTTCTATTTCAGCAATAACGCATTATGAAATCTATTCGGGAGCAACTGCACTTCAACTACCATTTTGGACAAATTTATTAAGCAGGACAAAAGTTTTACCTTTTGACGAAGCAGTTGCGCAAACTGCGGTTGACATCAACACTATACTAAAACTTAAGCTAAAGCAAATTGGCATAGCTGACCTGTTTATTGCCGCAACAGCCATTTCAAATCACCTTTCTTTAGCGACATTAAATAAAAAGCATTTTGATCGTATTGATGGACTAACCATTGTAGAATAAGGCGAACGCACAACATTGGTTTGGCAAAAAACTGGCCGCCGGAAGTTATTGAACATTTATTTTGCTTTAGTTCAAGCTGAAGAATAGAAATTTAGCCGGTAAAAGAAGCATCAACATTTGATTATAAATTTAACTTTGGTTCCGGCTGACAGGTTTTAAATATCAGTTCTTCGCCAAGCCGCCGCCGTTGCAAGCAATTTAAACGTCCAAGTGCCTACACGCTCTTCCGACTTCAGGCAAACGCCAAAAATTTGCGCTTACTTTTCGCCATGCTGTTTTTATCGGCATAAAATCTGCAAACAAATTTTTTAGTGGTAAAAACAGCATGGCCTGCTGAATTTAGCTTGCTTAATTGCGGTTAAAAAGTCCTAAAAAAAGCAAGTCGAACTTTGCGGCTTCGGCGCAGAAAAAAACAACCGCCGGACTTTTAAACCGGCGGTTTCATGCTTTAAATGTTCAAAGTATGTTTTGCTGACTTCCTACAAGCTTTTTTAAAGACCAAATTTGTAATTTATACTTTAAAATAAACTGCTTGCAACATTGGTTTGGCAAAAAACCGGCCGACGAAAGTTATTGAACATTTCTAATTCTTTTTTATCTTTAGTCCGGGTTTTGGGCTGACGGATTTCTATTGCCAGTTCTTCGCCAAGCCCTGAACGTTAGCGGTAATGGTATCACCGACCCAAAAGTGGCAGACAACAATGGAGCAAATTAGACAGGTAATAAAACAAATGATCAACATATCGGAAGACGAACTCAGCGACTTCCTTAATCAATGTATTATCAAGTCTTTCAAACGACAAGAAACTGTAAGCAGGCCTAATGCTATTCCTAATGAAATTTATTTTATTAATAAAGGACTTATCCGAGTAATTGTTACGGACAATGAAGGAACAGAACACACTATTCACTTCGCTTTGGAAAACAAGTTCATTGCCGATTACTCCTGTTTTATGCTAAAGCAGAGATCGCTTTACACACTGCAAGCACTTGAAGAAACGGAAGTAATGGTGTTACCTCGTTCAGCTATAGACTGGGGCTACAAAAAATTAAATGAAGGACAAAAATTAGGTCGACTAATTGCTGAATTTTATTTCATCTATCAAGATAACCGAATAAAAAACATGTATGCACGAACACCTAAGGAACGCTACGATAGCATTACTGATGTTTTCCCAAACCTACACAACCGAGTTCCGCAACACATGATTGCTTCTTATCTTGGCATTACACCTGTCCATCTTAGTCGCTTGAAAAAAGGAGAAATCCAAAAAGTATAAACATTTGTTATCGTTTAAAAGTGGCTTGTCTTTGCAATTTTGCAATGAAAATAAACATTGTAAAATTCAATCACAATCATCATGCAACTTTCAACAAACGAACAAAAGAGATTAAAGGAGAAATATGGACAATGGGCAATTGTAACCGGTGCATCTTCAGGAATAGGACTTGAGTTAGCGACTCAATTAGCAGCGGCAGGTTTAAATCTCGTCATAAATTCGAGGAGTTCTGACAAGTTACGGGAAGTAGAGAAAAGCCTTCGACAAAAATTCGGTGTTGTGATAAAATCAATTACCGCTGATGTTTCTGAAGGCCAAGAAATTGATAAAATTATTGCAGCAACTCAAGGTTTGAATGTGGGATTATTGGTAGTGTCCGCAGGCTATGGCACATCCGGTTTTTTTGTTGAAGGTTCAATCCATTCAGAAATTAATATGCTAAGGGTTAACTGTGAAGCTCTTTTGGCATTAACACATTGTTATAGCCAACAATTTGTTCAACAAAAACGAGGCGGTATAATACTTATGAGTTCAATGGTTGCTTTTCAGGGTGTCCCTTATTCTGCAAACTATGCTGCGACTAAAGCTTATGTTCAGACCTTAGCCGAGGCATTAGCAGTAGAATTAAAACCTTGTGGAGTTGATGTTTTAGCAGCAGCTCCAGGACCAGTTGAAAGCGGATTTGGACAACGAGCTAATATGAAAATGCCTATGTCGTTAAAACCTTCTGAAGTGGGGGTTCCTATTCTAAAAGCATTGGGAAGAAAATCATTTGTGCTACCAGGACTTCTAACAAAATTTTTAGTTTATTCTTTGCGGATAGCACCAAGGTGGGGAAAAATAAAAATCATGCAGAAAGTTATGGGAGGATTTACTTCTCATCAAAGGAGTTAGACTGACAAAGAACCACTACCGCTAACAAAAGTATTTGCAAAAGCAGGGCTGGACAATGTAACATTAGCTATATGCAAGCATCAGCAGCAGTTCGGGCTCAACGTTTAATTTTCAGCTTTAGTTCATAACTTCAACCATATATTTTCAATTAGGCATTTGTTCCGGGCTGGACATTCAATGAATTCCCTGCCTCCGCAAATACTCGAACGTTAGCGGTCATTGTAAAGCGACACCCAACAAATTAAAAAGCTCTTCACGACCTTTTGACGTAACGACCATCTCTCTTGAAAACTGAACTCTTCTGAACCATTTCTTTTGTAACATTTTTTCTAAAAAAACTGCACCAAGCTGACCAGCTAAATGCGGACGGCGTTCACTCCAATCAAGGCATTGGCGAGTTAGCGGACGGCGATTATTGGTGAAATCATCTTTGATAATTTCAAATTCGGCAAACCATTGCCAACCTTTTTCGGTAACTGTATAAGCTGTTTCTGATTTTTTTACATAGCTATTTTTTTCTAATGCTTCAACAACTTTAACACCGACAAATCCAGCTAAATGGTCGTAGCAGGTTCTGCAAAATTTAACACCATTTGTTGCAACACTTTTTTTATCCTTGCCAACAATCTTTTCACTTACAAGGTTTGCCAACGACTCAATTACATAAGCTACTTCGGGTTTTGAAAATGAATAATATCTATGCCGCCCTTGTATTTCAACTTTTACAATATCAGCATTAAGCAATTTTGCCAAATGATTACTTACCGACGTTGCAGAAATGTCTGCTGCAATCGCCAATTCACTTGCCGTATATGCTTTTCCATCAAGTAAACCCCAAAGCATCCTGGCTCTCGTTGGCTCACAAATTAAACCTGAAATTGAAACAAAAACCTCTTCTACTTCCATAGTTCATTATTAAATGAACTGTAAATGTAATTATTGCTTTTAATTTGCACAAACAAAAAAAGTAAACATAATGAAGGACTTAGAAATTATCTTAAAAAACAAAGTTGGCTCATTAGCTTTAATGGGGGAAACTTTGGGCAAAAACAAAATTAGCCTTGAAGGTGGCGGCGTATTTCAAAATGGGGAATTTTCAATTGCCCATTTTTTAGTGGAAGAACCAGAAAGAGCGAAAGTAGTTTTAGAAGAAGTTGGAATTAAAGTGTTAAAAATAAATGATGTAATTATTCAAAAACTCCGGCAGGATGTTTCAGGGCAATTAGGAATGTTTTGCAGAAAACTTGCAGACGCTGACGTTAATATTTTGACACAATACAGCGACCATTCTAATCAACTAATTGTTGTAGTTGACAATTATGAAAAGGGAAAGCAAGTATCAGAAGAATGGATGAAAGAATGGTGGTAATTAACTCAAAAATTAAATTATTATGAAAGGACAACATAATTATAGCCTTACAGTAAAATGGACAGGCAACAAAGGAACAGGCACTTCTGATTACAGGGCATTTGAAAGAAGTCATTCGATTAGTATTGACAACAAGACTGAAATTTTAGGCTCATCAGACCTGGCATTTCTTGGCGACAAAACAAAACATAATCCAGAAGATTTATTAGTTGCCTCACTTTCATCTTGCCATATGCTTTGGTATTTGCATTTATGTGCAGAAGCAAAAGTAATCGTAGTGGGCTATGTGGATAATGCAACAGGAGTTATGGTGGAAACTTCAAATGGTAGTGGACACTTTACAGAGGTTACTTTAAATCCAATTGTAACCGTGACAGATATTTCAATGATAGAAAAGGCAAATGAGTTACACAAAAAAGCAAATGAATTATGCTTTATTGCTAGGTCTGTAAATTTCCCAGTTCGACATAATGCCATAAGTAAAATGTTGGACAATTAGCAGGGAAGAACAACGAACCGCTAACATGGGGTTTGGCAATAGCAGGGCTTGACGTTTTTATCTTCGGCTGTAGTTCGCTATCAGCTTCAGTTCCGGCTTGACGTTAGTAATTCGGCTTTTAGTTGTTATCTTCAGCTTTAGTTTTTCAATCGGCTTCGGTTATGGGCGGACGAATTTCAAATCCCCTGCCATCGCCAAGCCCTGTTCGTTAGCGGTTATTGTAAATGACCGTCTCAAAGGTTCTATAAACTTAAAAAAATAAAAAATGAACTCATTAACAACTCAACTAAACGACAGAGATAAAATCGAAAGTTTAATAAAACAACGTATTGAGGCAATAAAATCACAGGATATTGAAAAAGCAGTTGCCAATTATAGTGACGACTTACTAATATTTGACGTAGTTGGTGAACTTTCCAGCGTTAGTGTGCAAGCAGTAAAAGAAAGGCTAACGATATGGTTTGCCACCATGCAGAAACTAATAGATTATGAAAGTAGGATTATTAATATTGCTGCAGACAATAACGTCGCTTACTGTAATACGTTTAATCACATAGTTGCTATTACCAAAGATGGTGTACAATTGGATATGTGGTGGCGTGAAACTCTGGGGTGTAAAAAACATAATGATAAGTGGCTTATCTATACTGCACACAGTTCTGTGCCATTTGATGGACAAAGCGGTAAAGCATCTACAAACCTTAAACCATTAGATCATTTTAAAAAGGAACAATTCAATAACAATACTATTGATTTATCTAATTTGGTAAAGAATATATTTCATGCCTATGAAACGAAAGACAAAAGTGCTTGTGAAAAAATGCTAACTGATGATTTTACCTTCACAAGCCCCAATAATGATGACCATATTAGCAAGGATGCTTATTTTGAAAGGTGCTGGTCTTTTAGTGAACAAAACCCCGTTTATGAATTTGAAAAAATAGTTGTAAGTGGCGAAGACGTGTTTGTTCTCTACAACTGTGTAACAAAAACCAATAAAAGATTCAGAAATACAGAATTGTTTAAATTTGAAAAAGACAAGATTAAAGCAGTGGAGGTTTATTTTGGTGACACTATCCAAAAATAAAGTTCACCGCTGGGCAAACAACAACCGCTAACACGGGGTTTGGCGTTATTGGGGCAGGACGTTGTGAGCTTCGGCTGTAGTTCGCTATCAGCTTCAGTTCCGGCAGACGAATATCGCCGAACTTTAGTTCTTATCATCAACTTTTTATTGTTAATTTGGCAGCAGTTCCGAGCTTGAGGTTTTTCAAATATCCCAACAACGCCAAGCCCTGTTCGTTGGCAGCAAGCCTAAACGACCCCATAACCTAACAATCTGAAATCTCAAGGCATGAATATAGTACATAAGCAATTACAAGACCTAGTAAACAAATTAAATAACCTACTATGACAAAGGATAGAATGAACCCTAAGGTTGATTTTTATTTTAACAAAGCCAAAAAGTGGCAGGAAGAACTGGAGCAATTGAGAATGACCGTTCTTGACTGCGGGCTGACCGAAGAATTGAAGTGGGGCGTTCCTTGTTATACGTTTCAAGAAAGTAACATTGTTTTAATACATGTGTTTAAAGCATACTGTGCGCTTTTGTTTTTCAAAGGTGCCTTGTTAAATGATGTCCATGGTATTCTAATCCAACAAACGGAGAATGTGCAGGCGGCGCGCCAGATTAGGTTCACCCATGTTCGTGAAATAGTGGAGATGGAAACCATCCTGAAAGCCTATATTTATGAAGCCATTGAAGCGGAAAAAGCCGGTTTGAAAGTGGATTTTAAAAAGAATACAGAACTAATCATTCCTGAAGAACTTAAAAATAAATTAAATGAGATCCCTGCCCTGAAAACTGCTTTTGATGCTTTGACGCCGGGACGGCAAAGAGCATATATACTGCATTTTTCTGCGCCCAAACAATCCAAAACCCGGGAGTCAAGAGTTGAAAAATGTATGCAGCAAATCCTTGATGGAAAGGGGTTAAATGATCAATAACCACTCATCATGCTGTTAAGAAACAAAATTGTTGTAAGCTCTTGTGAAATGGCACAGGCAAAAACAAGCGACAGAAAAGTCCTCTACTGGTCGGGATTTGCAATCCGTTCTTTGAGCTGGGGATTTTTAATCCGTAAAATAGTGGCTAATTTGGATCACAGATATATATTTCAAAAGACCGGATTGCAATCCTGATTTAAAAAATTTTAATAATAAAAAACATGCTGACAAAAACAAAACTAAAAGAACAAATCGAAAAATTCCCGGAAGAATTTTCAATCGATGAGTTGGTGCAAAGATTAATTTTAATTGAAAAAATCGAGCTTGGAATTGCTCAATCAGAACGCGGAGAAACTATTTCTGAATCTGAATTGGATAATGAAATTGAAAAATGGTTCAAATAAATTGGACTGTTCAAGCGGAGAACGATTTAAAAAGCATTGCAGAATTTATATCTAAAGACTCTAAAGAATACGCGAGACTTCAAATATCAAGATTAAGAGAGCGCACTAGAACATTGAATTATCAAATTTATTCTGGAAAAGCAGTTCCTGAAATTGACAACCCAAACATCAGAGAACTGATTGAAGGAAGCTATCGAATTATTTACCGAATAGTAAATGAAAATAGAATCGATATTTTAACAGTCTATCATACTGCCCGAGATTTAAAGAGCATAAAATTGTAGGTATTTTCTAGTAGATACTTAATGAAGAAGTTGATGATGTACCGCTACCTCCTCCGGGGCTCGTTTCAAACTTTAAAAATTTGCAAGATTGGTTGCTTAAGATTTGTGATACAGACCAGCCCGGGAAATCAATCATGACTTACAATTTCGGGCTTTTTGAATCACCGGGCAACTATACCATTTTTTTGATTGGTTTGAACCAATATGAAAAGAAGAACTCCTCAATTACCCGGATTGAGTTTGAACCCCTCGAAACAGTAATTAAATTTGATTACAGATCTATAGTTCAAAAGACAGCTTACAAATCCGTACTAACAAAAGTAAATGCTTATAGCACCAACCAATTGTTATTTTTAAAAGCATAAAAAACCCAGCGTAATAATTTTTCATTGTGTGAGCCAGGAGAAAAAGGCACTAACCCTGTTCTTGCTGACAATAATCTTTTCAGGGTAATCTACTAAAACATTTACTACATATTTGCGATGGAAGTAAGCTTCGGCATCCTTAACCGCTGCCCGGTTGACCAAATATTGCCGGTTTACCCTAAAAAAAATATCCTTGGTTAAACTTTCCAGTTCTTCCAAACTTTGCGTAACTGTATATGCCTTTTTGTTCAGGCATATCACATGTGTAATTTCGTATTGCGTATAAAACAATGCAACTTCATCAAATTTGACAGGCATAACTTTATCTTTGTTATAGATCAATATGGAATTATGACTGTTTTTATTGGTGCCGATAAGGTTTCTAATGATTAAATCATAGTCTACTTTTTCAGACCTGAAATATTGTTTAAGTTTTTGGTATTCATTCTTACTTGATATATTATATTTATAAAAATGCTGATTATAAAACAAGTAAAAGGCAATATTACCCGAAATGGACAAATTTATGGTTGAATAGAATTATTTTTAGTTGAAAAACACTTCGAGCAATAAAACAATTTTAATTTATGGCCGTGTTAGATCTGTGCAGGGAATGGATTTTAGGGAGATGTGCTGCAAACACCTATTTTACAGGCATAAAAGAAGCATTATAGATATTTCTGACCTGAATTTAAACAGGCTTAAACCCAAAATCAAAAGTTTAAAAAATGCATAATAAAAGGAGCGTAATTCCGTGAATCATGTTTATAATATCCCTACTCATCAAACCAGTCTGTTCCCTGTTTTATTAAGAACCAAGATTTGCCAGGCAAATATATTTTGTTTGAATACTATAAGTTTAGCCAATAGTTTAGTTTTGCATTATGAATAAAGCTGAAAGCGCACAAGCTATCTTTGAAAGCCGGTTCCCTGCCTTACAGTTAGCAGATCAGTTTAATGTATTTGAGCGAAAGGAATTTGCCCGCAAAACCGTGCCTTACAACAGAAGGGATTTTTACAAGATTTCTTTAACATTAGGGACCGGCCGGTTATATTATGCAGATAAAGGTGTTGAAATAGATCGCCCGGCAATGATCTTTTCTAATCCGATGGTCCCTTATGCCTGGGAAGCGGTTTCAGAAGAACAGGAAGGTTTTTTCTGCCTGTTCACTGATGATTTTTTAAAAGTAATAGACCGAGGCCTGGCTTTACAGGATTCTCCGCTCTTTAAAATCGGCTCCGATCCTGTATTCTTTCTTAATGCCGCCCAACTGGGATATATCAGCACTATATTTCAAAATATGCTAAGGGAGTTTAATTTCGATT
>JAABUT010000495.1_pt1 | contig 61808 bp, 50 predicted proteins | sample 5559281 | NCBI WGS metagenome assembly JAABUT01 (sample SAMN10711880, study PRJNA513359) | rock metagenome | isolation source: Antarctica rocks | place: Antarctica: Victoria Land, Ricker Hills nord | collected 2016-01-04 | reverse complement strand
AACTTAAGCAGAGCAGCCTCTGCATAAGGACTTAATTTTTTTTCATGATTATAAAATTTAGGGGCTTAAATTACAATAGTTAATCCGATGTTAGGTTTCCCGAGGAACGAGGGTTCGGTTCAACATTGGTTTGGCAAAAAACCGGCCGACGGATTTTATTGAACTTTTATTTTACTATTTAGCTTTGGTTTCGGCTGACGGAATAAAATTTAGCCGATAAAAGAAGCATTGGCATTTGAACATTAATTTAACTTTGGTTCCGGCGGACGAGTTTCAAATTCCGGTTCTTCGTCAAGCCTTGAACGTTAACGGAAATTTGAAACCACTAATCAAACTACCTTCATGACACAAGTAAACCGCAATTCAACATTTATTATTATCAGTAAGGCTGTTCTTTTTTGTGCAATTAATACAGGACTTTTAAGGCTTTCATTATTCATCATACAATTTTTCATTTACCAGTCTCGTGCTGTTCCCTAATATATCCTCTGCATCCATATATGCATTGGTAATTTCTATTGATGTAATGCCTGTTATACGATACAAAGCGCCGGGTTGAAAGACAACCTGAAAAGCTAAAAATTACCTACCTACATAACGGTGATTAATAACTGTATGCTGTCCAATGATTGTAGATTTTCTATTCGAGATAACTATATTATTATCAGGATATTTTACAGTCTCTGTGTCTTTTGGATAAAACTGCAGACAATGCTCCGGTCGCGGTGGATATGCCTTAAAGGGCAACTCCACTATATCCGGAAAGTGAAAATCAATAATTCGGTATAACCTGATAAATTCAGTTAAAAAAGGACTTGGTTTAATTTCATTAAAAAGCATTTTGACCCTGTTTATTAGTTTTTTAGTCTTCTGTAATCTGTGGTCCTAAAACCGGGAAACCAAGTTCTTCGCTTACCCGCGTTAGTTCCTCAATTGGCGGAATAGTTACAAAAGAGTCATATTTCGCAAACAGCTCTTCAACTTTTCCTGACGGGCTAAGAATAAAAAGTGTTCTGCCGACTTCACTTGTAACAAGAAAGGTATGAGGCATCATACGAGGAATGAAAATAGTGGTTCCGGCAACAGCTTTTATCTTTTTGTCTCCCAACTGAAATATAAATTCACCTTCAGTAACATAGAATGTTTCGTCTAAATCGTGTTGGTGTAATGGCGGACCCTGGTTTTTTCTGTAATCACCATAAAACATACTCATATGACCGTTAGTATCTTTCGCCGCAATTTTAAGATATGTTGGCATCCCTAATACGTTGTAGGGCTTTTGTATCCGGCTTTCTTCGGTGTCAAGGATAAAAGATGTTTCCATTATATTATTGTTTTAAATGTTAGCTCCAAATGTCACACCTTTTTAGACATGATTGGTGGTAAGTTATCGTCACATTTCTACCGGTAGAATTCTAATGTAATACCTAACATTTGGGAAGGTGAGTTATTTTCTTCTTCTATAAGTTGATTTGGTGTATTTGCCGAGAATTGCCTGCAATCCCTAACAAGATGCTGGTAATCTGCATATCCCATTTGCCATGCAATGTCCAGCCAGCTTAATTCGCGACGCCGTATTTTTAATTCGAATGCTTTACGAAACCGCCCCATTCTTTGATAAAATCTTGGAGTTATACCTACTTGTTGTACAAATCTCCTTTCGAACTGCCTGTGAGATAAACAAGCCTGGTTTGCAATAAAATCTAAATTAAATGAGTTTGGATTATCAAGTATAAACTGACCAATCTTATCTACCGGATGCAGAATATCTTTTACCTTTTTTATTTTTTCTAATAGAAACTTTTCAATAATACTAAACATTGTTTCATAACAAAGTGTATCTGCCAATTGCTCATTTACATCACGGATTTCTTGTCCGAATATTAGTTCAGCATCTATATGTTTATTAAGAAATTCAGTCATTGGTATTCCAAGAAGTTTGTTTAAAGCTCCCGGTTGAAATATTATGTCTATCATCAAATACTCATGAGAAAGCTGAAAGGTTTGCCTAAATTCTTGCTGCCCAACAACGAGTGTTTTTTCTCTTTTTTCGGTGATTAATAATGAAGGATTGTTTGCTATAAGAAACCCTTTTATAAAAAATACGATTCCGCCCTGGGGCTTTGCAGGAAATGGTTTAGGAGGTACACTTTGATTAGCATCAATTACAAAGTGAGCCAATACATAATCTCTGACATAATTTCTAAGAAGGTAACTGGGTTGCCTGTATCGGTATATCATTGCTTAAAAATTTTACCATAATTTAAGTTATGCCACTCTTGCATAAAAAACAGCTATTACGTACCGTATTTTATTTTATGGTTGTAATCCATATTTGTCAACAATCGGTTGTCTTTTTTCATTGAACGATGTTATGCCAAATTCTTTTTCCATGACTGAGATGCGTTTTGCAATAGCCATGGCGGCAAAGGTCTTATTATCCTTAACCATATCAGGAATGATCTTATGAAAAAGTTCTTCCAGAAAGTCGTCAAAATTTTGGTTTAAATAAAAATCAATAAAGCGTAAAGGTTTGTCTGAGCCGTTCCAGAAAGCATGTTCTATTTTTCGCGGTCTGAAAAATGCCACCCTCCTGCCGGTATTTCCTGCACTTTATCACCCACCAATACTGTAGCTGTTCCTTCTAAAACTAACATTAATTCGTCTAAAGCTTCATGTAAATGAGGAGCGGGTCCCATTTGTTTTGGTGCAACGGCAAATTCGATACTTGAAATTTGCACATTTGTCTGTGCACTTCTCACCAAAGGTTTAATTACTATTCCTCTTGCTGGCATTTCCAAAGGTTCTGATGGCGGAAGATAAAATGATGAAAGTTGTTTGGAAGACTTAGTTTGGGCTTGCAGTGAGTCTTGATTACAAGAGGTAATTTGACATAGTCCGAGAGCGGCACTCATTAAAGTCAAACTTTGAATTGCATCCCGCCTTGATAAAATGCTGTCATCAGTCATAATAAAGTTGTTTTATGTTATTTTGTTTATTTTAAACTTCTTACTTTAACAGCATTCAAGCAGAGTTGGTCAAACCAGTGTTTCCTGATATACCCATTCCCATGCATCGCCAATTCCTTCGTCCTGGACTATTCCGGTAAATTCAAATCCGTTTCGTTTTAAAATTTTTGTTGAAGCGTTGTTTTCAGGTGCTGTCTTCGCAGTTATAATAATTTTTGGGTCTGTGGTCTTAGCTATTGCAATTAATTGGATGCACGAAAACGATGCTATTCCTTGTCCCTGTGCAATCATTTTTGTTGAAAATAAAGTAAAAGTCACAAAAAACACTACTGAAATAAGAGTCATTTTTTTCATATTGAGGAACTTAAGTTTATAATTACAGGTAAAAAACAAGTATGGATTAAACTAAATTTTCTGTTGTAAAAACATAACAATTGCTATGCTCTACGATTAATCTTATTGCACTCTTCCTTTTTCTTCTTCTGCACCTGTTGAACGATTTCTGGTTCCCTTTAACTGGTTATTTCCAAAGCTGCGAGTATAGGTGAGTTTGTAGGTGCGTTGTGTAAATTGTAACCGCACATCTCCATATAAATTTTGGGCAGGTAGATTAACATGGCCACCAAATACAAGGGTATTTAAAATATCACTAGTAGTAAAAAGAAACGAGCCTTTGTTGTTTGCCAGTTTCTTTTTTATTCCTACATCCAGCGCACCGAAATCCTTGCCCAGGGAAATGCCATTTAAGCTGGGCGATTGATAAAATCCCGAAAGCTCCATTGAAAAATCTTTTGGAAGCCTAAAGCTCTGCGTGCTGTTTATATTGAAATTCATTTGATTGATTCTGACCGGAACCTTTTGGTAGATCGCATTATTCTGTTGCCATATTCCTGTAATGTTATATTGCATGCTCCACCATTTGGTAACATCTACAGGCACAGATATTATAGCAGCTATGGTATGTTGATTTATGAGATTTTGAGGTGAAAGAAGGGTTTTATTGGTAGTAGAGTCTGATGATGGTTGAAAGCCGGTGATGGCATTATTTTCTTTAGTGTAGGATAACGTAAATAAATACCTTTTAAAAGAATATCCCGCCTTAACAATATTAGAAATGGAAGGCTGAAGAGCAGGATTACCGGTAAGTAAAGTGTTCGGGTCAATGTAGTAAGTAAAGGGGGCAAGGTCATTAAAGGTGGGCCGTGTAATTCTGCGGGTGAAAGAAAAATTCACCGATGACTTTTCATTCAACTTCTGGGTTAGAAAAAAGGAAGGAAAAAGGTTTCCATAATGGCGGTCTACAATGTTTTTAGCAGTATTGGTACCCAAATTTGAATTTGTGTATTCATAACGAAAGCCAACTTTTACATCTGTGTTTTTTCCTGCACTAATATTTAAGGACGAATAAGCGGCGGCATAATTTTCAACGAGTTTATAGTCAGCAGATAAATCATCTCTTTTTACCCATGTATTTTGCTCCTGTTTTTCAAAGTTGATGTCATTATTAAATGTGGACCAGGTACCTTTTACACCAGCTTCCAGATTTACTTTACCACTTATTTTTTTTGTGTAGTCAACGGCACTCACCACTATATTGATTGGAGTTATCTTGCCGCTCCTGGTTCTTTGATCATACACAAAATTTCCCGAGCCGTTGTAAAAAGAAGTATGGTACAGCACAGGCTGATTATTTGAATAATGTATATAATCAACATTAGCCGACAGGTTTTCCCCTTCTTTAAAACTGTGTTGAATATTAATGTTACCGCTGTAACTCTTCCAGTGGTTCACCTCCGAATTTTCGAGCGTTAACGAAGTATCAGGTAGACCCGCTTTAATTCTTGCACTTGTATTTGCTTCGGCCTGGGTATAACGATTGTCATACCCCGACACAAGAATACCAAAAACAGTACGCTTGCTTATTTCGTAATCTAAACCTAATCTGGCGTTGAGGTTTCTTGTTGTATCAGTTCTATGTAAAAATGTAGATGTTTCAGTAACTATTCCTTTATTTGAAATTTTAGAGAAGGAGCTTATGTTAGGTTTTGATTTAGTTCTGGAATAAGATAAGTCTCCGTAAATATTTAATTTGCCTTTCCGGTGATTAAAATTTGTACTCGCCGCTGAAGTAAACCCCTTACTGTAGCCTCCGGTGAATGTATAAGAGCCGTTGGTGCCAAAATTATTGTTACTCTTTAAAACGATATTGATATAGCCCGCATTGCCTTCTGCATCCAGGCTTGCCGGCGGACTTGTAATTAATTCTATCTTTTCAATATTGGTTGAACTCATGCCGGCAAGCATTTGTAACGCTGCACTAACAGGCATGTGGCTGATCTTACCATTCATCATTATCACCACGCCATTTTTGCCGTTCATTGATAATACATTGTTTTGATGGTCTACCATAACACCTGGCGACCGCTCTAAAACCTCCAAAGCAGTATTTCCGGCAGAGGTTATGCTGCTTGCTACATTGACCACCATGCGGTCAATCTTTTGTTCAAAAAGTGGTTTTCTCGCTGTTACCGTCACGGCCTCTAACTTCACATCGGTATTTGTAAGATGAATATTTCCAATGGCAACATCATCCTGATTTCCGGTAACTGCAATAACAGGAGTGTATACCTGGCGCAATCCGGTATAAGAAGAAGTAATAAGATAGTTACCTATAGTAATATGCTCAAAAGAAAAATTGCCTGCCTGTGGAGTTATTATTCCTTTTACTAAAGACGAGTCTTTTGCGTTTAACAATAAAACATTAGCGTTTTGCAGCGGCTGGCCATTATCGCCGGTTACTGTACCATGAATTTTTGATTGAGCTTCACCGTTAAGATGGAATAGTAAAAAAAGAAAAATAAAAACAGGCATTATTTTATGAGAATGGAAAACAGTAGAATTATTGGAACGAGACATAAAAATATTTTAAACAAAAATGCAATAAATAGAAGCGGGGATATATCCCCCTTTAGGAGGAATTTTGATAGAATTGCTTGTTTTTAAAAAAAGAGAAATTGCTTCCGCGAGTGTTATAACTACTTCTTAAAAAAAGAAAAAAAGCCGTCGATGAAAACAACAACGGCTTTGGATAGTCCCCCGACCATCGCTTCAAAAAATATTAATGGTGAAGAGTTTATAAGTTGCGACGATATTGGAAAGGCTGCACCGCTCTAATGGTTTCTCAATTTGGTGAAGATGCTCCAGTCGTTTTTCCTTTTTCACATCGTCTTTGTTTTTATAACACTATAAAGATGACAACAATTTAAAAGAACTTAAATCCCCTTTTAGGGTGAATTTTAGAATTTCCTGGATGATACAAATTAAAGAATATGCTCACCTAATACTTTTGCAATAGCTTCTTTGCCACAGTTAACATGAAGTTTGTTGTAGATATTTTTTAAGTGCGAGCGAACTGTTTCATAAGATATGAACAGGGTAGCAGCAATAATTTTCGTGCTATGGCCTTTTACTAAAAGCCTCAGCACATCTACCTCTCTGACAGACAAATCATACTTTTTACTGCTCTTATAAGTATTGAAAGAATCCAAGACTTTGCGTGCAATAATGGGCGACATAGGAGCGCCGCCATCCAACACTTCCTGTATAGCATCAAACAAACGGGAAGGAGGGGTTTTCTTTAGCAGGTATCCATTAGCGCCTGCACAGAGGCAACTAAACAATTTCTCGTTATCCTCTACTACCGTGTACATGATAACAGCAGTACCTGGTCGCGCTTCTTTTACCTGCTTTACGCCTTCTATGCCGTTACTAACAGGCAGATCAATGTCCATTAAAACGACATCAGGCTGGTGTACGCGTACCATGGTAGCAGCTTGTAAACAATTATTGAAATCGCCTACTACCTCAAAATCTTGTGCAGTGTTTAACAAATACACCAGCGACTCACGTAACCGGTCATTGTCTTCGAATATGAGTAAACGTATTGCCACGCTACTAATGTATAGATAAACAACGAGTAACTACTCACCCTTTTGAGTGATTATTACTTTACCTGTAAATTAACCTTCAGCAGCGTTCCCTTGCCCGCTGCACTTTCCATGCTAACCGTTCCTTTCCACTTTTTTGTACGGGCTGCGATGTTTTTTAAACCGTTTCTGTTTGTTTCCCGGCTTGTGTCAAAACCCTTCCCGTCATCTTTAATTTCAAGTAGCAGGTTCTGATGTATTCGTTTTAAATATACAGTCACGTGAGAAGCGGCAGCGTGTTTACAAATGTTGTTCATAGCTTCCTTAAAAATCAGGTACAAATCCCTCCGCTGCTCCATCTCTAATTTCATGTTACTTAACTCATCTTCAAATCCTAATGTATAACCTACTTGTCCCGCATCAAACAGCTCGGCTGCATATCTTCTCATCCGCGCCAGCAAATCTTCTATTGAGTTATCCTTTGCATTTACACTCCAGATGATATCATCTAAGGCCTGGTTGGAGGATGTAACTTCTTCAATAATACGTTCAAGGAAGACTTTCGCATCAGTCGGTTCTGGCAGGTTCTGCTTTGTCAACTCGGAGAGAATGCTGATGTTAGTGAGAGAAGAACCGATATCATCATGAAGATCTGCTGCTATAGCATTTCTTACTTTTTGTAACTTTAATAGCTGATGTATACGATATTGGTAAATCGAATATAACAGCAGGAGCACAGCGATAGCAACTAACGTAATAAACCACCAGGTTATCCAAAAAGGAGGCTTTATAATAATTGAAAGAGAAGAAATGGTATCACTTACTGAAGATTTATAACGCCATGCTTTTACTTTAAAGAGATATGGTCCTGGAGGTAAATTAGTGTATTGTGCATAACTCCTTTCACCTGCTTGTACCCAATCTTTATCATAACCTTCTAAACGATAATAATAGTGCTGTTGGTGAGAAAGTGGATAATCGAGGGCAGCGAAGTTGAAGGCTATTGACTTTGCTTTATATGAAAGAGCCAGTGTTTTATTGTAAGCAGGTAGAGTATCATCAATAAGTGGTTCATTATCTACTAAAATATTTGTAAAAACAACACCTGGACTTTCGTGCGAACCGGTAAACTTATCCGGATTAAAACTAGTAAGTCCGCTAATGCCACCAAAATAAATGCTGCCGTCCATCCCTTTATAATATGCCCCTGTATTGAACTCATTGCTTTGAAGGCCATCTGCTGCAGTAAAATTAATAAATCCGGAAGGCGTCACCTTATCAGGATTTGTACCTGGGTCAAACCGGCAAATTCCTTTATTCGTGCTTATCCACATATTAGCCTGGCCATCTTGTAAAATTCCATATACTGTATTATTAGGTAAGCCATCTTTTTCGGAAAGGTGAGTAACCAGGCCAGTAAACCTATTTACAGCAAGCAGTCCTTTACTTTGGGTGCCTATCCATATAGTCGGTTTACTATAAAAAATACATTTTATGGTTGGTTCATTTTGAAAGAAATTAGATAAACTATCATTTTTAAAAGGATGGAAAACTTCTTTTTTAGTATCAAAAAATTCAATGCCTTTTTTTTCATACCCAAGGCAAAGGGTATTATCATCAATTGTGGTAATTGTTCTTACATTGTTATCACGAATAGAATTAGGACTATTAAGTTTATAAGCATAGCTTTTCACTAATCCTTTTACTTTATCAATAACGCAAAGTCCTGCATTTTGTGTACCTATCCAAACTTGAGAAGGGGATTTTGGGTGTATACACCAAATGGTGTAATCAGGAATATTGAATAGTTTTGAACCAGGATAGAAATGCTTAAGTAGTTTTTTCTTATTTGTATCAAAAAGCAGTAATCCGTTTCCCTGGGTTCCGACCCAAAGGTCTCCTTTGTCATCTGCAAAAAGAGATACAATTCTGTTGACGTTGGAGGACGAAGCGTTATAGGATTTAAATTTAAAGGTGATATCTTTCCCTTTATTTTTGTCAAGAAGAGTGAGTCCGTTATTGGAAGTACCTGCCCATATTTGCCCTGCTTTATTTGTAACTATGGATCTTATTTGTGCTATTTCTATATTTTCGGGAAGGTTGCTATTCGTAAAAGAAGTAAAGTTATTAAGCCTCTCATTATAATAACTTATTCCACCTCCATCTGTGCCTAGCCATATTCCGTTAGTCTTGTCCTTTTTAATGCTTAAAATATCATTATAGCTAATGGAAGAAGGATCGTTCTTATCGTTCTTCAAATTATGTATTTGCGCCTGCTTTAGATCAACAATAAATAATCCCTTGCCGTATGTTCCAATCCAAATACGACCATTGTCATCAGAGAGAATGGTTTCGATAATGAGATCAGGAGGGAGTTTTGAGGTTTTACAGGCAATAAAAGGTTTAAAAAGAGAATCTCCTTTTTGTCTTCTGAATAACCCTTTTCCGTACGTTCCCGCCCAAAGGTTTCCCTCGTTATCCTCATCGATACAGCTGAACCTTCCAGGGCTCGTTTGTATTTGACTAAACATACTTAAAACAGGATGTGCTAGCAGATTATCTTGCCGAAGACTCATGATATTGGTATTACCAACAACCCAGAGATTATCATGACGATCTTTATAAATCGCATTTATTGCCTGGTTATCACTCTTCGTAAACCCCGGACTCTTTATTTGTTTAATTATCGTATTACTGTCAATATCATACACAATTAGTCCATCGCTTTCCGTTCCGATCCATAGTTTTCTGTTCGCATCTTCATACACGCAATTTATTTTAGAAATTATTTTTCTTCCGTTGAAAGATAAAAAAATGGGTTGAAAAGCATAATTGAGCAAGTTCAGTCTTTCCAGCTTTCCCCCTTCTGTTATCAACCAAAGCCCGTGGCTATTACCAGGGACAATTTTTCCTAATCTGGCTGATGTAAATAAGGTTTTATCGTCAAAGCTTTTATCAAGTACCAAAAACTCTTTACCATCATAGCGGTTCAAACCGTCCTGTGTAGCGAGCCAAACAAAGCCTATGTCATCGAACGAAATATCAACTACACTGCTCTGTGACAAGCCTTGGTTTAGACTTAACGTTTTAAAGGAAAACTGTGGAGACTGCGCATTTGATAAATGCCAAAAGCAACATAGAAAAATAGTTAAGAGGGTACAAAAGCGGTTCAACAAGGCTGATGTTTACTGTAATATATGCAATAATTTCACTTGCCGATAAAATCTTTTCGAAGCTTGTGTTTTAAGCAGCCTAAAAAGGAAGGTTGATTGCTAGCGGTTTACAATGAGAAAGGCACAAAATTTATTTTTACCTTTCACTTACCTGCGGTTTTATTAAAGATAAATGATAATTTAGTTCAATTAATATTCGTTCAACGTTGTTTTTAAAAAGCTGAATAACAGCATTCTGCTTTCTTTGCTGAAGGAATTAATATATTACTGTTTTTCAACATTTCATATCCTGTACATATGTTTCAGCTTCTTTTGTAAGCGTGGAGTAGGTACCTTTCGCCTTGTTTAAAAAATCTTCTATTTTTTAATAGGGGATGAAAAAAAAATATTTTTGCCTCCTTTGTCAAATAGGCTAAGTTAGGAGGGTCGTTCTTGGAGAAAATGGTGTGACATGATTTAACATAAACTTTAAAGACGCAATCCTTTCGACTGCTTCCTTTTCTTGTTAAGCAATTGATAAGGCATATAACTATCTAGTCGTTCCGGTTTCATGACCAACTCCAATACATTTCCCTGCTTTTGGCTGCTGTCTTTATCATGATTTTGTTCCTGCCATTGTTTCTGTTCACCATTCAGTGTTCCTTCCCTGGCTAATGCTTTTGTAAAATCACATAATGTTTGTTTTTCTTTCACCAGAACCCATTTAATGGCCACCTTTAATCTTTGCTGATGCACCTGCCTTAACGCTTCATTCTGTACAAACTTCTGTTCCAAATACTTTAAGGTTGGTTTGCTGTAAAAGTCACTGGCCTTTATCGGTGTTCCGAATTTATTGCCATTGTCATCTAAGGCTGTATAAACCAATCTTCTTTTTTGATACATCTTTGTATCTTCCTTTCCTCGGTCTGCCATAACATTATATAGTTTTAGTACTGCATTAAGTTCTGGCAAGCACCCAGATCAAGCTGATCTACAAACATGTCTATGACTCGAACAGGATTGTCACTTGCAATAAGGGTATCAGGACGCATCATGCTTATTTGCTCACGGGATATACCTTGTCTGAAATTCATACCGCTAAGACAACAATGTTCATTTAAAAGATTCCTGTCAAACAAAACTTTATTTTTATAATATGTTTTAAGGGTTTTTCGCACAGTCTGTCGATGTAAAATAGTAGTAATTCAGCCTTGGCTCAAAAAACTTCACCTCACTTTTTTATCCCTGCGTAGTATAATAACAAAAACCACTTTCGCTTCAAGACCTTTTGTGGGATATATTGTTTTCGACTGAACCTTTATGCCTTCATCTTTTAATCGATAGAAGTGCTTTTTGATTTATTTTTTCCAATAGCATTACATCTTCATTCCAGTCTTTCATTTGCCGGTGATATGCTGCTTGTGTTTTTGTAATTCTCAATGTATGTGGAGAGCCTTTCCTGATAGTTTCTGTTCTCAGGTCTATAACTACACGGCTGATGGCATGCTCCATTTCATTTCTTGCGTTTTGGACGGCGCGGTAGTCAAAAACCTGCTGGTGCGGCGACTCTAAAAATTCCTTTAATACCTGCCATTGCTTTTTATCGCTTGTAGTTACAGGCACCTGCCTTGACCAGTCAGTTGGAGGTTGTGGTTTATTGTTTACGCGGTGCTCAACATATTCCCTGCAGGAAATGAGTACTTTATAAGCAACAGAAGTCAGTACCGGCAAAGCAAGTATCGCTGGTGTCAGTATATGATTGATATAATCGCGCTGGTTATAACTGGTAATGATGGCGGCTACATTGTTTACCCATGCTTCGGTCTGAGGTATTTGCTGCACCAGGTAAAATACATCACTTAAGATGTTATGGTTTATATGCGGTTTTTCATCCGACTGATTTTTTGATATTTCAGATAAATAATGAGGGAGCTTTGCCATTTGCGAGGTTATCAAATGTTCGTACTGTCCACTTACTAAAAGTGAACGTACTACCGATAGCAAATGCACTAAAACAGGCAGTGTAATATTTTGCGTAAGCAGCTCAAATATTTTTTCAGTTGTTTCAGCACCATAAAACGCTATTAGTTTTAGCCAGTGTGCGGCATCAATATTTATGAAATAAGACTTGCATAGTTGCTCAGGCAGCCGCAAAAAAAATGTTTCATTCTTCGTGTTGATTATCCAATCGGCAATAGCATTGCAATCGGATTGTTTCTTGGAATTATTATTGTTTAACCCGTTAGATAATATCAATTCAACTGCGCCGCTTTCAGGCTTGCTTAGCTGACTGTAGTTTTTATTAAAATAGTTAATCCATTCCAGTTGGCTTGCTGCATTTTGCAAGGGCAGCAATTGTGCATTAGTTGCCGGAGACCAGATTACAATGGCAGCATAATGATACCAGTGCATAAGGTCGGGACCATAATTGCCCATATAGCCTGTAGCTTCCTTTACTATAGGTTCGTCGTCCTTCAAAGCAAAGGAAGTGATAAGGTCTTCTTCTTCAAAGCTGACAGCATTTAGCGCAGGCACTTCACTTTCAGCCCAATGTTCAATATCGAGTGACTCATCAAACACTTCTTCCATTGCTGCATCTTCATCTGCGTCATCATACCCTCCGCCATCCTCGGGCATACCTGCCAGGTACGAGGTCACAAGACACATTTTTGCATAAAATCCCAGTTTTTGCGCTGTGCTGAAGAGTATATCAGCTTTATACCGGTCATTCAGTTTCAGCGACTGTTCAGAAAAATTCTCCGGCGTGTATTGGTGACCTAACAAAACAATGTGGGGTTTTATATCACCTGGTTGTTCCTGCTCTTTTATTATGTTGGCAAGTTGTATAGCGTGCGTTTCCACTGTAGCAGGTTCTATTTTTTCGCCGGCTTTTTCCTGTATAAGGTTATACACCAGGCATACCCTGTAACCGGCAGTAACAGGCTTTACCTCATGGTCGCAGTCGGCATAAAAAGCAGCATAGCTAATTTTATAATCGTTTGAGTCTTTGGCAAAATCTACTACTTCGTCTTTATTATCAAAGCTGACTACCAGTTCGCCTCCTGTATGCCTGGCCGGCAATGCTATGATTAGTGTGCCGAACATTCCTTTTTCTTTTTCTGAATCTTTATGCTGAAGAAAAAAATCACCTTTTTCGTAGATGAGCATTTTGTATAAATGAGCTGATATTACGTAGTCTTCTATGCCAAGTTCTGGTTTTATATCGCCCAAAATCTTATCCAGAAAGGTTGCCCACTGCTTACCGTGAAATGTCAGCTTGTCTGCATTTATTTCCCAGGCGCTTCTTACGTTATTATCCAAAACCGTTTCCTTGCCTTTGCCAAAAGGCGCCTTATGCGCGGTGCTTATCAAGGCTTTAGCCTGCACATCATTTATGGGATAAGACAGTTCGCCTATGCCCTCTATCTGCAGGCCCGGAAACAGGAATGGAACTGTATGAGCAGTTACAAACTTGCCACTGCCTTTTACATCCTTAAGGCAGTTTAAAATTTTTTCTTTTATATTGTTCATACTCTTTTAATAAATAATAGATACTGTGTGATTGTATGCGGCTAAATTAGGCTTTGTTGTCAGAATAATTATAGAAACTTCGGCAGTGGAATATTTGTAGGAGATTGAAAAATGTCTTTGTGTTTGGGAGAGACGATGGAGAAAGAAATTTTTCGTAAATTGCTATTGTTTTTTTTATAAACTATAGATTATGAAAAGCTTATCATTAGCATTTGCACTTACTTTTATATTAACATCGTCTCTTTTTGCTCAGGATCAAAGGTATTATGATCCTATTCCAAAGGCAATAATTGGCGAATGGAAAGCTTCAAAACCAAAGGAAGATGGCAAATTTGAAAGTATTACATTTTATCGAAGCGGACTGTTGAACATTAATACCAAAGGGTCTAAGATGGTTATAAATTATAAAGTATCTGAAAGGTATGAAGGGTATGAAGTCTTTATTAGCGGAATGGAGCATACTTCTCATTTTTCATCCTTTTTTATTAAATCTGTCGAAGGAAATAATATGCAAATCACTACCAAAAGTGGGAACGGCAGCAAAACATTTACTCTAATTAAAGCTAAAGAGATTCCGTTCGGTATTATTCCTTTACAGTGCAAACATTCCGGGATGCTGTAGATGTTTAAAAGGGAACGCTCTAACTTAAAGACAAGCGTTGTTCATAAAACAACTGGCTTTAGAAAAAGCCACAAACAGCTATTGTTAAACATACCCGGATTTTTGCAACATGAAATTCAGTTAAAACCTCTTATTACCCGTGTCTTAGTTTTGCGCTGAATTACTGATTTATTTACATACGCGTGAAATAAGCTTGTATTTTTTGCAAACCATCTTTTTTTGCCTGAAAAATGTTTTATCATAATGAAAAAATGGATTCGGGTTGTTTTTACAGTCTCAGTGATTAGTATTGGTATCAGCAGTTGTATAACGAACAATACTATAATTCGCACTTGCCCGCCGCTAACATTAACCGCTCCTGGCACTGAGGTAGCTGTCTTAAAGGCCTATATTGATTCTAACCACATTGCCGTTCTGTACCGCCAGACACCTTGACCTTTGACAATAAATTATCCCAGGTGTTTGTTGCCTCTTTTCTCACCTGCTCAAAACTTTTACCCAACATTTCCTTCTCTAAGTTTTCCTTTGCATTCTTTACGCTTACAGGGAGTATCTCCAAATCTCATTATTCAGCAAAGGTCTTTTCAACCTGGGTGCCTACTCTATCCACAGATCCCGTTACCGAGATCCTTCTCTGGGTTCCGTATCCTACTACTACTACTACTACTTCTCCCAAATTTGTATTTGATGCTTGCAGATGAATGACCTTATTATTACCAGCGACACTTTCCTGCCTCTCGTATCCAACATAAGTAAATACCAGAACAGACCTGTTATTTGGAACGGTAATAGAAAATTTACCCGCTGCATTTGTTGTAGCAGATATTTTAGAATTTTTTACTTGTACAGTAACTCCTGTAAGGGGATTGTTGTTTTCGTCTACTATTTGTCCCGTAACAGGAACTCCCTGGTTTCTCTGTGCAGAAAGAATTGTCGAAGCAGCGAAATTTAAAAGAAGAAATAAAGCTGTTATTTTACTCAATAACGTTATTTTCCTTTTTAAGAGACATAATAATGAGTCTCTTTTCTGTTTGTTAATTTTCATACGCAAGTTAGTTTTAATGTTAGTTTTTCAGGAAATTTTTACAACGTTCATGTTGCAATTGATCTGGCGTCCCTTAACCTAAAGTCACCTGTAAGCTTTATAACCTCCACCTTTTTTTAAAAAATTTCCCTGTTTTTTCTACAAAAGATGGCGATGGATTTATATCAAAGCAATCTTCTGTTCAACCTTGTAAAAAGGTTAGTCTGAAGCTTTAGTAATTCTATTGTCGGACGCAATCCTGACATAAAGTCCTATTGTCAATATCCTTATTTAGGTAAAATCTTCAAAACGAATAGGAAATTCGTTCTGTATTCATTTTGCTCATAATAATTTTACAACCTTTCTGCAGCAGAAATGCCTTGTAAAAACTATATAATAATTTTACAACTCACATTACCCTGTAAGTAACTCCTTCAATGGCAAGATTTGCATCAGGAAAAATTTCTCTTGCCTCTTCCAGAAACGGGCCTAATTCTTCATATTTACTGCTGAAGTGACCGATAAGTAAACTTTTAGCGTTTGCCTTCAATGCAATATCTGCTGCCTGAACTGTTGTAGAGTGAAAGCGGTGTAAAGCTCTGTCCTGAAGACTTTTTAAATACGTTGTTTCATGATACAATAATGTTACCTCTTTTACTTTCTCAGCTACTATAGGATTGTACAGGGTATCAGCGCAAAATGCATAACTTTTTGCAGGCGCATTTGAAACAGTTACATTTTCATTTAAAATTACCTGCCCATTTTCTGCAGTGACATTTTCTCCCATCTTTAAACGATCGTAATAAACCGCAGGCAAATGGTAGAAACCTATTGTTTCTTTATTAATTTTCCTTGGTTTTTTCTTTTCCCGGAAGATAAATCCCCAGCATTCGATGCGGTGAAAGACCCGGAAACATTCTACAGTAAATTTTGGATCGTCTAACAAAATCTCTTCATTTATCAGCGGATGAAAATGAAGCGTATAACCGATTTGAGTACCCGCAGCCTGTATCATTAAATCTAATATAGGTTTTATAAGTGCAGGACCATATAAATGCAAATCTGTATCTCTTCCCAGCAAGCCCATGCTGGTAATAAGGCCGGGTAACCCAAAATAATGATCACCATGCAGGTGCGAAATAAAAATATGATTGATGCGGCTCCGCCTGATCTTGTACCGAGCTAATTGCATCTGCGTCCCTTCGCCACAGTCAATCAAAAACTGGAACTGATCGAGAGTAACCACCTGTGAAGTAGGGTGCCGATCGTAGGCCGGCAACGCCGAATTATTTCCTAATATGGTTACTCCAAACATTGCTATAGATAAAATTCTTTTTAAGTAAAGATAGCAGAATTAAGGTCTCAACAATGTTGTCCCTAATTGGTCAGAAGCCATTAAACGTAAGTTTTGCCCGTGTGAACACAAATCAAATCTGCAACCTGCAATGGTGACTGGCAAACCTGCAACCTGCAACTATTCCACCCCCTCAATTTCTTCATCCAGCAATTCTCTTTCTATTTCTTCCATTTGCACTATGTCGCCTGCTTCACTTTCTGTGGGAGTTATATTCATGACTTCCATCAATTCCATTTCCTCAAGCTTTTCTTCAATGGCAGGGTTTAATTCACAAATAACAAAAGATGCGTTGTTTTCATAAAATAATTGTTGTAATTGTGCCAATGCTTCAGCACCTTTATCTTCAATTAACTGAAGAGCCGAAAGTTTTAATACCACACTCTTAATCTTTTGCTGTAGAAATTTCGTAACTAATTGAGAAAGGTCTGCTGCTATATTGTCAGAGAAAACGGTTTCCATTAGTGTTATAACATAAAATTTTTCTTTGGTATCAATTTTGACCTTCATGATTACGGTTTGATTAACAATTGTGGATAACGACACATACTCAAGCTTCAAAAATATTCGTTATTATTGTATCAAGCAATTTAAAAAATATATGGATAATAATTTTTCAGCCCAGGTAAAGGAAATTATTTCATTCAGCAGGGAGGAAGCTCTCAGGCTGGGAAATGATTTTATTGGAACGGAACATTTGCTGCTTGGCTTAATCAGGGAGGGCGAAAATACAGCTATCCGCATTTTAAAAACATTAAATGTAGACCTGTATGAACTTCGCAAAGAAGTTGAACTTGCAGTAAAAGATAAAACGGGAAAAAACATCGCAAACATCAACAGTCTGCCTCTGACAAAACAGGCTGAAAAAGTGATTCGTGTTACGGTTTTAGAAGCTAAGGCGCTTAAAAGCCCTCTGGTGGAAACTGAGCACCTGATGCTATCAATTTTAAAAAATAAAGAAAATATAGCTACCCAGATTTTAAACCAGTTTGATGTAGATTATGATGTCTTTAGAAATGAATTGGGCATGGTAAGGAGCAGCGACCCAAGAAGTGAATATACTGAAGACAATGATGATGACTTTGATGAAGACCGGAAAGGCTATACCGGACAGCAACGCGCAAAGCAGCAAAGCAATCCTAAAAGCAAAACCCCTGTACTTGACAATTTTGGCCGCGACATTACTAAACTCGCCGAAAGCGGTTCATTAGACCCGATAGTAGGCCGTGAGAAAGAAATCGAGAGAGTAAGCCAGATATTGAGTCGCCGCAAAAAGAATAACCCGATTTTAATTGGTGAGCCAGGTGTGGGTAAGACAGCTATAGTTGAAGGTTTGGCTTTGCGTATTGTGCAAAGAAAAGTAAGCCGTGTACTGTTTGACAAAAGAGTGATAAGCCTCGACCTCGCAGCGCTTGTTGCCGGAACTAAATATCGCGGCCAGTTCGAAGAAAGAATGAAAGCCATTATGAACGAACTGGAAAAGAATCGTGATGTGATCTTGTTTATAGATGAGATTCATACTATTGTAGGTGCAGGTGGCGCCAGTGGATCTCTCGATGCTTCCAACATCTTCAAGCCTGCTTTGGCAAGAGGAGAGCTGCAGTGCATAGGAGCCTCTACCTTAGATGAGTACAGAATGTATATTGAAAAAGATGGTGCACTTGATCGTCGTTTTCAAAAGGTATTGGTAGAACCGCCTTCCGTAGATGAGACCATTCAGATACTTACTAATATACAGAGTAAATACGAAGATTATCACAGCGTTTCTTATTCAGTAGATGCGATAGAAGCGTGTGTAAAGCTTAGCGACAGGTATATGACAGACCGCTTGTTGCCCGACAAAGCGATAGACGTGCTGGATGAAGTAGGTGCACGGGTTCACTTAAAGAACATCAACGTGCCTAAAGAAATTTTAGATCTTGAAAAGAAAATTGAAGATATAAAGCTTGAAAAGAATAAAGTAGTAAAAAGCCAGCGTTTTGAAGAAGCTGCGGCCCTTCGCGATACTGAAAAGCGCCTGGGTGAAGCTTTGGAAAAAGCAAAAACTTCCTGGGAGGAGGAGAGCAGGAACAAGCGTTACCCGATAGATGAAGAAGCTATTGCCGAGGTGGTAAGTATGATGACGGGCATCCCTGTTAAGCGCATGGTAGAGGCGGAGACTGAAAAACTTCGCCGCATGCCTGAAGATATGAAAGCGATGGTAGTGGGGCAAAAGGAAGCTATTGCAAAAGTTACCAAAGCTATACAGCGAAATCGTGTAGGTTTGAAAGATCCTAAAAAACCCATCGGTACTTTCATTTTCCTTGGACCTACAGGTGTGGGTAAAACAGAGCTTGCACGATCATTGGCTAGGTATATGTTTGACAGTGAAGATGCGCTGATACGTATTGATATGAGTGAATACATGGAAAAATTTACTGTCAGCCGCCTGGTTGGTGCACCTCCCGGATATGTGGGGTATGAAGAAGGCGGGCAGCTTACTGAAAAAGTAAGACGTAAGCCTTACAGCGTTGTTTTACTCGACGAGATTGAAAAAGCTCACCCTGACATATACAATATACTGCTGCAGGTTTTGGATGACGGCCAGTTAACAGACGGCTTAGGCAGAAGGATAGATTTTAAGAATACACTTATCATCATGACTTCAAATATTGGCGCACGTCAATTGAAGGACTTTGGAGACGGGGTGGGTTTTGCAACAGCAACCCGCGTTCAAAGTGCAGATGAAAATAACAAAGCGGTAATTGAAAAAGCATTGAAACGTACTTTCTCTCCTGAGTTTTTAAACAGGATAGACGATGTAGTAATTTTTAATTCACTTACTAAAGAAAATATTTTTGAGATAATAGATATATTGATGAAAGGCGTGGTGAAGCGTTTATCAAATCTTGGATTTAGCCTCGAACTGACAACAGAAGCGAAAGACTTTATTGCAGATAAAGGATACGATGAACAGTTTGGAGCACGACCTCTCCACCGGGCTATTCAGAAATACCTGGAAGATGAACTGGCAGAAGAAATTTTAAGCATGAACGTAAAGCAGGGAGATGTTTTAATAGGCGAACTGGATAAAGAAAAGGAAAAAATAGTTTTCAGTATAAAGGAAAAAATAGAAGAAAAAGAACAAAGCAAAGCATAGATTTATTATTTTTAGCTTTTTAAGCCATCCCGCTTTTTGCCGGATGGCTTTTTTTGTTTTCTCGCAGAAAGCGCAGAAGTAGCAGAAAAAAATATAGTGTTTTCGGAGAGAACAACCTTCAAAACTTCAATCTTTACCAATTTAATTTTATTCATTCAACAAAATATTCCGGGTCTTCAGCGTTTTCCGCGAGAACAAAAAATTCAATCTTCAATCTTTACCAATTTTATTTGTTAAACCATTAATTCTGATTAATTTTCATGAAATTTAATAATTATGGGATTCGATCAATATCACGAGCCTGCCTCTGAACTATCTCAGCAAACACGCACATTTGCCCGAATGATAGCTTCACTTATAGAAGAAGCGGAAGCAATTAACTGGTATGAACAACGTATTTCGGTAGAAAAAGACAGCGATGCCAGGGCGATTATGCAAAATGCTCAACAGGAAGAATTTAAACATTTTGGCATGGACCTCGAGTTTTTGTTGCGACAGAAAGAAAAATGGAGGATTACTTTAAAATCTATTTTATTTCAAAGCGGTGACATAGTAAAGCTGGGCGAAAAAGGTGAGCATAAAGCAGACTAAAAGGATAACTTAAGACTGAAAGTCCAAATGGTGGCTTCGCCGGTCTTTTCATTTTTTTATCTTAGCGATAAATAGATGTTTTTAGAAGCTAAAGCCTTGCAAAAGTGCATAGTTTTAACTAACGATTTGAGACCAATAAAGTAAGCAAAAACATGTAATTTTTTATGAAAATGCTCGCGCCACGTTTTCTCGTTTTGTTAATTTTACAATATGGAATTGACAAGTGAACAATATGGTATAGTTCATTCCACTGGTGATATAAAGATAAATGCGGTGGCTGGCTCGGGTAAAACCACTACCATAATTGAATATGCCAAAGCAAGGCCTGCGAATGCTAAAATACTTTATCTCGCTTTCAACCGATCGGTAAAACTGGAAGCGAAAAAAAAATTTTCAGACAGAGGCATACACAACGTCAAGGTTGAAACTGCACATTCGCTTGCTTACAAAAAAATTTTTTTTCAAAATAAATATACTGTCAGAAAACAGGAGTACAAATCATATGAGATAGCTGAACTTCTGGGCGTAACGGGAAGTGGTGAAAAACACGCGGAATATATTATTGCTAATCATATCATTAAATTCATTGCTTTTTTTTGCAATAGCGACAAGCTAAAAGTTCAGGACATCAATTATCTTGAAGCGGTAACCGACCTCAAGGCCCGAACATTTGTAAAAACCTTTTATTCTTATATTGAAAACCTTTCGCGTGTTTTTCTTAGCAAGATGGATAAGGGAGAAATTGAAATAACCCACGATTTCTATCTTAAAAAGTACCAGTTATCAAATCCGCAGTTAGACTACGATTACATTTTATTTGATGAAGGGCAGGATGCTTCCCCCGCAATGCTTGATATTTTTTTAAAACAAAGGGCTACCAAAGTAATTGTAGGCGATACACATCAGCAAATCTATGGATGGAGGTATGCTGTCAATTCCCTTGAAAAAGTAAACTTTACCACATTTCAGCTGTCAGCAAGCTTTCGCTTCAGTCAGCATATTGCAGATCTTGCTAAAAATATACTGCAATGGAAAACCCATTTGGGCAAGCATTCCGAAGTGATGATAACAGGCAGGGGCACATGCAAAGAACGTCTTTCCAAAGCAGTGATTGCCCGTACAAACCTTGGGTTATTGCTGAAAGCTATTGCCTACGTAACAGAAAAGAAAACAATCAGGCACATTTATTTTGAAGGAAACATTAACTCTTACACTTATGCAGATGAAGGCGCTTCTTTGTATGATGTATTGAATCTGTTTAATAAGAAACATCAGCTTATAAAAGACAAGCTTATAAAAGCGATGAATAATGTGGACGATCTGAAGGAATACGTTGAAAAAACAGAAGATGCGCAACTATCTATGATGATAGATATAGTGGAGCAATATGGCAACGAAATACCGGCTATGATAAAATCTTTAAAAGATAAACATGTTGGTGACGATGAAAAAGAAAAGGCAGAAATAGTTTTTTCTACAGTTCATCGCAGCAAAGGAATGGAATACGATGAGGTACAGATTGTAAATGATTTTATTACCGAAGAAAAGCTGGAAAAGATAAAAAAAGAAGAAGAAGCTAAAAGTAAATTGAATGAAGAAATAAATCTTTTATACGTGGCCATAACACGCACCAGGAACACTATTTATATTCCTGATGTTTTAATGCCCAAAGAATTTCCCCTCTCTCCGGGCATACGTATTATTAAAACTAAAGTGAAAAACACTGAAGAAGAAATTGAAAATTTCACAAGTTCAACCCACAACAATAATAAAGTAAGCAAAGGCATTTCAAAAGAAAAAGTTTATTCTTTTGATGAGGTACGACAGAATTACCGTGATGCATATCTTCCCTGGACAGAAGAACAGGATAATGAACTAAACACAATGATGGATACTGAAGCCACTGTAAATGAAATTGCATTACATTTTGGAAGAACAAAAGGCGCTATAAAATCACGTATGAGAAAATTGCGTGAGCTGGATTTTTAAAACACTTTCTCTTACAAATTATGCCTCCCTTTCCGTGTCTTTCACGTTTTCTGCAGCTCCACTCCTATTCCGCTTTATCTAAACAACAAATTTTCTTTTTAAAAAACCAGGCTTATAATAAGATAATATTTTCTTTCTGCGCCTTCCGCGTTTTCTGCGAGCCTCACTCCTATTAAAACAACAGATTTTTATTTCAAAAAAACAAGCATATAATAAAAAACATTTTCTTTGCGTGTTTTCTGCGAGCCTCATTCTTACACTCATTAACTTTACCTCAAAAATTTCTCTTTGAAAACTATTTTAAATGAGATGCAGATTTCTTTGACCATCAGGAGACTTGCCCATCAAATTCTTGAAAATCATTTAGACCTTACTGATACTCTAATCATCGGTTTGCAGCCACGGGGACTATATTTAAGTGATAAAATAGCAGAAGAGCTTAAAAAAAGTTTACCTGGAAAAACAATTAATTATGGAATACTTGACATTACTTTTTACCGTGATGATGTAAGACGTGAAATAAAAGTTCCTAATAAAACCGATATAAATTTCAGTATTGAAAATAAAAAAGTGGTATTAATTGATGATGTTTTATACACTGGCCGCACCATTCGTGCAGCTTTAGATGCATTACTCGATTTTGGCAGACCTGCAAAAGTTGAATTGTGTGTTTTAATTGACCGCAGGTTCAGCCGCCAACTGCCAATACAGCCTGATTATACCGGCAAAGTAATCGATGCTTTGATATCTCAGAAAGTAAAAGTATTATGGAAAGAAAAAGACCCGGCAACGGAAGTTATTATTACAGAATAAATCCTGTTTAAAATTCGATGCAGACTATTAACTTTGCCTCCTGAAATGACACTTTCTACTCCGCATCTTTTAGGAATAAAGGACCTTCAGCCAGATGATATTCGCTTAATTCTCGATACTGCCAGCCAGTTTAAAGACGTTTTACAAAGACCTGTAAAAAAAGTTCCTTCCCTTCGCGATGTCACCATAGTAAATCTTTTTTTTGAAAATTCTACCCGTACGCGTATTTCATTCGAGCTCGCGGAAAAGCGGTTAAGCGCCGACGTGCTCAATTTCACAACCAGTTCATCTTCAGTTGCAAAGGGAGAAACCATGCTCGATACTGTAAACAATATTTTGAGCATGAAAGTAGATATGGTAGTACTGCGACATAGCGCAAGCGGCGCACCTCATTTTTTAGCTAAACATATTTCTGCTGCTATTATAAATGCCGGCGATGGTATAAATGAACATCCCACGCAGGCTTTGCTTGATGCCTTATCTATCACTGAAGCGACCGGGGGGCTGGAGGGAAGAAAAATTGCTATAATAGGAGATATTATGCATAGCCGTGTGGCATTGAGCAATATTTATTTATTGACAAAAATGGGCGCCGAAGTTACAGTTGCCGGGCCACCGACATTGATTCCCAAGTATATAAAAGAAGCATTGGGAGTACGCGTAACTTACAACCTGAAGGAAGCATTAGATTGGTGCGATGTGGCAAATGTCTTACGCATACAGCTCGAAAGACAAAACCAGCCCTTATTCTCTTCGTTGCGCGAGTACAACCTTGTGTATGGCATCAGCAGGAAACTGCTCGACAGCCTTAAAAAGCAAATTGTAATCATGCATCCGGGGCCAATAAACAGAGGCGTTGAAATTGACAGCGATGTTGCCAATGGCAATGAAAGTATTATACTTCGGCAGGTGGAGAATGGAGTGGCAGTAAGGATGGCCGTATTGTATCTTCTGGCTAACCGGGAGAGTTAATTATTTTTGCATGTTTCATAGCAACGAAATCAGGCATTTCTTCTTTTGCGTTTTTTTTTGTTGACCAGCATAGGTTTTTTTGGCGACATCGTTGTGTCACTCACTTTTACTTATATATTTTCATGGCATCTTTTCCCGGTTAGTATCCTAGCCGTTAATTATTCCGGCGCGATGTAAAATGAGTATGGAAATAATAAAATAAATAAACTAATTTTCCTGTTACTTCGCCTCATCTTTTATAACTTATCTAATATGACCCGTATTTGTCTTTTCCCAGGCACCTTTGACCCTGTAACCTTAGGTCATGTCGATATTATCGATCGTTCTTTGGCTTTATTTGACAAAGTGGTAATAGGCATAGGAAAAAATACAAGTAAAATTCCTATGTATTCCGAAGAAAAAAGGCTGGAATGGCTGAAGGAAATTTATAAAAATGAACCAAAGGTCGAAGCGCTGATTTATGAAGGTCTTACCGCTGAATGTTGTAAAAGGTTAGGAGCGAAATTTATTTTACGGGGCATACGATATGTCAACGATTTTGAGTATGAAAAAGCAATCGCCGATATGAACAGAAGTCTTGATTCTTCAATTGAAACTATCTTTCTTACCTGCCTTCCAAAGTACACTTCGGTCGCATCTACACTGGTAAGAGATGTAATAAGAAACGGCGGAGATGTTAGCCAGTTTTTACCAGATGTTGTTAAAAGATCAATTAAGAAAATGAAGACAGACTATAGACAGCAGATAATACACCATAGCTGATAATTCCCTCTGTCTTCACTTCCTCAAAAATTTTATAAGTTTTACGTAGTTTAAAATATCTATAAAATCATTTGAACAAAGAGGCAAAATCTTCATTTAACCTGCTGTAGTTTCGTTGTATTTCAATAATATCTTTTACCTCTGCCAGCGCCTCTTTCTCATTTAATTTCAATCTCCGGAGGCTATCAGTTATACCCTTTATTGTAGATGCTTTTTGCAGCTTTTCGCTTTCAATATCAACAGTTTTCATCTGGTGAGGAAACATAGAAAGCTTTTGCAACGGCTGGTACCGCGGATGTTCTAAAAGCATGTTCATCTCATCTTCAAGTTCCTGTACCTGCTCTTTCAGCGCTTCATTATATATTTTCAGTTTTTCATCGCCCAACTTGTCAGGATTGTTTTCTTCTTTTTGCAGCCAGGCAATTTCCAGTCTGAGCAGTGTATGCAAGTCGTTTTTTTCGTATGCGGCCGTTAGTTGTTTCATCAGGTTATCTTTTTCCAATTTCAGTTCTTCATCCTGCTCCAGGTCAGGATGAAAAGCTTTAGCCAATTGCCTGTAAATGCTGCTGATGTTTTTTGTTCTCGCTTCTTCCAATAGTTTTTCCCTTTGTTCCTTCTCCAACTGTTTTTTTGTTTTCTTACCTAATGAATGTTTATCCTGTTTTGCCTCTGCCTGCTGCTTCATCTGGTCTTGCATTTCGAGCATCTTTTTTATTATTTCCTCCTGTGTCATGCTGCTATGCATACCATCCAGATCCATGTCAAATCCATTCTCTTCAAACATGGCTGCCATTTCAAATTTCATGGTATCGAAATCTTCTTCAACGGCTTCTTCGTAGCTTATGCCTTCTACCGCTTTAAATATCTCTTTCAATTCATTATCCGGTTCGCCCTGATCAGATCTTAAAATACCAGAAAGTTGTGTGATAATCACCTCTCTCAGGGTTTCTTTCTGTTTTTTCGAAAAGAGCTTTTTGTTATTATAAAAAGTATAGAGTATTTTAACGACCTCTTTTTGCAAAGAAGCCAATTGCTGCTCTAAAGGATAAATGTGTTTTACGTAAAAGTCCAATTTCTTGTTCAGAATTTTATTCGTCTGGTCAATTTCCTGCCTTAATTTTTCAATTTTTTTTACAAGCCTGTTGAATGTTTGTTGTTGTTTACTAAGCGCTTGTTTCTCCTGTTTATTAATGATTAAGCCGGTTGAAGTGCCTGCTGTTTCATTTTGGGTAAAAATATTAGTCTGAATCATAAAATTTAATTTTAAGGTTGCAAGTAAAATACGAATGCATGTATATGAGCTCAAAACTTATCCACATTGTTAATATTTAGCCTGCCGTGTTTCTGCTAAAAAGTTTTAGTAATAGAAAAAATAGTCAGGCTTTTGTGCTTAACCAGTAATTGATACTTTTTTCAAAATACTAATTCACCTGGTTATGGTTATCAAAATACTTTTCTATTATCTCATTAATGTTTGGAAAAGTGTTTGACAAATAATATTCCAACTCATTTTCCGCTGCCCAGCGCAATTCCATAATGTCTTCTTCGGTTTGAGGAATAAGCCGCTGTTCTCCCGAAACTTTCATTGCATACCAATAAGTTTCTTTATCAATGTTCTCCCCTTTTTCTATATAATAATGATTTGTTACTCCTAACAACTCACCTAACTGAATATTTTTAAGTCCGGTTTCTTCTTCCACTTCTCTTACGGCACACTCTTCAATTGTTTCGCCTTCATCAAGCTTACCTTTTGGCAAATCCCATTTTCCCCGGCGATATTGCAATAATATTTTACCTTCTTCATTCTCAACTATTCCTCCGGCTGCGACAATTTTAACAGACATATTTTAAAATTTCAGCAAAGAAACAAAACAACAAATAAAAATACAAAAACGGGTAAGAGGCAATGGACAATGAACAATTAACAATTAACAATTGGCAATGGGCGACATACCATGACAACAAGTAATTTTGTAACAGGGCAAACGCGCAAGCTGAAACAAATTTCTATTCTTTCCGCCTATCTTCGTAATATGACTGAACACAACGCAGTGGCGGAGAAACTTTTGCAAACGGGGGCTGTGCAACTAAGCCCCGATAAACCTTATACCTGGGCAAGCGGGTGGAAAAGCCCGATCTATTGCGACAACAGAAAAGTTTTATCTTTTCCATACATCCGCGATTATATTAAAAGTGAGATGTGTAACGTTATATTTGAGAAATACCCCGGGGCAGACCTTATAGCAGGAGTCGCTACCGCGGGAATTGCGTGGGGAGCAATGGCTGCAGATCAGTTGAAGCTGCCCTTTATATATGTAAGGCCAAAACCCAAGGAACACGGATTGGGAAACCAAATAGAAGGCGCTGTTGAACAAGGGCAAAAAACGGTAATTGTTGAAGATTTAATTTCTACAGGAAAAAGCAGTTTGCAGGTTGCAGCGGTTCTAAGAAAAGCAGGGTTGGAAATACTGGGCATGGTTTCCATCTTTTCTTACGGCTTTGATGAGGCCAATAAAAACTTTGCTGCTGCGGAAGTAGAACACCATTCTTTAACTGATTATTCTACGTTAATTAACATTGGTTTAGAAAAAGGGAAAATACAATCGTCGTCAGAAACTTTATTATTGCAATGGAGAAAAGATCCTGCAAACTGGCAGGGGATATAACATAAAAATTTATAAACGAAATATGAAAAAAGCCTTTTTATTAGCTATTATTCTTATCGGATTTTTAGCTTCAAATTTTGCCCAAAACCGTAAGCCTGAGTGGGCTACTATAAAAACACCAAACCTAAGATGCTGGGAATGCAAAAAACGGTTAGAAGATTATATGGCCAGGGAGATAGCACAGACCGAAAGTGGAATTATCAAAATGCAAATTAACCTGCTTAGCGGCACTACCCGTGTGCAATATTGGCCGGACAGAGTTAATTTAAATTATATTCAGACTGCTTTCGCTAATGCAGGTTTTGATGCTGATAATATAAAAGCTGAAGAAGATAGTTATAAAAAGCTTCCCCCTTCATGCAGAAGAGCAGAAGATGGTGGCGGGCCGCAAAAAGGTAAACCATGCCATATGCAACCGTTTTAAACGATAATGCCTTTTTAGGAAATAGTTGGTATTTTTTTATCTGTATTGCTACAGCAAAAATTAAAAATAAATTATTCCTTTAAAAATGAATTAAAGCAAATGCAAAGCCTGAAAGCTTAGCAGAAAAAGCAAAAGTTTATTGTAAGTGCTGGAGTAATCAAGTACTTTTAATTCATCGCCAGTTAGTTTTGAAATATTCTTATGGTTCCGGCTGTTATTAATTCAGTATATTGAAATCAATTGTGCACGGCTGCTTATTCAAAATTTCCTGCATTACTGCCAATGTACATAGCAAAAGCTGCTAATGCGGTATCTTTTAGCATATTTACAAAAGCTACCTGCTTCATATCGTTGTCGCCTGCATTGAGATAATTTGGAAAATGAATAGATATGACAAAAATTATAAGCAACATTGCAAGTAAATAGCCTGCTATTTTTACCTGCCTATGTGCAATAAATGAAATACCTGCCAATATAAATGCAGCGCCAACTACATAAACCCAAACAATGCCACCCGGAATAAATCCCGGAACATAAACGAGCATGTTTTGCGGTCTTACAAAATGATAAATGCCAAAAATTATCATAACAACGCCTAATATTATCACTGAAATGCGTGAAACGGTATGTTGTGTCATTTTTAATGATTTTTATAATATTAAGGTATACTCTTTTTTTGACTCTGTCAAATATTTATCTTTAAATTCCGCTATATTTATTAGACAGATTTCAATTCCTTTAAGTAAGCATAAAAAATAATATAAACATTTTTAATTTAGTTGGCTATAAAGTTTCTTAGATCGAATATTATTTCTCTTTAAATCTTTCAACCTGCTGCCTTACGATTCAAAAATTAAAAAAATTAGCTGTGGACTTACTTGTAGGTATGAAAGCTTTAGATATATTTTTTTCTGAAAAAAAAATATTAAAAACTCTGCATTGTTGTAACAGATCTTTTTGACAATAAAGCCGAATAAAGAGTAAAACGGTGGAACAACGAGTTTTCATTTAAAACATATGGGATCCTTTATATAATTAGCTGGAGTCTTTCCCCAAAATTATCCTGGTTAACTTTCAGAAACGAATCTGATTATTACGTCTCCGTGGACTGAAAACGGTTTGGACAGAGCATCGGCTCTGCTATGTTAAATTACCGACAAGTTGTATGATGAAGAAGTTACCGGAAAAGATTATTTACAGAACGTAAGTTTTGTTTTTATATAATCCACAACTTTTATGAAACGCAATTTAGGGTTTCGCAAGTGCAGCCGGGTGGGATAAATCTGTAACTTTAGTGTAATGAACAAAACTATTATTGCAGCTTATTTTCTTTGTGTTTGCCCCTTTTTTGTAATTGCCCAGGATGTTACAGGCTTTTGGAAAGGAACCTTAGACATGGATAGAGGTTGTTTTGCAGAAAATAATATTGAATTACAAATCACAGTAAGAAAAGACAGTGTCTACGGCAATTCTTATCATTACTTTGACATAGACAACTATGTTAAAAAAAAATTTACAGGGAGCTATGATGCGAAATCCGGGAAAATTTTTTTACAGGAATTACTTGTCACTACATATAAGATTCCACAACAATGCAAGATTTGTATAAAAAAATACGAGTTAACTTATAGCCGTAATGCTGACCACGAATTTTTAAAAGGAGACTGGAACGGCGTGCCTTCAGGTAATTACATCGATTGCGGAAGCGGACCAATTACACTTTCCCGGATCAGCGAATCAGCTTTTAAAGATATACCGGAAATAAATGTTGATACCGGAGAAATACGTTTGGACTTTTATGATAATGGCGAGATAGATGACGATTCTATATCTGTTCGTATAAATAACAAAACAGTACTCACTCACCAGAAGCTTGGTGCAGAACCGATAACAACATTTATCAGGATGGACATGAATAATACGTTTCAGGAAGTGGAAATGATTGCCGAAAATGTGGGTACCATACCTCCTAATACCGCGCTTCTTATTATTACCGCCGGCAAAAAACGTTATGAGCTTTTTTTGACCTCTTCTGAGCAAAAGTCTGCAAAGGTTCGCTTTTTATACGAAAAATGACCTCAGGAGCAATGACCTGTTTATATTGCAAACTGATTTTAAAAAGCACATTGCGAAGTATTTCAGGTTCAATGTCAGCAAAGGTTGTAAACGGGTTTGTCATAAAGATGTATCAAAACATCATACCATAAATAAAAGGATAAAAATTGGCGAGGAAACTTTCGGCGCAAAGAACCAGGATTACCTGTTATTTCCTAAACTTCATATGAACAGAAGGTAGGAATAGTCTATAAAATAAGCGGTTAGCAAGCCTGGTTATATTTCTATGAGCCCAACTACTTTTAAAAATTTATCAAATTAACTTTTCAAATTAATTAAGAAAAATATTATGGACAATAGAGAAGTTTATTGTACCTGTAAATTTTATTGAAATACCTGCCAACGTTTACATTCACCATCCTTAATTAAAAACCCTGCTGAAAAGAAAATTCCTTATTCAATCTTCCGGTAACTCAACCCCAAAGCTTTAATGTACCCTTCATTTGCATTACACTTGCTATAAACTATGTTTTCTAATAATTGATCTAAAGCTACTTTTATCTCTTGCATATTTTTAGGCCTTAAATCGCGAATTGCCTGGAAATTCTTTTTCGGTGCATCAGCATAATTAATAACAGAGTCATAGCCGGAAGGCTCATTAAAGGATACAATGCCTCTTGTATTATCCATTTTCTTATAAGGCCAAAAATGCCAGCCAATGTTGTTTTGCTTGCAAACCACCCTGAAACTATCAACCCATCCATCTGTGTTTTCACCGGTCTCACCCACATAGATAGGGACATTGTATTTATCACGAAAATCAATGTAGTCCTGTACAACTTTTTTTACCGGCGGTGTCCAGTATTTATGAAAAGTGTAAGCAAGATTACTGTCAAACGGTTTTCCAAAAGGCTTAAAGTTAGAATCCCATTGAGAACCTCCCAGGAAGATAATATGATTTTTATCTACGGCCCTGATGGCTGCAACTATCTTTTTATACAAGGGTTCAAGCAATGGGTTAAAGTGTGAACTGTCAAAGTAATGTGCAATGGGCTCGTTCAATAAATCATAACCTAAAATAATATTTTCATGGCTATAGCGGGTCGCGATCTTTTTCCAAACAGCCACAGTCTGCTCCTGGTCAGCAGGGCTGTCAAACAAAAACGGATAACCTGCACCGTCATCTATATTATCGCCTGTTTGCCCGCCGGGAGCACAATGCATATCTAAAATAAGATATAGCTGCTCTTTTTTGCACCATTGTATCAGCCTGTCAAAAAGCACAAATCCCCGCTGGTCATTATTCTGACCCATGTAATTCTCGTTGGTAAACAACCGGTAATTAAAAGGAACCCTGACAGAGTTCATTCCAAGACTTTTCAGATAATGAATGTCTGCTCCTGTTATATAATTATCCTGGAACTTCTTCCAGAATTTCTTCATTTCCGCCGGCCCGATCAATTCCGTAAATGCCTGGTTGATTAACCTTGGCGAAGTAGCGTTCTGCAGTTTAAACATATATCCTTCCGGCACCAACCAGTTTCCCAGGTTTGTTCCCTTTATCAGGAAAGGCTTTCCTTCAGGAGAAACTATTTCTTTTCCGCTGGTATGAAAAAATCCTTTTGGCTGCGCTTTTGTCTGTTGAATGGAATAACACAATAAAAGGAAACAAATTATTTTTATTCTCATTATTATTATTTTGGTGCAAATTCATAGCTGTCCGGACAAATAGCTTAAGAAAAAGGGTCGATGAAACTTGATTTTGATCTGCAAAAATTAAGATAAATATTTATGACCCTTTTACCAAAACAAAATGCATAGACTTTTTATTCTGATATAAACCAAAATAACTAATTATTTTGCTTCAAGCTCGGCTGGCCTGATCCAGATATTGCGAAAGCTGAGTGGTTCGCTTTTATCTCCATGTGCCTGTAGTTTTATGGGTGCAGGGCCATGCTGGTGGTAGGATGGCTGACCGATATAAAGGGTCGGCCCTTTTAGTTCTGTATTGTCTTGTACAAGAACACCGTTAAAATAAACTGTAACACGGGCAGGGCTAAGCAAACTTCCATCAGCATTAAAACGAGGGGCTTTCCAGGCTACGTCATAATTCTGCCACTCGCCCGGCGGAAGATTAGGATTTACCAGCGGAGGAAATTGCTTATAAATACTGCCTGCCTGTCCGTTTGTATAAGTTGTGTTATTATAGTTATCAAGTATTTGCAGTTCATACCCGGCATCCCCCTTCCCTAACGATGCAAGAAATAAACCGCTGTTACCCCTGGCCTGGCCTGTACCTGTAATATTTTTAGGTATGCGCCATTCTACATGCAACTGGTAATCTCTGAAAGATTGTTTGGTTTGTATATTGCCCCCGGTTTTGTTTACAGTCATTATTCCACCTGACACATTCCACGTGGCGGCCTTGGTAGTGTCGTCGGTAGTAACCCATTTATCAAGGTTTTTCCCATCAAACAAAATTATGGCATCTGATGGGGGCTTCGTACTTGTAACAGGGCCGGGAGTGACTTTAGGAGGTACAGGCGTGTAAAATTCTGTGTCTTCGGGTTTAGCTTTTTCCTGTGCAAAGATCAGGTTTATACTCACTGCTAATGCAACTAACGAACAAAAGGTCTTCTTCATTATGGCTATTTTTGTTTAAAAATTTATTTGCTTCAAATATCAAAAAAATTATTGCAATCGCTATAAAAAGTTTATTTATTACTCAACCTTGCCAAAAGGTTATCCATTTAATCCGCGATAATCTTAATAATCATAACAAATGCGTGTTCTATCCTTTATATAGCCTGTAGTTTGCCGGATGACACTATTACAGTCATCCTTCAGGCGCTTTACTTTTCTGCCAGTAATTAACTATATCTGTTAAAGTCTTTTTTATCTCCAGCATATTTTGCCCCTTAATAAAAAAACCATTACCTCCCAAATCATACGATTTTTCTATTTGTGTATTTGTTGCAGTATTTGAAAAGAAAACAAACGGAACGGTTTTATAATTAACAGAATCGTCCTCAAGTAACTTCTTTTTTAATTCAAAACCATTCATCTTTGGAAGATTTACATCGCTGATAATCAGAAAAGGCACAGTTACTTCCTGCTTCAGGTAATTAAGCACTTCTTCAGCATTTGAAAAAAATATTAACTCATTTGGAAATGCAAGCTCTTCCCAGGCTTCCTGCAAAAATTCCTGATCATCTAAATCATCGTCCACTATTAAAATAGGTGCTGTATTCATTCCTGAAACCAAGGTTTAATTATTAATTGCGAGCAAACGCAAGTATTACCGAATTTAAAAATAAAATTAAAGAAATTAAAAATGAATTAAAAAAGTATAATCATTAAACCTTTTTATTAACAAGGAAGATATTGCAATAAAAGTAATAAATTTCTATAAAGCTTTCATATTAGTTATAATTAAAACAACATATCAAAACGTGTTTGTCCTTTCAATTGATGCAGCTACAGCATGCAAAATATTTTCCCGTGCAAAGAGCGGAATAGTATCTTCGCCGATATTTTAATACTAATGAAAGTAGGGATACTTGGTGGTGGCCAGCTTGGGCGAATGTTGTTGCAGACTGCTGCAAACTACCCTGTTGAAACATTTGTAATGGAAAATGATCCTGATTGTCCTTCGGCTCATTTGTGTCATCATTTTGTTCAGGGAAATATCCGCGATTTTGACCGGGTCTACCAGTTTGGAAAAAACCTTGATGCCCTTACTATAGAAATAGAGGCAGTAAATGTGGAGGCTTTGGAAAAATTAGAAAGTGAAGGCGTAAAAGTTTTTCCTAACAGCGCTGCAATTAAAATAATAAAGAACAAAATTTTACAAAAACGCTTTTATAGTGATAACAACATACCTTCTTCCCCATTTGTAATTACAGAAAATCTGCATCAGCTAAATGATAATATATCTTTCTTACCGGCCGTTCATAAAATTGCTGTTGGCGGCTACGACGGTCGCGGTGTGCAATTGCTGCGCAATGCAACCGACTTTTCAAGGGGATTTGATGCGCCTTCCGTACTTGAAAAAATGGTAAACATCAGGAAAGAAATTGCTTTAATGGTTGCTATGAATGAAAAGGGAGAAACAGTTATTTATCCTTCTGCCGAGATGCTTGTCGACCCTGTTTTAAACCTGCTTGATTTCCAGATAAGCCCGGCAGACTTACCGGAGCAGACACTGTGGAAAGCTGAGGCTATAGCTTTACGGGTAGTGAAAGAGCTAAAAAGCCCTGGAATTTTTGCTGTAGAAATGTTTGTAGATCAAAACAATGAAGTATGGGTAAACGAAACTGCTCCCCGTGTTCACAACAGCGGACATCACACCATCGAAGGAAATTATTCGAGCCAGTTCGATATGCTTTGGCGTGTAATACTTGGTTATCCGCTTGGCAATACCGATCCAATTCTTCCTGCGGCAATCGTAAATCTTTTAGGCGCAGAAAATTTTACCGGAAAAGCTGTCTACAAAGGCCTGCAGGATGTGCTGAAGATAGATAATGTATTTGTCCATTTGTATGGAAAACAAGACACAAAACCCGGACGTAAGATGGGACACGTTACTATTTTAAGCAACGAAAGGCAGGAACTAATTCACCAGGCAATGAAGATTAAAAAGCTGCTTTGCGTAGAAAGCGAAGCATCACAACATTAAGAAAAAAGAAATCAATTGGATTTTTTATTTTTTACTTTTAATTTTTTAATTTTTACTTTTTACTTTTTTTGTTACCCGCATTTGAAACTCTTTGAATCATCGTTGCGTCGCATTACGTTCATCGGCAAATCTTTGTGCATCTTTTCTCATGTTATAATCATCGAAACCAATACTAAATACTTTTACAGACAAAATTTTATTAATCCTTTTATAAGTAATTTAAGAACCTCAATATGCCCGAAACAAAATCTAAAAATTCTTCTTCCATAAAACCGCTCACGGGAATAATTATGGGCAGCGACAGTGATTTATCTGTAATGGAAGCCGCAGCAGATATTTTAAAAGATTTTGAAATAGCATTTGAGCTAACTGTTGTTTCTGCTCACCGCACTCCTCTTCGCATGGTTGATTATGCAAAATCAGCAAAAGAACGAGGTCTCAAAGTGATCATAGCCGGAGCAGGCGGTGCAGCACATCTTCCCGGCATGGTAGCAGCCATCACTCCCCTGCCGGTTATTGGTGTACCAATAAAATCGTCTAACAGTGTCGACGGCTGGGATTCTATCTTATCTATTCTTCAGATGCCAAATGGAGTTCCCGTTGCAACTGTTGCCTTGAATGCAGCAAAAAATGCGGGAATACTTGCCGCTAAAATACTTGCGTTAAGTGATGAAAAATTAGCCGGAAAAATAATTTCATTTATGCAAATGCAGGAAAAAGCGGTGCAGGAAAAAATAAAGTTGCTTTCAGACAACGGTTGGCCAAACGGTTTTGATTCTAAGAGATAGAACGCAAATTGTTATGATTTTTAAGATAAACTTGGATAAATATTGATTGTAAAGATTTCCGACTTTAAAAAATTAAGAATGTGCATTATCATTCTTTTTAAGATTAGCACAATTACATCATACAGAATTCTAATCATGACAATAAATTTGCGGTTTCATAAAAAAATCATTCGATTTCCAAAATCCCAAACTGCTGTTCCAAACTTAATGACGCCTGGTAAATACCCGTTAGCCACTCTTTTCCATACTTCGCATAAAAAGAAGAAAAGTTTTCAACCCTTTCCTGCAGATTATTCCGGGGAAACAATTGCTGCCTTAGCTTATTAATTTGCCGTTGCTGTGCCTCAAATTTTCGCTTTTCTGCTCTCAGCATTTTCTTTTCTAAAGCATTAATTTTTTCCAGGGCTTTTACCTGTAATGCTTCTGTGTGTTCTGAAAGGGTTATATCTATTTTTGCACTTACTTCTTTAACACGTTTATACAAAGCAAGAACTTCTTTCTTTTCTCCTGAGAGTGAAAGTTGTAAACCACTTTCCCTTGTTACCAGGGCATTAATTAATTGTTCCGCAGGTTTAAATAAGTCAGTTGGTTCAAATCCAAGTTTTTTTGTTGATTGTTCCTGCAGTTTATTAATTAATAAAAATGAATTTCTTACAATTAACATAGGAAAAGGAACCTCACATGCTTCAAATACTTTTTTCAATTCCAGCCAATAAGCTATCTCTCCGCCTCCGCCAATAAATGCAATATTTGGCAAAATCATTTCCTGGAATAGTCCACGCAAAATTACATTTGCACTAAATCTTTCGGGATGTTTATTTACTTCGCTTAAAATTTCTTCTTCAGTCCACGACAGGCCTGCACCTTCTGCCTTAAATCTTTCACCGTCTTTCTCTATTCGCTCCCGTCTTGTTTCTGTCAGGTAAAATAAATTAATCTCTCTTCCCCCTGCCTGTACTTTATAGTATTCTTTAAGCTGCTCACCTGTTTTTTCAACTAAAGAATGTGAAAATTGTTCAATCAATTCTTTTTTTACAACCCAATTGAACTGCTTCTTTAATTCTGCATTATCCGGTATCAGTACAAGCAGCCCAAATTCTTTAAATAGTTCGTTTACAAATTGTAATGTTGCCTGTTGTATAGTTACGCCTTCTTTGTAAGCTGCTCTTAACAGACCAAGCAGTTCCCCGCCATACTTCTCCACTTTCAACTCTCCTGCTATCCTGTCTGTCAGCTTTACCAGTTCCTCATCCACTTTCATTCTGCCAACCGCGCCTGTTTGTTTGGTTTTCCACTCCAGTTTCCCGCCATTCAGAAATATATGCCCAAGCTCATCAAGATCGGCATCTTCACTGCCCATATAATAAACAGGAACAAAATTATTGTGTGGAAATGTATTATTGAGCACGTCAGCGAGCTTTACTGCATGCAATATTTTATAAATAAAATAAAGGTGACCGGTGAAAATATTAGGTTGATGAGCAGTGCAGATAGTAAATGTACTTTGCCGCAGCAACAACTGAAGATTTTGCTCCTGTTTTTCACTCAAAGCTAATCCGTCGTATTGCTTCCTTAATTCTTCAACCAGTAAATTTCGGGGAGTTTCAAATTGCTTTCTTGCTTCTATAGAAGCCTCAATTCCTTCAGGTGATACAGGATAATCATAAAAAGGTTTTAACTTTTCATCCCGCTTTACATAATCAATCATCATTTTAGAAAAATACCCCGTGCTTTCGTAACTTATATATTCGCAGTTGGTCTCCATTAAAATTTATTGGAGTGCAAGATATAACATGAATTGAAACGATTGTACCGATAAAAATTACATTGATTGCAACAATTAAAATGCGCCCTGAAAAATTGTCCTTATTACTACTCTCGTAGAAAGAATTACTATCATACTACTTAAAGATATAAAATTAAGCTGAAAAACTTTTCTTGAGCCTCGTAATGTCCGCCCCGATAGCGTAAACACTTTCGTCAGCCGCAATGCTTATTCTAATAGATAGGTACATACTTATTCTCAGCATTCAATCAGCACAATTATGAGCAGAAAAAACTAATTATCACTTTTTCTTGCAGGTTATATCGCCATTACGTCTTTTTCCTTAGCAGCCAGCAGTCTGTCTGCTAAAGCAATGTATTGATCGGTAACCTCCTGTATTTCTTTTTCAGAATCTTTTGAAATGTCTTCACTAAGCCCTTCTTTTTGCAACCTTTTTACTTCTTCTATTGCCTCACGCCTTATATTTCGTATAGCAACTTTAGATTGCTCCGCTTCGGCTGCAGATCTTTTTACCAGTTCCCTTCTTCTCTCTTCTGTAAGTGGAGGCAAAAACAAGCGAATGTTTTGTCCGTCATTTTGCGGATTCATACCTATGTTAGCAGCTATGATTGCCCTTTCTATTAATTGAAGCGTCTTTTTTTCCCATGGCTGAATGCTTATGGTACGGGCATCCATAATATTTATATTAGCCACCTGGTTTACCGGTGTTGGCGTTCCATAATATTCTACCATTATACCGTCCAGCATATTTGGGTTTGCTTTTCCGGCACGTATTTTTACCAGCTCGGCTTCGAGAAAACCAATCGCTTTTTTCATAGATGATCCGGCATCATCAATTATCATTTCCAGTTCTTCGTTCATTTCAACAAAAATTTTCCGGGCAAATCTAAGCAATAGAGCAATACTACGCATTTTCTTACGCCTTTACCTGTTCTTTTTGGCCAAAAATAAAGATAGAAAACATTTTATATGCTTAATAACTAAATTAAAATTTTTTGCATACTCCTTCATTTCAGCCGGTCAAAATGGAAAAAAAGCAATGGATAAAGCGAGACCTTTTCATTGTTACCCGCCTTAAAAACCCATGCATACTTTGTACAGTTCCGGAAATATATAACCTCGTCATTTACTTTAACTTTACATAATGAAATACAACATCCTGGTTATTTTATTATTTGCCTCGTTTTCGTCTTTTTGTCAAACAGATAAAAAACTTAACCGGCAACTGGAAAAACTAATTGAAGGATTTAACGGGCAGGTTGGCATTTACGTAGAGAATTTAAAAAATGGAAAAGTTGCTGCCATTAATCCTGATACCTTGTTTCCAACGGCAAGCATGATTAAAGTAAGTATACAATGCGGATTAATGGATAAAATTGAAAAGGGTGAACTTCAATACAATCAAAAGCTAGTGTACAACGATTCGCTTTTATATCCCGGTGAAGATATTTTAGGTTCTTTTAAAAATAATGACACCATTCAGCTAAGTAAAGTTGCTCTTCTTATGATAACAATGAGTGATAACACAGCAAGCCTGTGGTTACAAAAACTGGTTGGGGCGACCTATATAAATGACTGGCTCCAAAAAAATGGTTTTATCAATTTGCGTGTAAATTCCACCGTTCGGGGGAGAGAGAGTATGTATAGCACTTACGGCTGGGGAGTTTCAACTCCGAGGGAGATGTGTCGCTTGTTCACGATGATTAACCAGGGCAAAGCTGTAAGTGAGGCAGCAAGCGAACGTATGATAAGAAATATGGGCAGAATATATTGGGATGATAAAGCTTTATCCCAGATACCGCCGTATGTTCATACCATTTCAAAACATGGTTCACTTGACGACTCCCGCAGCGAAACGGTGTTAGTAAATGCGCCGCATGGTGATTATGTGTTTAGCATTATTACAAAAAACCTGAAAGACCAAAGGTGGACGGCGGATAATGAGGCAATAGTTTTGATTAAAAAATTGTCTGCTCTTTTATGGCATCATTTCGAACCAAAAAGCAAATGGACGCCGCCTCCCGGTATTGAAAAATATATGAAGAATGAATAGAAGAACCCTGATAAAAATAAATAAAATTCCGGCGATAGTCGTTTATCACAATTGATGTAATAACAAACAAAAAAAGGTGACAACCGTAAAGTGTCACCTTTTCTTTCGTTTGTGATAGCCTGTTTTAATTAATAACTACCTCGTGCTGTTCAGGTTGTTTTCCCGGGATCAACGGAAGGCTTACCTGTAAAACGCCATCAACATATTTTGCTGTGATGTTTGCTCCGTCTACGCTTTCATCCAGTGTAAATATTCTTTCAAATCCGCCCCTGCTGTATTCTCTTAAAACCCACTCCGGGCGTGGAAATCCTTCCGGAGGAGTGTAAGAAACAGTTAGCTGGTTCCCTTTCACATCCAGGTGGAAATGTTCTTTAATGCGTCCCGGAGCAAATACGAGCATTTCGTAACTGTTTTCCGTTTTGTAAATGTTAACTGATGCTCTCTGCATCGACCGGATAAGCTGGAACCTGTTCCTGCTTCCGTAATCGCCTTTTGCGGCGCCTGACTGATTGTAGTGCATGTTTTTCTTTTTTTAATAAATGATATAACAAGATTATAATCAGGCAGACGAATGAGCAGGAAAAATATTTTAAAGTATTTTTTTAAAAAATCATTCTATACAAAAAAGCAGCGTTCCTGGCGCAAAGCCTTTCTTAAAAGCATTGGCATAAATATTTACTAATAGTGAACTTTTATAAGTACCCTCAGTTTTCTTCTTTCTGCGTTATCTGCGATTTCTGCGAGCTCTATTTATTTTTAATATTTTTTGTATACTTACCTATATTGCAGAAACAAAATCCAAACAAAATGAACGAAATAGAAGAGCGCCTGACAAAAGAAGCAAACTTAACACCCGAGCAGGCACAAAAAGCACTTGAAACAATTGCGAATTATGTAAAAGAAAAATTTCCTATGCTTGGCGGAGCAGTTGACCAAATGTTTACTTCCGGTGGCTCCGGTTTTGGCGGCTTTGGCGGTTTTGGAGAATAAGGGATATTTTGTGTGCCTCTTATCTCGAAAGACCGAAATATTAAATTGTAATAAAAATGGACAAGCCGGTATTATATACCGTGGGACATTCTTCCCACCACATTGACTACTTTCTTGAACTTTTAAAAACGTACTCAATTACCTGCCTTATCGACGTTAGAAGCGTTGCTGCAAGCTCCTATAATCCCCAGTACAATAAAGATCAGTTAGCTGATCTTCTTAAAAAAAATGGAATTACTTATCTCCATTTTGCAGAAGAATTTGGTGCGAGACATACAGATTCTGATTTACTGGATGAAGAAGGCAAAGTTGATTTTGAAAAAATACGCAAATCGCGGCTTTTTAAAAACGGAGTTGAAAGGCTTTGGTCAGGACTTGAGAAAGGATTTAAGATAGGTTTGATGTGTTCAGAAGGTGAGCCGTTTGACTGCCATAGATTTTCAATGATTTCGCCGGCTTTGGAAAAAGACGGTTTTGAAGTAAAGCATATACTTAAAGACAAAACGGTAAAAAGCAATGCAGAACTTGAAAAACAACTTTTAAAAAAATATGACAAAAAAATACCAAAGCCGGATATATTTCAACCGACCGTATCAGCAGACGACCAGTTGAAGGCAGCTTACAGGTTTCGAAATAAAGAAATTGCATGCTCACCCTACGCAAAAGCTCCGGCAGACAATTATGATTAAGTTATTTACCATTGGTTTTACCGGTAAGCCTGCAGAAAAATTTTTTAACCTGCTGACAGGTTCAGGCGTCAGAAACAGGCGATAGTTTGTAAAATACGTCAGCGCAGCACTTCTCTTGCAATAACTAATTTTTGAATTTCACTGGTTCCCTCGCCAATAGTACAAAGCTTGGAATCGCGATAAAACTTTTCAACAGGAAAATCTTTGGTATAACCATAACCACCAAAAATCTGAACGGCTTCTGCAGATACTTTTACAGCCACCTCACTTGCATAATATTTAGCCATCGCTGCCTGCATGGTCATTTTTTCTCCTCTTATTTTTAAATCACATGCCTGCAGCGTCAGCAGCTCTGCCGCTTCTATTTCAGTAGCCATATCTGCCAGCTTAAAACTAATTCCCTGGAAAGAAGAAATAGGCTTGTCAAACTGGTGCCGCTCCTTAGAGTATTGCAAAGCTGCTTCAAAAGCCCCTCTTGCAATTCCCAAACTTAATGCTGCTATTGATATTCTTCCGCCATCCAGCACTTTCATAGCCTGCCTGAAGCCATCTCCCACTTCACCTACTCTCTGCCGATCGCTTATGCGGCAGTTATCAAAAATCATTTCTGCAGTTTCGCTTGCGCGCATGCCGAGCTTATTTTCTTTTTTGCCTCCTGAAAATCCCGGCGTTCCTCTTTCCACTATGAATGCTGTACTATTTCCACTTGTGCGGCTTTCTCCCGTGCGCGCGATGACAACTGCCACATCTCCTGAAATTCCATGGGTTATCCAATTTTTGGTTCCGTTCAATATCCATTCGTCACCTTCTCTAACGGCTGTTGTTTTCATGTTGCCCGCGTCGCTGCCCGTATTGGGTTCAGTCAATCCCCATGCGCCCAAAAACTCAGCATCAGCCAGTTTTGGCAGGTATTTTCTTTTTTGCTCATCATTGCCAAACAATAAAATATGGCCTGTACATAAAGAGTTATGTGCAGCTACACTCAATCCTATCGAGCCGCACACTTTTGAAATTTCCTGTATGACTGCATTATATTCGTAATAAGACAACCCTGCTCCGCCGTATTGTTCAGGCACCAGTACACCCATTAATCCCAATTCACCCAACTTTTTAAAAACTTCTATGGGAAATTCCTGCGCCTCATCCCATTTCATCACAAAAGGCTTTATATACTGAAGTGCAAAATCCCTCGTTGTATCTGCTACCTGCTTCGTTAATTCAGAAACTTCAAAATTCATAAATACTACAATTTTTTTTCAGGAAACCCCGTTAAGCGAAGTTAATGTTCCTCCTATATTAAATCATTTATGCCCCTATTCTTCCCTCGTATTTAAAAGAAAGAATTTATTGTTTCTCAGAAGTTTTTGTTGTGATTGTTTGGTTGAAATATCTTCCAATTTATCTTCTCTTACGCTTCTTCATATTGCTGCTGTATCCGTTTAAGTTTGATGCCTGACACAGGCGCAACAATCAAAGGGAATTTTTCAACAATAACATTGCTGGGGTCAAGGCCAAAACCTCTTTCTTCGGTAAGGCTTATATCCTTTATCCAGAAATATACTTTCATTATTAATCTTTCAAAGAAAGGAAGTTCATTATCCTGGCTTAGATATTTTTCCATCACAACAAACTGAAAATCGCCAACCACATTGTTTTTTTCAAGGCTCTCATACCGGCTGTTGATATTGACTTCTTTGTTTGCAACCAGGTCGGCTACCACATTGCGAAACATAAGATTCATCCGTTGTGCTACCCTGAAGCCAAGCCTGAATTCCACCCTTATAATATCATTAGGAATGATGTGGTCAACAGTATACTCAGATGTATACGGATCATCTAATATGTCTACATGTACAAACCAATAAATATCTGCACGTTTTGGTTTTCTGTTTAATATAGAATAGATGATCTTATGCTCAATTTCTTTGGGATTATTTGCGCTGGTCATATATACTACGTGAGTAGCAAATTTGGGAACGGTTTTGTCATTACTGAGCTCCTGTATCTGCGGAATGTAATGCTCGAGCCGTACAAATTCAATGTACCTGTTCTTTATTTTCCGGCTGCGAAACCAGACATACATAACGCCAAACAACGCTCCGCCGACAATAAGCGTTACAAAACCGCCATGAGGAAATTTTTCGAGATTAGCTATTAAAAAAGAAATTTCGATAGTAAGATAAACAGCAAGGTATAAGTAAATAAATACTGGTAACGCTCTTCGGCTTATAAGAAAATTAGCAAAAAGGATAGAGGTGCTGATCATACAAAGGGTGATGGCCAAACCATAAGCCGCCACCATATTGCTCGACTTTTGAAAGTAAAGAGTAATGCCGACACAGCCAAAAAACAGCAACAGGTTTACACCAGGAATGTACAATTGGCCTTTTTCTTCTGTCGGATAATTAATTTTCATTTTTGGCCATAGGTTCAAGCGCATTGCCTCGCTGATTAAAGTAAAAGAACCGGATATAAGGGCCTGGCTTGCTATAATAGCCGCAGCAGTTGCTATAAAAATGCCTGGTAATAAAAACCAATGAGGCATTAACCCATAAAAAGCGTTGATATTGGCGGCAAGATTGGAATCTATTGTTACATGATTATAATTACGAAGCAGCCATGCACCTTGCCCGAAATAATTAAGTATTAATGCAGATTTTACAAATATCCAGGAAATCCTGATATTGCCCCGGCCACTGTGCCCCATATCGCTATACAATGCTTCAGCACCGGTGGTACAAAGGAAAACAGCGCCTAATATCCAGAAACCTTTAGGGTAAACAGTCAATAATTTGATAGCATAATGCGGACTCAATGCTTTTAAAATTCCAAAATCATCAGAAATATGATAACTTCCCAAAACAGCAAGCATGGCAAACCAGACAAACATGATAGGGCCAAAGAGTTTCCCTATGGTTAAAGTGCCGAACTGCTGCATAAAAAACAATATGCTGAGGATGGCAAGAGTGATTACTACAATTGTAAAGGTTTCAATACCACCGAGTCCTGGTATTTGAGTCAAGCCTTCTACAGCGGAGGTAACCGAAACAGGCGGCGTTATAATGCCGTCTGCAAGCAGTGAAGCGCCGCCGATTGTGGCAGGCAGCATCAGCCATTTCCGGCGTCGCCTTACCAGAGCATATAAACTGAATATACCACCTTCGCCATTATTATCTGCCTTCAGTGTTAGGATTACATACTTTACAGTAGTTTGTAAGGTAAGGGTCCAGATAATACACGAAAGAGAACCTAAAATCAGTTCCTCACTTATAACCCTGCCATTAATAATCGCATTAAAAACGTATAAAGGAGAAGTGCCGATATCACCATATATGATTCCCAGTGCTATTAATAATCCCGCCGTAGTAACCTTGTCAATATTCTTAGACACTATAAAAGAAGTTAATAAAATAAAAATGAAGCAAATGTATACGTAAAAGTCATTTTACGCACTTAAATCTTATAATATGTTTCGCAAAATTAAACATTTGGTTAATTCGTGCTGCTGTATTTTAATTTTTAAAAAATAGCACATGTTAAGATTTTATTGGATAAATTCATAGATACAAAGCCTACATTTGTTTTGATATAAAATTAGGACAGACCGTATGAAAAGAATTGCAGCAGGTTTAGTGTTTTTAATTAATTTTTGTGTTGTAAATGCCCAGCATGTTATCTATAGCGAACCCGACAGAAACGATTATCGTCAAACTGATTTTGAAATAATCGGTAAAGTTGGCGGTAATATTCTCGTGTACAAAAATTTGAGAAGTTCATTTGTCATGAGTGTTTACGATATGGATATGAAGCAAAAAGAAAGAGTAAAACTTGATTTTTTGCCCGACCGGATCATTAATGCTGATTTTTTAGCTTATCCCGATTTTTGCTATATGTTTTACCAGTATCAGAGAAGGAATATTGTATATTCTATGGCAGCCAGGCTTGATGCGCATGCAAAAATACAGGGAAAACCTGTGACGATGGACACTACAGAAATAAGCTTTCTGGCAAGTAATAAAATATATTCTGTTATAAACAGCGACGATAAACAGTACATAGCATTATTTAAAATAAACAGTAAGAATGATGATAACTATGTGGTTACAACAGTGTTGTACAATAAAGACCTCGAAAAAAAGGAAAAACAATATGTAAATGTCGGTATGCACGACAAGCATGATTTCCTTACAGAATTTTCTTTGGACAATGAAGGTGATTTTTCGTTCTTACGGGCTGCGCAGGGGCAGGAAAATGATAAGGTGCAGAAACTCTATTTGCTGAACAAAAAGTATGGAACTGCGCAAGTAAAAGACAACCAGATAAACCTGAACAACGAGGCGCTCGACGATGTAAGGCTAAAGGTGGATAATTTTAATAAACGCTACATTATTTCTTCTTTCTACAGTAAAGCCCGCAGGGGAAATATCGAGGGGCTTTTTACCTGTATCTGGGATAAGTTTTCGGATTCAGCAAAAACAACAACTTTTGTTCGGTTTGATGAAAATCTTAGAAACGATGCCAAAGGCGATAATAGTATTAAAACCGCCTTTAATGATTTTTTTATCAGAAACATGATTGTCAGAAAAGACGGTGGATTTTTACTTTCTGCAGAATCATTTTTCAGCACAGGAAGGGGCGGCGCCTACAATCGTTATGATTATTTATATGGCTCTCCTTTTTTACGCCCTATGGATTACTACATGTTTAGCCCTTTTGGATACGGCTATCCCTGGTACCGGTACAATAGTCTGGGCCAAAGTGTGCGGTACAATGCGCAGAACATCGCGGTTTTTTCATTCGACAGCAGCGGGAAAGTCAGTTGGAGCAATGTGCTGAACAAAAATCAGTACGATGATGAAACAGATGCTTTTATCGGTTATTCTCTCCTCAATACAGGCGACCAGCTACACTTTTTATTCAACCAGCAGGAAAGGAGAATGCAGTTGTTGACGGACCAAAGCCTGTCGCCAACAGGCCAGATAACCCGCAATCCCACGCTAAAAAATCTGGATCAGGGTTATGATTTTATGGCGCGATACGGAAAACAAACAGGCAGCCGGCAAATAATTTTCCCTTGTTTGTACAGAAATTATCTTTGTTTTGCACGGTTGGATCTATAGAAAAAAACCTTTTAAAATAAAGCGTGGTTGCACTATTTAAAGAGCGGTCTCCGGCTGCTATTTTTTGGCTTATTATGCTGAGCATCGTTGTGCATAGTCATTTTTTTATTATTGGACCGGTTGCAGATGCAAAGAATGCAGATGGTTTACTTTCCACTTTTTTAAATAATTATGCTGTTCAGTTAGCGCCCGGTTTTATTGTGTTCATTTACCACGCTTTTGTAATATTACAGGCCTTAAGGCTAAACCATCTTTTTACAGACTATCGAATGTATAGCAAGGTCAATTATCTGCCTGCGATGGTATATATTTTACTTACCGGTGTATTTACTGAGTGGAGCAATCTCACTTCTCCGCTCATTATGAACACGATTTTAATATGGTTTTTTGCAAAAACAGTAAAGTTATACAATAGTCCCAACCCGAAGACATTACTGTTCAATATTGGTCTGCTGACGGGAGTAAGCGTTTTATTATATCACCCCTCCGCCTTGCTTATTCCGGTAGCTTTTTTTGCCCTGCTGGTACTGCGGCCTTTTATTATCACCGAACTGGTTATACTGCTAATGGGTATTATCTTCCCTTTTTACCTGCTGGCTTCGTATCTCTACTTAACAGACCGCCTGCTCTCTATGATACATTATATCCCGCTATTGCAGCCCGATCTTCCTGATCTTCAAAATAGAATCATGTTTTTTGCAACGGTTGCGATAATTATTCTTACTTTATTAATAGGACTATTTTACTGGCAACAGGAAAACCGAAGGTTGTTGATACAGGTAAGAAAAAACTGGATCGTATTACTGGCAATGTTTTTTGTGTTGCTTCCTTTGCCTTTTATTAATAAAAACGCAGGTATTGAAAGTTTAATTTTGTGCATTGTTCCCGCAAGTCCGCTAATTGCCAAAGGTTTTCTCGCTCCTAAAAAGAATACTCTTCCGGCTCTTATATTTTGGGGCCTCATTTGTTTGGCTATCGTTAAAAACTGGCAGTTAATACCGAAGTGATTTCCATGCTTTTTATCAAAGAGGATTGCGATGATAGAAGAATTAAGAATAAATAAAAGACGCCTTTTTTGTCAAAACTCATTCAAATTTTATTTTTCATTCGCACGAGTTTATTCTCCTACGGATCATTGTACCCTGCTTTTTTGTTTATCCACAAATTTCCATTAACCTTAACGCTTTATACAATTTGTCATTAAAACCGCAAACGCTAACTTCTATTTCCTATCTCCCAATTCCTAAAATATTAAAGCGCTATTCAGATTTCGATATTTACCTTTGTTTTTTATCATTATAACAGCTAATATGAAATTTGGAATTGTTGTTTTTCCAGGTTCAAACTGCGACAGAGATATGCAGGATGCTTTGCAGAATGAGCTGGGAAAAGAAGTGATAATGCTTTGGCATAAAGACAAAGATATCAGTATGTTTTCTACCGGAGATTGCATTGTACTGCCTGGTGGTTTTTCTTATGGCGATTATTTAAGGTGCGGCGCTATTGCCCGTTTCAGCCCGATGATGCAAAGCGTAGTAGATTTTGCCGGCAAAGGAGGAAAAGTATTAGGCGTTTGCAATGGCTTTCAGATTTTATGCGAAAGCGGTTTATTACCTGGTGTTCTCTTGCAAAATGCACAGCAGCAATTTGTATGTAAAAACGTGTACATGATTGGCAATGACCGTACTCCTTTACAAGTTCCTGTTGCGCACGGTGAGGGCAGATTTTATGCGGAAAATGACGTGCTTGACGAATTAGAATTGAATCACCAGGTTATTTTCCGTTATTGCGACGAAAAGGGTAACATAGAGCCTTTCAGCAATCCTAACGGCGCAATAAGAAATATTGCCGGCATAAGCAATAAAGAAAGAAATGTTATCGGCCTGATGCCACATCCTGAAAGAGCCATTTCTGCTGCTTTAGGCAATACAGATGGCGTGCATGCTTTTAAGCTATTAGGCTTGAATTAACAAAAAACGGTGCGGCAATTGTTGACTACCTCCTGATTAATTAAAACTAAAATAATGCGTAAAACTGTTTCCCTTCTTATTGCTGTTTTATTTGTTTTCAATGCGATGTCGCAGGTAAAAGATCCTGTAAAATGGACCGCATCAACCCGGAAAAAAGCAAACGGATACGAAGTAGTGATCACTGCAACATTACCCAAACCATGGCATATTTATTCTCAAAGTACAGGTGAAGGAGGTCCTGTAGCTACTAATTTTAAATTTACAAAAAATCCGTTACTTACTTTTGATGGCCAGGTGAAGGAAATAGGAAGTCTTAAGGAAAACTATGATAAACTTTTTGATACTAAAGTAAAATATTATGGAGATAAAGTTGATTTTGTGCAGGCTGTAAAAGTAAAAGGCAATGTAAAAACCAATGTAAATGTTACCGTAGAATACATGACCTGCAATGACAGTCAATGTCTTCCTCCAACAAAGAAAACATTTAATGTTTCTTTGTAAACACCCGCAATCTTAGTAAAGTTATTTTTACAAACGCCAAAATAAAACAGACAAAAAGAAAATTCCAGACGCCGATTGAATAAAGAATAATTAAAACGGAGCCTCTACGGTTCTTTAATGAACATAATTTTTATTTTAATCTTGTGATTTTTAAAAATTGTACATTACCTGCAGTTTCACTTCACTTCTTTTATTTCCCTGTATTTCATCTAAACTGCTTCCTATCGCAGTTTTATTGGCATAAATAGTTTGTGCCCACCTTAACCAGACTGTCATTTTTCTACTTGCGTCATAGTTTACGTTTATATAGTATCTGAAACCTTGTCCGATAAATTGGGGGATGGAGTAACTATACAAAACATCGCTTTCAAAAGAATACAAGCGGCTGTCTGAACTATCTGTCTTGAAATACTGCAATCTTCCATTTACTGAAAGAGGTTTGTTTACCGGTCTATACCTTGCTTCAATATAGCTTAGAAATCCTTGCTGAGCCCTGTCTTTTTCATATGGATCAAACCACAAAAATTCAACTCTTTCACGCAGTGTAACTGTTTTATTTATAATGTGAGCAGATTGTATACGCCAGTTAATACGTGGTCTTATATCGACGGGGTTTACCGGAAGATCGAGCCCGGAAATATTAACGGCCTTATTTTCATTTCGGAAGCGGGTATATAATTCAAATTTTTTATTCGGCTTGTAACTTACCTGCAATAAATATTCTGTTCCTTTGGCCGGAGCATTTGTGCGATAGCGCAACCACGGAAAGCTGAAAACATCAGCATAAGCATCTATTCTTAAAAAATTCGCAGGTTTAATGCCTATCCCTGCAAATAAACCTTTTTCATTTGTTGGAAAAGTACCTTCGGTGAAAGCATTACCGTACAAAGTCTGGTAAGTTTTTTCTATATTTCTATATACTATTGAAGCATCTGCCTTTGGGTCGAGACTGGCAATAATGCCGCCGATAAAAGCCCGGGATTTTCTTTTGTCTGTAGCTGCTTCGCCAAAAAAGTGAAAATTGCGCAAAGTATAGCTGTAATCTATGCTGTAATTATGCCACTCGTTTCCCTGGATAGCATATTGGTTATAAGGCGGAAGATCGCGAACCAAAGGGACGGAAAATCTAAACCCGATAGCGTTTATGCCAACATGAAATTCATTTTTATTGTAGGAAACATTACCACCAAACGAAGTTTGTGTTACAGCATTTTTCTTTGCAACTTCACCAGGAGTCCTATGATAGCCTGAACTTGCTATTGATGAAACATAATCATTATTATTTTCTGTAGTATCACTGTTAAAAGTTGCATCCAGTTTACGCATAGAGGCAAAAGCTGTTACTGTCAGATTTTTCCCTCCTGCCGTAATACCTGCACCTCGCATAAAGTTATATTCTCCTGCTGAATTATATGGTCGCAAAATATCTGCCTGTCTTTTAACGGCTGTTATATCTGCACTTTTTTTAAAGGCGAGGCTTTGCCAATGTATAAGCCCCTGGCCCAGGTTTATCGTAAAATCTCCAAGAGCTAATGCTTTTACCGCCCCAAGTTTTCTTGCAAACAAATGAAATGAATAAAAATCAAATCCGTATTTCTGGTTTCCTTTAAAAAATTGCTCCCCGGCGTCTTTATCTGCCGTTACTCCAAATTGCAATAAATTCCGGTATATATATTTATACCTGAAAAAAAGACGCTGAGCACTTCCCTGGTACCTGTTTGCTATACTGTCAGGGCGTATCATTCCGTCATTTTTTTCTAAAACCTGTTGCGCCCTTAAAAGAATTGAATGTTGCCCACGTGTTAATCTTTGCTTCATGCCTGCAGATAAAGAAACTGCATTGCCAACCCTTGCATAAGGTAAAACCTGTTGTATCGTTTCTATATCCCATAGTGGTACAGCCTGCAATTCATATATACTGATAAGTTTCCCCAGCAACCTTCTGTAACTGAGCAGGCTTTGAATTTGCAAATCTGAGAGCATCCTCAATTCCCGCAATTCATTTTCCCCTGCGGTATTGAGGTTAACAGGATTTTTATGAAGCTGCACTAACGACTGTATATAACTGTCATCTTCCGTTACTTCGTCCTGCTGCCCTGTAAGGTTTTCCAGTTTCTGCTCAAAAATACTTCCCGGCTGATCCGGGCTTTCCTCCTGCGAATAAGCATACGTGCTGAAAAAACAAATTAATAATATGACTGCTTTTTTCCTCAATCTTTATTTTCTTTCTTAAAATTAACCAGCAGTAATAATCCGGGAGTAAAGCCAAGTTGCGGATGATAAGCTGCATTCACATCAATTCTTGCAAAGTTTAATTGCAAACCAACAGCAGCATAATTACTGCCTGTAAGCGTTGAGATGCCTGTTCTTATAAAAATATTTTTTTGCAGATTGTATTGAAGGCCTGCATTTATGCTTATTCGCCGGTTTTCCTGTTTTACAATTTCTGCACTCACAAACATCATTTCAGAAACTTCATAACCGATACCAAACCGGTAAACTGAAGCTAATTTTTCGTTTTCGTACTTACCAAATTTGCTTGAGGCAGGATTATACATATGAATGCCTGCATGCAATTTATCTGAAAGATGAAAAATAAGCCCTGCTTCAAAATTTATTGCAGCAGCGCTGCCATATATAGGAATCCGGAGTGCGTAATAATTAAATTTTGCACCAACATCAATTTGGTTTGAAATTTTTCTTGCATAAAGAATACCTAACTCACTTTCGTTAAAAGCTGCAGAACCGAAATAATCTCCCTCAAAACCAAAGACGCCTGAAGATGTTGGTACGGCTAAAACAGCAGCATAGTTATTCAATTCTTCAAGTAAGAATCTCCTTTCGCCATATACACCAAAGCCTCCTGTTTTAAGTGAAGCCAGAGATGCCTGGTTAGTAGTGGCAGAAAAAATATCTGAAAAATTTTTGCTGTAGGCGCCAGATCCTGTATATCCCACTGACAAAGGTTCTTTGATAACCTGTGCCTTTGCACTACACATATTAATTGCAGCAAATAAAAAGTATAAAAATTTCAAGCAGTTGAATTAGAATTGTAAAATAGGAACAAGATATTAACCGGTCAAAAATTTTATTAATAATACGCTTAATTAAGCAACAGGAAATTGAATGTGAGATAATACCTTTGGCGCATGTTATTACTTGACGGAAAAATTGCTTCGCAATCAGTTAAACAAAATCTGACGGAAGCGACTAAAAAATTATTGGAACAGGGAAAAAGAGTTCCGCACCTTGCTGCTATATTAACAGGCAACAACGGAGCAAGCGAAACCTATGTAGCAGGCAAAGTAAAAACCTGCGGTGAAATAGGTTATAAGTCTACACTTATCAGATTGGAAGAAACTGTTGAAGAACAGGAATTGCTGCAAAAAATATCAGAGTTAAATAACGACGACAGTGTAGATGGAATTCTCGTTCAACTGCCGTTGCCAAAACATATCAGCGAAGCAAAAGTTATTAATAGCATCGATCCTGAAAAAGATGTTGATGGTTTTCACCCGGTAAATGTAGGACGGATGGTACAAGGTTTAGACACCTTCATTTCGGCCACTCCATATGGTATTATGCTGATGCTGGAGCATTACGGGGTGCAGACAAAAGGAAAGCATGCTGTAGTAATCGGGCGCAGCAATATTGTCGGCAGACCTATGAGTATTTTGCTTAGCAGCAATCTTAAATATGGCAATTGCACTGTTACTATTTGTCACAGCCATACTGTAAACCTGAAAGAAATAACACTGCAGGCAGATATTATAATAGCTGCACTGGGGAGGCCAGAATTTGTAAAAGAAGACATGGTAAAAGAAGGCGCCATTGTAATAGACGTAGGCATAACGCGTGCAGAAGACCCTGCATCAAAAACAGGATATCGCATAAAAGGTGATGTTGATTTTGTTAATGTCTCCAAAAAAGCTTTCGCTATTTCACCTGTTCCCGGGGGCGTGGGACCAATGACGATTGCCGGACTTATGAAGAATACTATGGATGCTTATGTAAGAAGAAATTTAGCTGAGGGCTTTACAAATTAAAACATTAAACACATAGTTATAGTTAGGTTCAATAGAAATCATAGAAAAAACCATGTGGACTAAAACTTCTATGTAACTATGTGTTTTGAAAAAATAAATTTAAACACATAGTTACATAGATTCAATAGAAATCATAGAAAAAAACTATGTGTCCTTAAACTTCTATGTATCTATGTGTTTTAAAAAAAACATTTACCTCACAAGGGTTACATTTCCTTTAACAGGCAGTGTTACGTTATTTGAACAAAGCACTTCCATTGTATACACATAAACATCGGGTTGCAACAGGGCGCCGTTGAATGTTCCATCCCAGCCAAATTGAGGGTCATTGGCATTTATTCCATTTCTTGAAAATACCATTTGTCCCCACCGGTTAAATATTTTGAAACTTTTTATTGTATACAAACCGGTTCCCCGTGGGTAAAATACATCATTGGAACCATCATGGTTGGGAGAGAAAGTATTAGGAACATATACATTTGCATTATTACAAATTATACTAATGGAAATATCGTCATGCGCTTCGCAATGACCTTCATTTGATGCTGTAACGTGGTAAGTAATATTATCATTGGGGGCAGTTATTGGTTCTGCGCATGAACTGCAGCTTAACCAGTTTGCAGGATACCATCTCCAGTTAATAATATCAGATGAATTCTTTGTTGAAAGCCTGGCGCTGCCTCCTGCCTGCACTATTATATTATCTCCGTTTGTTATTTCGATCGATGGTTTTGGGTACACTCTCAGCTTCACAGTTCCTTCCTGTTTAAAACAACCTAAGCTGTCTTTTCCAACAACCTTATAAGTAATTGAAGCAGCAGGAGTGCTTTTTGGGGTTCCGGTTTTTGCATTATCAAGCCATGTAGCCGGCGTCCACTCATACCGGTCTGCGCCTGTTGCTTTCAAAATAACAGACTCTCCGAGGCATACTGTATCATTTTTGCTCACGTCAATTTTAAATGGCTGCTGTACTTTTACAACGATTGAATCTTCGTTTGTACAGCCAAATACTGTTTTACCCTGTACATGGTAAGTGATTGTCGCATCAGGGTTTGCAGCCGGAGCAGCGCAACCTGTACAACTCAGGGATGGCTGAGAAGTCCACAGATAACTATCAGCGCCGGAGGGATGAAGTGTAATGCTATTAAATTTGCAAATTGCGGTATCAGAGCCCGCATTTACCGGGGGCTTTGGATGAATAACTGCCTGTTGAACGACAGAATCATAACAACCACTGCTATTTGTTGCTTTTAATGTTACAGGATAAGTTCCGGCAGTTGCATACGTTTCAGCGCCGGGAATTTGAATGTCTGCTGTTTTTCCGTTACCAAAGTCCCAGCTCCACTTTACTGCTGACGTATCTGTTCTCATAAATTCACCCTGAAACTTAAGCTGAGCAGGCTCACATGCTGCCGTATCTCCCGTAATTTTTACATAAGGAGAAGAAACAATTTTAATATATTTCTGACTAACGGCAGTATCGGCGCAACCAAACTTAGTTTTGGAAATCAAAGTAATTGTATAAAATCCGGGATCTGTATATTTATGACCGGGAGATTGGGCGGAGGATGCAGTGCCGTCACCAAAATTCCAGAGCCAGTTATTTACAATGTCATTAGAGATAGTAGAGTCACTGAAAGTAATATATCCGCTATCGCACAACAAACTTTTATTGCTATTAATATGCGTTTCAATTCCATCTATTTTTAGTGTATCTCCGCCCGCTGCAGTCACTTTACAACCGCTTGCATCCTGTAATAGTATTTTTGGCAAATATGTTCCCGGAGAGGTATAGGTATGTGATGAGACGGTTTTGTCAGAAAAAATGGTAGTGCCGTCGTTGTAGTCCCAAATATAACTAACGGCGTTTTGCGCCTGTAATGAAAAATCTACTGTCTTAAAATTACATGCTTCTTTTGGTGTAAAACTAAGAATACCTGTAGGGCCCTGAATTACAATGTTACGTATTAATGAGTCGCTGCACCCTCCATTATTATTTATCGTCAGTTTTAAAGTATAATTACCAGGATATGTATAAATATGAGAAGGATTTAGCAACTGTGAATTTCCGCCATCCCCGAAATCCCAATTGTAGGAAGCAAAATTTGTTGAATGGTTTGTGGCATTTACAATTAGCGGAGGACAGCTGGAAAACGAATCGCTCAAAGAGAAGTCGGCTGTTGCTGTGGCTATTTTTAGATTGGCCGTTGCAGAATCGCTGCAACCATTTTTGTCAACGATTTTCATTGTTGCGGTATACACGCCAGGCGACGCATAAGTGTGAACGGGTGTAGAATCTCCCGAAGTTGCACCATCCCCAAATTGCCAGAAATAAGTGACCCCAACTCCCTGTGAATAATTATTGAAGGTAATAGGCGACTGAGGACAAAGTATAGAATCAGACGGCGTGAAGCGTGCAACGGGTTTTGTAACAGATATAAAGGATGGTTTCGTTATGCTGTCTGTGCATCCATAAGCATCTTTTACAGCAAGATTTACATTATACGTACCGGGGGCTGAATAATTATGTGAAAAAGGTGCCGCAGCATAACTTTGTGCAGCGCCTTCCCCAAAGCTCCAGGTCCAGTTTACAATTGCATGGGTACCATCTGTTACTGTAGAATCGGTGAAGTTTACTGTATTGCCAAAACACGTTCCTGCGTTTAAACTTCCAAAACCAGCTTTCGGACCGTAAATGGTAACAGGCACAGGAGTATATAAAGTATCACGACAATTTAATTTATCAATTACAATTGCAGCAGCCTGCCTTACACCTGCCGTTTTGTATATGTAACTAACCGGGTTACTGCCGGCAACACCAGGTTGGGTAATGTTATTGAAATACCAGGTATAAGAACCAATATTAGCCGCATTTACGTTAGAGACTTTGAAATTAATGGCGGTATTCGTACAGCTTTCAGTAACACCCGGCTCCAGGCTGCCTTGCTCATTTATTATAACTACATCTTTTTTAATGGTATTTGTGCAACCGCCGTTTGTTACTTTTAAAGAAACGGGATAAATACCCGCAGCGGCATAACTATGACTGACTTTTTGATCTGCGGAGCTAACCCCGTCTCCAAAATCCCATTGCCATGTTGTTGCTCCAATAGATTTATCAATAAAATTTCTTTTTAAAGGATCACTGCAAATAAAAGCTGTATCAAACTTAGCCACGGGCGGACGAACATTTATATAGCTCGGTTTCTTAAGCGTATCGCTGCAGCCGTAGTTAGAAACAATTAAGATAATAGTAAACTTGCCTGTACTATTATATAAATGAACAGGGTTTTGATCAATGGAAGTTGTGCCATCGCCAAAATTCCAGAGCCAGTTATTAGCGGTCGGACCGGTTGAAAGGTCAGTAAAATTAACAGAAGTGTTTGCACATATATCAAGCGGATCGGCAGAAAACTGAGGCGAAGGTTTAGTACCTACCTGTACCCCTTTTACTGTCGTTAATGTGTCCGCACAACCTCCAGGTGTAGTAATAGTAAGTTTAATATTGTAATTCCCCGGTGTAATATAGGTATGAGACGGTGTAGAATCATTTGAAGTTGACCCGTCTCCAAAATCCCACAAATAACTAATGCCTGCCACACTGTTTGTAATAACGGCAACAGGTTTGGCTGTAGATGGTACGCAACCTTTCAAAGGAAGATTTTTTATAACGGAAATCTTTGGCGGCGTTATTTTTACAAAACTTTGTTTAATTAAAGTTGCAGCGCAACCTGAAGCATTTTTTACTGTTAAGCTTACCGTGTATTCTCCGGCTTTGTTATAAGTATGTTTGGGATTTTCAAGCGCAGATGTGGTGTTATCACCAAAGTTCCATAAGTAAGATTTACCACCGTTTGCCGTATTATTGAAAGTAACATTCAAAGGTGCGCGGCAGCCGGTATTATTGGCAGCGGTAAAGCTGATATCCGGCTGAGACAAAACAGTGATTGACTTACTAAGCGAATCCTGGCAGGAGCCGAAATTTGTTATCAGTTTTACCTGGTAGGCTCCTGGCGCCGTATATATTTTATTAGGATTAGACGAATCTGAGGATGTGCCGTCACCAAAATTCCATAAAGAACTTACAAAAGTAGAAGGACTGGAAGTATTTTTTAGCTGAAAAGATGAACCTGCACAAATGGTATCAGGTTTTGTAAAATTTACTTTTACAAAACCAATATTAATAGCATTTCGCTTTATCATAGTATCTGAACAGCCGGAGCTGTTAGACGCAATAAGCTTAACGGTATACACGCCTGCTGTCTCATAATTATTGACGGGATTGCCGTTATTCGACGTTTTTCCATCACCAAAATCCCAGGTATAATTTAAGACTCCCGTACCAACAGATTTATTGGTAAAAGTTACAGATGCAGGGGCACGGCATCCCCGTTGGGATTCGTAGTTAAAATCAGCCTTGACCCCATTTACAATTTTTATATAACCCGTTTTGGTTTTCACATTAGTACAACCATTACTGTTGGTAACCCTGAGCACAACAGTAAAACTGCCTGCCTGTCTATAAGTATGAAGCGGATTTTGCTGATTAGACAAAGTACCATCGCCAAAATCCCATTTCCAGGCAGTAATGGTGCCGGAGCCTGCAAGACTGCTATCGGTAAATTGTGCACTTAAAGGAAAACAACCGCCTGTACGCGATGCACCAAACTTAGCCTCCGGTACTGCATTAACAACTATATATTTTTTTATTTGAATAGAATCTATTCCATCAGCATTTTTAACTATAAGTTTTACAGTATAGCTGCCACTTTTAGTATACGTTGTTCCGGGGTTTTTAAGGTAAGAGATGGTGCCATTTCCTAAATCCCATTTCCACGATGTAGGGTTGCCGGTAGAACTATCCTTAAAACTAACCGCGACAGGCGGGCAACCTGACGTTGGAGTAGCTGAAATACCTGCCTGTAGTTGAGCAAAGGATGCTGTTTTAAAAAATGCACATACGGTTAACAGCAGTAATTGCAGCCATATACGATAGAGGGTTTTCATTAAAAAATTTCAATTCGGTTACAGGTACACGGATAGGATTACTAAAACCTCTTATATAAACTTCTTTTTCCCTACTTTTATTTTGTTGCAGCCAATCTTTTTTACTTATGAAAAATAAAAAGCAGTTTAAGCAGTATCAAAAAAGCACATTCCGCAACCGTAGTATATGTACGAATACGATTCCGTTGTTTTATCATAAATAAAAAAACAATAAAACGAGATTTACATAAAAATCATTTTATTGTTTCAGCTAATATTAAAAATTCTTTTGGTACTTAGTTCTTTTTTAAATGGAGATTCGCGGAGGTTTTCGCGGAGACCACAGAGGGCTATTAAAAGTATGTGAATTATTAGAACCAGGATTGTTAGAATCAGCACATCCAAATTATTACTTCTGTAATTTCATTTTCTGTTATCATTTCTGTTTTTTGTCTGTGTGTTTCTCCGTGTCTATTTCTCTCCGGGTAATGTGTTTAAATTCTTTACCAATTATGGAAACCTAAGTAATTAAAAAAGTCTTTTGGTACTGGCATCACATCGCTGATTGAGATTCGGTTGCGACCCTTCTGCTTATCTGAAGAATGATGATTGGGCTTTTCCTGTGTTATGTTTGTATAAGGTATATTAGATAAAAAAAGTAATTGAATGCTAATTCCTCTATATGTTTTTAAAATTAATTTCAAAAAAAATCAGGAAAAGTAAAAAACAGCGAGAATTTGTTTATTATTTAATAATAATTAGTTGGGTAAGAATTAAAGGAGAATGAACACATTTTTTTCAGGCCTGATCGGCAAAACCAATATTTCCATCTGACGGTGCGTTATAGGATAGCGGCAGGCGCATCAAAATTAAACCTTTAAAAGAATTACAGTTTTTTTATTGTAACGGGCAATCCAAGCGCCTTTTTCATTGGTTCAATATTGGGATCGTGACCGCGGAAATCGAGAAACATTTTACCATAATCTTCGGTGTTGCCCCTTGATAAAATCATATCTCGAAAGCGCTGGCCATTTGCCCTCGTTAAGCCACCGTTTTCCTCAAACCATGAATAGGCATCTTCTTCAAGCATCTTTGTCCACAGGTAGGCGTAATAACCCGCGGCATACCCATTGCCCCAAATATGAAGAAAGTAGCTCGACCGGTAACGGGTCGGAACCTCGGGCAAGTCTAATTGGGTCTTTTGCAAAGCTGCAGCTTCAAACCGGTCGACATCCTGCACAGAATCATTGGCCGAAAGTGTATGCCATTGCATATCAAGAGCCGCTGCTGCCAACAGTTCTGTCAATCTGTAACCCTGGTTAAATGCCGCCGCCTTTTTTATTTTATCTACGAGGGCTTGCGGCATCAATTGACCGGTTTTATAATGAACGGCATAGTGCTTAAATACCTGGGGATTAAGCGCCCAGTGCTCATTAAATTGAGAGGGAAACTCTACATAATCCCGGGCAACATTGGTTCCGGAAAGAGTTGGAAATTGCTGATTAGCAAACAAACCATGCAAAGCATGACCAAATTCATGAAACATAGTAGTTACATCATCAAAGCTGATCAACGCGGGCTGACCGGGTGCAGCCTTTGTAAAATTACATACATTATAAATTACCGGTTTTGTACCCAATAGTTTAGACTGGCCTACCATATTGCTCATCCAGGCCCCGCCCGATTTATTATCACGTTTATAATAATCGCAATAAAACAACGCAAAGGATAAATTGTCTTTGTCAAACACCTCAAAAACCCTTACATCTTTCTGGTAAACAGGAAGGTCGTGCCGCTCTTTAAAAGTCAAACCATACAGATGATTAGCTGCATAAAATACACCGTTTTCAAGCACTTTATTCAATTCGAAATAAGGTTTGATCTCGCTTTCATCGAGGTTATACTTTTCTTTGCGCACCTGCTCTGCGTAAAAACTCCAGTCCCACGGCTGCAATTTAAAACCACCGTTTTGCTTATCAATCAACGCCTGTATATCAGCAGCTTCCCCCCTCGCTTTTGCAGTTGCAGATGGCACCAGGCGCGAAAAGAAGCTCTCTACTGCCGCAGGTGTTTTAGCCATCTGATCCTGCAGTTTCCACGATGCATAATTCGGGAACCCCAGCAGCTTTGCTTTATCAGCCCTTATTTTTGCCATGCGTGCTATAGTACCGCGCGTATCGTTGGAGTCGCCTTTTTCTGCACGGTTCCAGGAAGCTTCGAAAAGTTTCTCGCGGGCAGCCCGGTTAGAAAGTGATTGCAATAGCGGCTGCTGCGTAGTATTTTGCAAGGGAATCATCCATTTTCCTGTAAGTTTATTTGCTTTGGCATTTTGTGCAAAGGCGTCCATGCTGCCCCGGGAAAGGCCTGCCAGTTCTGACGAGTCACTTACTACCAAAGCTCCTGCCTTTGCAGCGGCTAGCAATTGGTTGGTGAATTTGGCGCCAAGAAAGGCTTCTTCTTCATTCAACTTTTTAAGGCTTACTTTATCAGCATCTGAGAGTTTGGCGCCTGCCAATAAAAACTGTTGATAAGTATATTCAATCAACCTGTTTGATTCTGCATCAGGTTTCAGTTGAGCCCGATTGTTATAAAGGGTTTCAATACGTTTAAACAATTTTGAATTCAGATAAATCGCATCCTGGTTAGCTGCCAGCTTTGGGGCCATTTCTTCCTGTATTTTTTGCAAGTCAGGATTGGTATTGGCGCCGGTAAGTAAGGAAAACACATTGTTTACACGAGTGAGCAGTTGCCCGCTTTTTTCCATAGCCACCAGTGTATTTTCAAATGTAGGGGCATCAGGGTTATCAGCAATTTGCTGAATTTCTTCCAGTTGCTCTTTCATGCCTTCTTCCAGCGCAGGCCTGAAATCAGAATCTTTTATTTTATCGAAAGGAGGCGCCTGGTAAGGCAGGCTGCTTTGGGTAAGAAAAGGATTGGAAGATGGTAAATTATTCATAGACGTACCTTGTTTGTCCCTGCCATTTTCGAAAGAAGTTAAAATCACTGACAAAATCATTAATGGTACCGCAGACAATAGTTTCATTGTACTTTTTTTAATTTTTCAAGACAGGAAGTTATAATAATCTTATCAATTTTGTCTGTCCGGAAAGCGATTAATTAATTATGAGTATTTTTTTCTAAAAATGTAACTCGGCAGACGGAGGCATACCAAACATAAATAGAAAAATTAAATTACCTCTGAGAGTTTACCTTCATCCTGATAAAATTACTTCATCCCATCCATTTTTGAAGAGACAGTGGCAGGAGCAGGATTTATATATCTTCCTGCACCTCTGTAGCGGGGTTTCCAGTAAGTATCGTTGAGGTCGCTTACCATTACTCCTCCACTGGTGGCAGCATGTACAAATTTATTATTGAAAAGATATATGCCTACATGCGTAATCTCACGGCTGCCATTTGTATTAAAGAAAACAAGATCGCCCTCGTTAAGGTCTTCCAGGTTTATCTGTTTACTTGAATTATATTGTTCCTGGGCAGTGCGGGGAACATTTACATTGTACACATTCTGCATTATTGTTTGTGTAAAAGCAGAACAATCAATACAGTTTTTGGTGCTGCCTCCGTAACAATAGCTTGTTCCCCACCATTCGTCTATTGACTTTAGCAGGTTAACATTAGTAAGCTTCTCTACTGTCGCATCTAACACGATTGCATACTTTAATTGCAGGAAGTCTGCTCTTTCAATATCTGAAGCATTCAGCGATGTATGTATATTTGCGTTGTATTCATCTCTTTGTTTTTTTCGCTCCGCAAAAGGTGGCATTGAAGGACTCATATCATGCCTGGAAGTAACAACCTGACCGGGGCTTACAGACATATCGAGAAAACGAACTTTTCCGGCTTTTGATTTTTTAGAAGGCCTGCCTGCTGCAGAACTATCCCTCGATGTTAATGCTTTAAACTGACTGCAACTGCCAAGAAACACAACCGCTAACAGGCAATATATAAATTGATGTAGTTTCATATCAGGATTGCCGCAAAGTAAATGAGTAATGCTGCAAAATTAAATGGGTTATAAAAGTTTTTAACGTAGAGTTAACCCCAGTCTGTGGATAAGAAGGAAGGTTGCGTCTTTAAATGATAGCGATATTTGATGTCGGATGTCGGATGTCGGATGTCGGATGTCGGATGTCGGATGTCGGATGTCGGATGTCGGATGTCGGATGTCGGATGTCGGATGTCGGATGTCGG
>JAABUT010000494.1_pt1 | contig 61819 bp, 56 predicted proteins | sample 5559281 | NCBI WGS metagenome assembly JAABUT01 (sample SAMN10711880, study PRJNA513359) | rock metagenome | isolation source: Antarctica rocks | place: Antarctica: Victoria Land, Ricker Hills nord | collected 2016-01-04 | reverse complement strand
TGTGGTGGCCCAGCGTCCGGTGCAGTTGGGTGCGATGACCCACGCGTGGCTGTTCACCGGCCCTGCCGGTTCCGGTCGGTCGGTGGCGGCTCGGGCGCTGGCCGCGGCGGTGCAGTGTGACCGGTGCTCGCCGCGCATCCGGACTTCGCCCGTGACGCCGCCGCCGTGGCGCGGTCGATCGACCAGTCCGGCGCCCTGGTCCGTCTCGACGAGGTGCTGGCCTGCCGGACCGCGATCGAGCTGAACGTCAAGCCCAAGATCGCCATCGAGGCCATGACGGCGGCTCTGCGGCCAGGGTCGCGGCCAAGCGCCTGATCCGGGAGCACGGCCTGCTCATGAAGGTGGCCGGTGTCGACCACGTGCTTTCGGACAACCGGACGATCATCTATTTCTCCGCGCCGCACCGGGTGGACTTCCGGTCCCTGGTCCGCGACCTCGGTGCCACCCTGAAGGGCCGGGTAGAGCTGCGCCAGCTGTCGGCCCGGGACGAGGCCCGCATCATCGGTGGGATCGGCTCGTGCGGCCGTGAGCTCTGCTGCTCGACGTTCCTGGTCGACTTCGAACCGGTGTCGGTGCGGATGGCCAAGGACCAGGACCTGCCGCTGAACCCGCTGCGAATCTCGGGCGCGTGTGGCCGGCTGATGTGCTGCCTGAAGTACGAGCACCCGCTGTACCAAGACGCACGCGATTCGAGCTGGGGTCCTGCGTGTCACGCCTGCGGGCGAGGGCACCGTCGTCGGGCACTCGGTGCCCTCGGACTCGGTGGTGGTCCGGATGGCTGCCGACGGTCGCAAATCCAGCTGCGCGCTGGCCTCGGTGTGTTCCTCACGAAGGCGCATGACCAGTTCTACGGCGACGGTACGGTCGGCTGGGCGTTGCCAGCCCGCATGGCGCTTAGCAGGTGTAGGAGACCACGAGCCCGGCGGCGGGTGCCGTGGAGCATCGGCTGGCCCGTGGCTCGGTCTCGTGCCAGGCGAACGAAGGGCCCTGTGATAGGCATCCGGTCGCTGCGATGAGTCAGTACGACCGTCCTGGGCGCTTCTTGGCGGAGACGCCTGGTCCGTAAGGAGCCGAGTCCAGCCACCGTCCGGCCCGTAGTCCGGCCTCCGCCACGACTGCGGCGGCGACCCGGCGCAGTTGGATGCCCGGTCGCAGCGCCAGCATGTGGTCGAGTGCCTGAGTGGCGCAGGCCCGGTTGTAGCGCGCGGCGTCCAGCCGAGTGGTGGCGAACGCTTCTACGGCGGCGGTCGCGGCCGCGCGACGTGGGCCTGCCGCGAGAGCGGTGACGGCTGCCTCGACCGCGGTGATCGCGTCCGGGATGCTGGAGTTCATGCCGCGCGCGCCGAACGGCGCGAACATGTGCGCCGCCTCGCCGGTGAGCATGATCCGGCGGTGCTCGTCGGTGAACGCCGCGGCCGTCTGCTGAGCGAATCGATACGTCGACACCCAGCTGACCCGGTCGCCGTAAGGCGCCGGCATCACCTGTGGGATCCAGCGCGCGAGGCCGGAGGGGCTGGTGAAATCGTCGGGGTCGTCGTGGCGGCGTAGGTTGAGGTCGACGCGCCACCCGCCGGCGAACGGGACGATGAGCACGTTGCGTCCGCCGACGCCCGGGTGGTTGTAATGAAAGACCCGTTCGCAAGGCACCGGTGCCGATGGGTCGTCGGTCAAGTCAACCACCACGAACGGGTGCACGGAGCGTGGACCCTCCAGCGGCCGGCCGATCGCAGCCCGTAGCGGCGAGCGTGCGCCGTCGGCTGCGATGACGTAGTCGGCCTCCCACTCGTCGCCCTTGGTGTCGGTGAGTAGGACCCCGTCGGAGTCGACATGCACGTCGACGACCTCGCGGTTCCACTCGAACTCAACTCCGGCCCGCTGGCACGCCGCGACCATGAGATCCTCGGTTCGCACCTGCGGAAGGCTGGTAAACGGCGGAAGCCCGTCGCCGTACGACTTTGCCTGATAGGTCTTGGCATACACCTCGCGGCCCTGCCACAAGGTGCGCTTGGTCAGCCACATCACGCCGTGAGCGGCGATCTCGCGGCCGAGCCCGGGTCGAAGCCGCTCCAGGTGCCGCAGCGACTCGCCGTGGATGTATGCGGCCCGGCTGCCAGGGCGCGCGTCGCTGACGCCGCGCTTCTCCAGCACCGTCGCGGGCACGCCGGCCGAGCGCAGTGCCAGCGCCGCACTCAGCCCAGCCGGCCCGGCACCGACGATCAGGACGTGGTGCCGCCGGCGCGGCTCCGGCGACGTCATGCCCGCATTCCATCCCGCTCGACACGCAGGCTGAGGGTGGCGTCGTCAAAGGCGATGATGCGGCCGTCGCAGCCGCCGGTGAGCGCCGCGAACCACAGCGCGTCGCGAGGATGCTCACCGGCCCGCCGCAGTACGACCTCGTCGGAGTCGGCGGTCCAGCGGGTGTAGTCCCCCCATGGCTGGGAGGTCATGCCGGCAGCTTCGGCGGCCGCGCTGACCTGCTCGAACTCCTTCGTGTTGAGCACGAACAAGGTGACGCTCATCGTCGCTCCTTCAGGTCCACCGTGCGCTTCTTGACCAGCTCTGCCTTGCGCTGCCACAGGGCCTGCACCGACGGCATCGGTTCGTCGGCAACGTCGGCCAGCGCCTGCACCGTCAGCTCCGCGTCCCGTGCGTCGATCGGGTCGAATGGACGCAACGGACGGGTTATCTCCAGCTGTATGCCGTTGGGGTCGTGGAAGTAAATGGACTCGATCAGCTCGTGCGCAAGTGGTCGCGTGACGCGGATCCCGAGTGCCTTCAGCCAGGCCCGCCACTCGTTCAGTTCTTCCTCGGTGTCGACGTTGAATGCCAGATGCCGCGAGCGCTGCATGAGGTCGGACGGAGCGTCCTCCGGTGGCAGCCCGAAATAGTAGAAGAACGCGAGCCGGTTGCCCCGTCCCATGTCGAAGAAGAAGTGGACGAAATCAGGGTAGGTATCGGTGACCCAACCCCGCGCCGTGATCGCGTGAACCAACGGCATCCGCATGGCCTCGATGTAGAACTGGTGGGTCTCGCGTGGGCGCCAGGTGACGTGTGCGAGGTGGTCTACTCCGTTCAGCCGGAGCGGTGACGATGCCTGCCTCGGTGCGATGGCCATGAGCCTTCCTCCGTTGTTGGTATGTCGTGAGAATGGGTGGGCCGGTGTGCGGTCATCACGTCGGTTCAGCCCGCAGCCCGGCGGCGACGACGAACGCGCCAACGATCAGCACGACGCCGGCAACTACCAGTGCCCACTGAGTTCCGTGCGCGGACGTCGCAAACTGAGCAAGCACCACGCCCAGCGCGGCCACGCCGAGCGATGCGCCGACCTGCCGTCCGGAGTTGAGCGCACCGGCACCTATACCGGCCAGCTGCACCGGGACCGAATTCGCAACAGTGGCTACCAGCGACGGCAGCGCGAACGACATGCCGAAGCCGAAGCACAGCAACCCCACGACGCTCGCGGCGACCGCTCCGGCGGAGTTGCCTGTGAACGGAGCTTGTATCAGCGTGCCGATGCTCATCAGGATGAAGCCGACCGTCGCGGGTGTTCGCGCCCCGATCCGTCCGACCAACCGTCCGGTGAACATTGGGTTGAACGCAGTGGGCAGGGTGAGCGGTAGGAACATCAGCCCGGCCTGCAGCGGCGAGTAGCCGCGGCTGTCCTGGAAGAACAGCGACAGCACGAACAGCACGCCGGACAGCCCGAAATTGGCCAGCAGGCCACCGAGAACCGCGGCCGAGAAGCGCCGGCTGGAAAAGACCCGCAGCGGCAACATGCCGGCGTCACCGGCGCGCGTCTCGGCGATCAGGAAGGCGGTCACCGTAGCCGCGGCCACGGCGAATGCGGTGACGATGACACCCGAGCCCCAGCCGTGTGCCGGGCCCTCGACCAGCCCGTACACCAGGGCTGCCAGGCCGACGATCGCGCTCAGCTGGCCGGGGATGTCCAGCCCGCTACGGGGCTTGAGCGCGGTCTCCGGCGCCGTGCGTGCAGTGATGACGTAGCTCACGACCGCGAGCGGAGCGTTGATCAGGAAGATCGCGCGCCAGCCGACTGTGTCGACCAGCAGGCCGCCCAGCACCGGCCCGCAGACCAGGGCGAAGCCGGTGATCGCTGCCCAGTTGCCGACCGCCTTCGCCCGCTGGGCCGGCACCGTGTAGACGTTGGTGATGATGGCGAGCGATGTCGGTAGCAGCAGGGCGCCCGCAGCACCGAGCAGCAATCGCAGCACCACAAGCATGGCCAGGTCCGCTGATGCGGCCGAGACAGCGGACAGCACGCCGAACGAGGTCAACCCGATCAGGAAAATCCTGCGGCCGCCGAAGCGGTCCGAGAGCCAGCCGGCCGTCAGCAGCAGGGCGGCGAAGGTGGTCGTGTAACCGTTGACCACCCACTGCAAGGAGCTGAGGCCGCCGGTGAAGGAGTCGCCGATGGCTGGCAGCGCCACCGTCACGATCGTGGTGTCGAGAAGCACCATGAAATAGCCCAGTGACAGTCCAAAGAGCACCCAGCGGCTCAGGCCGAGGGCCGTCGGACGAGGCGTGGGGGTGGCCACCGGAGCAGTTCCTGTATCCATTCGTGGCTTGTCCTATCTCTTGGGCTAATATTTAGACGTCGTGAGAAGGAATCGAGGCGCTTACCGCTGCTATCCCTTCGAGACTCGCGGCTGTGCTGGCCGATGGGAAACGGGACGTTCCTATCGTCTGATCGGCCCCGCCGATGACTGTCGACGCCCCCGACCCGGACCTACCTCGAGCTGACATCAGGGAGCGAGTATGGAGCTGCGACAGCTGCGCACCCTCGACGCCGTGGCACGCACGATGAGCTTCACCAAAGCAGCGCGCGAGCTGCACTTCGCCCAGTCCACGGTGAGCGAACAGATCCAGAACCTCGAGCGAGAGCTCGGGACACAGCTGTTCGACCGGTCCAACCGGCGGCTGGCCCTGACCGACGAGGGACGCGCGCTGAGCGAGTACGCGGGACGGATCATCGCCCTGTCAGATGAGGCGCAGCGGGCGGTGACACGGGGCACGCTCGCCGCCCCGCAGCTGTCCGTGGGGGCGCTCGAGACACTGTCGGCCCATCGGCTTCCGACCGTGCTGGCGCGCTACCGCACCACCCATCCGAACGTGCGGGTGAGTTTGAAGCGCGGCAACCGCGGCCAGCTGTACACCGCTGTCAGCCGCAGCCAGCTGCACATGTGCCTGACCTTCGGGCCTGCACCGGCGAGCTTCGGGCTCAAGAGCGCGGCGCTCAGTCGGGAGCCCCTCGTCGTGATCACGCCGGTCGGACACGAGCTGAGTACCCTGTCTTCGGCGCCCATCGGCCGGCTGCTGGCCGAGCCGTTCCTTGTCACGGCACCGGGCTGCGGGTTCCGCGAGATGTATGACTACATGCTCGCGACCCTGGGTGGAGTCGGTTCGCGGCCCAGCCCCGCCGCCGAGCCGGTGCTTGAGCTCGACAGCATCGATGCGCTGATCGCCTGCGTCGCCGGCGGGATGGGCTGTGCTCTGCTCCCGCGCGTCGCCGTCCTCGACGCCGCTCAGCATGGGCATGTCGCGGTCCTCGACATCGCCGACCAGAACCTCGATGTACCAGTCACACTGAGCTGGCTCGACAACGGGCCGACGCATCCGCATGTCACCGCCTTCGAGGCTGAACTGGCCTGCGAGTTCACGGCAGTGGACAACGCGCCAGAATCTCCTGGCCGATCAGGAACCCGCCTTTGACCACCGCCGTTACCCGGTCGAGTTGTCGGCGCCCACCGGCACTGGGTTGGGATGGTGTACCGAGTGCACCGCAACCGCGTGCGGGTCGGGCGTGCCCAACGCCGCTGCCTTGTCGCGGTAGAACTGCACATCCGGGTCGGCCATCGTTGCCTTGATGTCAGCCTTGCTGCGCCACTGCGCGATGTAGAGCACCCGCTTCTTGTCGAAACTGGCGAGAATGTTCACGGAGACGCAGCCGGGACGGTGCCGGATGGCCTTCTCTGCCCCCTCGGCCAGCGCGGCCGCGAGCGCCTGCTGATTCTCCGGTTCGCAGGTGAAGAAGTTGGCCATCGCCACGGTGCCGTCATCGGGAGAGATCGTCGTCTCGGGCATGTTGGTGTCCTTTCGTCGGTGATTGGGTTGATGCCGTCAGTTGCGGTCGAGCAGCTCAGCCACCAGAAAAGCCAGTTCCAGACTCTGCTGGTGGTTGAGGCGGGGGTCGCAGGCCGTGTGGTAGCGGTCGGCGAGCGCGTCCTCGGTGACGCCGGCTGAGCCTCCGACGCACTCGGTGACGTCGCTTCCGGTGAGCTCGACGTGGATGCCGCCCGGGACGGTGCCGGCCTCCCGGTGGGCGGTGAAGAATTCCTCCACCTCGCGCGCGATGGCGTCGAAGCGACGGGTCTTACGGCCATCTCGGGCGGTGACTGTATTGCCGTGCATCGGGTCGCAGACCCACAGCACCGGATGGCCGCTGCGCGCCACAGCGTGCAGCAGCGCCGGCAAAGTGCCGGCCACTCGGTCGGCGCCCAGTCGGACGATGAGGGTGAGGCGACCAGGTACCCGGTCGGGGTTCACAACATCGATCAGTTCCAGCAGCTCGTCGGGAGTGACGGCCGGGCCGATCTTGACCCCGACCGGGTTGCCGATCGCGGCGGCGAAGGCAAGGTGTGCTCCGCCGAGCTGTCGGGTGCGTTCGCCGACCCAGATGAAGTGACCGGAGCCCGCGTAGATCCGGCTGGACGGCGGCGCAACCGGCCGGGCCAGCGCGTCCTCGTAGTCGAGCACCAGCGCCTCGTGCCCGGCGTAGACGTCAGTTCGTCCTAGTGCCTCGAAGTCGGAGCCGCAGGCGCTCATGAACCGCAACGCCTTTCCGATCTCTCGTGCCACCCGTTCGTAGCGGACGAAGGCCGGATTGGCGGTGAAGCCGCGGTTCCACGCCTGAACGGCCCGCATGTCGGCGAAGCCGCCCTGCGCCAGCGCCCGAACCAGGTTGAGCGTGGTCGCTGAGGAGAGGTAAGCCCGCACGAGCCGGGAGGGGTCAGGGCGCCGAGCTGCGGCAGTGAACTCGACGGCGTTGACGATGTCACCGCGGTACACGGGCAGCGTGACGCCGTCGCGCTCCTCGCTGCCCGACGAGCGCGGCTTGGCGAACTGCCCGGCTAGGCGGCCAATCTTCACCACCGGTACGCCGGTGCCGTACGTCAGCACGGCACTCATCTGCAGCACCGTCTTGACCCGGTCGCGAATGTCATCGACGGTGACACCGCTGAACGTCTCGGCGCAATCGCCGCCCATCAGTACGAAGCCCTGCCCGCTCGCAGCCTGGGCCAGCCGCTCGCGCAGCGTGTCGCACTCGCTGGCCAGCACCAGCGGCGGCAGCGCGCGCAACTGGCACACAGCGGCGGCGAGAGCGTCCGGATCCGGCCAGTCGGGCTGCTGCCGAGCAGGCAGGCCCCGCCACGGGGACCCAGTTTGCATTGGACGCGTGACCCGCTGCGCGAGGACGGTCATCGCGGTGCTCACCCGCTGACAATGTCGGTGCGCTTGCGAGCCAACGTGAGGCCGTCGCCAACCGGTAGCAGCACCGACTCCACCCGTGAGTCGGCCAGCACGTGCGCGTTGAACGCCCGGATGGCGGCTGCCTTCGAGCCGGGCTCCGGATCCAGCACCTGACCGTTGAACAGGGTGTTGTCCGCGAGCACGAGACCGCCCGGGCGCAACAGCGGGACGATCACGTCCCAGTAGTCGATGTAACCGGGCTTGTCAGCGTCGATGAAGACGAGGTCGACCGCTGTTCCGTCCAGCCGGGACGGCAGCGTCTGGACGGCTGGACCGAGCACAAGTTCGATCCGGTCGGCCACCCCGGCCCGCTGCCAATACTGCGTGGCGATAGACGTCCACTCATCCGAGACGTCGAAGGTGAGTAGCCGTGCCGTCTCGGCTAGGCCGCGGGCCAGGCAGATCGACGAGTAACCAGTGAAGGTGCCCACCTCGACGACCAGCTGCGGACTGAGCAGCTGCGCCAACAGAGTGAGCAGTGCGCCTTCTTCCGAAGGTACGACCATATGCGCGTGCTCGGGAAGCAGCGCGTTCGTCTGCGCGACCAGATCGAGCAGCAGGTCGTCGGCCGGCAAGGAGGTCTGGGCGGTCAGATAGGTGTAGAGGGCGGGCGTGAGATCGAGGGTTCTCACCTGGTCGAGCGTGGCGCGCATCATGTCTCCAACGGGGTTAGTGGTGCGGTGGAAGGGTGTCTGCGGCGGCTCATCGTCAATCGCGGGACCACTGTGCGTAGGTGGCTGCGACCACGTCGCCGTCGATCGGATGACGGCCAAGGACCTGCCGGAAGTCTCCGAGCGCGTGCAACTCGAAACGCCGAGGGGCCAGCAGCCCACCGGCCGCGACGAAGTAGAAGATGGTCGAGCCGTCCGGTCCCTCGTGCGCGTTGTAACCACCGCCCTCCCAGACCAGGCTGTGCCCGCGCACCAGCACATCGAACAACTCCTCAAGCACGCCGAGGCTCGGCCGTTCGATCAAGAGGGCAACGTGCTCCTCAAAGCCGTGCCGGCGCTCGGTGGAAATGACCTCGCGCGTCAGGGCCGGACTGTCTCGGGCGAAGAGAAACAGTTCGACCGCGGGAACGCCGTCGACCCCGCGCAGGTGGGTGACCCCGATGTCAGCCTGCCGCGGGTCGATGCCATGTCGCTCGGCCAAACGTCGGCGTACTACGACACTGGGGATTACGGGTTCGGGAACCAGCCCGGCCGAGCTCAGCTGCTCGATGCCGTCGGCGACGCTGGTCGGGAACAGCAGCAGTCCGACGTGGGCGAAACTGCAATGGGCGTCGAGGGCCCGGACGTCCGCCGACCCAGCGTCGTAGCTGGACACCAGGATGTCCTGTGGACTTTGGCGACGGAAATAGCGGGCCAAGTCGATGGTGCGGGCGAGTCGGTGAGCGTCGACGGCATCGAAGGCATGCTCCGTGCGGGCTGGAACCGAGTAAAGGGCAGTAGGATGGTGAGAGGTCATTGATTGGGCTCCTCATGCAGGAAGTGGTCGGCCCGTGTGAACGACAAGATAGCGGCGATATGTGTTTTCTTTACCGTCCGTGCCGGGGGCACCCGAGGGCAATTCATTGTGCCAGCGTCATTGCCGTAATTGCATCGCGGTCGTCCCAACGTAACCCGTACATTTCGGCACCACAAGGTCTCTTGCATCGGCCAATCCGGGGTTTCGCATCGGCAGGTCCGATCGAAACTTACCTGCTGCAGTCACTTCGCCGTATCAGACTGGCCGCTCAGCCGGAAATAATCCGGCTCGCAAGCACACCGAGGGAGTTGGGCGGCGCATGGAGATTGTTTCCGGGCAGATAAAAGGACTGATCGAATGGTCGAGAGAATCGATTTCGCAAGCGTCTTCGGGTTTGTGGGAGGGTGGTGTGCGGTCCTCTTGGAAGGATCTCCTGACCGAATCGATCCGCGTCGCTGGGGTGCTCCGAAGAGCTGGAATAATTGCCGATGACGTCGTCTCCGTGCAATTCCCGAACGGTCGGCAACTGGTCGTGTTGCATCTGGCGTTAGCTCGGTTGGGTGCGTGCGTGTTCCCCATCCACCAGAACTACGGGCCGCTTGAAGTGACCTCCCTGCTGCGCCGCGCGGGAGCGGTCGCGCTGATTGCGCGGGCTGGTTACCACGGGCGATCGCGGGCGGAGGTCCTCGCCCGAGTGCGGGACGACTGCCCCCAATTGCGAACCGTCTGGTCAGTTGAGGCGGACGACACCATGGCCCGCGTCGCCGACGCTCCCTCGACCGAGGATCTGCAAGCCACCGCGGGGTCCGTGCTAGCCGGGCCAAGCGCCGTGCTGCTGCTGGCATCGTCGGGCACAACCTCCACGGAACCGAAGATCTGCGCGCACAGTTACGCAGCGTTGCTCGACAACGCAGCTACGGTGGCCGAGGACGAGCACTACGGCGCCTCCGACACGTTCCTCGCCGCTGGGCCCATGAGTCATGCCTTCGGGTTGTCGTCGCTGCATCTGGCTCTGGTGTGCGGTGGATCGCTGGCGACGGTCGACCGCTGGGACCCGGCCGCCTTTCTAGGCACCGCTCGGGTGACTGGGGCGAGCGTGCTGATGGCGGTGCCGGCCCAGTTGCGTGACCTGGTCACCTTGCTGCGCGAGACAGGCGCGCCCGCACCGCCGGGTGTGCGCGAGGTGCGTACCGGTGGCGCCGCCGTGCCGCCGTCGTTGGTGGCCGACGTGGTCGAGGTGTTCGGGGCGCAGGTCGTGGTGCAGTGGGGGATGACAGAGGTCGGCATCGGCTGCTACACCTCGGGTACGGCGCAGTCGCTACACGGTGGTGTCGGCTCACCCGTGCCGGGTGCGCAACTGAGGATCATGCGTGCAGACGGATGCGTTCCGCGAATTGGCGAGGTGGGTGAGCTGCAGATCGACACACCGTTTGGTTTCAAGGGTTACGTCGGGGCGCCCGAGCTGACGCGGGCCGCCCACACCGACGACGGGTGGATCCGCACCGGCGACCTGGCGTCTCTGGACATAGCGGGCGGGGTACTGCTGCACGGGCGCGAGGACGAAAGGATCAACCGTGGCGGGCTGAAGTTCAGTGCTGCCGAGGTCGAGTCGCTGCTGGCCGACCTGCCGGCGCTGCATCAGTACGCCGTGGTTCCGCGCCCCGATCCGCGTCTCGGCGAGCGGGCGGTGCTGGTCGTCTCGCTGCGCGACGGTGCGACGGTCACCCTTGACGAGATCACGGCGCACCTGCGAGGCAAGGGCATCGCCCTGTACAAGCTGCCCGAGTCGCTCATCGTGTTGGACGTGGTCCCGACCAACGCTGTCGGCAAGGTGGCCCGCGTGCTTGTCCGCGGCGTGGTCGCGGCGCTAGAGACGGCGCCGGCCTGACTCCACCGCGCCCGCTCAGCACCCCCAACGGTCCTGCTCGTCGTTCCTTCCGGCGGCTCGCTGCGGTCACGTAGAATAATCATTGGGAAGCCCTGACAGGGTTCCCTGGCTCAAGCCGCTCGGCGAACACCCACCCGTGTAGCAGCACGAACCGCAGCGCGGTGGTCACCAGGTTGGCGGCGCCCCGGACCGCTTGGAACGCGAGACGCTGGTGTTTCACGAGCGGGTGCGGGAGGGCTTTCAGGAGCTGGCGGCGGCGGAACCGGAGCGGTATCTGGTGCTCGATGCCACCTTGCCGCAGGCCGAGCTGGCGGCCACCATCGAGACGTCCGTGACCCGAATGCTGAGCTACCAGAGAAGTGCTGGGCCACCAAAAAGTGCTGAGCCACCAGAGACTCGAAGGCGTGTGACGTGACGGTTTTCCAGGCGTTGATCGGTCAGGACGCGGCCGTGGCCGAACTGTCCCGGGCGGCCCGGGCCGCGGCTGATGTGGTGGCCCAGCGTCCGGTGCAGTTGGGTGCGATGACCCACGCGTGGCTGTTCACCGGCCCTGCCGGTTCCGGTCGGTCGGTGGCGGCTCGGGCGCTGGCCGCGGCTGTGCAGTGTGACCGGGCCGAGGCTTTGATGGCGGCCGATCCAACAGCGGCGCCGGGCTGCGGGGAGTGCCTGTCCTGCCGCACAGTCCAGGCCGGTAGTCATCCTGATGTGCGCTCGATCGTTCCCGAGGGCCTGTCGATCAGTGTCAACGAGATGCGTGCGGTCGTGGGCATGGCTGGGCGCAGGCCGTCGCTGGGACGTTGGCAGGTGGTGGTGATCGAGGACGCCGACCGGCTCACCGAGGGTGCCGCGAACGCGCTGCTCAAGGCGATCGAGGAGCCGCCGGAGCGCACGATCTTCCTGCTGTGCGCGCCGTCCACCCACCCCGACGACGTGATCGTCACTATCCGGTCGCGCTGCCGGGTGGTCGGGCTGCGCATCCCGCCGCCCGCCGCCATCGCCGAGGTGCTGATCGCCGACGGCATCGAACCCAGCACCGCGAGCTGGGCCGCGCAGGCCTCGCAGGGCCACGTGGGCCGGGCGCGTCGGCTGGCCCGCGACGACCAGGCCCGGAAGCGCCGTGAGGCGGTGCTCGCCATTCCGGCGCGGCTGACCTCGCTGAACGCGTGCTTCGAGGCGGCCGACCACCTCGTCAAGTCGGCCGAGGCGGAGGCGAAGGCGCTGACCGATGATCTGGACGTCACAGAGTCCGAGGATTTGAAGGTGGCCCTCGGCGCGGGCGGCACCGGCAAGGGTGCGACGGGTGCGGCGCGGGGCAGCGCCGGGGTGCTGAAGGAGCTGGAGAAGCGGCAGAAGTCGCGAGCGACCAGGCTGCAGCGCGACGCCCTGGACCGGGCGCTGGTGGATCTGGCCAGCTTCTACCGGGACGTGCTGCTGATGCAGGCCGGGTCACCGGTGCTCGCCGCGCATCCGGACTTCGCCCGTGACGCCGCCGCCGTGGCGCGGTCGATCGACCAGGCCGGCGCCCTGGTCCGTCTCGATGAGGTGCTGGCCTGCCGGACCGCGATCGAGCTGAACGTCAAGCCCAAGATCGCCATTGAGGCCATGACGGCGGCTCTGCGGCTGCCCTGACGAAATGTCGCGCCCGGCCCCTTCACCGCGTGGATAGGTTCGCGGCGCCGCACCGGTTAATCTCAACCCATGGGGATGATCTGCGCGGTGACGTTCACCGACCGCGGCCGGCTGTACTACGCCGATCCCGGTTCCCTGACCCCAGCCGTCGGCGAGCACGTGCTCTATCCCACGGACGGGGGTGACGAGGTCGCCCAGGTCATGTGGGCGCCGCAATGGACCTCAGACGACGTCGGCGGGCTGCCCGTCCTGTCCGCAATGGCGACTGCCGATGACCTTGCCGCGCTCGATGCCGGTCGCAAGAAGCGGGCGGTGGCCAGGGTCGCGGCCAAGCGCCTGATCCGGGAGCACGGCCTGCCGATGAAGGTGGCCGGTGTCGACCACGTGCTTTCGGACAACCGGACGATCATCTACTTCTCCGCGCCGCACCGGGTGGACTTCCGGTCCCTGGTCCGCGACCTCGGTGCCACCCTGAAGGGCCGGGTAGAGCTGCGCCAGCTGTCGGCCCGGGACGAGGCCCGCATCATCGGCGGGATCGGGTCCTGCGGCCGTGAGCTCTGCTGCTCGACGTTCCTGGTCGACTTCGAACCGGTGTCGGTGCGGATGGCCAAGGACCAGGACCTGCCGCTGAACCCGCTGCGGATCTCGGGCGCGTGCGGCCGGCTGATGTGCTGCCTGAAGTACGAGCACCCGCTGTACCAAGACGCACGCGATTCGATGCCGGAAGTCGGCTCGTGCCTGTCCACCCCCGAAGGCGACGCCACGCTGGTCAGCTACAACGCTCCGGGTGAGACTGCGGTCCTGCGGATGAACTCGGACGGACGTCGGACGACCTGTGCCATGGCCTCGGTCTGTTCGTCACGCAAGTCCCATGACGAGTTCTATGGCAATGGCGAAGTGGGATCTGCGGTCGCCAGCCCGCACGGGTCCGAGCCGGGCGCTGCACAACCGGCTTGATCTCCCGGCCTGGCTCAGTCTCCGGGTCTGACGATGGTCTTGACGGTGGTGGGATCGTTGCGTGAGGCGGTCAGCGCGGCTCCGACCTCATCAAGACCGTAATGGCCGGTGACCATCGAGTCGAGGTCCACCTGCCCGGACGCGGCCAGCTGGATCGCGATCGGCCAGGTGTTGGCGTAGCGGAAGGCTCCGGTGATCATCAGCTCGCGGTCCTGCACGTAGGACAGCGGCAGTTGCACGGTGTCTCCGCCCATCCCGACGAGGACGGCGCGTCCGGCTCGCGCCATCGTAGCTACGGCATCCCAGGTGGCCCGGGCATTTCCTGAGCACTCCAGCAGCACGTCCGGCTCGACCTCGGCGTCGGCCAGGGAGGTTCGGCTGACGTCGATCGTCGCGAGCCCGAGCTTCTCGGCCAGGCGCAGCCGGTGCGGGTTCACGTCCGTGACGGTGACGGCGTCCGCACAGTATGCGCGGGCGGTCTGCGCGGCGATCAGTCCGATCGGTCCCGCACCTGTGACCAACACGGTCTTGCCTGGCGCCAACTGGGCGCGGCGGCAGGCCCACACGCCGACCGAGAGCGGTTCGAGCAGGCCGGCCGCGTCGTCGCTGATGCTGTCCGGGACCGGGTACACGAACGCCGCGGGCATCGCCACGTATTGGCTGAACGCGCCGTCGTAAGGCGGAGTCGCGAAGAACTTGACGTCGGGGCAGAGGTTGTAGCGTCCTGCCAGGCACTGCGCGCAGGAGCGGCAAGGCACCCCCGGTTCGATCGAAACTCGCTGGCCGACCCACAGCGAGCTGACCTCGTCCCCCACTGCCGCAACAACGCCGCCGGCCTCATGTCCCAGGATCAGGGGCGAGTCCACGACATAGGGACCGATCCGGCCGTGCTCGAAGTAGTGCACATCGGAGCCGCAGACCCCCACCGACCGCACCTCGACCAGCACCTCATCGGCGGCGGGCTCGGGGATGTCGCGCTCCTCCACGGCGACCTGCCCCATCCCGCGCAGCACACTCACCTTCATCGTCGCCACGGCAATGTCCTCCTTGCGCAATGCTCAAATGAGCACCTTGATCGACCTCGATGCTCAAATGATAGGTTCATGGTCAAGTGCCCGGGTGAGTAGGTGAGGCAGGTGAGGCGAATTCATGGACGAGACGTCAGTTGCCCTGTCCCTCGGGCCGGTCGAACTGGTCGCGGCCACCCGCGTCGCGCGCCGGTACTACGTCGACAACCGCTCCAAGGTGCAGATCGCGGAAGAGCTGGGGATCACTCGCTTCAAGGTCGCTCGTCTGCTTGATGTTGCCCGCGCCAGTGGGATCGTGCGTATCAGCGTGGCAGGAACTGGTTCGCTGGAACTCGATCTCAGCGAGCGGCTGCGCGAACGCTTCAGCCTTCGCCATGCCGTCGTCGTCAACACCGCCCGAGGCAATGACGCGCAGATTCGCGACCAGATCGGCGGGGTCGCGGCCGATCTTCTCAGCGAGATCACCACAGCCGATGATGTCCTCGGGATCGGCTGGGCACGGGTCGTACTGGCCATGACGGCCAAGCTGCGCGGACTGGCGGCCAAGCAGGTCGTCCAGCTCACCGGCGCGCTGACCCGTCCGGATGTGGAGCCCAGCTCGGTGGACGTCGTGCGTAGCGTCGCCCGGCGGGCGGGGGCGCAGTCCTCGGTGTTCTACGCCCCGATGATCGTGAGTGACGTCGAGACGGCCCAGGGTCTCTACCGGCAGGAGCAGGTCGCCGACGCGGTCGCCCGGTTCGCATCGATCACCAAAGCGGTCGTCGGAGTCGGCGGCTGGAATCCGCCCAGCTCAACCCTGCACGATGCCCTGACTCCCGCCGAGCGGAGCCTGATGCGCGGAAGCGGAGTGCACGCCGACCTCTCCGGGGTGCTCCTCGACGCCGAGGGCAACGCCATGGAAACTCTGCTCAGCGGGCGGATCATCGCCATCACTGCTGCGCAGCTACGGCGCATCCCAGAGGTCATCGGCATCGCCTACGGCCTGAACAAGGTCTCCGCCGCGCACGCTGCCATCCGGGGCGGCTACCTCGACTCGCTCGTCACGCATACCCACTTTGCCGTTAAGTTGCTGGAGGAAAGCCGCTAGCCCGCCGCTTCACGCGGTGCGACGGAAGACCCAACCGCGTAGCAGGACGAAGCGCAGCGCGGTCGCTACCAGGTTCGCCGCAATCAGCACCGCCACCTCGATCCCGCGGTGCGGCACCGGGTCGGTGGCGTGCAGGGCCGCCAGCGAGCCACTGGTGAGCGCCAGCTCCAGTGCAAAGACCAGCAGGCCCTGCAACTGGTGCTGGTCGGCATTCGTCCTACCTGCTATGCCGAAAGTCAACCGGCGGTTGGCCGACCTATTGGCGACGGCGGTGAGAAGCAGGGCGAACAGGTTGGCGCCCTGAGCGCCGAGCAGGCCGCTGGTCAACCAGAACAGCACCAGGTACGCGGCCGTGCTCAGTGCGCCGATCGCGCCGAAGCGGACCAGTTGCCGCAGCAGCCCCGGTGGCACGTCCGGCGAGGTCGGGCTGAGCGGCTGCCGCCCGAGTTGCGCCCGTACCTCGGCCAGCGGGAGCGCCCCGGTCGCCAGTGCGCGTCCCACCCGCACGACCCCTCTGAGGTCGGCAACGGCCGTGGACACCAGATCCACCCGTGAGTCCGGATCATCCACCCAGTCCACCGCCACCTCGTGGATGCGCAGCCCCGAGCGTTCCGCCAGTACCGGCAACTCGGTGTCGAAGAACCAGCCGGTGTCCTCGACCAGCGGCAATAGCTGGCGCCCCACGTCAGCCCGCATCGCCTTGAACCCGCACTGGGCGTCGGAGAAGCGCGCGAGCAGCGTGCTGCGCAGAATGAGGTTGTAGCAGCAGGAGATCACCTCACGCTTCACGCCGCGGACCACCCTGCTCTGCCGGCTCAGCCGCGACCCGATGGCGATGTCGGAGTGTCTCGAGATCAGCGGAGCCACCAGCGGCAGCAGAGCGTTGAGGTCGGTCGACAGGTCGACGTCCATGTACGCCACGACGTCTGCCTGCGAGGCCAGCCACACTGCGCTCAGCGCGCGGCCGCGGCCCTTCTGCTCCAGTCGCATGTGCCGGACGCCGGACAGCTCATTGGCCAGTCTCCGGGCGACCTGCGGGGTCGCGTCGGTGCTGGCGTTGTCTGCGATGGTGATCAGGAACTCATAGGGAAAGAACCGTTCGGAACATGAGTGCGGTGACCGGGATGACGGCGAGCACCGCGCCAGCCAGAATTCCCGCGGCCGCTCCGGACGTCCGGCGCACCGCGAGGTACAGCATGCCGACCGCGGCGACGCCTTCCAGGGACTGTGGAACCAGGATGCTCCACGAGTTCAGGCCGAAGATCCGGACGGACAGCGCCATGATCCAGAGGGCGCCCGGCGGCTTGTCGACGGTGATCGAGTTGGCGGCGTCCGATGATCCGAAGAACATCGCCTTCCAGCTCGCCGAACCGGCCTGGGCGGCGGCGGAGTAGAAGGAGTTGGCGTAGCCCGAGGCGCCGAGTCCCCAGAGGTAGAGCAGCGCTGTCGGAGCAGCAGTCCGAGTACCGACGGGCGTACCCAGGCGGGGTCGTCCACCCGGCCGCGGATCAGTGCTCTGACCCGGTTACCGAGCTCGATCCGTGGAGCGCTGGCGGAGAAGGATCTACCTGGTGACAAGGGTTTCGGTACTCATGTCAAGCAGTCTGGCCAGCGAAGCTTTCGAAAGTCTGTGGGCTTGCTTGCTGGTTTCCATGCATCGGCAGGGTCACGGTGAACACGGTGTTGCCAGGGGCGCTGGTGACGTCGATGCGCCCACCGTGAGCTGCCACGACGGCTGCCACGATGGCGAGCCCCAGCCCGGTGCTGCCCGCGGTGCGCGAGCGGGACGGCTCACCGCGGGAGAACCGCTCGAAGATGTCGGGCATCAGTGTGGGAGATATGCCAGGGCCGTCGTCGCGCACGGCAAGAATCGCGCGGTCGCCCTGCTGACTAAGGGAGACCCGGACCTGGGTGCCGGCTGGAGTGTGGGTGCGTGCGTTGGCCAGCAGGTTGGTCAACACCTGGTGCAGCCGAGCACCGTCGCCTTGCATGACCAGCGGATCATCGGGCACGTCGAGCTGCCAGGAATGGTCGGGCCCGGCGGCGTGCGCGTCGCTGACGGCGTCCACGGCCAGCCGGGTGAGGTCGGCCTCGGCCGCCTCCAGCGGCCGGCCGGCGTCCAGGCGCGCGAGCAGCAGCAGGTCCTCGACCAGCGTGGTCATCCGCCCCGCCTCGGACTCGACCCGGCTCATGGCGTGGGCGATGTCGGGCGGCGCAACCTCGCGGCTGCGGCGGGTCAACTCGGCGTAGCCCCGGATCGAGGCGAGCGGCGTCCGGAGCTCATGGCTGGCGTCCGCGACGAACTGACGGACCCGGGTCTCGCTGCGGTGCCGGGCGTTCAGCGCGTCGTTGACGTTCTCGAGCATCCGGTTCAGCGCCACCCCGACCTGCCCCACCTCGGTATGTGGGTTGGGTGCGGGCACCCGTTCGGCCAGAGCTACCTCGCCCTCGTCCAAGGGCATGTCGGCCACCCTGGTTGCGGTGGCGGTCACCCGGCGGAGCGGCCGGAGCGCGAGCCGGACGATCAGCGCCCCGACCAGCCCGGCGATGACCAGGCCGAGCGCGGTCAGGCCGGTGATGACGAGGGTGAGGTTGGTCAGCGTGCTGAACACGCTCTTGAGCGAGAAGCCCGACACCAGGGTGTCGCCGTCCGGCGTCGTCCGGGCAAGCACCTGGTACTCACCGAGGCCGGGCAACGCGATCGACCGCGGCTTGCCGTCGACCGGAATGGACAGCAGCGCGGGATCGGCGGTGCTGCTGAGGGTCGTCCGGTCGGCATTGGCATCCAGCATGACCGCTTCGACGACGGTGCCGCCGGTGATCTGGGCGCCGATGCTGCCGGGCGGGTTACCCGGCGGCAGCAGGAAGCTCCGGTTGCCGCCGAGGGCGGCCAGCGTGTGCGCGGGGTCGCCCGAGCCCGGGTATGCGTTGGATGACCGGCCACCCGCCCGGCGCAGCTGGCTGTCCAGTTGGCCGGTGAGCGAGTGCTGCAGGGCGATGGCGGTGAACGAGCCGATGCCGACGCAGAGCAGGACGAGCAGGCCGAGAAAACTGGCGATCAGTCGAGCCCGCAGCGTCCAGTCCCGCAGCGGTTGCGGTCGCCGGCGAAGCTTTCGGTCGGGGCGCGTGAGGCGGAGCGCGTGCCAGCGGAAAGCCGTCATCTCAGGCGGCGCGCAGCACGTAACCCACGCCGCGCAGGGTGTGGATCATCGGCTCACGCCCGGCGTCGATCTTCTTGCGCAAGTAGGAGATGTAGATCTCGACCACGTTTGCCTGTCCGCCGAAGTCGTAGTTCCACACCCGGTCCAGGATCTGCGCCTTGGACAGCACCCGGCGCGGGTTGCGCATCAGGTAGCGCAGCAGCTCGAACTCCGTCGCGGTCAGTGAGATCTCCGACCCGGCCCGGCTGACCTCGTGGCTCTCCTCGTCCAGGCTGAGATCGCCGATGGTGAGCACCGAGCCGCTGGTGGCGGCGGCGAGGGAGGTGCGGCGCATCAGGCCCCGGACCCGCGCGACGACCTCTTCGAGGCTGAAGGGCTTGGTCACGTAGTCGTCGCCGCCGGCGGTCAGGCCCGCGATCCGGTCCTCGACGGCATCCTTGGCCGTCAGGAACAGCACCGGCAGGTTGGGGGCGTCGTCACGCAGCCGGCGGAGCACGTCCAGACCGTTGAGGTCGGGCAGCATGATGTCGAGGACGACGGCGTCGGGCTTGAACTCCCGGGCCATCCGAACCGCGCCCAGCCCGTCGTGGGCGGTACGGATCTCCCAGCCCTCGTAGCGCAGCGCCATGGTGAGCAGATCGGCGAGGTTGGGCTCGTCATCGACGACGAGAACCCGGACGGGGGTGCCGTCGGTGCGCAGCAGCGAGGACGGGCGGGAGGCGCTGGTTGTGGTCACGCTGTGAACAATGCGCCGCACGGCTGGTTGCTGCCTGTGGGAAGTCTGTGGCAATCCTGTGGGCTTGGCTGCCTTGGGGGCTCTCATTGAGGATGGTTCGCCGTGCGCTACCTTAAGGCGGCTCCACAAAGTCCCCGTTATGGGGGCTGCCGGGGCTTTGCTCTTCTAGGTTGTCCCAGTCTGGACTCGACCGGTCAGGGATTGGCTACAACATTGGCTACAAAAAACGGACAGTCCCCACACCGCCGCCCCGTGGCAGCATCGACACCTACACCTTCGAAAGCGGGGGCGTAGGTGTCGATGGTGCTCCTGAGCGGACTGCTCAGGCGACGGGCACCGGATCCCGGTCGGCGACGATCGTGGGCACGGGCACGTCGGCATCCTCGCGGATCTCGACCTGAGCGATGGCGGCGTAGCGCTCGGGCCGGCCGCCCTTGAGCCAGCGCGCGTAGCCGACACCACCGCCCGCAGCGATCAGCAGCACCCAGGGCAGCGCGTTGATCACCGGGTTGGTGGTTCCGGTCAGGAGGGAGAACTTCTCGATCAGCAGTAGGGAGGCCGTCGTCAACCCGGCGGCCCCCAGCAAGGGCGCGAGCAGGGTGCGCCACCAGTGCCGGTCAGCCCGGTTGCGGAAGAACCCGATGACCGAGAACGCCGCCGCCGCCTGGATCACCACGATGCCGAGGGTGCCGAGGCCCAGCAGGCTGGTGCAGAGGCTGGTGTAGGGGTCCAAGCCGGCGACGGCGAACGCGGCGACCACGATCGCGCTGACCACGACCTGCACCAGGCCGGCGCGGTGCGGTGAGTGGAACCGGGGGTGCGGCTGGCCGAGCCAGCCGGGCAGCACCCGTTCGCGGCCGAGCACGAAGGTGTAGCGATTGGTCGCGTTGTGCAGGGCCAACGACGCGGCGAGCAGGCTGGTGCAGAGCAGGATCTGCATGACGGTGGTCAGGTCGGAGGACACATAGGTTGTACTGAGCTGAAAGAACAGGTTACCGAGCTGCTGACCGGCCACCTCTTGCAGCTGGTCCTTACCGACGCCACCGACGGCGACCCAGCTGGTCAGCGCGTAGAAGGCGGCGATCACGATCACCGAGGCATAGGTGGCCAACGGGACGCTGCGGCGCGGATCTTTGGTCTCCTCGCCATAGAGGGCGGCGGATTCGAAGCCGATGAACGACATGAAGGCGAACATCATCGTCACCCCGACGGCACCACCGAACACGTTGTGCGGAGCCAGCGACTCGATCGGTACCGCGTGGAGGCCCTTGGAGACGATGACGGCGATGTCCAGGACGGCCAGCACCGCGATCTCGGCGATCATCAGCACCGCCAGCACCTTGGCCGACAGATCGATCTGGCGATAGCCGAGGTATGCCGTCAAGAGGATCGCCGCAGCGGCCCAAACCTCCCACGGCAGATCAAGACCGTGCTGCGCCGCGGTGAGCTGCGCAAAGTAACCGAAGGCCCCGATCAACCCGATGGACGCGGCGTTGTAGGACACCACCGCCACCAGGCCGCCACCGATCGCGGCTGACCGGCCGAGTCCGAGTGAGAGGTAGGTGTAGAAACCCCCGGCGTTGACGATGCGCCGGCTCATGGCGGCATACCCCACCGAGAAACAGAGCAGTACCAGGCCGGCGAAGACGAACATGCCCGGTACGCCGACGCCATTGCCGAGGGCGAAGGCGAGCGGCACCGTGCCGACCACCGCTGCCAGCGGCGCGGCGGCCGCGATCACCAGCAGCACGATCTTCGGTGTGTTGAGGGTTCCGCGTAGTGCGGTCTGCGGTGCGGCTTTGCCGTTGCCGGGTGAAGCGGATGCGGCCATGGTGATCTCCGGGGTGTTGGGTCGATCGAGCAGTCACGGCGGGTGTGAGTGGGCGGCAGGTGGTGGTGGGGAACAGCGCGATCAGGAGGCGACGGGCACGGTGCCCGAACGCACCGGCTCGCTGACGTCGTACAGGAACTTCGATACCTCCCGGTACGAATCCACAAAGCCCACCTCGTGGTAGGGGATGGCATTGCGGTCGCAGTACGCCTTGACGATCTCCCGGCACTTGCCCAGGTTCATCTGGGGCATCGACGGAAACAAGTGGTGCTCGACCTGGTAGTTCAGGCCGCCGTAGACGAAGTCGATCAGCGGGGACGGCTTGATGTTGCGCGAGGTGAGCACCTGGCGCTCCAACCACTCCAGCGATTCCTCGTCCGTCCGAACGGGCATTCCCTTGTGGTTGGGGGCGAACAGCATGCCGAAGTACAGGCCGAGCACCATCTGCTGCACGATTACGAACAGCACTGCCCTGAGCGGGGACATCACCCAGAACACGGCGCCGAGGAAGATCGCGGCATGTGCCAACAACAACGCACCCTCGACCCAGGGACTCTTGACGACCTTCTGCCGGAGTGCCGTGACTGCGGTGCGGTGCATCTTGAAGCCTTCGAGTACCAGCAGCACGAAGAACAGCACGCTCTGGTAGCGCACGATGAATTTGCCGCTACGGCTGCGCGCGGCGTACTGGCTGATGTCGAAGATCACCGTGCGCCGACCGATGTCCGGGTCGTTCTCGAGGTGGTTGGGAAAACTGTGGTGCCGGTTGTGGTGGTTGACCCACCAGCCGTAACTGACCCCGTTGACCAGATTGGCATGAATCCGGCCGACGAAGGTCGCGGCGGCCTTGTTGCCGAACATGGCCTTGTGCGCGGCATCGTGCCAGAGGAAGGCGCTTTGGCCGCCGTACAGGCCCATCCAGACCGCGACCACCAGTTGCCACCAGGAATTACCCAGTTCGAAGAAGGCCACCAGACCCACCGCGAAGATCAGGGTGTTGAACGCGATCTTGGCGAGGTAGCGCTTAGGATGCAACTCCATCAGGCCGGCCTGCCGGACCAGTGACGAGACCTCGCTGAACTTCTTTCCGGTTTCGACGACATGTCTGGTGTCGAAGCCAGGCGTCAGGGTCGCCAAGGAGGTCGCCTGAGTGGCGCCCGGCGGCGACGTGATTGCGGCGGTGTTGCGCATGGATTGCTCCTTCGGATCTGCGAGGCTTGCGGAACGAGTTTTCGGCGTACCACCCACCGTGGGAGGCGCGACTGATTCAGCCCTGATTGAGCGCTGACACCGATCCAGGTCAGTGCGTAGTACGGCGAGTGCGCGATGGCGTCGTGCCATCGGTAAAGATGCGGTCGAAGCCGGTGTAGGGAATGAGCGCGCCCGGAATTCGGATGGAGCCGTCGTGCTGCTGGTGCTGTTCGAGAATGGCGATCAGGGTGCGTCCGAGCGGCAGGCCGGAGCCGTTCAGCGTTGCCGCGAAGTTCTTGCCGCCGTCGGCGGACCGGGTTCTGATCTTGGCGCGGCGGCCCTGGAACTGGCCACAGTCCGAACAGGAGGAAATCTCGCGGTAGCGCTGCTGGCTGGGCAGCCACACCTCGATGTCGTAGGTGAGCTGGGCGCTGAAGCCGAGATCACCGGCTGCCAGGCTGACCACCCGGTATGACAGTTCCAGTTCCTGCAGGCAGCGTTCAGCGTGCGAGACCAGCAGCTCCAGCTGAGCCGAACTGTCCTCGGCGGAACAGATCCGGACGAGCTCGACCTTGCCGAATTCGTGCACCCGGAAGATGCCGCGGGTGTCGCGACCGTAGGAGCCGGCTTCGGAACGGAAGCAGTTCGTATGGGCGGCGAGCGCCAGCGGCAGATCCGCGGTAGGCACCGTCTCGCCGGCGTACAGGTTGGTCAGCGGCACTTCGGCCGTCGGAATCAGGTACAGCTCGCGATCACCGATCTCGGTGCGGAACAGATCGTCGGCGAACTTGGGCAGTTGGCCCGTGCCGGTCATGGTTTGCCGGGTGACCAAACTCGGCACGGTGTACTCGCGATAGCCGTGCTCGACGGTGTGCAGATCGAGTAGGAAGGCTGCCAGCGCGCGTTGCAGAATAGCCAGTGCATCACTGGTGACACTGAATCGGGACCCGGCCAGTTTGGCTGCTCGGGTGAAGTCGATCAGACCGGTTTGCTCACCGAAGTCGGCATGGTGGCGCACCTCGAAGTCCGGTACCACCGGCTCGCCGAACCGGCGAAGCTCGACGGCGTCGGCCTCCGAGATTCCGTCCGGGGCCCGGTCTGCGGGCAGGTTGGGCACATCCAGCAGGAAGTCGGTGACCGCTGCGTCGACTGCCTTGTGCTCAGCCTCGAGTTCCTGCACCCGTTGCTTGATCTGCCGGGCCCGGTCGCGGGCCACGGTGTGGTCGGCATCGGGCTCGCGCGGTCCGGTCTTGGCAAGCCGCTTGGACTCAGCACGCAGCTTGTCGAGCTCGTTGCTCAGATCCTTGCGCCGACCAACCAGATTGCCCAGACCGTCGAGGTCCAGCACGAACCGGCGCCTCGCCAGTTGAGCACGCGCCTGGTCACCGGCGCGCAGAAGTACCTGCGCATCATGCATGATTCATCCTTTTGGGAGTGCGCACTGAGGGCGCTGTCTCAGTGAGATCGCGGTGGGATCGAAGCCGGCTATGCGCCGGTGAGTACCAGGACGGCGTTCTGGCCGCCGAAACCGAGGGAATTGCTCACCGCGACCTCCAGCTTGCGAGGTGTCACTCGATCGGCGACCTCGATTCCGAAACTGGGTTCCACGGTGGCAAGGTTGGCAGTCGGCGGTACCTGCTGGTCGCGAATGGCCAGCAGTGCGAAGACTGCCTCCGCGGCACCGGCGGCGCCGAGCAGATGTCCGGTGACGCCTTTGGTCGAGGTGACCAACGGCCGGGTTCCCAGCACCCGCTCGATGACCGCGGCCTCGACGGCGTCGTTGAGCGTGGTGGAAGTGCCGTGTGCGTTGACGTGGTTGACCTCGGCTGGGCTGATGCCGGCATCGGCCAGCGCGGTGCGCATGGCGCGCTCGCAACCGGCCCCGGACGGGTCTGGTGAGGTGATGTGGTGGGCGTCGGCGGTGGCGCCGAATCCCGCGATGAAGCCGCGGATGGTGGCGCGACGGGCCCGGGCGTCGGCTTCGCGTTCGAGCACCAGCACGGCCCCGCCTTCGCCCGCCACGAAGCCGTCCCGGGACGTGTCGAACGGGCGCGAGGCGCCGCCGGGATCATCCAGCCGCGCCGACAGGGCGCCCATCCGGGCGAATCCCGCCATGACCAGCGGCGTGATCATGGCTTCGCTGCCGCCGGCCAGCACCACATCGCAGCGGTCCAGCAGCAGCAAATCGCGAGCCAGCCCGATCGCCGTCGCCCCCGAGGCGCAGGCGGTGGCAACCACCAGAGACGGCCCGGTGATATCGAGATCGATGCACACCTGGCCAGCAGACATGTTCGGCAGCTGCATGGGCAACAGCAGCGACGAGACGTTGGAGGCCGCTTGCTCCAGCAGGACCCGGTGCTGGGTCTCGACGGTGCCCGGCCCGCCGTCGGCGGAACCGAGCACGACGCCGATCCGGGTGCCGTCCCAGCTGTGCGGGTCGAGGCCGGCGTCAGCGACGGCCTCGCGTGCGGCGAGTACAGCGAACTGGATAAAGCGGTCCATTCGGCGAGCCACCCGGCCACCGAGCAGTTCGACCGGGTCACCCGCCGCCCGACAGCTGATGTCAATGGGCAGGCCTGCCAGTTCGGGATCGTGTTGGCCGGTCGCGGCGGCCGACAGCACACCGGCCCAGGAATCGGTCACGCCGACACCGGCTGGTGTCAGCATGCCCATTCCGGTAACCGCAACCGGCATGCTCATCAGACGGTCGCCCTCCGGCTGGTCACCAGGTCGGCAACGTTGTTGAGCTGGCCGACCTCGGCCAGCTCGTCGTCGCTGATACGGACGCCGATCTCCTGCTCGATCACCAGCGACAACTCGACCAGATCGAGGGAATCCAGTCCCAGGTCCTCGAAGGTGACCCCCGGTACGAACTCGGCGCTGGGGACCTGGAACTTGCTGCACATGATCTGCTTCAGCTGTTCGTACATGTCATTGCTCCTTGGGATGTTGGACTCAACCGAACCTGGAAGGGTCGGACGTCTGGATGGTTGATGGTGCGGATCCGGCGAAGCCGCGACGGCTACACGGCCGGGATTGCGGCGGGCGAGCTTCCGATCGCGCTGTATGCGGTGATGTCGGGCCAACTGAGGGTGGCGGCGCCCCAGGTGAGACCGCCGCCGAAGGCCGCCAGCAGCACGCGATCCCGCGGGCGCACCTGGCCGGCCTCGGCGGCCTGGGCCAGCAGCAGTGGAATCGAGGCCGCGGCGGTGTTGCCGACCCGGGCGATGTTGCTGACCTGGCGGGCCGGTTCGATCCCCAGTCGCTCGGCGACCGCGGTAGAGATCCGCTGGTTGGCCTGATGCGGCACGAAACGGTCCACCTCGGCCAGGTGCCAACCGGCCCGGTCCACCGCGGTGGTGGCGGCATCGGTGATCCGGTGCACCGCGTGCCGATAGACATCCTTGCCGCGCATGGTGAAGTACTCATCATTCGGGGTGCGGTCCCGGCCGGAACTGCGGCCTCTGGCGCCTCCGCCGGGAATGCTGATCAGATCCCCCAGGCCACCGTCGCTGCCCAGCACACAGGGCCCCACCGCGCCGGGCTCATCCGCGCTCCCGGCCCGCAAGACCACCGCACCCGCGCCGTCACCGAAGATCACCGCGGTAGTCCGGTCGGCAGGATCGATGATGGTCGAGAATGCTTCGGCTCCGATGAGCAAGACGTGGTCGGCAAGTCCGCTGGCGATCAATCCGGCGGCACTGGCCAAGCCATAGAGAAAACCGGTGCAGACCGCCGACACGTCGAAGGCGGCCACGCCGGTCAGACCGAGCCTGGCGGCCACATCGGGGGCGGTGGCCGGACAGAGCCGATCCGGGGTGGTCGTTGCGAGCACCACCGCGTCCACCGCACTGGTGCCGGCTGACTTCATCGCGAGCAGACCGGCCTCGACAGCCAAATCACCGGTGGAGAGGCCGCCGTCGACAAGGTGGCGATGCTCGATCCCGGTCCGACTGGTGATCCACTCGTCAGTGGTGTCCAGCCGCCGGGTGAGCTCGGCATTGCTCACCCCACGCGGTGGTAGCCAGGCCCCGGCGCCGCAGACCACCGCATGCCGTCCGGCCGGTGGTTCCGAGCGACTCACGAGCGCGCCTTGCTTCCCGACAGCACGCCCTCCAAGCCCATGTATGCCATTCGGGACTCGGCCATCTCGTCGGTCCACCGCTCGGCGGTGTCGTAACGCTCGTCGGGCGTGGTGTCCAGCAACAGCCGGCCAGGCCACACCTCGTAGTCGGCGAGCAACTCGGCGTGTTCGAACATGCCCCGCTGGAACAGCTCCTCGCGGGCCATCACGTACTTACGGTCAGGCAGCTCGTCCCACATGCGCTCCCCCTCGGCGAGGATCTCCAGCAGCCGGGGGCGGTACTCCGGGTGCGCGATCAGGTGTTCACGGATCACCGAACTGCCGACGGTGAGGTGCCGGATCTCATCGATCGCGGCGCCTCGCGCGATCTCGCTCGCTGCGGGATCGAGAAGCTTCCACTTGCGCTCACTGAGTTCGGCGGCGGGTGCCAGCACGCCCTCGATGACGATCGTGAAGATGGCGACCGCACCGGCAAAATCACCCTCGTCGCGCATCACCCGAACCGCGAACTCCTCGACCGGATCGAGAACCTCGGCGGTGTAGTCGACCGACGCCGCTTTGATGGTGGACAGCAGGGTGTCGGCCGGGACCCCCATGTCGATGAGGTGATTGCGAAAGACCATCGAGTGCCGTGCCTCGTCGATCAGCTGGGTGGCGAAGAAGTCCATCGTCGGGATGTCGGGTGCGCCCGCGACGTAGTGTGCGAGGATGCGGGTCGCCTTTTCCTCGGCGATCGAACGGTAACCAAGCTCCAACATCAGGGCCTCGCGCAGTGGGCCCGGTGTGCGCATCCACTCCGGGGTCATGACGCCGGCCTCATACCCGGTCCGGGTCCGCTTGAGCAGCGTGCCCTGGGCCACTGAACCGAACCAGTACGGCAGGTCGCACTGCTGGGCGGTCAGGGTCAGGCTCTTGGCGCCGTCGAGCAGACCGGGCGCGGTGTTCCAGGCTGCCTCACGCTGAACGAGATCGGTCATCTTCAATACCTTTCTGGAGTTGCGGAAGGGGGATCAGCAAGTCGCACGCTGACGCTGAGCGACGGCGGAACCGGCGATGCCGGCGAGGTGTCGGCGATCGCCCGGGTGGTGCGGGTCTTGTTCAGCGCGGCGCTGACCGTCTCGAACTGCTTGAACGGGACGGGTTCGAAGTCGAGTGCGAACGGCTTGAGGAAATTGCCGAACAGCGCGCGATCACCGAAGATGTGAACGGCACGATGAGCAGGGCCCACTCCCAGCCGATGGTCAGCCCCCACAGTCCGACCACCACGGTCTGGGTGATCATGCTGTGCATGGTGTTGTAGAGGACGTAGTAGACCTTGGAGATATGCTTGGTGCTGCTGCGGTGGTAGGCGATGGCGCCGGGGATGTAACCGACCAGGTCGATGTACAAGAACAGCGCAACGGCGGGCAGCCAGCGCACATCTCGGATGTGGTAGGCGAACAGACCGGTGACTATGGCCAGCCATAGCAGGTACTCACCGCGATGCAGCCGGTAGGTGTTTCGTGACTCGAAGGGATTCGCCTGGTCCACGGCCGTTATCCCTGCACGCCAGCGGTGACCGGGTCCGGAACGGGATCGGGCGCGTCCTCGCCGGTGAGGTGCACGACGTCGAACAGCCCGACGACCGACCAGGCCACGGTCTCCTTGATGACCCGCTCGGCGATCGGGTCGAGAATGCCCTCGAGACTGGGGATGCCGAAGTCGAAGTCGACTTCGAAGTGCAGCGCGGTGTTCGGGCCGGTCTGGGTGAGTGTCCACCGCCCGGTGAACTCGTCGAAGTCACCGTGCTCCTGCTCGAACTCGATCGTGAGGTCATCGATGAGGAACCGCTCGCGCTCGGTCCAGCTGAGCAGCCCGCTGCGGAAGTGGAGCTCCCAGCTGGAGCTGCCGGTCGGCTCCGGGCGGGTCCGGTGCACCACGGTCGACTGCACATGGGGGGCGAGGTCTGCGTAGCGGTCGAACCGCAGGACCTGGTCATAGGCCTGCAGCGCCGACACATTCTCGATAAGAGCGTCCACGGTTACTCGACGCATGGTCACTTACCACCTTTCGGCATGCTGGCGCGGTTCGCGATCAGGTCGCGGGTCGCGCGGTCGAAGGCGCGGAGGAGGTACTCCACGTCGGAATCGGTAAGAATTGCCGGCGGGGTGAACCGGACGATGGCGTTGCCGTTCATGGAGTGGTTGGCGACGACGCCGTGGTTGAACAGTTCGATCAGCAGTTCGCCGGCCAGACCGGCCTCGACGAACTCGATGCCGATCATCAGCCCGACACCACGGACCTCGACGATCAGGTCATCGCAGTTCTGCCGGGCGATGCGCTCGATCTCGGGCAGCAGCCGGGCGCCGAGATCGGCCGCTCGGGTGACCAGTCGCTCCTCCTTGATCGCCTGGATCGCGCCGCAGACGGCGGCCATCAGCACTGGGGCACCGGAGAACGTCGAGGTGTGGATGTAGGGGTCCTTGTCGAACGGGCTGAACGTCTTTCGATTGGCGATCGCGGCCGACACCGGCAGCACGCCGCCGCCGAGAGCCTTGCCGGTGAGCAGCACGTCCGGTATGACGCCCTCGATATCGGCGCCCCACCATTCCCCCAGCCGGCCCAGGCCGGTCTGGATCTCGTCCAGGATGAGGAATCCGTCGTAGGTGCGGCACAATCGCGAGATCGCGGTCAGGTACCCCGGGCTCGGCAGGATTACGCCGCCCTCGCCCTGCACCGGTTCCACCACGACGCACACCTCACCGGGATGCATCGCGAGTTCGGTCTCCAGCGCCAGTAGATCGTCGAAGGGAACATGCGTGACGTCGGGCAGCAGCGGCCGGAACGGCTTTTGGTACACCTCTTTCGCCGTGACTGAGAGGGCCCCCATGGTCTTGCCGTGGTAACCACGCTCCATGGAGACCAGTCGGCGCTTGCCGTTGGCCCGGGCCAGTTTGATGCCGGTCTCGGCGGCCTCGGCTCCGGACAGGCCAAAGTGCACTCGGTCCAGACCGCTAGGTGTGATGGACGTCAACGCCTCGGCGGCCCGGGCGACCATCGGTTCCAGCAGGATTCGAGTGGCGATCGGATGGGTGTGCAACTGGGTGAGCACCGCATCCATCACAATCGGGTGCCGGGCGCCCATGATGAACACCCCGTAACCGCCGCAGTTCAGGAACTTCTCACCATCGCTGGTCTGCAGCCACGAGCCCTCGGACCAGACCTCCATGTGGCTGCCGAACAGTTCGGCGAGGGTGGCGCGGCCCTTGCTCAGGTGCGCCCGATACAGGGCGAGGATTTTTGCCTCGGTCTCCACCTGCTCGGCGTCGACAAGCGTCATGATCTGCCTTTCTGGGATGAGTGATGCTGGGTCGGTCAGGACAGCTGCAACGGCCCGCCGGCGAAGTAGTCCAGCAGCGGTTCGGCAGCACTCGTGCGCGACGGCGGATGGAAGGCCAGTGCCCGCAGGGCTGAAGACAGGTAGCCGATGTCGGGTGATCCCATGAACGCGGTACCGCCGAGCAGCTCGACGCCGAGGTCGGTGGCCGCGGCCAACGCGGTCTGGATCGCATAGCGGCAGACCAGCACCGCGGCGACCGCCTTGTCACCGCTGAGCCCCTCGTCGACCTGGCGGGCGACCCCTTCGAGCTGCGCGATTGCGGCCTCGATGCCGACGAGCACCGTGGCGCGGTCGGTGCTGCTGCCCTTGGTCTTGGTCAGCAGCTGCTCGGCCAGCGCGCTGGCAGCACCGGTGTACACCGAGGTGATCAGCATGACGAACCAGACGAAGCCCGCCGTCTGCAGGTCGTCGAGCCGGTGCGGGTCATCGGGCCAGGTTCGGATCATCAGCTGGTCGGGAACTCGCACCGCGTCGAGACGAATCTCGTCACTCTCGGCGCCGGCCAGCACCGGCGTACCCCAGAACGGCTTGATCGAGATGCCAGCGCTGCTCGCGGGCACCAGGGCCAAGGCCAGCGAGGTCTGGCCGGTCTCGTCGGTGAGTGCGACGCTTGCGGTCAGCAGATCCATCGAGCCGGACAGGCTGCACGGCTTTTTGCTGCCGTTGAGCACCCAGTCCCCGCCGTCGCGTACCGCGGTGACGCTCGGCAGCAGGATGTTCTGGTTGGTCCGGCCCTCGGACCAACCAGAAGCCATCAGCAGGCCGTCCGAAACGACCTTGTTCAGCATGTCCGTCTGGGCCCGGCTGAGCCGATCGGTCTTCGCGGCAAGGGAATAGAGCATCGCTGCGGTGAAGTGGTGCATGCATACCGCGGCACCCAACGAGGGCGAGTAGGACGACAGCCCACGCATCACCCGCACCGCGCTGAGCGCGCCGGCCTGAGCACCGTTGAATTCCGCCGGCACCAGCAGGCCGACGCCGTCATGCTTACGAAACATCTCGATGACCGGGCCGCCGATGGACTCCCGCTCGGCCAAGGTGACGCTCGCCAACGCCTGGCACAGTCCGGGGTGGTACTTCTCGCAGGTCTCTCGTGCGGCATCCAACGAGCGCATGACGATTTCTCCTCAGTTCGAGCGAAGTTGATTGCGGTTGGTTCATCCAGATCAGCCGAAGACGGCGTCACGGGGCTGGACACCTCGGGCGATGCTGACTCCTTGCAGATGCGAGGTCTTCAGGATCGGATAGTTCGCCTCACCGAAGGCGCCACCGGTCAGCCCGGTACCGCCGTGGGTGGGCAGGTACGGCAGGAATCCGATGTGCGAGTCGTTGACCTTGAGCAGGCCGCTGTTGCCCACGTTGCGCACGAAATGGTCGAGGACCTCATCCGACCCCGTCCACAGGGAATTGCGCAGCCCGTAGGAGTTGGCGTTGACGAACTCGATCACCAGATCGAGCAGCACATCGTCCGGGCCGGGCTCGGCGACCACGATCGGCACCATCGGGTAAAACGTCTCGTGGGCGACCACGTCGAGTTCGCGGGCACCGACCATCCCGTCCACCCGCAGCACCGTCGGCTCCAGGAACACCCCGGTATCCGAGGGTGACCCGTCAACCTCGATCCGCCGGCCGCCGGTGATCAGGTGCGCACCCTGGGCGATTGCCTGGCGCAGCTGGGCGAAGAACTTCTCACTGCGGCGTACCGGTGACAGCAGCACGTCGGGTTCATCGGGGTAGCCGGGCTTGATCCGGGCGATCTGGGCGAGGACTTCGACGAGCAACTGGTCGGCGATATCAGGATGAGCGATCACGTACTTGGGCACCATGCAGATCTGGCCGGAGCCGAAGAAGCACTCGCTGATCGCCTCGGCCGCCGACTCGAGGTTCGCATCGTGCCAGACCACCAGTCCGTCGTTGCCCGCCAGTTCGAGAATCGGCTTCTTACCTTTCGCGACACACCGCTGCTGCAGGCTGAGGCCCTCTTCGCTGCCGCCGATGTAGAAGATGTCGTTGACGTCTGGGTGTTCGATCCAACGGTCGAGGATGTGCTTCGGCTGGCCACAGATGACGTTTAGGACACCGGGCGGTGCTTCGAGCTGTTCCAGCAGCGGCACCACCAGCTCACGTAGGACGTACATGGTGCTCAGCGGAATGCTGCGCGGGGCCCGCACCACGACGGCGTTGCCGGCCATCAGCGCGAGTACGGACAGCGCCGCGCTCGGGGCCGGCGCATTCTGTGGCGGGTTGAAGCCCACCACGCCGTCAGCCTGGCGCCGCACGATCAGCCGGCGCGGACCGTGCTGAAACTCGGTGTACATCTGGTCGCCGTACCAGGAGCAGCTCTCGGGGCTGAAGACCTGCATCAGGCAGCTGAATTCCCATTCGGCCAGCTTGCGCGGGTGTGCCTCGGCAACCAAGATGTCGAGGAATTCCTCGCGATGGGTGATCAATCGCTCCCGGAAGAGCTCGCCCAGCCGGAGCCGCTTCGCCAGCGGGGCCGCGGCCCAGACCGGAGCGGCCGCGGCGGCCGCCTCGATGGAGGACTCGATCTGGTCGGCGCCGGCGACTGCGCATCGGCCGACCACGTACGGGTCGTTGCGCGCGTCGGAGTGGGGATCCTGCTCTAGGGTGCGCTTGAGCTTGACTGCGGTGAATACATCTTCGAGCAGGGCCCGGGCGCTGACGGTGTAGACCCAACCGATGCCGGGGACGTCGTTGCCGGCGATGTAGGAGTCATAGCTGCGGAACGCGCGTTCGCTCGGCTCGGTCTGGACGGGCCGGACCTCTCGAAGCTGGACGCTGTTGCCACCCATTCGAACTCCTCGGGTTGTGGTCTTTAAGTACTGGGCAAGTCGTGAGGTGAATTCAATTCACGGTGTTGAAAGGAGCGTTGCCGCCGTGACTGATCGGCCACTGACACCACCCCGCCTTCCGGCCCAAATGAGACGGAAGAAGGCCTCCGTAGGGCCCGGTGGGCGCTCGACGCTTGCGTATGCCCGGAACACGTGACTAAATCTTATTGCAGTCAAGGGCCACGGAATAAGTGCGGATCTACCGAATAGTCGTCGATAAAACCCTCCTGCAGTCAACCGAAGAGGAACCAGGTCATGGCAGAAATTACGGCAACCCGCATGTACGACGCGGTCCGCGATTTTACGGGTGCACAGAATCCGAGTGCATTTCTTGCGGTCAATAGTGGTAACCTGTATTTTTCTCTTCGGGACACCGAGGGTGCGATCGCATATCGTCAGACCGGCAAGTACCTAGTTCAATTCGGCGGCCCGTTCGCCCCGACAGAGTCCTATGACGCGCTACTGACCGCCTTTCGCGAATTCGCGACCGAGCAGGGCAGGTCGGTGGTGAGCATCCAGCTGCAGCAGGCCGATGCCGTGCGCTACGTCGAGACCGGTTTCACTGTGAACCAGGTCGGCGCCTCCTACGCCATCGAGCTCAGCCGATTCTCGCTGGCGGGGACCCGATTCATGCGGTTGCGCAACAAGATCGCCCGGGCGCACAAGGCCGGTCTGGTGGTCTTCGAGGCCGACTACGCGGACTGGGCCGAGCAGATGCGTGCGCTGGACACGATCTGGTTGCGTGGCAAGGGCGAGGAGGTGCACCAGCTCGAGTTCCTGGTGGGCGAGTACGGCGGCGAGATGCAGGGCCATCGGCGGCTGTTCATCGGCACCATCGACGGCGAACTGGCCGGCTACATCTCCTACTCCCCGGTGTTCGGGGCCAGGGCCGGTTGGATGCACGACCTCAGCCGCCGGATTCCGGGCAAGCTCCCGGGCATCATGGAGGCCATCAACAAGGCCGCGATTGACGCCTTCGACGACGAGGGCATCGCCTGGCTGCATTTCGGGTTCACCCCCTTCACGGGGCTCGACGCCGATCGCGAACTCCCTGGCCACAGCACCGCATTCAGTGAGCTGACCGGGCTGCTGTGGGAGTACGGAGAAGCGGTCTACCCGGCGAAGACCCAGCTGGCCTACAAGGAGAAGTGGGCTCAACATCTGGTGCTGCCGGAGTACGTCGCCTTCGACGGGCCCGCGGATGTCGCGGCGTTCGTCCATGTCTTCCGGGCCTGCGGCGCCCTCTAACCGGATTCGTCCCCATAACAAGGAGATCGATCATGACTGTCACCATCGAAGAGCAGGATGCCACCGAGGCGCCGACTGCCATCACCGGTACGCCGGCTGAGAGCGACCAACCCGCCACCGATCCGCAGCGGGTGGAAGCCGGGCACAAGGTGCTCGAGATGTTCGCCGCGGTGTGTGGGGCACCCGACGATGCCGCCGTCGCTACCCAGGCGAATCAGGCACTGGCCGAGCTGCAGGCGCTGCTCGACGCGTCGTGAGCGGCGCCGTACCCCACCTACGATCCGGTTTCCCGGGAGAGCCCATGTTGCTGGCCGACAAACGCCTGCTCGTAACCGGCGTGTTGAACGAGAGGTCCATCGCCTACGCGGCGGCCGAGCTGGCATTGCAGCAGGGCGCCGAGGTGGTGCTGACCGGGTTCGGGCGCGGACTGCGACTGACCGAACGCTTCGCCGAGCGGCTGTCGCCGAACTGCCAGGTGCTCGAGATGGACGCCACCCGCCCCGACCATCTCGATATCGTCGCCGATTGGTGTGACAAACGCTGGGGAAAGCTCGACGGCGTGTTGCACAGCATCGCCTTCGCACCGGCGGCGACCCTAGACGGTGGTTTTCTGTCCGCGCCCTGGCCCGAGGTCGCCCAGGCGTTCGAGGTGTCCACCTATACCTTCGCCGCCTTCGGCCGGACGTTCGGACCGCTACTGGCTCAGGCCGGCGGCGGTTCGCTGGTCGGGCTGGACTTCGACGCCGGCCAGGCGTGGCCGGGCTATGACTGGATGGGGGTGGCCAAGGCCGGACTGGAAGGCTGCTGCCGGTATCTGGCCAATGCTTTGGGCCCGGCCGGAACACGGGTCAACCTGATCGCCGCCGGCCCGCTGCGCACCATCGCAGCTTCGGCCATCGGCGCCTTCGACGGTTTCGAGCACGCCTGGGCCGCACGGGCCCCCCTGGGCTGGGACGTTCGCGATCCCTATCCGGTCGGCCGTGCCGTTTGTGCCCTATGGTCGGACTGGTTGCCCGCGGTTAGCGGCGAGGTGCTGCACGTCGATGGCGGGATGCATGCTATCGGCGGTGGAACCGTCGCGATCCGGCAACAGCAGGCTGGCGGAGCAGCCGCTCCGGCACAGGCCGCGGTATGAGAACCTTCGCGCATCCGGCCGAGCTGGCGCCGTTGGTCGGTGAACGGCTCGGTGCCAGCGGCTGGCGGTCGATCAGCCAGCCATTGATCGACAGTTTCGCCGCCGCCACCGGCGACGAGCAATGGATACACACCGATCCACTGCTTGCCGAGGCCGGCCCGTTCGGCTCGACCGTTGCACACGGCTACCTGGTGCTGGCCATGGTGCCCCGGCTGCTGGGCGAGGTGATCTCGGTGCAGGGCGTCGGGCTGGTACTGAACAAAGAGGTGCACAAAGCCAAGTTCCTCACCCCGGTGCCGGTCGGCAGTCGCGTTCGCATCAAGGTCACCCTGCAATCGGCGCGCAGTCGGCCCCGCGGCTTCTGGGAAGCCGCCTTTCTGATAGCCGCCGAGCTCGATGGCCAGACCAAGCCTGCGGTGTCCGCAGAACAAGTCTTCCTCTACCAGGAGAGCTGAGAACCGCGATGCTCACATCAACTCACGCGTGGAACATGGACTACGAGCCTACCGCTGAATTCGGCACCGGCCGGCAACCGAGATTCCGGTTACTGGGCAACCTCGAGGTGTGGTCCGCAGATCGGCAGACCGAGATTCGCGGCACGATTCAGCGCACGTTGCTGGCGACGCTGCTGGCGGCCGGCTCCCGGACGGTCTCGGTGCAGTCATTGGTCGACGAGCTGTGGGCGGAGAACCCACCCGCCACCGCTGAGAACTCCCTGCAGGCACATGTGAGCCGGCTTCGCCGCAAGCTGCACTCGGTGGGCGATCGGCAGCCGCTGGGTCTGCTCAGCCTGCCCTCGGGCTATCGGCTGCTGGTCACCGACGTCGATGTGGACGCGCTGCTGTTCATGCAGACCGTCCAGGAGGCGCGCAGGCACGCGGCTGTGGACCCGCACGCCGCGGTGGATCGGATCCGGCAAGCTCTGGGCGCCTGGCGCGGCCCGGTCTTCGGTGGCCCGATGGGCGGATCGATCTGCCAGGCCGCAGCGGCAAGTCTGGAGGCCGCCCGGACGGTCGCGTTGGAGACCCTCTTCGATCTGGAACTGCACCACGGACGGCACAGCGAGGTGATACCAGAACTCAGCGCGCTGGTGGAATCTCCCTCGCTGAACGAGCGAATCTGCGAGCAGCTGATGGTCGCGCTGTATCGGTCCGGCCGCCAGACCGAGGCCTTGAGCGCCTTCCGTCGGATGCGCGTGCGCCTGGACGACGAGCTCGGGGTATCCCCGTCGCCATCGTTGCGCAAGTTTGAGACCGCGATCCTCAATCACGACCCAGCCCTGCATTACGGTGGCGATCACCTGTCACTGCGGTCCTGATCCCGCCCCTCGGATCACCCCGCGTCGCGATTGCCGGCCGGCCGGCCCGTCTTCGTCGATCAACACCGTGTCGGCAGTGCCGGAGCGGTGCCTCCACAGTGTTCACCACGCTACGGGCAGGTCTAGCTCCGGCTCGCCCGCGCTACTGCAACACGACCTGGGTCTGGATGACCTGGCCGACGAGCACCCGGTCCGTGCCGTTCTCGGTACGGAACAAACTCGTCTGCACCACCGTGACCGTCCGACCCTTGTGCAGTGGCCGGGCCACCGCGACCACTGTGCCGGCGCGCACCGCCGCGAAATAGTTGATCTTCAGTTCTATGGTCGACGTTGCGGCGCCCGGGGGCAGGTTGACGTAGGCACAGATGCCCGCCATGCAGTCGGCAAGACTCACCAGGGCACCGCCGTGCAGCACGCCCGCGGCGGTGCAGCGTTCTGGCGCCCACGCCATCGATCCCACCACCTCGTCCGGGTGCACCGATTCGATTCGGATGTCAAGCGTGTCGGCCAGCGGCATCAATGCCAGCAGTGCCTTCGGGTCGTGCTGCATCGTCCGGCCTCGTCCCTCTGCTACGTGTTGGGCAATCTTCTACCTGATCCATCCGTTCAGCTGTTGCGTTCGACCAACCGGTGCAGGTGACGGGAAAAGTCCGAGGTCACCGCGGCCGCGTGGGTGTCGATATAGAAGTGGCCGCCGGAGTAGTCACTGTGACCGAGGTACTGCGGGCTGCGGCAGGGCCAGGACGACATCGCGGCCGGATCCTCCATCAGCGGATCGGAGCGACCGCCGTAGGACACCAGCGGGCACGAGACCCCCACGCCGTCGTCACGATACTGCGCGGCCACCGAGAGATCCGCTCGCAGCGCTGGGATCACCAGCGCCAGCATCTCGGGATTATCGTAGACCGCGGCGGGAAAGGACCCGAGCTTCTTGATCCAGCCGATCATCTCGGCCTCGGGCATCTGGGCCTGCTCCTCGGTCGGGAGAAAGAATCCTTCCGGCGCCCAGCCCGACATCCCGATCAGCGCCGGGGTGTCGATGCCGTCCTGGTCCATCCGAATGGCCAGCCGAAAGGCGAGCTGTGCGCCGAGGCAGTGCCCGAAGAAGGCGAACGGCCGATCATCGAGCTCATCCAGCACGGCGTCGTAGAGCGCATCGAGCAGGTAATCCCAGTCGGTGAACGTTTCCTCCTCCCGCCGGTCGTGTCGGCCCGGCAGCGTGACCGCCTGGGCGGCGATGTCGTCGGACAGCAGCGCGGCCCAGTCACGATAGATGATCGCGCCGCTGCCGGCGTGGGGGAACAGGAACAGCCGTATCTCGGCGGTCGGACTGGGATCGACGGGCTGGAACCAGTGGCCGCGGGTCGCGGTCATGCGGGTTGCGGAATCGAGTGTCACCTGGGGTCTCCTTCGGGGTGGGGTTGATTTCAGCGTGCGGCGCGTAGGACGGGCAGCACGGTCGAGGCGATGTCCTTCAACTGCGTCTCGGCATCCAACGAGCCGACCCGGATGATGATGTGTCGGGCCCCGGCCCGGACGTAGCCGGCCAGCCAGTCGGCACATTCCTCGGGCGTTCCCCAGCCGTAGGCCTGGAGCCGGGACATCTGATCGAGTGAGCGGCCGTAGTAATGCCCGAGGTAATCCTCGAGTTCGGCTTGGGCCGCCGCCCGGTTCGGGTTGACCGTGATGGTGGCGTACATGCCCGCCGTAATAGCGCCCGGTGCTCGTCCCGCGGCCGTAGCCTCGACCTGAATCTGCTGCCAGGCTTTGGCATACGCCTGCGCGGAGGGTAGAAAGGGCAGCCACCCATCGTAGTACCGGACGACCCGCGCCAGCACCCGCGGAGTGTCGCTACCGGCCAGCCACAGCGGCGGTCCCCCCGGCCGCGCGGGGTCCGGCAGCCGATCTAACCCGGTGGCCTGCCAGTACTTGCCGGTGAAGTCGGTGACCCCCTCCGGGGTAGTGCTGGCCCAGGCCCGCTGCCACAGTTGAGTTGTCTCGTCCAGCCTGGCGGCCCGACCGGTGAAGGAGGCACCGACGGCGGCGAATTCGAGTTCTGTCTCGGGCATCGGAAATCCCGAGCCAACCCCGAGCACGAGTCGTCCGGAGCTGACGTGGTCCAGGCTGGTGATCATGTTCGCTGCGATCAGCGGATGCCGCAGCGCCGGAGTGATCGCGGCGGTGCCGAGGGTGATGCGGCTGGTCGCCGCAGCGGCGGCCGCGAGCACCACGATAGGATCCAGGCGGGGCCTGGCCAGCAGCGAGTCACCCGTCCACAGCGAATCGAAACCGAGTAGCTCGGCCTGCTGGGCGAACGAGATCAGCGGGCGACCGGCAAAGCTCCCGGTGATCGCCTGCTCCCTGGTGGGCAGCAGCACCCCGACCTGGGGCTGGTCTGAATCGGACATGATCTGGTCTCCTCAGGTCTGGACGAACTCGGGCTCGGTGGCATGCACTTCGGCGAGCAGGTCATCGCGAATCTCGCGCCGCAGGAGCTTGCCGGCCGGGTTTCGGGGCAACCGCTCGGCAAAGCGGTATCCGGTCGGCAGTTTGTAGTCCGCGAGTCGGCCGCGCAGGAACAGGTTCAGCTGCCGCGGGGTCACGGTAGCGCCGGGAGTCAACACCACGCTGGCATAGACGGAGTCACCCCAGCGCGGGTTGGGCATCCCGAACACCGCCACATCGCGGACCTCGGGATGCTCGCTCAGTTGCTTCTCGACCTCGGCCGGGTAAATGTTCTGGCCGGCGACGATGATGGTGTCGTTGATCCGGTCGCAGAGGAACAGGTAGCCGTCGTCGTCGAGGTAGCCGAGATCACCCATGTGCAACCAGCCGTCCTGGAAGGCTGTCGCGGTGGCGGCCGGGTTGTTCCAGTACTCGAGCATTGCCGCCGGTGTCTTGATGCAGACCTGTCCGATGACACCGGGCGCCGCCGGCTTACCGGTGGCCTCCGGCGCACTGGTGACGGGCACTATCTTGAGCTCGTTGCCGGGGCACGGCCGGCCGGCGGCACGCAACAGCGGATTGCCCAGCGTGTGCACCGCCGGAGGCAGGCAGACCGCGACACTACCGGCCTCGGTGCTGGAATAGATCTGGGCCAATTCACATCCGAAAACTTCGATGCACCGGTTCAGCAGCGCCTCAGAGATCGGGGCCGCACCGTAGGCGATCTTGCGGAACGAGGCGAACGTCGAGTTGTCCACCCCACGCTCATCGAGCATGAGCTGCAGCATGGCGGGCGCGGCGAAGGTGGTCGTGACACCCCACGCCCGCACCAGCCGAACCGCCTCCTGCGGCTCGAACATCCGCATAATGACGTTGGTGGCACCGGCGCTGAAGCCGTGCATGAACCAGCCAATGCCGGCGATTCCCATACCGGGCAGGGCGATCAGGTTGACGTCGGTGGAGAGCCAGTCGATCCAGGCGACGCCGGCCGCGCTCATCGCCGTCGGCAGCGTGAAGAACGATCGGTTCGCCAGCACCACGCCCTTGGGCAGGCCGGATGTGCCGCTGGTGTAGATCTGCACGACCGCGTCGTTGAATCCAGTCACCGGCGGAAGGTCCGAATCGTCGAAGCCGGCGGACCAATCGCGCAAGCCCTGCCCGTGATCGCTGTCGCCGCCGAGGTCCAGGCACACCAGCTCGCGCAGCTGGGGCAGCTCCGTCCGTATCCGCTCCACCACTTCGCGGTATTCGTCGTCGAACATGAGAAGTTGGGCGCCGGAGTCACCCAGGATGTGGTCGACCTCGCGCGGTGTCAACCGCCAGTTCACCGGTACCAGCACCGCGCCTACCTTCGCGCAAGCCAGCAGCGAGGTGTAGTAATGCTCGGATTCCTTGCCCAGATAACCGATCCTGTTCCCGACCTCGATGCCGGTGGCCCGCAGCGCATGAGCCACCCGGTTGCTGTCGGAATGCAGCCGCCGGTAGTTGACCACTCGATCTTCACAGATGATCGCCGGGTGGTCGCCGCGCTCGCGGGCGTGCTCGATCGCGCGGCGGGCCAAGGTCGGGGCCGGTGCGGTGCTCATGAACTGCTTCCCTCGGTGTCGAGTAGTTGGCCGTTGACGAAATCGGTGAGCTGCTTGACCGTTGGGTAGTCATAGGTCAGCGATGCTCCGAGGATGAGTCCGAAGGCTGCTTCCAGACCGCGCTTGACCTCCATCGACATCAGCGAATCCAGGCCCAGGGACAGCAGTTCCGCGGTCGTGTCGAGGGATTCGGGTTCGTCGTACTGCAATGCCGCCGCGACGGTCGCCCGAATGACGCCGGCAATGACGGCGAGCCGTTCCTCCTTCGGCTTTGCCACCAGGGCCGCAATGTCCAGGCCGGCGGCGGCGCGCTGGACGGGCCGGGCGACCTCGCTGTACAGCGCGTCGGAGATCGGCCCGGCAGTGGCGATAACATCCCAGTCGTACTGGCCCACGATGCGGTGAGCGGTCGGATCGCTGAGCAGTCCCGACAGCGCACGCAGTGCCCGGGTCGGGGAGAAGAAACCGATGCCGCCGAGTTCCACCTGACGACTCAGTGTCGGGTCCAGCCGCGCCGACATGCCGACCCCTGCCCAGGCGCCCCAGTCGACCGCCAGAGCTGGCAGCCCGCTCGCGCGCCGCCAGACCGCAAGCGCGTCACCGTAGGTGCTGGCCGCGGAGTAGTGCGCCTGGGTCAATCCCCCGATCACTCCCGCGATCGAGGTGTACAGCACGAAGAACTCGAGATCGGTTAGGTCCCGGCTCGCCTCGTGCAGCGCCCAACCGCCGTAGACCTTCGGCGCCAATTGCTCATCGATAGCCTCCCAGGTCAGCCCGCTGATCATCGACTGGCCGATCTCGCCGGCCGCGTGCACGATGCCGCCCACCGGTGGCGCGTCCGCGCGCAGGTCGGCAAACAGCTGCCGGACGTCCTCGGCAACGCCCAGGTCCGCCCGCAGCAACCGCACGGTGGCCCGTTCGGACAGCTGGTCGAGTACCGCGGTGGCCTCGAGGGTGGCAATGGCACGCCGGCTGACCAGCGTCAGGTCCCGGGCGCCGAGCTCCACCAGTTTACGGGCGGTGACCAGGCCGAGTCCACCCAGGCCGCCGGTGATCAGGTACGTACGATCGGGCCGCAGCCGGATCGTGTCGGACAGTCCTTCGGTCGCGTACTCGGCAACCGCGACCGGCTGCACCCTGCGCACCTGCCGTCCCCTGCCGCGGTAAGCCAGCTGGAACTCGGCGTTGCTGTCGGATTCCCACTCCGACACCAGCGGGGCGCTGTCGCCGGCCGGATCGAGATCGACCAGAGTGGCGGAGTAGCGCGGGTGTTCGTTGAGCAGGACCCGGCCGAAGCCCCATAGGGTGCTCGCGGCGAGCGCCTGGCCGTCGTCGGGGCGATCGCCCGGCAGCAGTTGGGCACCGCGGGTCACCAGCCACAGTCGCAGCCGCCGGCTCGGCGGCGACGCCTCCAGATCACCGATCACCTGCAGCAGCTCGCGGTAGTTGCGTTCGCATTCGGCCCGCAAGGCTGCCGAACTCACCGGCTCCGCGCCGCGGCGCCAGAACCAGCAGACGTCGGTGACCGACCGGTCCTCGAGCGCGTCGGGCAGTTCCGCGGGGTCGGCCAGCGGCGATACCTGACAGGCCGCATCGGCCAGTGCTGGCAGGTCGGAGTTGAGGGTGAGCACGTGGCGCGGCTGAGACGTGCGGGGCAGTTGCCGTTCGTCGGCCAACCAGCTCAGTTGGTGCTCGAAGTGCTGGCGTTCGGCAACGGCGCCGACTCTTTCAAGAACTACGCCGCGCAGCTCGGCGACCGGGTTCCGCCCTTCGAGGATGAGCAGATCGGCAGTCCACCGCTGTCCCGGCGCCGTCGGCTCCGACCCGGTCTGAGCCACCACCTGGAGCTGGGAGCCGCGCGGTTTCTTGAACATCCGGACCGATTGCATGCTGACCGCGCTGCGCAGTACGCCGTCCAGGTCGGCAGCGGCCAGCGCCTGCAGCGCGGCCTCGACCACCTCGACCGGCAGCTGTTCCACCGGTCCGGCCGGGCGGCAGGTCAGCTCCGCGGCAAGAACTCCGGCGGGGTGGCAGTCGACCGTGGTCAGCAACCGGAACGCCGGACCGTAGTGACGCCCTACCGAGGCGAAATCGGTGTAGAGATCGGCGCCAGAGATCGAACCGGTGACGGGTCCGCGACCGTACAGGTGTTGCCAGAGGCCGTCACCGGGCGTCAGGGGCGTGGCCTCGGTCGACAGCGTGGCCCGGGCATGCTCGGTCACCACCTCACCCAGCGCGCTTTCGATCCGGATCTCGACCTGGTCCGCGCCAGGCCGACAGGCCACGGTGGTACGCACCCTGGCCTCGTCGTTGCTGAGAACCAATGGCTCGCCGACGCTCAGATCGGTGACGACCCGGCCGGTATGGCCCCAGATCGCGTCCTGCGCGGCCATGATCGTCTCGATGTAGGCCGCGATCGGCGCCGTCGCGGCGTCGGAGATGAGGTGCTCGGCCAGGTAACCGGGTTGCTCGGTGCTCCACTCGGCGTCGAACTGCCAGCTGTAACCGTCGTCGGCGGCACCGGCTGAAACCTGTTCGCCGAGCAGCGGATGGCTCGTCGAGGCGACCGCCGTGGCGCGCCTGCGGCCGGCGCCGCCGTTGGGCAGCCAGTAGCGCTTGCGCTGGAACCGGTAGGTAGGCAGCGTCAGCAAGTCGGGTCGGTCGTCACCGTGCACCCGCCGCCAGTCGATGCTCAGCCCACCGAGGTAGCCGGCGGCGAGAGACTTGACGATGGTGTCGCCACCGGTGTCGCGGCGGCGCAGGCTGGCCAGCCACAGATGTTCATCGGTGCCCAGGCAGCGCCCGGCCAGGGAGGTGAGCGCGGTGGATGGGCCGATCTCGATCAGAGCGTGCCGACCACGCCGGACGCCCGCGGCGAGGCCGGCCTGGAACAGCACCGGGCTGCCGATGTGGCGTACCCAGTAGTGCGGATCGGTCAACTCACCGCGCCGGCCCAGCTTGCCGGTCACGTTCGAGACCATTGACAGGGTGGGCTCGTTGAACGAGATTCCCTCTAGTGCAGATAGGAACTCGTCGTACACCTCGGTCATCAGCGGCGAGTGGAAGGCATGCGATACGGCCAACTGCTCGACCCGGACACCGGCGTCGGTGAGCACGGCCGACACCGTTGCCAGCGATTCGAGGCCGCCGGAGATGACGCACTGGTCGGGTGCATTGATTGCAGCCAGCGCCAGATCCGGGTAGTCGGCCAGCAATCCGGTCAGCTCGTCGGCCGCAGTGCTGACCGCCGCCATGCCGCCGGGGGTGCTGACCGATTGCATCAGCCGGCCACGGGCGGCGACCAGGGTGACCGCGTCGGCGAGGCTGAAGACGCCGGCCACGGTCGCCGCGACGACCTCGCCGATGCTGTGCCCGATCAACACACCCGGCTGCACACCCCAAGACAGCCAGAGTTTGGCGAGTGCGTATTCGAGGGTGAACAGAGCCGGTTGAGTATATCCGGTCTGGTGAATCAGCTCCGGCTCCAGTGCCTGGCCGAGCAGCAGGGCCCGGACCGATTCGGTCAGCAGCGGCCCGAACAGCTGATCGCACTCGTCGACCCAGCGGGCGAACACCGGGTACTGCCGGTACAGGGCCGCACCCATGCCGGCGTATTGCGAGCCCTGCCCGCTGAACAGAAATCCGGTCTTGCGGATGGCGGCCGGTTCGGGTCGGTCGGTGCGTGCGGCCTGCTGATCCAGCGCGCGTACCAGGCTGGCACGGTCGGTGACCACGGCCGCGGCACGATGTTTGAAGTGCGCCCGGCCGATGTTGCCGGTGGCGCAGAACTGACCCGCGTCGAGGTCCGGACGGTCGGCTGCGTACTGCTGGTACTCGGCAAGCTGAGCTGCCAGCGCGGCCGCGCTCTTGGCCGACACCGTCAACACCGACGATGGCTGCTCGCTGGCCGCCGGTGCCGGTCGGGGCGCGGGTTGCGGCGCCTGTTCGAGTACGACCGCGGCGATCGCGCCGGCGAAGCCGAAGCTGTTGACCAACGCCCGCCGGATCGGCGCCGACCAGCTGCGACCGACCACCGGTATCTCGATCGGGTAGCGATCCCAGGGAATCCGTCCGGACGGGGTGGTCAGGTTCAGGTGCGGGTAGATGGTTGCGCTACGCAGTTGGGCGACGACCTTGATCAGACCGACCAGGCCCGAGGCCGGTTCCATGTGACCCAGATTCGTCTTCACCGAGCCGACGACCAACGGGTTCTGCTTGTCGTGGGAATCACTGAACACGTCGTTGATCGCACCGAGTTCGATCGGGTCGCCGAGCGGTGTGCCGGTGCCGTGGGCCTCGACGTAGGAGACGTCACCGGGAGTCAGCCGGGCGGCTTTGATCGCGTTGCGCATCACGATCTCTTGGGCCGTCCCGTTCGGAACAGTCAGCCCGACGCTGTCACCGTCCTGGCCGACCGCGGTGCCCCGCACGATCGCGAGGATGTCGTCATTGTCGCGCTGGGCGGTGGATAGCCGCTTGAGGACGATCACTGCACACCCCTCGGCCCGCACGTAACCGTCGGCGCCGTCGTCGAAGGTTTTGCACAGGCCGTCCGGGGCAAGCATGTTGGCGTGCGAGAACACGACCGAGATGCGGGGGTGGTGCAGCGCATTGACGCCGCCGCACAGGGCGATGTCGGTCTCGCCGCTGAGCAGGCCCTGGACCGCCATGTGCAGCGCGGTCAGCGAGGAGGAGCAGGCGGTGTCGATGCTTGCGCTCGGTCCACGCCAACCGAGGAAGTAGGAGATCCGGCCCGACAGCGGGAACATCGTGATGCCGGAGGCGAGTAGGCCATCGAGCTCGGTATAAGGGAGCGAGTCCAGTTCGAGTGCGTAGTCGATCGAGCTGGCACCGATGTAGACGCCGCCGTTGCCTCGCCGCAGCGAGGTCGGGTCGATGTTGGCATTCTCCAGTGCCTGCCAGGCTGTTTCGAGCAGCATCCGCTGCTGGGGGTCGATGTACTGCGCTTCTTTCGGTGAAATGTTGAAGAACATCGGATCGAACAGGTCGATCCTGTCGAGAAAGCCGCCACCGGTGGTTTGGATCTTGCCGCGGTCATCGGGCCCCTCCGGGGTGAAGGCGGTGACATCCCAGCGATCGGACGGCAACGAACTGATACCGGAGCTGCCCTTAGCGAGGAACTCATCGAATTCGTCGAGGGATTCGCTACCACCGGGAAAGCGCAGGCCGACACCGACGATGGCGATCGGCTCGTACTTCCGCTGGAGCAGGGCGTCGAGGCCATCCTCTCCGGACGGAACGGCCTCGCTCGGCTCGGACGACATCGGTGCTCCTTCGGGAAGGTGTTCGGGGTACCGCTCGAATCGCCCGAGGGTGGGTGGAAAGCGGAGAGGGGTACTGCAGGCGTCGGCGCGCGGCTCCGGCCGAGGACGTCAGGCGGCGGAGACGCCGGAAACGGCGGCCGGCGGCCCGTTCAGGTACTCGATGAGGTCATCGACGGTGGGCTGGTTGAAGAGCACGGTGGCATCGATGGCGATGCCGAGAGTGTCTTCGAGCCGCTGCTTGATTTCGGTCAGCCGCAGCGACGTGAGCCCGAGATCGAAGTAATTGGTGTCCATGCTGAGTTCTTCACCCTCAACCAGCAGCAGCCGGTCCCGGAAGATCTCGATGACGAGGCCTTCCAGAATGTCTGCGGACTGCTGGGACGAAGGTAAGTTGAGGCTTTCTCCGAGGAACGACCCCGCATCATCGCCATGATCGGCAACTTCGCGCTGCGGGGTGTGGTGCACGTCGTTGGTCATATCGTTGCCCGTCGATCCGGAAGAGTCACCGCCGCCGGACCAGGCTGTCCGGTGCCATCGATCTCAACAGCGGCGACTGATTCGTGCCTGACAGGGCGCTGATCGGACTCGACCCGGGTGCGGGACTCGACCGATTCAGCCAGCGCGCGGGTCCAATCCACCTCAGGTCCTTCGCCGTAACAGGCAACGGACTTCTCATACAGGCGCTGCCATAAACCGAGTGCGGCCCATTCACCGAACCGGCGGTGCACCGTCGGTGGCTTCACGCCGAACACCGGTGGCAGCGCCCGCCAGGGGCAGTTGCTGGTCAGCACGAACGCGATCGCGCTGAACACGGCCCGATTGTCGGCCCGGGACCGGCCGCCACCTTGCGGTCGGGTGCGTGGTAGCGGGATCAGGGGCTCGAGCAGTTGCCAGAGATCGTCGGGCACCAGCCGCCGTGCGAGTTCACCCGACATAATCCGGTAACCTCCAGCGTCGTTTTCGCCATGAACAGCGGGTGAATCTTCCATGGCCGTTTAGAGCCGATCCCAGGTACGCGCATTCGTGCATACTCGACGGTCCGAGAATATGCCTGCAGCATAGGCGGTGCAGTAGCCAGATTCCAATACCCATCAGCGAAGCCGAGAATATTACCCCTCACGTCATCGACAGATAGGTCCGGTCAGGGCGAGGCTTGCTAAACCGGGGCGAGCCACTGGAACGCCACGGTGCATGTCCGCAACGGTGATCTGCTGTCCCGAAGGGGCAGGGCTCAACCGGCCCAAAGCACGCAGGCTCAGGTCCGCAAGGAAGGACCTGGCCGCCAACCGGAAAGGAACTGTCGTGACTTCGACAAAGGAGATTACGGTGACCGACCTCAACGCGGTCGTCGACGATTACATCGCCGTCTGGAACGAGACCGATGCGGGCGCCCGCACGGCCAAGATCGAGAAGCTGTGGGCCGAGGACGCCGTGTACACCGACCCGCTGGCCTCGGTCGTCGGCCGCGACGGGTTCAACCAGGTGCTGCAGGGCGCCCAGGATCAGTTCAAGGGCCTGCAGTTCGTCCGGGGCACCACCTTCGATGCGCACCACAACATCGTCCGGTTCACCTGGGAGCTCGTCACTGCCCCGGGCACCGAGGCCATCGTGGCGGGCTTCGATGTCGCCGTGATCGGCGAGGACGGCAAGATCAGCGGTGTCAGTGGCTTCATCGACAAGATGCCTGCCGCTGCCTGACCCCGTACAACCCGGGCCGCGCTGGGACCGGACGTCTACCTACGGGTAGCCGGCCGCTCCGGGCGCGGCTTTGTGCTGTGCGGCGAGCGGAGCAGCGTGGTGCTAGAGAGTGCGGAGCAATTCTGAAGTTTCCTCATCCGCCGGGTAGAAGGCCTCGATCGCCAGTTCCTCCACGGTGATGTCACGCGGGGTGCCGAAGGTGGTGACCGTGCTGAACAGGGACAGCACGTGCTCGCCGTGCTGCAGCCGCATCGGCACGATGACGTCGCCGGCCACGGGATTGCGGCTCGGTGCATCCTGCGTGGGCGCACGGTTACCGATGTAGCCGGTGAGCTCGGCGTGCAGCTTGACCAACTCCCGGTCGCCGCTGATGCGCATCTGACGCCCCAATCGATCGAGTACGTGCTCGCTCCACTCCTCGAGATTGAGGATGCGGGGCGCCAGCCCACGCGGGTGCAGGCTGATCCGGAGCATGTTGCACGGCTCCGCCAGCAGGTCGGCAGGCAACTCGGCGATGAGTAGCGACGCACTCGCATTGGCCTCGACCAAATTCCAGCTGTGGTCGACCACCAGAGCTGGGTAGGGGTCGTGACCGGTCAGTACCTTGCTGATGGCCATCCGGACCATGGACAGCCGCGGTCCGTCCAGCTCCTGCTTGGAGTATTCCGGCGCGAAGCCTGCGGCCAACAGCAGCTGGTTACGGCCGCGCAGGGGCACATCGAGGTGCCCGGCCAGTCGGATCACCAGACTGCGACTCGGCGTGGAACGGCCGTTCTCGACGAAGCTGAGGTGCCGTGGCGAGATCTCGGCCTTGTTTGCGAGCGCCATCTGGGTGACGTTGCGGGAGCGGCGCCAATCACGCAACAAGTCGCCGAACACATACCGTTGGTCTAGTTGTTGGGTCATGAGCACCCTCCTGGCGCTGGCGATCGGGAGTTATCGAACGAGGTAGGGCTGCCTTACTTCCGCTACCAGCATATGTGGCTTCACCGCCCGAAAACAGGTTATTTGCCGCCTTGAGTCGAACGATACGGCCTAACCAGCAGACCCGCCCGGTCACCCCCCATGAAAGTGGCGCGCGAGCCCTCGACCTCGACGTTGGGCAGGCTCCGATCCGTCAGCCAGATGTCAGCGCTGGATCAGGCAACGCTGGCAGAGTGGGTTTTAACAAGGAAGAGGGAAGCCGAAACAGTCGCCGGCAGGCGGGTAGAGCGGTAATCCTTCAAGGAGAGGTTCCCTGAGTGGTTTAAGGGGATCCGGGCATCGCTCGGATGGGCTTCACGGCCTGCGCAAGTTCGAATTTTGCCCTCTCCGCAAGTTGAAAAGCTGTTCTCGACGCAACGAAAGGCTCGCAGCCGATCCGGCCGAGAGCCTTTCGTTGCGGCAGGCCCATCGGCGCCGCCGTGAATCAGCGCACGCACGGTTTCACGGCGAAGCTGAGGCGGCTGCTACATCAACTCGTGCAGGATCTGCGCCGTTGACTCGTCCGCGGGTAGGAAGGCTTCGATGCTCAGCTCCGCGCTGGCACCGCTCAGCGCCGTCACCGTGGACAGGAATGCCAGCTCGCGATGTCCGGACCGGATTCGTAGCGGAACAGCAACGCCTGGCTCGACCTCGTAGCTTTCCCCGCCCGGGTAGTCGCTGAGCTCGGCATGCAGTTCGTGTAGCTGGCGACGGCCGCTGGTTCGGGCAGCCTCGTCCAGGTGGCGCAGCACATGAAAGCGCCACTGTGCCAGATTCCGAATCCGGCCGGCGAGGCCGCCCGGATGCAGGCTCAGCCGCAACACGTTGATCGGCAGCGCGCGTAACTCAGGCGCCACGTCCGCCGTGAGCAGCGCAAAGCTCGAATTGGCGGCGACCAGATCCCAGTTGTAATCTATCGCAAGCGCCGGGTAGGGCCGAAAGCCGGCGAGGATGGTGGCGATCGAGTCCCGAACATTAGCCAGCAGCGGATCGGCGATCGAGCGGTAGAAGTAGACGGGCGCGCGGCTGGCCATACCCTGTAGCACCCGGCGACCGCGCATCGGCACCCCGAGCTGCTCCGAGATCTCGAGCGCCGACACGCTGTCGGGCCCGACGTCCGGGGTGTCGATGTAGCTGACATGCGACGCGGGCACTTGCGGATCCAGGATCAGTTGCAGTTCACTCGCTCGCGAGGGGGTGCCGCCCCGCTCAGCCGACGCGCCACCTACCGGCGGGTTGGGCTCGGTCACGGGTGCTGCACAGCTACCGTGCCGTCCTCCCTCGATGCCGGGCCCGGCAGAGCCGCCCCGGCTGACAGGAACGCCTGCAGGTCGGCATTCAATCGATCGGCGTGGGTCGCGAACAGGCCGTGTGCTGCACCCGGGTAGAGGTGAACCGAAGCATCGGGCAGTAGTTGTGACGTCTTGAGGCCGCACAGCGGCCACGGCGCGCCCAGGTCGGCGTCGCCATGAATGATCATCGTGGGAACCGAGACCTTCGCGGTCTCGGTTCGCTGGTCGGCGGTGATCAGCGTCCGGTAGATCTCCACCGCGGCACGGGGCGAGCTGTCGAGCGCGATGTCGATGATCCAGCGGGCAAATTCAGCGGACACCGCGGCGCGTTCGGGGTCAGCGCCGGCGAAGAACGTCCCGGCCAGCTCGCTCATCCACTTCGGGCGGTCCGCGGTCATCACCTCGACCAACTGATCGAACAAGGCGATGTCGAGGCCATCGGGATTGTCCTGGGTCTGCATCATGAAGGGAGTGGTCGAGGCAACGAGGACCAACCCGCTCACCCGCTGCTCGCCGTACCGGGCCAGGTACTGCACCGCTTCGCCACCACCGACGGCGTAGCCGACCAGGGCGACGTCGGTCACGTCGAGGTGGTCGAGCAGATCGGCGAGGTCGTCGGCCAGGCTGTCGTAGTCATAGCCCTGCCACGGCCGGTCCGACCGGCCGGAGCCGCGCCGGTCATAGGTGATGCAGCGAAAACCCTCTTTAGCCAGGTATGGAGCCTGGTGTTCCCACATCTTGGCGCTCAGCATGGCAGTGCCGAGCAGAATCACCGGACGTCCGGTTCCCCAATCTTCGAAATACAAACGGGTTCCATCACGGGTTGTCAGCAGGCTCATGGTCAGCTCCAGGCTCGGCAGGGGTGGTGGCGGCGCGCCAGGCAACGACGTATCGCTGTCACGGGCGCGCCGGGTCCGGGTTGGTTCAGACCTTGGCCGGACGCGGCAGCAACTGTGCAAGGAGGGCGGCGAGAATCCCGAATGCCATCAATGGGATGAGCGACACCTGCAGCGCGTGGGCGAAGGACTCGGCGTGTACGACGTTGCCCAGGGCCGGGTAGAACACGGTGCCCGCAATGGCCACACCGATCGCCGCGCCACCCTCCTGGGCGGTGTTGACGGCACCCGAGGCAGCGGCCGCGTGTTGCGGGTCCACGCCCATCAGCACGGTGTTGGTCAGCGGACCGGTCGTCATGCCCATGCCGAAACCGGCGACCAGCAGGCCCGGAATGAGCCAGCCGATGTCGCCGCCGATACCGATCTCATGCACGGTCAGCGCGACCAGGCCGTAGCCCAAGGCTATCGTCACCGGGCCGACTGCCACCAGTTGGCGTCCCATCAGCTTGCTCAGCGAGGTGGCGAGCACCGAGGTGCCGAAGTATCCGGAGCCGAGTGCGATGAACAGCAGGCCGGACTGCAACGCGCTCAATCCGCGGCCCTGCTGCAGGTAGAAGGCAAACAGCAGGAAGAACGAACCCATCGAGAGGAAGTAGGTCACGGTTGCAGCCAGGCCCACCGAGAAGGTGCGGTTGGCGAACATACCCGGGTCGATCAAGGGCTGGCCGCCGCGAGCGGCGAGGCGACGCAGATGCACGATCGCCTCGACAGCCAGGACGACCGCCAGGATCAGCCCGGCCCAGGACCACACCGGCCAGTGCTGCTCGCGGCCCTCGACGAGGCAGTACACCAGCAGGCCCAGCGCGCCGGTCACCAGGAAGGCACCGAGCAGATCCAAGCTGGCGCCGGGGGTGCTGGCGATCTTGGGCAGTACCTTCGGGATGAACAAGAGACCGAGCAGTCCGATGGGAACGTTGATCAGGAACACCGCACGCCAGTCGAGACCGTCGATGTTGAGGCTGATCAGAGCGCCGCCGACCAGCTGACCGAAGACGCCGGCCAGGCCGATCACCAGGCCATAAGCGGTGAACGCCTTCGCGCGGTGCTCGCCGGTGTACATCGTGGAAAGAATGCCGAGCACCTGGGGTACCAGCAGAGCCGCGCCGACGCCCTGCACGATGCGTGCCAGTACCAGGTCGGTGGCCGTCGGGGCCAGCCCGCAGGCGAGCGATGCGACGGTGAACACGGCGAGTCCGATGCCGAACATGCGGCGGCGTCCGTAGAGATCGCCCAGCCTTCCACCGGTGATCAGCCCGGCGGTCAAGGCAACGCCGTAGCCGGCGAAGATCAACTGGACCTGCGCCGGGCTGGCGTGCAGGCCGGATTGGATCGACGGAATGGCGACATTGGCGATGAAGTAGTCAAGGATGGTGACGAAGGTGCCGACCATGACGAGGGCAAGTGCACCCCAGCGGACCTTGTCGGCGGCGGCGCCCTGCGGTGCCCGCTCAGCCGGGTTCGCCGTTTGTAGGGCAGGGGGTCCAGTACTCACATCAGAGCTCATGATGCGCTCCTTCTTTTCGGATGTTCGGATTAGTCGACGTTCTATGAAGATCGCGGCTACGGCGGCGTACCTCAATTACCTGCGAGGTAGTTCCGGGTCCCAGGTCACCGGCAGAGTCTTCACACCGAAGAAAATCGTGTCAGTCCGATACAGCGGTGCGGGATCGTCCACTGCCAGCGCCAGACTGGGAAATCGCTCGAACAGCGAGCGCAGGGCGAGTTCCATCTCCAGGCGAGCCAGCGGGGCGCCGAGGCAGAAATGCGGCCCGTAGCCCCACTGCAGATGCTTGCCCGAATCGCGGTCCAACCGGATCACGTCTTGATCGGCGAACATTGCGGGGTCGTTGTTCGCGGCTGGGATCGAAATCACGACCGCGTCGCCGGCCCGCATCTGCACGCCGCCCAGTTCCAGGTCGACCGTTGCCTGTCGCAGAATCGCGTCCTGTGAGATTGACCAATAGCGCATTGCCTCTTCGACGTACTGCCCGATCTTCGCCCCACCGTCGGTGAGGACCTGGGCGCGCAGGTTCGCATCGAGCAGCAGGCTCAGGACGTTGAGCGCGAGTTGGTTCGTGGTGGTCTCGTGCCCAGCGATGAGTAGCAGCCGGGCGATACCGACCAGCTGGTCGATGGTGAGGTGACCGGTGCGCACGTGCTTGGTGGCCACCCGGCTCATCAAGTCCTCGCCTGGTTCCGCCAGCTTGGAAACGGCAAGGTCGCGAAGGTACTGCGTGATCTGCTGGTAGGCGGCAACAGCAGCCATCGGATCGTCCTGCGACAGCACGGTCCTGGTCAGTTCGACGAAGTTCCCAGTGTCTGCCGTCGGTACCCCGAGAATGCCCGCGATGATCATCGTTGGCAGCGCCCGGGTGAAGACCTGCTGCAGATCAGCCGCACCAGGCGATGCCGCGAGAATGTCGAGTAGATCGTCGATGCGCTGCTGCACCACGGGCCGGACGGCCCGAGCTCGGTGCGCGGTGAATTCGGACGTGATCATGCTGCGCAACCTGGCATGATCGGGATCGTCCATGCGCAGAAAGGAACTCGGTCGCTCGCCCGGTGGCACCTGGATGCGAACAGGTGCGCCTGGACGGACCTCGTCGGCCGACAGTCGCGGGTCCGCCAAAGCCTGCCGGACGTCGTCGTAGGCGGTGACCAACCAGGCACGCCGGGACTCGGTAGCGCCGGCCGGTAGCAGTACCGGGCACGCCGATTCGGTGCGCAGCAGGTCGAATTCGACCGGGGGACGGCCGTGCATAGTTCGTGAGAACGGCCAGTGCAGCACTTTTTCGGCGGTCGCGAGCATAAATGTTCCTCTAGGTGTCGGATGATTGAACGAGGCGACCGCCATCAACGGGACAGGCCTACGTAGCGACCCATCTGGGCAGCCGCATGATCGAAGAAGGCCTCGGGATCCCCCGCTACGCCGGCGATGTGGCCGTTGACCTCGAAGCCGACCATGCCATGCAGCTGAGTCCAGGCGACCAGCATGCGGGCGATGACCCAGTCGGGCAGGCCGTTGAGTAGGCCTTCGGCCAACGCAGTCACGTTTGCGGCCATCGCTGGCGGCAGCGGCAGGTCGTCCTCGCCGCCAAGAAGCTCACCGGCCGCGAGTGCCTCGTGCAGGGTGGCCAGCAACGTCAGCACCGTGCGGGCACCGGCGGCCATCGTCTCCGGCGGCGCGGAAAAATCGGGCACCGGCTGACCCCAGATGAGGCTGTACTCGTCCGGGTGGCCCAACGCCCAGGCCCGGACGCCCCGGCTGATCGCGATCCAGCGCTGCAGTGGCGAGTCACCGGGTACGATCGCGGCCTCCGCGGCGTCGCTCATGTCGTTGTAGGCGCCAAGAACCAGTGCGCTCAGTACCGCGTTCGAGTCGGGAAACGCCCGCCGGATCTTGTCCGGATCCTGGCTCGAGGCGGTGGCCAGCGTGCTAGGGGCGAGCTTCACGGTGCGCCGGGCAGCGAGTTGTTCGACGGCAGCGTCCCTGATCGGGCCCAGGTCGATGAGGACAGTGGAGTCTTCTAGCGTCATTGCCCTAGGCTGACCGGTAGCGTCGGACCGGTCGATTACCAGCGAGGTAATATCGGCGGATTCCAGAATTCGCCAGAGGCCGGTGCTCCGGCTGTGCCCTCAGCGCAGGGCGTCGGTCGCGGGATCGGCGGTTGCGTCGGAGAAGCGATCCAGAACCTCGGCGAACACCTGCTTGGCCGGCGCTGCCCCCAGGAACAGCGTCATCGACGAACGCAGCTTGTGCGCGTCGATGCCATCGAGAAGTTGGGCGGCACTAGAGGCGTCACTTGCCGCGACCACGGTCGCGGACTCCAGCAGGCGCGGACCGAGCACCGGATGGGCCAGAGACGCCCGCGCTTCGTCGAGGGAGGTGATGGCGTACCTGCGTGACGTCGCGCTCTGCCCCAGTCCAGCGATCTCGGAAAGACGAACCACATCCCGTGGCTGGTCTTGCGCCCCGCCGTAGCTCGGCGAGTGCGCGATCGTAGGTGCCGCCCTCGTCCCTGTGCGGTGACGAAGCGGTTCAGGTGATACTGGTCCTCACTGTGGACAATGCGCCGTACGGCTGGTTGCTGCCTGTGAAACTCTGTGGCGATCCTGTGGGCTTGGCTGCCTTGGGCTCTGATTGAGGATGGTTCGCCGGCACCCTCGTTGGCTGGGGCCTGGTTCGACCAGCACCGGCCGCACCGGTTAGACTTCGCTGGTCGCGGTTCGCCGTGCGCCGCCTTAGCTCAGTCGGCAGAGCGTCTCACTCGTAATGAGAAGGTCCGGAGTTCGATTCTCCGAGGCGGCTCCACGTCCATCCTCCGCCCGCGGGTTTCCGAGGCCTTCCCGGTTGCACCAAGCATCGCCGCCCGAGCAACGCAGGGCGGCACCCGCCAGGACGCTCCGTCCACACCGCGAGCCGCGTGGCCGAGGCCGGGATGGGTAACGTAAGCGGGCGAGGAGAACTATTGTTTCGTATGGACGTAGAGCCAGGTGCTAAAAATAAAGATATGTGGCGGCAAAGTTACTGTCCGTGATCAGCGAATTACTTAACGTTCGGATATGCGCTAATTCTAGGTAAAGTTCATCGAATTCCAAACCATGGTGGCGGCTGACTCCGAACGACGTTTGAATGGGTATCACGCTGCTCGAGCTACGAGCGGCCGCCCAACACACGGGGGCTTCTTTTGTTTCATCCTTATGTCATCAACGCTGCGCTGCGGCGCCGAGCCGTTTCGAGCGGCCTGGCGCTGAGCGCCTTCGGCCTCACGTGGGGGGCGTTCGCCCTTCCGGCGGCGCAGGCGGCCGGTTCGCCGGTGCTGCCCCCGGCCACGCCGGGGCCCATGCCGGGAGGGCTGTTGGGGCCGGCCGTCAGGTCCAGGCCGACCGTTCCGGTGGCAGTGCACCATTCGGCCTCGATCGCGGAACTAGTCGGTATCGGCGCGCTGATATTGCTCAGCCTCGCGCTCACCGCGGTCGCCGCAACGACGCTCTCGTGGATGCTTCATGCCTGGCGCACCCCGAAACACCTGAGCGGCACGCGGTTCAACGAGCTCACGCGTGACACTCACCTGAGCTTCTCGCTGCTGGTACCGGCCAGGCACGAGCAGGCCGTCCTGGGTCAGACGCTGGATACCCTCGCCGCGGTGAACCACCCCGACGTCGAAGTGATCGCCATCATCGGCCACGACGACCCGGAGACCGAGTTGGTCGCGCGGGAGGCGGCTGTCCGCCATCCCGATCGGGTTCGCGTGGTGATCGACCATTCGGTCCCCAAGAACAAGCCGAAGGCGCTCAACACTGCGCTGAAGTCTTGCCGGGGTGACATCGTCGGCGTTTTCGATGCCGAGGACGAGGTGCATCCAGAGTTGATTCGCCACGTCGATGCCCGGTTTGCCGAAACCGGTGCTGACGTGGTGCAGGGCGGGGTGCAGCTCATGAACGCACACACAAGTTGGTGGACGCTGCGAAACTGCCTGGAGTACTACTTCTGGTTCCGCAGTAGATTGCACTATCACGCCGCGCGCAACTTCATTCCGTTGGGCGGTAATACCGTTTTCACCCGGACGGACTTGCTGCGCGAAGTGAAGGGATGGGATCCCGAGTGTCTGGCCGAGGACTGCGAGATCGGCGTGCGACTGTCCAGCCGCGGCGCGGTCGTCGCCGTCGCCTACGAGCCTGAGGTCGTCACTCGCGAGGAGACCCCCGGCAGTATTCGTTCCCTCGTCAAGCAGCGGACGCGGTGGAACCAGGGCTTCCTTCAGGTCCTCGGTAAGGGCGAATGGCGCAAGTTGCCGACTCGCAGCCAACGGCTGCTGGCCCGATACACCCTGTCGATGCCGTTCCTGCAAGCCATGACGGGGCTGCTGGTCCCGCTCTCAGTGGCGCTGATGCTCTTCACCAGTGTGCCCACCGGCGTGGTGCTGATCACGCTGCTACCGATCGTGCCCACGATCATGACGGTCGCGGTCGAGGCGGCCGGTTACGGGGAGTTCTGCAAGCTGTACGGCCTGAAACGCCGACTGCGGGATTACGTCTACCTGGTCGTGGGAGCCGTTCCCTACCAGCTGCTACTCGCCTTCGCATCAATTCGGGCGGTGGTACGGCAGTTGCGCGGAGACGGCAGCTGGGAAAAGACCGAGCACAGCAACCTGCACCGCATCGATACTGCGGGCGCGCAGATGGACCCGCGTCTGGAGTTGGCGTCGTGACGAGCACCGCGATCCGGGCCAAAGTGCCCGACAGTGGGTTCCGCCGCCGAACCGAGTGGCTCCAGGTGCATTGGCGCAGTCTGGCCACCCTGTCGCCGCTGCTCGTCCTGGCGATGCTGTGGCAGGGCATCGGAATGGCGGGCGCTCCGCAGCGCATCGACGATGAGGGTACCTACGTAGCCCAGGCGTACGCGGTTCAGACGTTTCACTCGTTGGGCCATTACACGTACTGGTATGACCATCCGCCGCTGGGCTGGATCCAGCTCGCTGCCTACACCTGGCTGACTGATGCCTTCGGCCGTGAACCGAACGCGGTGCTGGCCGGACGCGAGGGCATGCTGTTCTTCCAGTTGGTGAGCTGCGTGCTGCTGTGGGTTGTCTGCCGGCGGCTGCTGATGGCGCGCTGGGCAGCTGCTCTGGCGGTGGCGCTGTTCAGCCTGTCCCCGCTCGCGGTGCAGTTCCACCGGACGGTCTACCTGGACAACATCGCGACTCCGTGGATCCTCGCGGCGCTGGCCTTGGCGTTGAGCCCACGCCGGCAACTATGGGCCTATGCCGCCTCCGGTCTGGCTTTTGCCATAGCGGTGCTCACGAAAGAGACGTCACTGCTGCTGTTGCCTGCGGTCGGCTACCTGTTGTGGCGTAGCAGCGGCATCGGTGGCACCCGCCGGTACGCCGTGTCCCTGGCGGCCTCGGCGTTCGTACTGACCGGCGGCTTCTACGTGCTCTACGCGGTCATCAAGAACGAGTTGATGCCCGGAGCCAATCACGTAAGCCTGCTCAATGGAGTCAAGTTTCAGCTGTTCACCCGCCAGGCCAGCGGCAGCATCTTCAGCCCCGGCACGCTGAGCCATGACCATCTGCACCAATGGCTGCAGCTGGACACGGTATTCCCGGTGCTGTCGGTGTTGGCAGTTGTCCCGGCGCTGGCGATCAGCAGGCTGCGGCCCATCGCAGTGGGTTATGCGTTGCTCTTGCTGACCATGCTGCGGCCCGGCTATCTGCCCGTGCCCTATGTGATCGCGATGCTGCCGCTCGCGGCCCTGCTGATCGCCGGCGTCGCCGACCGCGCCGCCCACTGGGTGCCGCGTCGGTGGAAGACCAGAGTTGCTGGCCGGCGCAGCTTCGCCCCGTTACTGCCGGTGGTCGTGGTGGTCGGTCTGGTCGCGGTGGGACTGGGCGGCCCGGATTGGGTCTCCCAGCAGCGTGGTCTGTTCATCGGTCCGTTGGACAAGCCCGTGACCCAAGCCGAGAGCTGGATCGAGCAGAACATTCCGCACACCGCTCGCCTGACCGTCGACGACGCGTTCTGGGTCGATCTGGTTCGCAGCGGCTTTCCTCGTCAGAATGTGGTCTGGTACTACAAGGTCGACACCGATCCCGCGGTCCAACGGCTCTCGCCGGACGGGTGGAAGGACTACGACTACGTCGTATCCACCCAATCGCTGCGGACAAATCCGCAGGCGGCGCCGCAAGTCGCGGAGGCACTGAACAACTCCGTTCTGTATGCGGTGTTCGGTTCCGGCGACACCCGGGTGGAGGTGCGCCGGGTGATCTCGTCCGGTCTGGCTTCCTTCACCAGCCAGCTGAAGACCGCGACCGCGATGCGGAAAACCGCATCGGCGGCGCTCGCGGGAAACTCGGGGCTGAGTGAGACTCCGGCCGCGAGGGCTGAGCTGGCAACCGGAAGGCTGGATCTGCGAGCAGCGGCAGCCCTGGTCTCCCTCGCCGCGATCCAGCCGGTGAAGATCGATTCGCTGGCGATCGACCCGAGTGAGGCCGCCGCGGGACTGTCGATCAGGACGGTTGACGTGGCTGGACTCACCGTTGCCCAGGCTCGAGCCGAACTCAGTGGTCAGGCCACGAGCTATCAACCCATGCAGATCAAGGCACTTGCGTCCGGGGGTGTCCGACTGGTGTGGTCCATCGACGGCGACACCGTCGTGCCGCAGGGCTGATCACTCCGACAAACATCCCTCCTCACCCCTAAGGACACCTACGATGAATCGTTTCCGCCTCGCCGCTACCGGGATCTTCGCCGTGGCTCTTGCCGCCGCAGGCACCGGCGGCCTCGCCTACGCCTCGCCCACGCCGACCGGCATTGCAGATATCCGCAGCGCTCACCTGTCACCGGACGCACCCGGGGTCGACGTCTACCTGACCGCGTTCTCCGGCGGCACCACCACGCTGTGGGTCCCGAACGAGGTATACGGCGGCGTCAGCAAGTACACCCCGGTCAAGGCCGGCCTCTACACGGTGTCGATGCGCCCGCACGGCGCGCCCGCCACCCAGCGGCCGATGATGACGTGGACGCTGGATGCCAAATCAGGCAAGGCCTATACCGCTGCTGCCGTGGGCAGTGGAACCGCGCGCAAGGGCGCGATCTTCAACGACGACCTGACCCCGCCCAAGCCCGGGACGGCGCGGGTGCGGCTCATTCAGGCCGCGAGCGTCGCACCAACCGCAACCGTGGTCGCGGTGAACGGGCCTGTGGTGGCCAAGGACGCCGCCTTCGCGACGGCCACCGGTTACGCGCAGGTGGCCGCGGGCACCTGGCCCTTGAAGGCGATAGCGGTGAGCATGCCGTCGGTGAGCACGGCTGGATCGGTATCCGTTGCCTCGGGAAGCGTCACCTCGATCCTGCTGCTCGACAAGCGCGGGGGCGGCCTCACCCTGAGCACCACATTGGACGCCGCGGGCGCGGCGAAGATGCCGGCCGGTGCGGTGCCGGCGGGCGGTGGCGGCACGGCCGGCACGTTCACGGCAACCGGCGGCGCGAACGCTGAACTCGCACTGGAGCTCGGTGGGCTCGCGGTGGTTCTGCTGCTGGCGGGATTCGGCGTCCGTCGAGTGCGTTCGGATCGGTCGCCGGTGGCATGACGTCGCAGCGTCCACGACGGTGGTTGCTGGCTGCCGTTGTGGTTGTTCTGCTCGTGGTCGCTGGGGTGATCTTCCGCAATCGGCAGCAGCCGAGCACCGCGGATCGTGCGGCCCGGACACTGGCCGCGCACTTCCTCGCTACCTGGGTAGACGCCGACGGCCGGGTAGTACGGCGGGACCAGGGCAATGACTCGGTGAGCGAAGGCCAGGCCTATGGCATGTTGCTGGCCGTCACGGCCGGTGATCGGGCGAAGTTCGACACGATCTGGAGTTGGACGAGGATGCACCTGCAACAGCCGGACGGGTTGCTGGCCTGGCGGTGGGTGGACGGCAAGGTTGCCGACGAGCAATCGGCCGCCGACGCAGACATCGATGCCGCCTGGGCGTTGGCGCTCGCCGGCCGGAAATTCGGCGACTCGCACGCGACGTCGAGTGGTAGGGCGCTCGCGGCCGCCGCGTTGGCACATGAGACTGTCGCAACTCAATCCGGACGGGTGCTGGTCGCCGGGCCGTGGGCGATCAAGTCCCCCGCGACGGTCAACCCCAGTTATCTCGTCGGCGGCACAGCGAGCATGTTGAGCCGGCTCACCGGTGACCGCGAGTGGGATTCGGTCGCCACGGCTACTCGCCACCTCGACGGCACGCTCGTGAATTCCGCGCTTCCGCCGGATTGGGCTTCCGTGCACCCGGATCAGTCGTCGTCCGGGGTTACCCCCGCTGGCAGCCCGGATGGGTCGGCTGGTCCGCGGTATGGCTTGGACGCGCCTCGCCTGTTGATCCGACTGGCCTCGTCCTGCGACTCCGCCGATCGTGCCCTGGCGGCCGCCGCCTCGCGGGCTGTCGGTTCGCTGGGCGAACCGGCGATCCGGTCGCTGTCGGGGGAGCCGCAGGTGAGTTGGCGGCATCCGATCAGCGATGTGGCGGTCGCGGCAGTGGCTTCGGCCGCCGGTGACCGGGCCGGCGTCACGTCGGCGCTCAGCGCGGCGGAGCGAACGCAGGCCACCACCCCCACTTATTACGGAGCGGCGTGGATCGCGTTGGGCGCCGCAATGCTCACCACGCGGACGCTCACCGACTGCGCGGCGAGGACTTCATGAATATGGGTAGCCGGGGCGTGCCGCTGGCCGCGGGTATCGCTGGCCTCACGCTCTTGACCATGCTGACCGGTTGTGGTGGTGGTGCCGCGCCCGACGCTTCGCCGACCACCTCGCGTGCGACTTCGTCCGCGAGGTCGACGTCGACCTCACCGGCGCTGGTGAGCAGCAATCCCACTGCGCTCGCTCCTGCCCCAGCGGCCGCCGCCACAACCTCGCCGCCGGTGTCGGTATCGATTCCGGCGATCGGCGTCACCAGCTCGTTGCAACCGCTGGGTCTGGCCGACGACGGCACATTGCAGTCGCCCTCGCAATGGCAGCGTGCGGGGTGGTACGCCGACGGCGTTCGGCCCGGCGATCCCGGGCCTGCTGTCATTGCCGGACACGTCGACTCCGTCAGTGGTCCGGCGGTGTTCTTCCGCCTGAAGGACCTGCGGCCCGGCGACACCGCCACGGTGAAGCAGCAGAACGGCCACCTGCTGACATTCGTGGTGGACACGGTGCAGGAGTACCCCAAAGACAAGTTCCCCACCGCCGCCGTCTACGGACCGACCGCGCTGCAGGTATTGCGCCTGATCACCTGCACCGGAGACTTCGACCGCGCCGCGCACAGCTACGTCGACAACCTGGTCGTGTCCACCCATTTGGTGTCGTGACCGACCGGTACCCGTGTCGGAGAGCTGGTGTCTGCTCACGTGAATCGGTGTCCAAAGCAAGCGCCTCTGTCGTAGCGAAGGTCACGCCTTGATCACCCGAGCCGTTCTGACTTGACAGATCCGTCCGATTACGGTGAGCTACAAAAGTTGATCACCAGCCGGCTGGGACCGGGGTCGCCGCTTTTCTGCTGCGATAACGAGAGCATCGTGCTCTGCCGCCCAGAATGTCATGGATTGACTGCGCTTGAGTCCGAGGATTCGGGCGCTCTGAAC